>Ga0207697_10001332_pt1 | contig 13546 bp, 9 predicted proteins | sample KBSSwiS5withPhiX_FD_184293 | JGI IMG/M metagenome (GOLD analysis project Ga0207697, IMG submission 184293) | Switchgrass rhizosphere microbial communities from Kellogg Biological Station, Michigan, USA, with PhiX - S5 (SPAdes) (version 2) | ecosystem: Host-associated > Plants > Roots >... | reverse complement strand
AGAAATCATGGAAATTAGGATACTTGGGAAATGGAAAAGCCGACCGGCAACAACGCCCGACCAGGGCGACTGGTTCATAGCGCCGCCGAAGCCCGAGAGTGGCAAAGGCAGCAAGATGAGAACGAGTCTGGGTTACCTCGGTAAAGCTCGGGATTATGAAATGGATTTCCCGCTTACTCATGCTGATTGTGCTGGCGCTGGGTTATATGTGTTTACAAAGCGCCGAGGGCCCGGGTAGGCTTTTATTCGTTTGTTACAACCTGGCCCTGCTGCTTCTTTGGGGGCTGCACGAATTACAGCATCCCCTCGACGAAAAGCCTAAAGCTTCTGACGGCAAGTCCTGATTTGTTTGCTGATTTGTCGGCAAGCGCCGGTTTTCCCTCGTAGCGAAGGTGATCCGTAGTCAGGTTATCCTCATTCCAATTCAGCTTAATGTGAAATCAGCCCACTAGCGTCTAGAGGGCAGCCCGCGAAGCCGTTCATTAACCTCGGCTTTAGGTTTCGCGCTACAGGGCCGGGCAGGCGCACGCGGTAATGAGGCAGAGCTGATCTGGTGTCCAGGTTCGCGAAGGCTTCTGATCAACAAGATTCGGCCGTCTTCGGCATTTTGATTTTGTCGAGGGGTGGATCAGAGGGTTCAAGCACCGTTGTCGCGAAAAAGACTGTCGATTTCGCGGACAGTGTCCGATTTAACCGGCAATATCCAGTCGGCCGGAGTGGAAAAGCAACCGGGCGTGGAGCATTTGAGGTGCAAAGCCCGCAGACCATTAGTGCCGCCTACTACTTCGATTTGACGGCCCGAGATTACAGTCTTGCAGATGGTGCAATACAGCTGGTCGTCGAGGGAGTTCCATGCTCGGCTTTTATCGAGCCTTCGCAAAGCTGCGAGCTTATCTTCTGCGATCGGTCGGATCGGTTGCGAGGGAGAAAACATGCTGGCGATGGTGGCAAATCCCGTCGCGATTTGCAAGAACAGAGCGGGCGCGCGATAAAGGGCGAGAGCGTGAGTCGCCGCGGTTGGTTCATCTGCCGCTCGAAACACGGCGGAGGAAGGAACGCGCCTTCGGATTGCTTAGGAAAGTGTACGCCAAACGAGCGGCGATTCGGGGGCGACTACAAGCTCCGACTGTCCCTACGTGGGCACAACAGCTACTGCTCTTCGACTTTCCGATGTTCTTTCAGAAACTCGTTGAGCAACATCGCGTTCACCGCTTCGTAGCGCACGGTGTAGATCCCTCCGTTCTTATCGCGCACCACCAGGTCGGGGTTTACTTAGGCTACTTCCTCAGCGATTAAGCCAAACTGAGGCGTAGCTTCGCTGTCGCCCTTAGTAAGCCCGTTAACGCGCACGCGCCACGGTTTTGTGGTATATTTACCGTCCGCACCCCTCGTGAACAAATCAGACCTCGACAAACATCACAACCGCTCAGTGCTCGTAAAGCGCGCCGGGAAAGATGCCTTCGCGCACCTGGACACCAGGCTTTTTGATCAGCCCTGCCTCATATTTCCAGAGGATGGCACTTGGAAAAAGGTCGAGCCATACCAGCTAACGGATGCGGACATAGACGCTTTAGTATTTGATTCCGGGAGTGGTGTTATCCATTCGCCGCTGGCTTTCGACCTCTAAAAATCTATCCTTGTTCGGATTGTTGACTGCCTTTTGTTTGGCGTTGCCTCTAATTCAATATGCCGGTGTTTGTTTCGACACAACTATCGCGCGCGCGCGAGGCCGTTGACATTATGTTGACGGTCTGACGTTCTGGTTGTGTCGCGTAGCGTCGCATGAGGTCGTATTTGTGCAGAGCCGACACCGACGATATGAGGGAAAACACTGGATTTTCAGTCCTCTGCTCTGCCAACTGAGCTAGCCAGCCGTTTTGCCCGCGAAAACATGCGCAACAACAATCAATTACACAACCACGATAGGATGACGAGCACCGATCATTAAATTCAGAAGCTAAATCGCCTTTCTCGCTCGTCCATTGTTACCGCCAGAGCAACCCGCAGCCGCACTATTAGCAAGATAATTACGGTAACTTCTACGCCCCGATTATGAATACTTGAATGAACTGTATTGTCCCGACAGTCTAGGCTCCGTTATGAATCGTAACCTACGCCTCGTCATGGTGGCCCTGCTTTGCCTTCCCTCCTCTGCGTTCCCGGCGATAAACGTGCTGACCTGGCACAACGATCTAGCGCGAACTGGACAAAATCTCAAAGAGATACAGCTCACGCCGGTAAACGTTAACTTCAACAGTTTCGGGAAGCTCTTTCAGATCAACGTGGATGGAAAAGTCGATGCCCAGCCTTTGATTGTATCCAACGTCTCGATTCCCAACCGCGGCACGCACAACGTCGTGATAATTACCACAGAGCACGATAGCGTTTATTGCTGTGACGCGGATTTCGGAACGGTATTGTGGCGTAAATCGATGCTCAGAAGCGGCGAAACGCCCTCCGATTCGCGCGGCTGCGACCAGGTTGTGCCTGAAATCGGAATTACGGCTACGCCGGTAATAGATTTACTTACCGGCCCGCACGGCACCATCTATGTGGTGGCAATGAGCAAGAACGCGACCTCTTATTTTCAGCGGATACACGCGCTCGATCTCACGACCGGCGCGGAACAATTCGGGGGGCCGGTGGCGATTACGGCGACCTACCCTGGCACGGGCGACAACAACAATGGTCAGGGACAAGTTGTGTTCGATCCAAGCCAGTACAAAGAGCGGTGTGGCCTTGTCCTGGCTGGAGGGATCGTTTACACCTTTTGGGCCTCCCATTGTGATCAGCGACCCTACACTGGATGGGTCATCGGCTATAACAAGAACACGCTTGCACAGGTGCGAGTTTTGAATTTAACGCCAAACGGGAATGACGGCGCAGTTTGGGGCGACGGCGCCGCGCCCGCGGTTGATGGGACCGGGAAGATCTATGCGCTGGTCGGCAACGGCACGTTCGAGACTTCACTCGACGCGAATGGGTTTCCCAGCAAGAGCGACTTCGGCAATTGCATCGTGAAGTTGTCTGCTAACCAGCCGTTTCGCGTTAGTGACTACTGGACAATGTTCAATACCGTTGCTGAATCAAAGGTCGATCAAGACCTCGGCTCGGGAGGAGCGGTACTGCTCCCGCCAATGATCGATGTCAATGGTGTGACGCGAAATTTGGTTGCCGGAGCTGGCAAGGACAAACACATTTATATCGCCGATCGAAACAATCTCGGGAAATTCGTACCGAGTTCGAACGCGACTCTCTACCAGGACGTAAAGGGAGTACTCGCAGGCGGCGTTTTCTCTCTCCCGGCTTACTTCAATGGTCACTTGTATTACGGGGCGGTTAATGATCGCCTGAAATCATTTGCCTTTGCGAATGCGCGCCTTGTTACTACGCCAGCGTCGAGAACTGCAGTTACATTCAGTTATCCGGGAACAACTCCGAGCGTATCCGCCAATGGAACTGCCAATGCGATAGTCTGGGCGACAAGCAATGCCACACCAGCGGTGCTCTACGCTTTCGATGCGACTAATCTTGCCAAACAACTCTACTCCAGTAAAGATGCAGGGTCGCGTGACACTTTCGGCAATGGCAACAAGTTCATCGTTCCAACGGTCGCGAACGGCAAAGTTTACGTGGGTACGACGAGCAGCGTTGGCGTGTTTGGACTACTTGACCCGCCTCGCTTGAGCGTCGTTTCCGCTCAGGCGGTTGTCACTCGGGGACGAGATTTGGTGATGGGTTTCGCGATTCATGGTAACGATTCAAAAACCGTCGCACTACGCGCTCTCAGGTCCGGGTCGTCCGCGAGTGAGAGCTCGGCCGCAACTCGGATATCCGATCCAGTCCTGGAGTTACGCGATGGTAACGGGCAGCTCGTCAGGTCTAACGAGAATTGGGGCGCGAATAATACAGGAAGCACGCAAATTCAGCAAACCAAGCCGGCTCCGTCCAAACAGAAAGAGCCCGTCATGGTTGCTACGCTGCCGCCGGGAGATTATACCGCCACGGTGCCTGACGCCAGCAACGTGCCGGGAAGTGCGCTGATCGAAGTTTCCGATCTCTCTTCACCACTGACTTCGAATTTTGCCAATTTTTACGTGCGCGGATTCGTTGGCACTGCCGATGAAGTTCTCAGCGGAGGAATCGTTGTGCGCGGGACGGCGACGGAACGCGTATTGTTCCGGGCGCTTGGGTCTGATCTCGGCAAATCTGGGATTGCAAACTCTCTAGCCAATCCGGTGCTCGAGGTTCGGGATAACAATGGTGTGCTATTGGCGTCTAATGACAATTGGCAAGATTCGTCCCAGTCGGAAGAAATTTCATCGATCGGTCTGGCACCTGGCAACGAAAATGACGCCGCGCTGCTACTAACACTCGCTCCCGGGAATTACACTGCGGTAGTCAGAGGTGCCGCAGGGAGCACTGGCGTTGCGCAACTGGAAACCAAGGAGCTACGCTGATTGGATCAACGCGGCGACTGGGCGCTCGTAGAATGCTGCAACAGATCTTTGGCTCGACGTAGCCTCGACCTGCCGTTGTAGGGCAAGCATTCCTGCTTGCTGTTTCTTTGCGGCAGGCGGGAGCGCCCGCCCTACAAAGTTGCCCCGCGCAGAGCGCATCCAATGGTAGGGCGACGCTCTGCGGAGCCAGGGAAAGATCTTCGGCGGCGATTTGGAAACCGCCGCTCCTTGATTGTGCGTCTCGCAGAGACGCGGCTACAGAAAGCTTCTTTTCAAATTAACGGCCCTTTCGAGAAGCGCTAAATACTCCGCGCGCGATACTTCCACGGCTCCGAACTGAAGGAGATGCGGTGTTAGCCATTGGGTGTCGAGCAAGACAAAGCTTTGTCGTTTCAATTGTACGACCAGCGCAGCCAACGCGATTTTCGAGGCATCCGTCACCCGATGAAACATCGATTCACCGAAGAAACCGCCGCCAACTGCCACCCCATACAATCCGCCCGCCAGTTTGCCTTCCTGCCAAGCCTCCACCGAATGCGCGTGACCAATCCCGTGCAAATTCTCGTAACTCGCCACGATCTCCTCATTGATCCAGGTCTCGTCACGTCGCGCGCACGCCCGAATCACCTCCGAGAACGCGCTATCGATTTTTATCTCAAACGATTTTCGCGTCCATACCCGGCGGGCCGCATGGGGAAGATGAAACGTTTCCAGTGGGATGATGCCGCGCCGTTCCGGGGAAAACCATTCAATAGAATCATCGTCCATCGCCATCGGGAAAATGCCGAGGCGATAACCTTGCAACAAAAGCTCCGGCGGAATCATGGTTGTAGAGGCGCTTGTGCCAAGCGCCTGTTTACTTGCTTCGGCGCTTGATACAAGCGCCGCTACAACGCTCGACTGCTACAACATCGACGCTTCAACCGGGTTACAATCTGCAATTGCATTGGCGCACTTGCTCTCTAAAATGAGCAGATGAAACCCTTGTCGATCATCTGCGCGTTCGCGCTTATCGCAGGTGGGTGTGCCGATCCGTTGGAACAACGCAGCACGGAAGAAGTGGGAGGCCAGCTCGAGCGCGGCGTGACGGGCCAGGGAACAGTCGGCCCGCTTGATCGACCGCCGGGTGATCCCGCGGGAGAGCACGGTGTCCCGCAAGACCATCCGTGATTTAAGTGAAGACCGAGGCCCCTCCAAAACATTCCAAAATTCTTATCGTAGATTTCGGTTCGCAGTACACCCAGGTCATCGGCCGGCGCATCCGCGAGTTGCAAGTTTATTCAGAGATCGTCCGCTTCGATACCTCAGCCGACACCATTGCGCGCGAACAACCAAACGGGATCATTCTTTCCGGCGGCCCGGCCAGCGTTTACGAAAACGGCGCGCCCCAGGTTGATCCAAAGATTTTTACCCTGGGAATTCCGATCCTGGGAATTTGCTATGGCCTGATGCAAATGGCGCATCATCTCGGTGGTCAGGTGCGCTATACCGGACGCCGCGAGTACGGCGCCGGGATCCTGGATGTAACTAACGGGTCCCAGCTTTTTGACGGCCTGGGAGCGCAGGTAGATGTCTGGAATAGCCATGGTGACGAAGTAACAGCGTTGCCGAGCGGGTTTCGTGTCGCGGCGCGGACCAATGGCTCGCCTTTCGCAGCGGTAGAAGATCCGCAACGGAGACTCTACGGCCTACAGTTTCATCCCGAAGTAGCACATACCCCGCGCGGTCGCGAGATTCTGCAGAACTTTGTCTATCACATCTGTCATTGCACGATGGATTGGACAATGGGTTCGTTCATTGGCGACGCCTGCCAAAGAGTGCGTGCTCAGGTCGGCGACAACAAAGTAGTTCTCGGCCTTAGTGGCGGGGTCGACTCCTCGGTCGTAGCTGCGCTCTTACACAAAGCCATTGGCGACCAACTTACCTGCATCTTCGTCAATAATGGACTGCTTCGCGCCCGGGAGGAAGAGGTGGTTCAACGAGTATTCGGCGAAAACTTTCATATTAAATTGAAATATGTCGATGCGTCCGATCGATTCCTTGGCCTATTAAAGGGTGTCACCGATCCGGAGCAGAAGCGAAAGATTATCGGGAACGAATTCATAAAGGTTTTTCACGCCGCCACTGAAGAGCTACTGGCCGAGGATAAAAAGAACGGCGCAGACGAGCACAGCGGATATAAGTTTCTGGCGCAGGGAACGCTTTACCCTGATGTCATCGAGAGCGTCGCCATTGGCGGGAACCCGGCGCACGTAATCAAGAGCCATCACAATGTGGGTGGCCTTCCCGAGAAAATGCACTTTGAGCTGGTCGAACCTGTGCGGCAGCTATTCAAGGATGAAGTTCGGCAGGCCGGACTTCAACTCGGACTACCCAAGGAAATAGTTTATCGCCAACCTTTCCCCGGACCTGGACTTGCCGTGCGTATTCTGGGCGAAGTAACTCCGGAGCGCCTTCGCATTTTGCGCGATGCCGATACTATTGTGCAGAGCGAAATGGAAGCGAGCGATTGGTATTATCGCGTCTGGCAATCCTTCGCCGTTCTTCTTCCCGTGCAAACCGTCGGAGTGATGGGCGACCAGCGCACGTACGATTACACCATCGCTTTGCGCATCGTTGAGAGCCAGGACGGCATGACTGCCGATTGGGTTCGTTTACCTTACGAACTACTCGCACGCATCTCCAACCGCATCGTTAATGAAGTCAAAGGCGTCAATCGCGTCGTTTACGATATCTCGACCAAACCACCGAGCACGATCGAGTGGGAATGAAAGTCAGAGATCAGAGGCCAGAGATCAGTAGTCAGACAGTTTAGCTTTCGGTTCTCTAGGCGCAATTCCACAGCGTGTCGGTGACGGTGGCGCTGTTATTGGCGGTGTTTGGATCAGTCACGCCACTCGGGGCGGTCACCGTCCCTGTATCGGACATCGAACCCGTCGCGGAGGCGCTGATTGTGCCCGTAGCCTTGTAGTAATCTTACTTCCAGGTGGCATCGTGATGGTGTTATTAATGTTGCCGCTGCCGCTGGCATTGAACCCGAAAGCGCCGCCGCTTTGAGTAGCGGTGTAGGTCACACCGGTGAAGGCGCTCGGAAAGCTATCGCGGATAACCGCACCAGTCACCTTGCTGGGCCCGGCGTTTGTCACCACAATCGTGTAGCGAGCGACGGCAAGTCCGTAAACACCGAGGCTGCCGTCGCTCAGATAGCGCGCTCTTAGAAATAGCACCACCACTTGTCCCGCAAGGGATTAGCTCGGCGCACTTGGGCCGCCGTGGTCGGGCTGAAGCGGTTGGCGGGCGCTGGATGCCTCCTGATTGGGATGCGTCCGGAGTCGATCGTCTCGACAGTGTTCGTGGCAGAGACGTACTTTAGCGTGACGCGGTCTGGCGCAGCCGAGGCGGTGAAAGCGCCCAAAGCTAGAGCGCACGTTGAAATGACTAGCGCGACTGTTCGGCGCGTGCGCAGCGCACGCGAGCAAATCCAGTTTCTGTTGTTACCGTTTGAACTGTTCATGGTTTAATTTCCTCCAGTTGTAGCGGCCTTCGTGATCGCCCCTTATTAGCGGTCATGTTTGGCCATTCAGAACGGTACTGTCCCAAATCTGGCCGCAGCTTACGCGGAAAGTTTTGAAGAAGGGTTTGATTCGTTGAATCGTGAATCGCGAAACCCGCCCTTGTGGTAGCTCCGGTGCGGCAGGCCCCAGATTAGAAAACAACTGCGATTGCGCGGATCCAAGAATTTTTGAACAGAAGAATAGAGCAGAAGGAGAATCCTCCTCCTGTTGAAAAAGGTTCCCTGCGGCGCACGCCCAGTCGACTTCCCTTAGACCAACTTGGCTGCATCCTACCCATCCGCGTTATCAGCAGACTCCGTCGCCGAACTTTATTTCGGCGCAGGCAAATGCGTTAACGAGCGTAAGCGACGGCTTCGTCGATGGTCATCGCTTTGCCGCGCGCCCAGGCAGTTGCAAACTGTTCTTGATCAAGGGCAGCGCGGATTGCGCCAATGCGGCGCTCGTGCCGATCCCGCTCGCGAGGAGGAAGCGCCATGGCGAGAGTTTCCCGAATGCCTTCTACTGCGCCAAACAGTTGGGCCGTCTCTTCAGCTTCTCCGGCAGCTGCGAAACGCAACCAAGCGATTACAGCTAGTGCAGCAACGATGCTCTCTTTATCTCCCACCTCCTGGCTGTTTCGCAGGCTGCGAACGCACAGTGTGCGAGCCTCATCGAATTTCCGCTCCTCCACTGCTAATTCTGCGAGATTGATCCCAAGGGTTACCGTGTAATCGGACTTCCCGCCCAATTCGTTTACAACTTGAAGTCCTTCCTCATAAACTGTGCGGGCACGCGCATACTCACCTCGATCAAACGCGACTTTCCCAAGGCCTTCAAGCGCGCCCGCCACCAATCGTTTGTGTCCAAGCCTTCGCCCAATCGCTAATGTTTCCTCGTAGTGGGTCAAGGCCTTCTCGCTGTTGCCGAGGGCGGACTCGACATCGCCGAGGGTCTTGTAAAAGAGGATCGCTCCTCCTTCATCGCCCCCCTGACTGCAGATCGGGAGAGCCTGTTCGATCAAGCGGCGGGCGCGCTCATACTCGCCTTGAAAAGTTGCGACGACACCTAGATCTCCGAGCGATCTCCAGATAAGGTCGTTGTCGGCCAACTCTTTTCCAATCGACAAACTCTGCTCAAGCAGAGGAATGGCTCGGTCAGGCTCGCCGCGATACGCCGCCACGCCGCCCAAATTATTGAGCGCCATCCCCGTCCAGCGTCGATTTCCTGATTCTTCACACAGACGCAGACCCTGTTCAGTAAGGGCGACAGCATCTTGATACTCGCCTTGCCAACACGCGAGGCGGCCCGCCCGAACATACGCTTCGCCGCGCAGATCCGCTAAAATCACGGGACTGCCTGCGATGATTTTCGTGAACCAATCCCGACCTTGAGCCAGGTAACCTCGAACCTCCCAGAACCAGCCAAGCGCATTCGACAGCTTCAATGCGCTTTCCGGATCGTGTTCCATGGCATAAGCAAGCGCTCCGAGTAGATTGGCGTGTTCTGCTTCCAACTCGTCGCAGGCGATCCGCCGCTCTGGACCAAGCATTCGCGAATCGGCCTGTTGAGCGCGGCCTAAGAAATAATGAAGATGCTGCTGTTGCACATCAGCCAATGCCCCGCTTTGACGTAGTCGGTCTAGGGTGTATTGCCGGATCGGTTCCAGCAGCCGGTAGCGCGGCGTGCCAGCATGCTCGTGGATGAGCACGAGCGACTTTTCCACCAGGTGCGTTAACAAATCGAGGATGTGTTCGCGCTCAATCCCCTCCCCGGCACAAACGTTTTCCGCTGCTTTGAGATCAAAGCCGCCCGCGAAAACCGAAAGTCGCTGAAACAAGCTCCGCTCCGCGTCGCTGAGTAGAGCATAACTCCAGTCGATAGTTGCCCGGAGCGTTTGATGGTGTGGCATCGCCGTACGCTTTCCACGCGAGAGCAGCTCGAAACTGTCCCGCAAACGTTCAGCAATTTGCCCAGCGCTCAACGCGCTCATCCGCGCCGCCGCCAGCTCGATGGCCAGCGGAATGCCTTCCACCCGCCAACAGATTTCCGCCACGACGGGGGCGGTTGCCTTCGTCAACGCAAATCGCGACTGGACAGCCACCGCTCGATCCCGAAACAGCTGAACGGCTTCAAACTGACGCAGCGAGTTAAGCGACATCGTCGCGCCCGGGTCAGGAGTGGCGAGCGAAGGCACCTGCCAAACGCTTTCCCCAGCAACCCCAATTGCTTCGCGACTGGTGGCCAGGATTCGCAAGTTGAAGCACGTTTTCAGCAGCGCGCGGGCAAGCGTGGCGCAGGCATCGAGCAGATGCTCGCAATTGTCCAGGACGAGAAGAAGATGCTTGGACCGAAGGCGATCGACGAGGGTTTCCAGCAACGCACACCTTGGCTGTTCGCGAATGCCGATGGCTTTGGCAGCAAGTTGGGTAACCAAGTCAGCATCGGACGCGGGCGCCAACTCCACCAGCCAGACACCGTCTGGATATTCGGCCAGTAAATCGGCTGCAACCTGCAGCGCAAGCCGTGTTTTGCCCGAACCACCAACACCGGTAAGCGTCAACAACCTGGTCTCGGCGAGAAGTTGTTTAATTTCGATTATTTCCGCTTCGCGTCCGATGAAGCTCGACAATTGCGCAGGCAAATTGTTCCGCTGTAACCGTTTCTTGCCGCGAGTGAAGATAGCGCTGCGTCGCGCACGGATTGGCTCCCGCCGAAGCCAGCGTTCAACATCTTCGGCCAGCTCGCGAGCGGAAGGATAACGGCGCTGGGGATTTTTCTCCAGGCACTTGAGACAGATCGTGGCAAGATGGACGTCTACCTTGGAATTCCAAAGCTGCGGGTTTCGTGGCTCGGTTTCCACGACCAGCCGAATCGTCTCGTAGGGGGTTCCGCCGGCGAACGGCGCCCGGCCCGTCAACATCTGATAAAAAACTGTGCCCAATGAGTAAACATCCGCAGCCGGTGTCAGCTCCTTGGCCTGGCCGGCCGCTTGTTCTGGCGGCATATAGCTCGGTGTTCCAAGAACATCGAACGAATTGGTCACCGTGCTTTTCTGCTCGATCAAACGCGCCAAGCCGAAGTCAGTCAGGTAGGGTTCTCCATGTTTATCCAACAAAATGTTTCCCGGCTTGATGTCGCGATGCAGAATTCCGCGCTCATGCGCAAACTGGACAGTACGGGCGATCTTTACGAACAACTCAGCGGCGCGTCGAGTCGACATCGGCTTTCCTCCAAGAGCTGCGTCCAACTGACCGCCGTCGACAAATTTCATGCTGAAGTAGCAGGAGCCCTCGCGCTCGCCGATTTCGTAAATCGGAACAATCCGTGGATGCTCCAAACTCGCCGCCGCTTCTGCCTCGCGACGAAAACGATTCAGGTGAGGTGTGCTCGCCCATTGACCGAGACCGATTATTTTTAGCGCGACGGTTCGATTTAGACTTTTCTGCCGCGCACGGTAAACGGCACCCTGGCCGCCACGGCCAAGTTCCTCGAGTAACTCATAGTCGCCAAATTCGAGTTGCATTTGGCGCCGACTCGACACGGTAGTTGCATCATCTTCGTCCCCGAGCGGCCCTAGAACAGTTTTGAACAAGCACACGCTGCAAAGCCCGTGTGGCGCGTCTGCGAAGATCTTACTCCCACATTCGTCGCAAATTCGGTTTGCAGTTGTTACAATGCTACTCGGTCGATTAGTCACCGGTATACGTCCTATCCCAAATCTCGTTAGAAGTTACGTCTGCAATACGGCAATAAAATGCCGCAGCTCGTCATCCACGTCGCCAGGCACGGCTACGGTATGCGCGATTTCCTCGCGCACCAACTGCCGATAACGCTGTCGCAGGCGATGGAATGCCTGCGTTACCGCATTTTCGGTCATCCTTAATTCCTGCGCGATCTCTGCCTGAGAACGTTCCTCAGGTTCGCCGGTAAGTAATTGCTTTAGCTGATCGAACAATGCGGCATTGCCTGCCTTGCGATATTCTTCACCCAGCCGTGCGAACACTTGGTCCAGGAGAGTTAACGCCCACCGCCGCTCATAAATTCGATCGGCGGTCAGCGTATCCGCTGGTTCAAGATCGGCGCGCTCGCGCGCGAGCAGCTCTTCCAACGCTACAAGCGGTCTTCCTTCACCACGTTTGACGGCCATCTCGCGCCGATGCGCCTTAGCGAGGAAATTTTTGAGTGAAGCCAGAAGATAGGAACGTAATCGACCCTTTTCCCGGCGCACCGCATCCAGATCTCTTCTCCCCAACAGCATCGCGAAAAACCCCTGAGTAAGATCTTGTGCTTCCTCAGGAGCATGGCCCTGCCGCCTCACGAAACCGTAAAGCGGCCACCAATAAAGGCGGCACAGCTTTTCCAATGCTTCGTCTGCCGCCGGCGATTGGCCTTGGGCGGTTAAAACCACACTCCATTGCGTCGTAGTGAAAGCAATAGCTCCACCCCCTCCGGCATCTGCCGGAACAACCCCAGTCAGTGAAGGCACCTGATCAGCCGCAGACACTAGGCCATTAAAGTAAAAATCGCTCTCAAATCAAGCTTAGATCCATGCACTCGTGTCAGACTACATCCCCCACGGAGCCCTCTTCGTTCCCCCGACAACCAGTCATCGGAATTATGAATCAACTCAGACCTCAAACGCAGGCCGGAGGTGCCGGATTTGCTTTTAACTGGAAGTGATCGAAAACATCCGCCATGAACGCCGAACAAAGGCGCATAGAAGAAAACAACTTACAGCAGCAGCGTTGGCACCTGTGGGGGCCATACCTTAGCGATCGGCAATGGGGAACGGTGCGCGAGGATTACAGTGCGAATGGTGATGCGTGGAACTACTTGCCGCATGAGCAAGCGCGTTCGCGTGCTTATCGCTGGGGCGAAGACGGCCTTGCCGGAATTTGCGACTACAAACAACGGCTTTGTCTCGCTTGGGCCTTTTGGAATGGTCAGGACCCGATTCTAAAAGAACGCTTATTCGGCTTAAGCGGACCGCAAGGTAATCACGGCGAAGATGTCAAAGAACTCTACTGGCATCTCGATAACACACCATCCCATTCCTACATGCGGATGTTGTATCGCTACCCGCAGACTCGCTTTCCGTACCAGGAGTTAGTTACCCGAAATGCTGGCCGATCACGAATGGAGCCCGAATTTGAGCTTTGGCACACCAATGCTCTGGCAGAGCACCGCTACTTCGATATCGAGATTACTTATGCCAAAAGAACGCCAGAAGATATTTTAATTCGCGCAACCGCGACCAACCGCGGACCAGAGCGAGCGATCTTGCATTTTTTGCCGACGATTTGGTTTCGCAATGCCTGGAGCTGGGGCCGCGACGCTCGCAAACCAATTTTGCGTGAAGGCGCGCCTGCGATGGTCGAAGCCAGCCATGATGTGCTTGGCCGCTACGAACTCGATTGCGAGAACGCCGACGCGCTTCTCTTCACCGAAAACGAATCTAACCTCGAACGTTTGTGGGGCGTCCCAAATCGCAGTCCGTTCGTGAAGGACTCTATCAACGACGCGGTAACTCAG
>Ga0207697_10001329_pt1 | contig 13584 bp, 9 predicted proteins | sample KBSSwiS5withPhiX_FD_184293 | JGI IMG/M metagenome (GOLD analysis project Ga0207697, IMG submission 184293) | Switchgrass rhizosphere microbial communities from Kellogg Biological Station, Michigan, USA, with PhiX - S5 (SPAdes) (version 2) | ecosystem: Host-associated > Plants > Roots >... | reverse complement strand
GCCGTCGCGATCGCTCAGGAACGCGATCCATTTGCCATCGGGCGACGGCTGCGATCCGGCGTCCCCGGTGATGCTCCAGAACTTGTCGTCGGTCTCCTCGTGCAGGACGGTTGGCTCGCCGCCGTCGATGGCGACGGCCGCGGTCGTGCGCCGTTTGAAATCCGCGGACGTGCGATCGGTGAGGAGATGCGTCGCGTCCAGCCATCGTCCGCCGCGGCCGCCGCCGTTGATCGCGATTGGCGTGCCGCCGCCGGCCGCGACGGCGAACGTCTGGCCGGGGGTGTTCTCGGTGACGGTGTAGATGATCTTGGCGCCGGAGTAAGCCGGCGTCTGCTCGTGACGGATCACGCCGCCGCCAGCGGAAAATGTCAGGTATCGTCCGTCCGGCGACCAGTTCGGTGCGCCAATGCCCCCGGCCTGCTCGAGGACCTTGGTCTCGGTGCCGTCGGCCAGGGTGCGGATCCAGAGCTCGCTGCTGCCTTCAGGTCCGCTTCCACCCGCTCGGCCGGCGTTGCCACCGCCCCGCGCGCCGCGACCGCTTCGGCCGCCGGTCGAGCGCACGAACGCGACGCGCGTGCCGTCCGGTGAGAAGGTGATCCCCGTTTCCGGCTGCGGGGTCGTCCAGACCGCGGCGGGAGCGCCGGCGTCGAGTGGGACCTTCCACAGATCGCCGGCGCGCGGCACGAAGATCGCGGCACCGTCCTGGGGGCGCGTGAGCGCGGTGGTCACGCCTTCGGTCGGCAATTCGCGGGGCGGAGTCCGGCCGTCCGCGGCGACCACATACAGTGCGGCCACGCCGGCGCGCTCCCACGTGAACACGATCGAGCGGCCGTCCGGCGACCACTGTGGCGCGGACGGATGCTTGATGTCGATGAGCGTGTCGATCGTCAGCTTGCCGGCGTCCGCCTTCGTTGCGGGCCGGGTCGCTGTGATCCACAGCGCGCCGACCATCGCCATCGCCCAGAGTCCTCGCTTCATGATGTGCCCCCGCCCCGTCTGCCCGCCGCCGGCACGTTCGTCACGCGCCCATGTCGACCTGTCCCACCAATCGTCCAGCGACCCCATCCGCGGCGTGCCGGTCGGTACAGGAATGTCGTGGCCCCGCGCCGCGGAGGTGGGACGCTCCGCAACGTCTCGGCGAGGCGATGGTCGCCACTCTAGCAGGATTCCATCGCCACTCGAGCGGATTGCGCGTGGGCGTGGTCCGGGCGAGCGAGGGAATCAGCGCCTCCGAGACATTTATGTCTTAATTTATGGTCGTGATGACAATCTGGTGACTTGCGTCGATGGCACCTTGGACGTATCGTCCACGTATCGTAATCGAGGTCCGTGCGCGATCGTGCGGCGGGCGCGCGCGAGAGGAGAACTCAATGCTGACGCGGTACGTGGCCAGTATCCTGGCAGTGGTGGCGACGGTGCTCACAGCAGCGCCGGCGCGGGCCCAGATTCAAACTGGCAGCCTGGTGGTCAAGGCGGTCGATGAGCAGGGAGCGTTGATGCCCGGGGCGACGGTCACCGTGACGAGCCCGGCGCTGCCGCGCGAGATGGTCGGGGTGACGGATACGAGCGGCGTCTATCAGCTCCCCGGCCTGCCGGTGGGCACCTACACGATCAAGACCTCGCTGGAAGGATTCAAGACCGTCATCCGCGAGGGCGTGCTGGTGCACCAGGGCCAGTCGACCACCCTCGAGATCACCGTGTCCGTCGGCGCGCTCAGCGAGGCGCTGACGGTCAAGGGCGAGTCGCCGGTCGTCGATACGCGATCGAGCGGATCGAAGGTCAACATCGACAGCGCCATCCTCGAGACCACGCCGGGCGGCCGCGACATCTGGAACGTCATCGAATACAAGGCGCCCGGTGTCGTGGTCGAGTCGCCAGACGTGGGCGGGAACCAAGGCGGGCTTCAGCGGTCCCTTTCCGCGCGCGGCACCGCTAACGCGCAGAACACCCAGATGCTGAATGGCGTCAACGTGAACGATCCCGCGGCCCAGGGCTTCGCGATGTATTACTACGTGCCGACGACGCTGGACAACATCCAGGTGTCGAGCGGCGCCCAGGACATCGCCGTGGGCACCGGCGGCGTGTTCATCAACATGGTCACCAAGAGCGGCACCAATCGCTTCAGCGGAATGGCGCTGCAGACCTACCAGGGCAAGGGGACCCAGGCGACCAACGTCGACACCGAGCTGCGCCAGGCCGGGCTGCGTCCGGACGCGAATTCGACTGAACTGCTCACCAACACCAACGGCCAGGTTGGCGGGCCGCTGATCCAGAACAAGCTGTTCTACTTCGCCGCCGGCAACCTGCAGCAGGTGCACATCAATGTGCCTGGATTCCCGGCGGTCGTGCCGTCGTATCTCAAGTCGCCGCTGTCCGGCACCAGCCTCCAGGACTCGACGGACATCGTCGCGGGGGAAGGCAAGATGTCCTATCAGCTCGGCGCCGCCAACCGCTTCGAGGGCTTCTTCTCCAAGCAGCGTTACGACAAGCCTAACCGCGACGCGTCGGTGTCCACGACCCAGGACTCGGACTCGAAGGAGCTCGACACCTTTCTGATCGCCCAGCTGGCCTACAACCGCGTGCTCGGCAGCCGGATGTTCCTCGACAGCAAGGTCAGCTACAACAACACGCACTTTCCGCTATACCAGAAGACGGACTTGCAGCGGATCAACGACAACACCACGAGCGTGCTGTATCAGAACCGGAACAGCAGCCAGCTGATGTTCCGTCGGCGGGTCGAATTCATCACCAACTGGCAGTATTACCTGCCGCAGTTCGCCGGCGGCCGGCACGAGTTCAAGGCCGGCTTCGACAACGGCTACACGCCGGAGGACGTCGACACCACGCGCGTGGACGACGTCAACCTGGCGTTCACGAGTGCCGGCACGCCTGCTGCCGCGACGGTGCAGATCTTCAACAGCCCTCTGCATCAGGAGCGCGCGGTCAACAGCACCGCGCTCTACGCGCAGGACGCCTACACCCTCAAGCGCCTCACTCTCACCGGGGGGATCCGCTGGGAGCGCGTCGAGGGCTACCTTCCGGCGCAGGCAGGGCCACCCAGCCAGTACTTTCCGGAGGGGCTGGTGTTTCAGGGCGTCACGATCAACGGCGTGACGCAGGACTTCACCGTGCGCAAGTCCTTCGACGCCGTGCACGACAATCCGCTGTGGCACAACTGGGGACCGCGGATCGCCGCCGCCTACGACATCACCGGCAAGGCGAAGACGGTCGCGAAGGTCTCCTACGGCCGTTATCTCGATCAGATCAACACCGGCACGCCGCCCAACCCGAACGCCAACATCAACCAGACCTACGTCTGGAACGATCTGAACGGCGACTTCGTGTTCCAGCCCGGCAACTACGCGTGGAACGGGTCACGGTATGTCGGCGGTGAGTTCGGGGCGCTCCAGACGACCTCGAACCTGGCTATCGCGGTGTTCAACAAGGACGCCCGCCGTCCATACCGCAAGGAGTTGTCGGTCGGCATCGATCACGAGCTCGTCCCGGAGCTGCTCCTCAGCGTCTCGTACCTGCGGACTCGGGAAAAGGACATCCAGGGCACGGTCGACCAGAACATCGATCTCTGGCCATCGCTCTACACGCCGATCACGCTGACCGACCCGGGTCGTGACGGCGTCATCGGTACCAGCGACGACGCGCCGATCACGGTCTACAACCAGAACACGACCGGGACGGTGAACTCGACCCTGACCATCAACGACGACCGTCTGGCCACCCGCTACGACGGCCTCGACATCGTCGTCACCAAGCGCTACAGCCGTGGCTGGACGGCGCTGGCCGGCTACACCTATTCGCACACCAAGGTGGATCTCACCAGCCTGGCCAATCCGAACGCGGCATTCGTGAATGCCGCGGGGGAGAGCGGCGGGCGCGTCCACAATTTCAAGGCGACCGGTTCGTACGAAATGCCGTGGAAGGTCGTCGTCGGTGGCAATTTCCGGCTGCAGTCCGGCCTGCCGATCACCCGCACCTGGGCGATTCCGTCCACGCTCCTGCGCCAGGGGGCGGTCACCGTCAACGCGGAGCCGCGCGGATCATACGAGCTGCCGTGGCTGCCGACGCTCGACCTGCGGGCCGGCCGCTATTTTGGGTTCGGCGGCAATCGCCTCGAGCTGAGCGTCGACGCCTACAACGCGACGAACGCCAACACGGTGTTCGGCGTTCGCACCAACACCGGGCTCGCGACCGTCCGCGTCGACGGCGACCCGGCCAACCCGCCCACGTCGATCGTGGCGTTCCTGTCGCCGACCTCGATCCTCGCGCCGCGCGTGTTCCGCTTCAATATCTCGTACGATTTCGGGCGCCGCTGAGGGATCAGCGGACCTGAGGGAGGAGCCGCGTGCCGCCAGTGTTCACCAGGAGCCGGGTGTCTGGATGATCGTTGACGGCGCGCGGCAACAGCATTCGCGCGCAGGCGGCTACTTCTTGGTCGCCGTCCAACTCCCGCCCGGGCCGCCCGTGCCCTTGATGGTGTTTCCCTCGACGGTTCCGCCGTAGGTCACATCGCCGACCTTGAACGAGATCTGGTTGCCGCGCAGCTTGCCCTCCGAGATCGGCTGCGAGCCGAGACGGCCGGCGATCTTCTGGAAGGTCTGCGTCAGCGTCAACTCGCCCGCGGGCATCGTCCAGGTGCCTTCGACCTTGGCCGGTACGATCCACAGCAGCGCCGTGCACCAGCTGGTACAGCCGTCGGAGACAGTGGCCGTCTCGTCGGCCTCCCAATCTTCCATCGTGAACGTGTTCGAGACGACGCGCGTGCCCGGTTTGAGGTTGAGGATCGTCGGCCGCAGCTTCAGGTTGATCGAGGGGAGCAGGAACATCGTGATGACCTGCGCCTTGCTGAAATCCGTCTCGAACAGGTCGGCCTTCACGAACGTGGCTTTGTCGGACACGCCGGCAGCGGCAGCGTTCTTGGTCGAGAGCGCGACCATGTCCGGGTTGTATTCGATCCCCATCGCGTGCGACCCGCGCTTGGCCGCGGTGATCACCGTCCGGCCATCGCCGGACCCGAGGTCCATGACGAAATCGGCCGGCGTGACCTTCGCCATGTCGAGCATCTTGTCCACCAACGCCTGCGGCGTCGGTACCCAGACGACGTCCTTGCCGCCCTGGCCGACTTGCGGTTCGTAGGGCTTCGGGGGTGCCGCGACCTGGGCGAAAGCCGAGGCGCTCCCCAGCGCAACGACCAGAGTGAAGACGAACGAGCGGGACAGTGAGCGGACGGTCATGTGGAAAATCCCTCCAGTGGGTCGCGAGTGTAATACAGGGCCCTCGTTCTGCGGTGCACAGGGTTCAAGGGTGCTCAGGGTGCTCGTTCGCGTGGTTCATCGAGTGCTTCGGTTCGGATTCCCTTCACCGCCGTTGCTGTGCCTAGGGCAGCGACGAACTGAAGCACCCGCATAACGGCCCGGTAGAACTTGCGGCCGTGGACGACGGGCGTTGAACGCGCACCCCTTGGCACCCCAGAACCCGGAGCACCATAGAACCCTCTTTCGTTTACACTCTCTCCCCATGCCCACCCAACCCGCCGTCGTGCAGTACTCCCTCGAGCCGCTGGCCGTCGAGTTGCGCGAGATCGGCATCCCCGAGATCGAGGATGACGACGTGCTGCTGGAGGTGGGGGCGGTCTCGGTCTGCGGATCGGATGTGCACCAGTCGCGTGGCACGCAGTCGTGGCCGGTCAACACGCCGGTCGTGCTGGGGCACGAGTTTGGCGGGACGGTGGCGCAGTTCGGCCGGCGCGTAAAGGGCTTTCGAGAAGGCGACCGGGTCGTCTCGGAGACCGCGGCACGCATCTGCGGCGAGTGCCTGATGTGCCGCGGCGGCCGCTACAACCTCTGCCCGTCGCGCAAGGGGTTCGGCTACGGCGTCGACGGCGCGATGGCCCAGTTTGTCCGGGTGCCGGCGCGGCTGCTGCACCACGTGCCGGACAGTCTCCCGTTCGACCTCGCGTGCCTCGCCGAGCCGCATGCGGTGGCCTATAACGCCATGTGCGTCAATTCGACCGTGCGTCCGGGCGACTCGGTGGTCGTTCTCGGCCCGGGCCCGATCGGCCTCCTCTGCACGCGCATGGCCGCTCTCTCCGGTGCCAACCCGATCATCGTCGTCGGGCTCACCGGCGACGAGGCGCGGCTCGATGCATCGAGGCAGCTGGGCGCGACGCATACCGCGCTTGGCGACGTGGATGACGTGGCGGCGATCGTGCGGTCGCTGACGCCGCTCGGGGCGGACGTCGTGTGTGACTCGTCGGGCGCAAGCGACACGCTCGCGGCCGGGTTGCGGCTGGCTCGCCCGGACGGGCACGTGATCAAGGTCGGATGGTCGCCGGATGTCATCCCGGTCGACGTCAATCCGCTCGTCCTCGGCAATGTCCGCCTGCAGGGATCCTTCAGCCACAACTTCGCGGTGTGGGAGCGCGTCATCCACTTGTTGAACAGCGGCGTCACGCGGCCAGAGACCATCGTCGGGCTGCGGGCTCCGCTCGAGGGCTGGCGCGAGGCCTTCGACGCGATGCACGACCGCCGGGTCATCAAGTCGGTGCTGGTGCCGGCGGCGAACTGATTCCTGCTGCGATGCCCCCGCTCGACGGCAAGGCCGCACTGATCACCGGGTCGACCTCGGGTATCGGCCTGGGGATCGCCGAGCACTTCGCCGCGCTCGGGGCGCGGGTGGTGATTCACGGGCTCGAGGCCGACGTGGCGCGCAGCATCGCGGATCGCCTGACGGCCGAGGGCTGCGACGCGGTCGCCGTCGCAGGTGATCTCGCGGACGTGGCGATTTGTCGCGGCGTCGCACACCAGACGATCGAGCGGCTCGGTGGCATCGACATCCTCGTCAACAACGCCGCCAGCACCGCGCGCGGTTATCTCGAGGACGTGCCGGTCGAACGCTGGGACGCGATCATGCACGTCAACCTGCGGGCGCCGTTCCTCCTCCTGCAGGAAGCCGTGGCGTCGATGAAGGGGCGCGGGGGAGGGTCGATCGTCAACATCGGATCGGTCAATGCCTACATCGGAGAGCCCAAGCTCGGACCGTACTCCGTCTCGAAAGGCGGGCTGATGACGATGACGCGCAATGCCGCGGCCACGCTGAGCCGCTACCGCATCCGGGTCAATCAGATCAACGTCGGGTGGACGCTGACCGAGGGTGAGCGGAAGGTGAAGCAGCTCGAAGGCCACGGCGACGAGTGGATAGACGAGGCGATCGCGACGCGGCCGTTCGGGCGGCTGCTGGCGCCACGCGACATCGCCATCGCGGCCGCCTACTTCGCATCAGACGACAGCGCGCTCGTCACCGGCACGGTGATGGACCTCGAGCAGTATCCCGTTGGCGCCCCGCCGAACTGGTAACCGCATGCCGCCTCGCATCAGTCTGTTCCCGAAGTGCTACTTCGACGAGCTCGCTGACGGGCGCCGCTCGTACGAGGGCTGGATCCGCGAAGCCGCCACTCTGGGCGGCGAAGGGATCGAGCATTACGACGGCTTCTTTCGGAGCCTCGCCCCGGCCGACGTCGATCCAATCGCGGCGGTGATGGAGGAGACCGGCCAGATCACCTCCCTGGTCTGTTTCTCACCCGACTTCACGCATCCCGATGCCGACGAGCGACGGCGACAGGTCGAGCGGCAGAAGGCGGCCATCGATCTCACGGTGCGCCTGGGCGCGGCGCATTGCCGCACTTTGAGCGGCCAGCGGCATCCCGGGATGTCGCGAGCGGACGGCATCGCGCGCACCATCGACGGCATCACGCGATCGCTCGAGTACGCCGCCCGCCGTGGCGTCGTGCTGTGCATGGAGAACCACTACAAGGACGGCACCTGGCGCTATCCGGAGTTCGCGCAGCCCGAGGATATCTTCCTCGAGATCCTCGATCGGATCGACGCGCCGAACTTCGGCGTTCAGTACGATCCGTCGAACGCGCTGGTCGGCGGCTACGATCCCCTGCGTTTCCTGGAGAAGGTCAAGCATCGTGTGGTGTCGATGCATGCCTCGGATCGCTACCTCGCGCCGGGCACGACGCTGGACGATCTGGCGACGGGTGATGGCGCGCTCGGTTACGCCGCGGCGTTGACCCACGGTGAGACCGGCCGGGGCAGCAACGATTACGACACGATCTTCCGGATTCTGCGCGAGGTCGATTTCGACGGCTGGATCTCAATCGAGGACGGCATGAACGGTCTCGACGAGATCGCGCGGTCCGCGACGTTTCTCAAGAACAAGCGCGCCGAATACTTCGACACGTGAAGGGGCCGTCCCGTCGGCTCGCCAGCTCGAGGATTCACCGGACCAGCCGAGGCTCTGTGGCCGTGCTTCGGCCTCATCCTTGCAATCCGCGGCGAGGGCGACATGGTGTCGCGTCCCGCGGCGCTGGCGCGCGGCGGTCAGCTTGGCGGGCGCTCGTACGGGCTCGTCAGGAGGAGCGGCGTGATCAGATACCAACGCACGCTCGTCGGAGTGGCGCTCGTCTCTCTGGCCCTGGCCGGGTGCGGGCGCGAGAAGAATCCGCCGCCACCGCCGGCAACAAGCGAGTCTCCCAAGGGGGCACCCGCGACCGAACGGGTGGTCGGGCCGCTCAGTCAAGCTGATGCCGCGGCGCTGGCCACGATGAACAGCCGTCTGAAGGACTACGTCGACCTCCACCGCAAGCTCGAGCGTGAGCTCCCGAAGTTGCCCGACAATGCCACTCCTGTCCAGATTGATACCAATCAGCGGGTGCTCGAGGAGAAGGTGCGGGCGGCGCGGAGCGGCGCGAAGCAAGGCGATCTCTTCACGCCGGAGGCCACTCCGGTGATCAAGCGGCTGCTCGCGGCGGTGTTCCACGGCCCGGAGGGCAAGCAGCTGAAGGATTCGATCATGGACGAGAATCCCGTCGACGTCGTGGTGAAGGTCAACGGCCGGTATCCAGATAACGTGCCGGTCTCCACGGTCCCCCCGCAGGTGCTCCAGACACTGCCCAAACTGAGCGAGGACATGGAATACCGTTTCATCGGCGACCGGATCGTGCTGCTCGACGCGCACGCGCACCTGATTGCCGACTTCATCGACAATGCGCTGCCGAAGTTTTAGGCCACGGTGGGCGGCGGCGACCGTCCTGGGCGGATTGCTGGCGATCGCCGCGACGGGCCGGCTCACCGCCCCAGTCGGCGCGGCGGGGCAGGGGGCCGCGGGGGAGCGGACGGCGCAGCAAACGGCCGGCTCCCCGCTCCCGAATCGTCAAGGGTCGTTGAAGTTCGCCGTCCTCGGCGATTTCGGCACCGGCGAGAAGACGCAGTACGAGCTGGCGGATCAGATGATCCGGCTGCACGACCGCTTCAAGTACGACTTCGTCGTGCTGGTCGGCGACAACCTGTATGGATCCGAGCGCCCGCAGGATTTCGTGAAGAAGTTCGAACAGCCCTACAAGGACCTGCTCGATCGCGGCGTGAAGTTCTACGCCTCGCTGGGCAATCACGACGCGCGCGAGCAGCGCTACTACAAGCTGTTCAACATGGACGGGAAGCTGTATTACACCTTCAGCCCAAGCCCGAACGTCCGCTTCTTCGCGCTCGAGAGCACCTACCCGGTTCCGGAGCAGTTCGAGTGGCTGGAGAACGAGCTCAAGTCTTCGGGCAGCGCCTGGAAGATCGTGTTCTTCCATCATCCGCTGTACTCCTCGGGCGACCGGCATGGCTCCGACCTGCGCCTGCGCGACGTGCTCGAGCCGCTGCTGATCAAATACAACGTGAGCGTGGTCCTCACGGGGCACGACCACTTCTACGAGCGCGTCAAGCCGCAGAAGGGGATCACCTATTTCGTCACCGGCTCGGGCGGGCAGTTGCGGAAGGGGAACATCGATCAGCGCAGCGGGATCACCGCCCAGGGCTTCGACACCGACCTGGTGTTCCTCGCCGCGGAGATCGCCGGCGATGAAATGTACTTCCAGGCCATCGCCCGTGACGGCCGGACGGTCGATTCCGGTGTCGTGAAGCGCCGCACCGACGCGCGCTGAGACGAGCTATTTTGCGGCGAAGGCGCTGGTGATGGCCGGGAGCCCGACCTTCAGCACCTTGCGCGCGATCGCATCCAGACTCGCTTCCGGCCCGGTCAGGTGGAAGGTGCGGTGTTCGTGCGTATAGTGCTGGCCCGGCTGCAGCGCGAGCGCAGGTGACGAGGACTCGAGCTCGTAGAAGGGGCCGAGCGGCTTCTGACCCGGGCCGGGCGGGCCGTCATTGTAGCTGTTGAGTGCGTCCCCCTTGTACGGCTCGCGCTGGATCTCCCACATCGAGTTCACGTAATCCCGCCGCGCATCGTCACGGGTGAACTGCACGATCGTCAGCACCTGCCGCGAGGCGTCGTAACTCCCCGCGACCCCAAGTGTCCGAGCGGGAGACACGCCGATCTTGGCGCGGTATCGTCCGTCCGCCTTGAAGAAGATCGCGTCGGCCGTCGTCTTGAGCCGATCGCTCGGGACCTTCCCGAAGTAGGCATCGTTGACGACCGGTCCCAGCGCCGGTTCGGGCCCAGCCGCGAACGGAATGGCAATCGTCGTCTCGGGCGTGGGCAGGAACTGCCCGAGGATCCAGATCGACACGAGTCCACCCTTCGGAGTCCACGACTGTGCGCCGGCGTTGGTCACGGTGTTGGTGGACTCGAAGGCGACGAAATCGACGGCGTCCGGCACGACGCCCAGCACGCTGGTCGCGTCGGCGGCGCCCAGGAGACGCACCGTGCGGTCGACATCGATGTCGAATGGCGTTCCGGCGTAATTCACCAGAGACATGCGCTTGTGGAAGCGCACGTGCCCGGCCGACTGGTCGGCGATGTCCCAGGGTTCCCAGTCGAACGGCGCCGGGGTCTGCCAATGCGGGAGGTCGAAGGGATCGCCCGGCTTGAAATAGAGCGCGTACTGGCCGCCCTCCGGTCCCAGCCAGAAGCGGTCCTCGCCGCCGAACACGTTCATGTGCGGCTGATATGTCCCTGAGGCGATGGCTTCGCGCCCGAGCCACCCGAAGCTCGGCGCCTTGTCGCCTCCCGTGGTGCTGGTCAGAACACGGCCCTGATAGGCAGGGCTGACCGCCACCTGGGCGCCACCCTCGCCGGTCAGCATCACGAGACTGGTGTGTTGTTTCAGAAAGGCAATGTCGTCGGCGAACGGGCCTGCGGTCATGACGCTCACTGGTGCTGCTGGTTCGAAAGGGATGGCCCGCGCATGGGTGGCCGCTGGCTGACGGTTGCAGGCGAACAGGCCGAGGCACGCAGTCCCGGCTATCACCGCCCATCGCCGAACTGACGCGGGACATCGCATGGCCCGGGATTGTATCCAACGCGCCCCGAACAGGCCCCGTTGGCCAGCCCGGCCGATCTGCCATCGCGCTTGTTCTCTTCTGCCAAGCGCCTCAGCCGAGCCTCTACGCTGCTCCGGAGCTCGAGTGAGGCAATCACCGATATCGTGTGTCAACACTTCGGCGGGCAGCGCAGTATTAAGGTGCACCGTACGAAGACCACGCGGCCTCGGCCGCAGAATTCCGCGAAGGGATGCGAAGATGAAGGATTCGACCCAGCAGCCATTGGGCCAGATGAACCGGCGGACCATGCTCACCACCACGACCGCGCTGGTCGGCGGTGCCCTCGCCGGAGCCGGGAAAACCGGTTTTGCCGAGGAAGCGCCCAAAGCGCCCCGGGCCCCCGCGTCGACCAGTCCAAACCTCGATCCGCCCGTCGTCCAGATCAAAGCGGGGAAGCTCCGCGGTCTCCGGGAGGGCAAGACGTCCTCGTTTCTCGGCGTCCCGTACGCTGAAGCCGAGCGGTTCGAGCTGCCAAAGCCGGTCGCGCCGTGGACTGGCGTCAAGAATGCCCAGGCTTGGGGTCCGGCCTGCCCTGCGCCGGAACAGACGACGGTCAGCTCAGATGAGCTGGTGTTCCCGCACCGATACTGGATTGCCAACGAGCACTGCCACTACCTGAACGTGTTCACGCAGAACCTGACGCCGGCGGCCAGGAAGCCGGTCATGGTGTGGTTCCACGGTGGCGGTTTCACCAACGGATCCTCGATGGAGTCCTACGCCTACGACGGGCGCAGCCTCAGTGAGTTCGGGGACGTGGTGGTGGTCAGCGTCAACCACCGCCTCAATATTCTCGGCACGCTCGATCTCTCGGCGTACGGTCCGCAGTACGCCAACTCGCGTTACACCGGCACCGCCGATCTGGTGGCGTCGCTCGAGTGGGTACGCGACAACATCGCGGCCTTCGGCGGTGACCCGGGGAACGTGATGATCTTCGGGCAGTCCGGTGGCGGCGGCAAAGTCGTGAGCATGATGCACACGCCGGCGGCCCAGGGGCTGTTCCATCGCGTATCGGCGCAGAGCGGCGGCAACAACAACTATCGCAACACCGATCCCGCTGACGCCATCAAGGGGCAGCAGACGATCGCCGCCCACGTGCTGAAGCAGCTGAACCTCACCGGCAGCGACATCGACAAGCTGAAGGCGGTCCCGTACTCGCAGCTGATCACCGCCGGCACGGCGGCGCTGCGGTCGGCCTCACAAGAGCTGGGCCGGAACGTCGGCTGGAGCGTCATTGCCGACGACAAGTGGCTGATGCGCGAGTTCTGCGACTGGGCCGACACCATTCCGCTCATCGCGGGCTCGGTCTTCAGCGAGATGCAGGGCACGCTGACCCGCGGCGACGGGCGCAAGAACGAGTGGTCGCAGGCCGAGATCGACGAGCAGCTGAACAAGGCCTTCGGCGAGAAGAAGGACGCCGTGGTCGCCGAGTTCAAGCAGGCGTACCCGGGGAAGAAGGTGCAGGACGTGCTGTACTACGCGGGCGGCTCGCGCCCCGGGGTCAAGAACCTCCTGAACCGCAAGCTGGAGAAGGGCAAGGCGCCGGTCTACAACTACGTGTTCGCGTGGGAATACCCGATCAATGGCGGCATCACCGCGTTCCATTGCTCGGAGCTGGCGTTCTGCTTCCACGCGCTCAACGTGCCGCAGATCCACACCGCGACCGGCGGCGGTCCGGCGGCGATGGCGCTGCAGGACAAGGTTGCGCAGGCGTGGGTGAACTTCGCGAAGACGGGCAATCCGAACCAGCCCGGTCTCGAGTGGAAACCGTTCACGAAGGACGGTCAGCAGGCGCTGGTGTTCGACACAGAGAGCAAGTCGGTGCCGCTCGCTGACGACAAACTGGTGTCGCTGCTGCCCGCACCCCCCGGGCGGGGCGGCACACCGCCGGCGGGCCGCGGGTCCGCACCGGGCGGCCGCGGGTAGTCAGTCACGTGAAAGGCAGGTGCGCGGGTTCGCTCCGCGCATCTGCCGATCGAGCAAGCGAGCTCGGCGTGACGCGCGCGATCAGCGCTCGACTGCGAGCGCCACGCCGTTTCCGCCACCCAGGCAGAGCGTCGCGATGCCGCGTTTGAGGTTGCGGCGTTTCAGCGCATACACCAGCGTGGTGAGGACGCGGCTGCCGCTCGATCCGATCGCGTGTCCGAGCGCGACGGCGCCGCCGTTGACGTTGACGCGGTCGCGATCGATACCGAGCTCGTTGAGCACCGCCACCGCCTGGACCGCGAAGGCTTCGTTGAGCTCG
>Ga0207697_10001324_pt1 | contig 13631 bp, 12 predicted proteins | sample KBSSwiS5withPhiX_FD_184293 | JGI IMG/M metagenome (GOLD analysis project Ga0207697, IMG submission 184293) | Switchgrass rhizosphere microbial communities from Kellogg Biological Station, Michigan, USA, with PhiX - S5 (SPAdes) (version 2) | ecosystem: Host-associated > Plants > Roots >... | reverse complement strand
CAAAATAAAAGATCCGGCTGTGCTCGAGAAAACGCCCAACAATGCTGATGACGCGGATGTTTTCGCTGAGATCTGGAACTTTCGGACGCAAGCAACAGATTCCGCGCACGACCAGATCAATGGTCACATCTGCGCAGGACGCTTCATAGAGCTTCTCGATGATCTCCTGATCGACGAGCGAATTCATCTTCGCAACGATCCGGGCAGGCTTGCCTGCCAGTGCGTTATCGCGCTCTCGCTCGATCAATTTCGTGAACCGGCTATGCATGTCGAATGGCGAGACCAGTAATTTTTTCAGTCCGGGATAACCAGCGAGGCCGGTAAGGGTATTGAAAACGGTCGCCACTTCTTCGCTCAGCTGCGGTTCGCTCGTGAGCAGACTGAAATCGGTGTAAATGCGCGCAGTTCGCGAGTGATAATTTCCCGTGCCGAGATGGACGTAACGGCGCAGCTCATCGGCGTCTCGCCTAACGATCAGCAACACCTTGCAATGCGTTTTGAGACCTACGACGCCGTAGATCACGTGTGCGCCGGCTTCTTCCAGTCGTCGGGCCCATTGAATATTGCTTGCCTCATCAAAACGCGCCCGCAACTCGACGATCGCGGTGACCTGTTTTCCTGCGTTAGCCGCGTCGATCAGCGCCTCCACAATCGGCGAATCTCCGCTCGTGCGGTACAGCGTCATTTTAATGGCAAGCACCTGCGGATCTTTCGCCGCCGTCTCGACCAACTCGACGACTTCATCAAAGCTGTCGTAAGGGTGATGCAACAACACGTCTTGTCGGCGCAACACTTCGAAGAAATCCGCGTGTGGCGGCAATGCCGGATCCCGGGCCGGTTGAAACGGACGATCTTTCAGCTTGGCAAAGGCGTCATTCGCAACCAGCGGAGCCAGGTGCGTCATCGTCAATGGACCATTGAGCTTGTAGGCATCGGCTTCAGACAGATTGAAAAATTCGAGAAGCAGCTCGAGGAAATCTTTGGGACAATCGATTTCCACTTCCAGCCGCACCGCGTTGCCTCGACTGGTGCGTCGCAGTTCCTGCTCGATTGTTCGCAAAAGATTTTCCGCTTCCTCATCGTCAATGTACAGGTCGCTGTTACGCGTGACGCGAAACGCGTGGACGCCGTCTAGAATCAAGCCGGGAAACAATTCCCCGATGTGGTGCTTAATTAGCGACGCCAGATAGATGTATTCCCACGGCTCGTTCGCACCGTTGCCTCGAGGCATGAGGATAAGCCTCGGCACAACTCGCGGCACTTGGACAATGGCATGCAGCGGCTCGCCGCGGCGGCGCGTTTTCGCTCGCACCAGTAAATTGTGGCTGCGGTTCAACAGATGCGGGAATGGATGACTGGCGTCCACGGCCAGCGGCGTCAGCATTGGGAAAACTTCCTGCTGAAAATAGCGATTTGCCCAGGCAGTGCGTTTCGCCGACAACTCCGCGATCTCGCGCACGTAGATCCCGTTCTTTGCCAGCTCGGGCAGCAACTCGTTGTTCCAAAGCGCATATTGCGTCCTCACAAGCTCGCGCACCCTCTTCTGGATGCGGTCGAACAGCTCCGTGGGACTCAACCCGTCAGGGCCAACGTCGCTCGTCTCGCTTTCAATTTGTTGTTTGATTCCGGCTACGCGAATCTCGAAAAACTCATCCAGATTTGAGCTGAAAATCGTGAGGAATTTAACACGCTCGATGAGTGGTTGGGTTGGGTCCCGAGCTTCCTCGAGAACGCGCTGATTGAATGCGAGCCAGCTCAGCTCCCGGTTGATGAAATTCTTCGGATCGCCAAAACGGTCATGGAGGGTTTTGACAACCTGCGGAATAGCCGTCGCATCGGTTTTCTCTTCAGCGCGTGCAGTGGCCTGGGCTTGCGGCATGTTTAACGATTGCCGATCAGCCGCGTATGCGCAACGCTGCGTGTCAGGCGGAGGCCGCCACAGTCTTATGTCTGATGTCTTCCGCAACCGCGGTGTAGACGGCGTCTTCGGCAATGTTGGTTGCGTGATCGCCGACACGTTCTAGAGCGCGCGAAATCAGGATGAGGTTAAAATACCCGCGCAACTGCTCGCTATCCTCCATCATCCGCAAGGTCAGTTTCGTGTTTGCGTCGCGATTCATATCGTCGAGTTGCTTGTCGCGGCTGCAGACCGAGTGCGCCAACTCAATATTTTCCCGCACATATGCGTTAATGGCGTCCTTGAACATCGACATCGCGTGCGCCTGGATCGGCACAATCATTTGCACTTCAGGCAACGGCGGATGCCGGTTCAACTTGCGCGCGCGTTTCGCGATGTTCGTGGCCTGATCGCCCACTCGCTCGATGTTTGGCGAAAGTTTAATGGCCGAAATCACGCGTCTCAGATCCGAGGCGACCGGCTGGAAGCGAAGCAATATTTCGAATCCATCCTTGTCGATCTGTTTCTCCAGCTGATCGATCTCTTCGTCATCCGCGATTGCGTGTGTGCAGAGATCGTCATTGCGTTGGAACAAGCCCTTGAGTGCTCGATCCAGGCTGCGCTCAGCCAGTCCGGCCATCATTAGCAGGTCGTTGCGCAGCGACGTTAACGCTTCATCGAATGTTCCAAGAATGTGCTTCGGTATCACCATTGGTCTTATTTCCTACTCGTGCTCATGCTCGTGATCGTAATCGTAATCGAACCCGGAAGCATTCGAGCATGAGCACGATTACGAGCATGAGTGTATGAATCATCCAAACCTCCCCGTGATGTAATCTTCCGTCTGTTTCTCGTTCGGATTGGTGAAAATTTTTGTGGTCGAACCAATCTCGATAAGCCGGCCCATGTAAAAAAAGGCGGTGAAATCGGAGATGCGTCCCGCCTGCTGCATGTTGTGCGTGACGATGATAATCGTGTATTGCGTTTTCAATCCGTGGATCAGTTCCTCGATCTTCGCTGTAGCAATCGGGTCGAGCGCCGAGCAGGGTTCGTCCATCAAAAGAACTTCCGGTTCCACGGCGAGAGCGCGCGCAATGCAGAGGCGTTGTTGCTGGCCTCCGGAAAGACTCGTCCCGGATTTGTGTAAGTCGTCTTTCACTTCATCCCATAAAGCCGCCATCCTCAATGATTGCTCGAGCCGTTCGTTAAGGAATTTCCGATCGCTCACACCGTTCAAGCGAAGACCGACGATGACGTTTTCGCCGATCGACATCGTCGGAAATGGATTGGATTTCTGGAACACCATACCGACGCGCCTACGCACAACTGCCGGGTCCATGCCGCTTGCGTAGAGATTTTGGCCGTGAAGGAACACACTGCCTTCGATGCGCGCCTGCGGCACCAACTCGTGCATGCGATTGAGCGCTCGGATGAACGTCGATTTTCCACAACCACTCGGCCCGATGATCGCGGTGACAGCTCTGGCGGGCATGTCCAGGCTCACGTTGTCTATTGCGCGCTTTGACGCGTACCACATCGAGACATCTTTGGCCTCCATTGCCAGAGGAAGCGGCTCTCCGTCTGGTTTTGAGAATGCCACTGCGCCGGAATCGCGAGGTTCAACTACTTCAGGTCGCGGCATAGGTGCGGCAATCATCAGATTTACGCCGATGCGGTCCGAACACGGGTGACAAATCTCACCAGCACATTAACGCAGAAAACCCCTGTGACGAGAACGAGCGCTCCGGCCCACGCCTGGCGGTGCCAGTCGTCGTACGGCGAGATTGCATATGTAAAAATTTGCAGAGGCAGCGCTGCAATTGGCTCGCTCAAGTTGTGGTTCCAAAAATGGTTGCCGAATGCGGTGAAGAGAAGCGGTGCAGTTTCGCCCCCAACACGCGCGAGGGCGAGCAGAATGCCAGTAATGATTCCACGCGATGCGGTCTTCACCACGATCTGGAGGATGGTCTTCCAACGTGCGATGCCCAGAGCGAGAGCGGCTTCGCGATAGCCCGTAGGCACAAGAAGAATCACTTCCTCGGTTGTGCGCAGGATCAATGGGATCATGATCAACCCCAGCGCGAGTCCTCCGGCATACGCGGAGAAACTTTTGAAACGCAACACGATCAGTCCGTAAACGACCACGCCCCAGATAATGGACGGGACGCCGTTGAGTACGTCCGCAATGAAACGCAGCACCGCATTGACACGCGCCGTGCCGTACTCAGCCAGAAAAATTCCCCCAAGCACGCCGACGGGAATTCCAATGATCGACGCAAGCGCGAGTAGCTCCAGCGTGCCGACGATCGCGTTGGCCATTCCGCCACCGGGCGCGCCGACCGGCTTCGGAAGGTTGGTAAAAAACTCGAGATTAATCGCGCCTATCCCGCTCATGAGCACATGAAAAAACACGAGACCGAGCGGCGCGATCACAAGCACCGCCGAACAAAAGGTGAGGCCGGAGACGAGGGCGCTCTTGAGCTTGCGCCAACTGTGATGGTCTTTTCGCTGTGTCGCCATATTTACTGAACCCTATCTGCTGCTGCGCCTGCGGTAATCGTTTTCAATAGAAGTTGGGCAAGAAGGTTGACCAAAATTGTGAGGCCGAACAACACCAGCCCAATCTCGAACAAAGCTTGCAGATACATGTCGGTCGTCGCTTCGGTAAATTCATTCGCGATTACGCTGGCTAGCGTGTAACCGGGTTTGAACAATGACGCGGCGATCTGCGGCGTATTACCGATCACCATCGTCACCGCCATTGTTTCACCCAGCGCACGGCCGAGCCCCAGTATCACCGCCCCGAACAAACCTTTCCTCGCGTAGCTGAGCACCGCGATGCGCGTCACCTCCCAGCGAGTTGCGCCCAGCGCGTATGCGGCTTCGCGCTGCAAATCAGGAACGCTGCGCAATATCTCGCGCGAGACCGACGTGATGATCGGCAGAATCATAATCGCAACAATGATTCCGCCAGCGAGCATACATGGGCCGTAAATCGGGCCGCTGAAAAGTGGAGTCCAACCAAGTATCCGTTGCAGGAACGGAAATGGATGATCGCGCAGCCACGGGATCATCACGAAAATTCCCCACAGACCAAGAATTACGCTGGGGATAGCGGCCAGCATTTCGATGAGCGAGACGATCGGTTGCCGGATCCACAGCGGCGCGAGTTCGGTCAAATAAACCGCCGTCGCAATGCTCAGCGGTACCGCCAGAAGTAACGCAATCAGCGACGAGATTGCTGTGCCGTAAATGAAGGGCAACGCGCCGTATTGTTCCGCCACCGGGTCCCACGTTGACGTGATCACAAAATGGAATCCGAATTTTTGGATCGCCTGCCAGGAACCCTCTCCCAGTTGCCAGCCGATCAAAATGACCAGCAAAACAACGGCAAACGCCATCGACAACGTGAGCCAATAAAACGCCTTATCGCCAAAGCGCGACGGAGGAGACATCCGCGCCTGCGTTGCGTGAATGGTGTCTGCTTCCTCGACAGTAATGGCCGGAATACTCAAGCTGATTATTCGAAGTCGTCTCTACATTTTGATTTCGTCGACCCGTTTCAGGACTAACTGCTGGACACTCTGGGGTAACGACGCGTAATCGAGATCCTTCGCCATTGCCTCACCTCTAGTGAGTGCCCACTTTAAGAACTCGACGAGCTTTTTGCCTTTCGTCGCATCCTTCTGCTGTTGGTAAACGAGCAACCATGTCGCGCCTGCGATAGGATAGGCGCCATTGCCCGGAGCGTTCGTCATCGAGAAACGGAAATCATCAGGAATGTTTGCTGTCGCCAACGCGGCAGTAACCGACTCCAGCGTCGCCTTCACGAATTCGCCCGCTGAATTCTTGATATCCGCGTACGGCATCTTGTTCTGGATTGCATAGATCAACTCTACGTATCCGATCGCACCCGGAGTCTGTTTTACCTGGCCAGAAACACCTTCGTTACCTTTGCCGCCGATCCCCGCTGGCCAACTCACGGATGTGTTGCTGCCGGCTTTCGATTTCCAATCCGAACTGACCTTGCCCAGGTAATCTGTAAAGATAAATGTGGTCCCACTCCCATCAGATCGATGCACAACCACGATGTCCTTGTCGGGCAATTTTGTGCCGGGGTTTGTCGCCGCGATCTTCGGATCGTTCCACTTCTTGATCGTGCCAAGAAAAATACCGGCAATTGTGTCGGCATCGAGTTTGAGCGCAGGGCTGCCTTCGAGGTTGTAGGTGATAACCACTGCGCCTGCGACAGTCGGAATGTGCAAGATTTTTCCCGGCGCCTTAGCCAGGTTGTCGTCACTCATCGGTCCGTCGGATGCGCCGAAATCGACTGTTTGCGCCAGTATCTGTTTTTGTCCGCCTCCGGAACCGATCGATTGATAATTGAACCGGACGGACGGATCGACCTTCGCGTATTCGTCAAACCACTTCGAGTAAATCGGATACGGGAACGTTGCGCCCGCGCCGTTGATCATCATCTGCGCCGAAGCTGTAGCGCTCAGCCCAAATACGATTGCAAGTCCGAGGAGAATTTTTGATCTATACGATTTCGTCATGCAGCGAAATTGCCGCACCCCGATTCAATCGGTCAAAACCTTTACTGTTACGTTTGTGTGACAAGGAGCTTTGCACGGATCAGAAATTATCCGCAACATGCCGCGCCGGCTTCACGCCGATCACGTGCTTTGCATGTAGTCTGAGGAAGCCGTAATTGCACGCGAAGCTCGGCCTCATTTTCACTCATCATTTCAACATGATAATTGGAGGGCGGGAAATTGTCGTCGCCGTACTCGAAACGAATTTCCGCTGTTGAGTCGAGCGGGATCAGGCGCGCGACCTTGTCATAAATGGACAGAAACTTTGCTGCGGTCATAACCTCGCCGTTCTCCTCACCTTCAGGAACCCAGAGCTGCACGATTGTCTCGTTCCACTGATTCTTTTGCGCGCCGCAATCGACCGTATCGAAGGAGGCTGCTTTTAATTCGGTCAGATGATAGCCGCCGTGGATCGTCGTACCGTCAGAGTTAGTAAACACTAAGTGTTTCGCTGGAGCTTCTCTTAACGTGCTGATGAAGTCTTCGGTTTTCATGTGGGAGAAATGTCAGCTGTCTCGGCGGCGGAGCAACAGCCGCGTTCCCGTACGCAACGGCACCCCATCACGCCGAGAGTTGCGCCGAGAACTGGCGCCACAAGATAAATCCACAAACCGCTGAGATGGCCGGAAACTAACGCCGGTGCCAGTGAGCGCGCAGGATTCATGGATGCGCCGCAGATCGGCCCCGCAAACAACGCTTCCAAAGCGATAACTGCACCGACGGCGATGCCCGCCGTAATTCCCTTTTCACGCGAACCTGTCGAAACGCTCAAAATAACGAACATGAGCAAGGCTGTCAGAATCATCTCAAGCACGAACGATTGCATCACCGAACCTGCTGGTATGGTTGCCCCAAGCGTCGCGCTTTGGCGAAACAGAAAACGCAGTACACCACTGGCTGCAAGCGCACCAGCACACTGACTCGCCACGTAAGGGATGACGCTGCTTGCTTCAAATCGCCGCGCGGCGAAAAATCCAATGGTCACGGCGGGATTAATGTGCGCACCCGAAATATCTCCAATCGTGTAAATCATCGCCAACACGATGAGACCAAAAGTAAGTGCCACTCCCACATGCGATACCGCTCCGCCGGTTACGTCATCGATGACAATGGCGCCGGTGCCGGCGAACACGAGGCAGAACGTTCCCAAAAATTCTGCGATTAACTTCTTCCCCATGGTTGCGAAGGCGCGAAGACTTAGGCTTGCAGGTCCAATTCGCAATGTTCGTCGCAGAACTCTTCAATTTTTGCGCGAATTTCTTCCAGCAACTCCCTGGTTTTGGCGATCTTTTCCGCGTGAGTGCCAGTAAACTTCGCTGGATCTGAAAATGACCAATGCAGTCGTGTAGTCACACCCGGGAAAATCGGGCAGCCTGCTGCTTCCGACTCACTGCACACGGTAATCACATAGGCGAACACGTGCTGTGCCGACTTCCAAACATCGAAGACGGATTGCGTCTTATTACGAGAAATGTCTATTCCTCGCTCCTGCAATGCTTCTACCGCCAGAGGATTGAGAACGCCAGGTTCCAGCCCAGCGCTCTGGGCTTCGAAGTAGTCACCGCACATCTCGTTAAGCAATGCCGCAGCGATTTGGCTGCGCGCACTATTCTGCACACAAATAAAAAGAACCTTCTTTTTCACAGGCCCGAATGTTAACCGAAACCGAACACAATTGAAGCCATGCTTGGGATTGTCACCAGAACGTCACATTGCGGTTGGTAGCACCACCCGAATCGTCGTGCCTTTGTCGAGTTCACTTTCGGCCTCCACGCGGCCGCCGTGTAGCTGTGCGATGTGTTTTACAATCGCAAGGCCGAGGCCGGTTCCGCGAACCTTATCAGGGCCGCGTGCTTTGTCCGCGCGGTAGAAGCGCTCAAAAATACGTGGCAAATCTTCTTTGGTGATACCGATGCCATCGTCGCTAACAGTCAACTCGATTTCACCGTCGCGCTGCCGGGCGCTCACCCGAATCTCGCCGTGCTCACGCGAATATTTCACGGCGTTGTCGAGCAGATTGTAAAGGGCTTCCTGTAGCCGCGTCCGATCCACGTTAATCGTCCACAATTCGGGCGGAACATCGACACTCATACTGAGCTGTTTGCTTGTGAGTTTCTTTTCCCAATCGCGAACGATTTCCGGGAGAAAACTCGACAAATCCACCGTTGTCATCTGCAAGTTCGGATTGCCTGACTCCAGTTGCGCGAGGGTAAGCAGATCCTCGGCTAGCAGGTCGAGACGCTTCGAATGGCGCTCCATTACGCCGAGAATTCGGGTGAGCTCCTCGCGCGGAGTTTTCGGACTGTCGAGTAACGTCTCAATATAGCCGCGGAGTATCGACAGCGGCGTGCGCAATTCGTGCGAAACGTTGGCCACGAAATCCCGCCGCACTTGATCCATCTTTTTGAGCTCGGTGATGTCGTGAAACAACACCAGTGCGCCGGTGATCTCGCCGGATTCGTTCCTGGTCGCGACGGCATGTAGCTCGATTTGCAAGTCGTCGACAGTCAACTCGCAGCGAACCGGGCCATCACCACGGAACGCATCGATCAGCAGCCTATCGAGTGTGGGATCACGGACAATCTCCAACAGCGGCGTGGCTACTGAAATCTCGGGAGCATCGAACAATTTCCGAAACGTCTGATTGGTCAAAATCACTTGCCGATTTGAATCGACAACCAACAATGCGTCGTGCATTGCCGAGAAAATCGTTTGCATCCCGGACTCGCGTTTTGCGATCTGCTTCTGAAGCTGCTCCAACTCATTAACAAGCTTTTCCAGTTGGAACCCGATTCGTTGGGCTGGCGCGCTGCCCTCGATCAAAAATGTTCGCGGCCGTTCGTGGCGACCGATCTGCGTTATGACTTCTTCAACCTGCCGCCACGGCGCGATCCATTTGCGCCAGACAACGAAAGCGATGCAGCCGAAAGCGACGCAAACTAGAAGGACAATTACCGAGGTCACAGGATTTCTATGTCCTAAATAATCTTTGCAGCAAAGCCAGTGCGAAGATATTTCGCAATCTCAAACACTTTCTGCGAATTCTCGTTAGGCATAGTTCTCTCCGGCCGCCTTTGAGGTTTCACACTTCGGCCACGCTTCAACGCTGTAGGGTCCGCTGTCCTCAGCGGATACGCGCACCCCGATTGCGCTTGCCCGAAAAAGACTGCGCTAAGGACAGCGCACGCTACAGCATCGCCAGGCTACTATTCGCGGATCCGATAGCCGAAACCGCGCACGGTTTCAATCACGTCGCCGGCCTTGCCGAGTTTTTCGCGCAGCCGGCGCACGTGCGTGTCCACGGTGCGTGTGTCGATCACGCTCTCGTAACCCCAGACGTCGTTCAGCAATTTATCGCGATCCTGCACCCGCCCTCTGCGCTGGATTAACGTTCGCAGGAGCTTGAACTCGAGACTGGTGAGATGCACCCGTTTGCCGTTCACGCGGACTTGATGACGCGCAGGATCGATGGAGATAGAAGCGGCCTTCAGCGTTTCCTCTGGTTTCTCGCCACGCCGCAAAATTGCGCGGATTCGCAGCATCACTTCGCGCGGGCTGAAAGGCTTCGTCACGTAATCGTCAGCGCCGAATTCCAAACCGACGATCCGATCAATCTCTTCCGCTTTTGCTGTCAGCATCAGAATCGGAATGTGAGATGTCGCCGTGTCCGATTTCAAAATTCGACACACTTCCAGCCCGGACATCTTTGGTAGCATCAAATCAAGAATGATGAAATCAGGACGGTCGTCCCGGGCCTTCTGCAAACCCGTTGCGCCGTCCGCCGCTGCTGTGGTCTTGAAGCCAGCCTTGCGCAAGTTCAGCGAGAGAAGATCGGTCACGTCGCTCTCATCTTCGACGATGAGGATGTTCCTGCCAGAGGCGTTGTCCATTCAGCAGATTCAACTCACCTCCGCGATAAATTTCAACCGTTTCTACGGCGGTTGACGTGGTTAGACCTGCGGCAACAGCAAAGTTTGCCCAATCGTCACGAGTTCGTCATACGGCTGTAACAATCGGCCTCTAGCCTGCTCGCACCTACGGGAAAGAATTCCCACAGGGCGCCGAAACCATATCACCAAAGGAGAAACTTATGTTTATCAAGCGATCCATTTTGCGAACAGCGGGCACTACCGTGGCTGCAACTATTTGCCTGGCGGTGCAAGCACTCGCCGCGCAAACATCCTCTGAATCTAAAGCGATCGAGGAGTTAAAGCGCCAGGTAGCCGAACTCCAAAAGGAGGTAGCTAGTTTAAAACAACACGGTGGGCCTGCTCCTGCGGCCATTGTGGAAGGCAAAACCAAGACCGTTGTGAGCGCTGACGGAAAAACCTATACGGAGAAGTTGGTTCCGGATTTGGGCGGCGCGAAATGGAAACTGTCTTCAGCGATCACAGAATTAGAGCTCTTCGGTGATGCACGCCTCCGATACGAATACCGCGGAGGCCGACTACCCGATGACGATCCCACTCATCCAAATGATTGGTATGAGCGCAAACGTGAACGTTACCGTTTGCGCCTCGGATTGCGCGGCACGCTACTTGACGATTGGTTTTTTGGAGTGCGATTGGAAACCAGCACCAGCCCGCGCTCGACGAACGTAACCTTCGGTGACGATAGCAACGTCAACGGTCCTTTCTCCAAAGACAGCGATCGTATCAACGTGGGGCAGGCTTACCTCGGCTACAAGGGCTTCCACGACTTTACCTTCACCGGGGGTCGATTCGCAGTTCCATTTGTAAACACATCATTGCTTTGGGATGACGATATCAATGTGGAAGGCCTGGCTGAGCAGTGGAAACACACGTTTGTGTTTGGAGGGGAACCGCCGCCGCCGCCGTCATTCAGCAAGGATGGCAAAGCGGTTGTAGCCAGCAAACCACCCGAGCCATTCCTTAAGCTCGATCTCTTCGCAAACTTCGGCCAATTCGTTTACGACGATGAGAACCCGGAAAATCCGATCGGCCCCAGGCCTACCACAACGCAGCCGATAACAGGGGAAAATCAGCTCACCCCAAACAACGATGCTTTCCTGTTGGGATGGCAGGTGGGCGCGAGATTTGAATTCCCGCACATTCTTTACTTCCAGTTCGCACCGACGCTCTACAATTACACCGGCAACGGCGACACGTTTAACGTCCATTTCTCAGGCGATCCAGGTGGCAACCAAACCGGGATCAACAGTCTTTTGATCTTTGATGTCCCGGCCGAAATCGGCTGGAAAGTCGGAAACATTCCAATGCGCATTTTTGGGGATTTCGCGACCAACTTCGAAGCTGACGATCGCGCGACGGCGGCGGGTCACTCTGGTAAGGGTGGTGATCGTTACGCATATGAGATCGGTCTCGGTATTGGCCAGTTAAAGAAAAAGGGCGATTGGGAGGTTCGAGGCTGGTGGCAACACACCGACCAATATGCAGTCGACCCGAACCTGGTGGACTCAGACATCTTTGATAGTCGGGTTAACTTGGAAGGCGTAGGCGTGAAAGCTGGCTACATGCTCGCTGATGCAATCGTGTTCAACCTCACCTACGCCTACGGCTGGCAGGTCGACGACTCGATCGGCACCGGTGGTATTGGCGACATTCCGATAAATCCGTTGAACCAATACCAGATATTCCAAGCGGATCTGAGCGTTAAGTTTTAGCGGTTAGGTTCATCGAACCCCGCCGGGGATTCTTCCCCGGCGGGTTTGTGTGCAGTCGCTCACTCTCAATCGCGAAATCAGATCAATCTGCTCTCACGACACTTATGAGCAGCGACTTGAACGCACGCGTAAAATTCGTGACGACATGGAGCGCGTATTGAAACGTTGTGCGGCGAACGCCGACATTGCATAGCCGGGCTCGGCAGGGTTGATTAATGGCCATGAGAACAAAGCTCGCTGATTCACCGTCAGAAACTATTCGCGAGGAAGTCCGACGTCGTTATGGCGCGACTGCTGCAGGAGAATCATCTGATTGCGGCGATGGATGCTGCACTTCCACTAGTGCCGACGCCCTGGGCTATTCGGCTGAAGAGTCAGCGATCGCCCCGGAAGCCGCAAGCCTTGGGCTTGGCTGCGGAAATCCACTGGCAATCGCGTCGTTGCAGCCAGGGCAAACGGTTCTCGATCTCGGTTCTGGTGCCGGCTTCGACTGCTTTCTCGCAGCGCGAGCAGTTGGCCCGAGCGGCATGGTTATCGGGGTGGACATGACGCACGAGATGCTCGCGAAAGCGCGCGAGAACGCGAAAAAGAACGGATTCACGAATGTCGAATTTCGGTTGGGAGAAATCGAAGCACTTCCTGTGGCAGATGGAACGGTCGACGTGATCATTTCCAACTGCGTAATCAATTTATCTCCAGAAAAGACGCGCGTCTTTAGAGAAGCTTACCGTGTTCTGAAGCCGGGCGGCCGAGTCGCGGTTGCCGATATCGTCGCCACTGCACCATTGCCTAACGACGTAAAAGAGGATTGGGCGGCTTACACCGGATGCATGGCTGGCGCATCGCAGATCACAAACCTGGAAGAGATGTTGCAACAATCCGGCTTTGATCAGATCAGGATTGCACCGAAAGACGCATCTCGCTCGTTCATTCGGGAATGGCTTCCTGGAAAACGGATGGAAGATTACCTCGTTTCGGCGACAATCGAGGCTGTGAAACCAATTCCTTCCGAAAATTCTAAGCGACAGGACGTGCGTGGATGACGCGATTCTGTGCTCTATAGATTGTAAGCGAGCTTGTGATTCGGCTGATACAGCTCGATGTCATCCGCACCTGACACGATCATCATGATCCCCCCGGCCATACTCACGTTGCTCGATAGGATCCCGGAACTGCGCTCCTTTCGCTCGTAACTCGCTAACCGTGGCTTCGATGTCGCATTCGACGAGGTAAACGGGTCTTCGTTAAGTCGCTGCTTTAGGAGCGCTCAAGCTTTTATCGTAGAACCCAGAGCGATCGAAGCAGCAAGGGCGGCGCTTCCCGCTCGCGAGCATCGAGCAGGCGTTTTTGATCCGGCGCACGCGGGTTTCTTCCTGCTTCGCGGAGTTGATCCACTGGATCCAATCCCGGCGCGCGACGGGCGTAATGTCCGACCACAATTTTCTCGCCTTCGGGGCGGCCGTAGCGAGAGCTTTTCGCAACTCTGCCGGCACTT
>Ga0207697_10001323_pt1 | contig 13636 bp, 13 predicted proteins | sample KBSSwiS5withPhiX_FD_184293 | JGI IMG/M metagenome (GOLD analysis project Ga0207697, IMG submission 184293) | Switchgrass rhizosphere microbial communities from Kellogg Biological Station, Michigan, USA, with PhiX - S5 (SPAdes) (version 2) | ecosystem: Host-associated > Plants > Roots >... | reverse complement strand
CAGCCCGTGAAGAGCCGGGGAATGCAGTACCAAGCTGCCGAACTGGAACGCCTGATCCGCGCCGGCGAGACCGCCGGCACCATCCTGCCCCCGAGCGAAAGCGTCGCCATCATGGCCGCCATGGATGAAATCCGCCGCCAGATCGGGTTGTCGTACGCGGCGGATGCAGATGTTTCAGAAGAAGGTGCAACGAAATGACTGAATCTGCCCGCCTTGTGGAGCTCCGCCAGCAGGAGGAAGAACTCGTCTTCGCAAGCTTTGACCACCACGACGCCTGGCGCCTCGGCTCGCTCATCGCCAACCATGCAATCGCGTCCGATTATGGCGTTGCCATCGACATCCGGCGGCACAACCTCGTGCTCTTCCGCTGCGTCCTACCTGGAGCCACGGCCGACCAGGAAGAGTGGATCCGCCGCAAGTCCGCGTCGGTGCTGCGTTTTGAACACAGCACAGCCTTGTTAACTGAACAGTTCTCCGCCCGCACCCACAGCCCTCTGGGAGGCGGCTGGCTTGCCCATGAGGATTACACGCTCGCCGGTGGCTCGTTCCCGATCCGGGTTCGTGGTGCAGGTGTGATTGGTGCAGTTACCGTGGCCGGATTGAGCTCTGATGAGGACCACCAAATGGTGGTCGATGGGATCCGGAACTATTTGAAGACGGTGGCGCCATAATTATCTCGGCCGAGGATCTGGAATCCCTGCGGGAAACTCTTCACTGGCTATCCCAGCCGGGCATTCGCGAAGATTGTTCACAGCATTATGTAGCGGTCCAGCATCGTCGCCGCAGAACGGCGGATGGAGATAGGATCCGCCAGCCCTAGCTCTTGGGCTTTGCGCGTCGCTTTTGCACCGGGGGAACATCCAGCTGGGGTACTGCTCGAAGCATGAACCGGTCAAAGTGGGGCACTGTGAATCCCGCGTACCCGTGCGCGGGGGTGTAAAGGAGCCCCATGTTGATTAGTTCCGATCGCGTAGGAGCAAGTTGTGTGGATTCCCGTCCCATGACGGCAGCCACTTCCGCGGCCTTCTGTGACTCTGGGCCGAGCTGGGCCATGGCGCGCATGTAGGCAATCTGGAGTTGTGTGGCTCTATCCAATCGGACCCGGAAAAACGAGGAGTCCAGCTTTGCCTCGTAAGCTTCCTTGGCGTCCTCCACATCATCAAGTGTGATGACGTCGCCTTCGGCGACCGCCCAAACCTGATACCCGAGTTCCTGTACGAAGTACGGATAGCCTTCCGTCAGTTCAAATGCCCGCGCCAGCGCGTCGTCGTTGAACCGCACGCCCTCGATGTGGGCAGGTTCCGCAAGCGCCTTCTTAGCGTCCTCGAAGTCCAAGGAGCCGAGCTTCGGGAACTTGAAGAGACGCTCGGCATACGATTTGGCGTCGCCCGCTAGTTCGGCAATCTGAGGTAGTCCCGCCCCAACGAAGGTCACAGGGAGTTTCCTCTGAACCGATTTGTGTATTGCTTGGATGACGGCTTCGAGCTGCGACTGACTCAAGAACTGGACTTCGTCGAACAGCAGAACCAATCCCGTCCCATGGTCTCGGGCGGCCTCTCCTATCGAAACCAGAACATCTGTCAGGTCCAATGTCAGACTGCCATGGTCGGCAAATCCTTCCGCAGCGTCGACGTCGAGGGAAAGTGTCGGGATGCCGGAAGTCGGATCAAGGGAAAGACTAAAAGACTGCAGGACCTGGGCAGCTTTCCTCGCTTTGTCCCCCCACTTGGTTCGCGGCGAAATCTGGTAGAGCGCAGCTCGGAGTTGCGAATAGATGGTCTGGCGAAAATGGTCGTCATCGTGTTTGCTGGCCTCGAGTTCCAGGACCTTCCATTTGAACTCTTCCGATATTTGCCGGAACTCTCCCAACAAGACGGTTTTCCCCACACCACGAAGGCCCGTGACGATCATCGACTGGTTGGTCCGACCTCTGTCGAGCCGACGCAGAAGTACGCGAAAGTCCTCTAGGAACTCGTCACGACCGATAACGATCTCCGGGGTAGCGCCAGCATTGGGAGTGTAGGGATTGTTCACGGGATCCATGAGAAGGATCTTACAAGATTTAGGAGACTTTATTGCATTCTAATAAAGTGCAATAAGATGGATAAATCGCGGGTTCATTCCAAAATTTGCGGCGTCCCAAGAGTAAGGAACTAGCCGCCCCGCGCTTTCCGCGTTGCGGCGTCGTTGGCTTTCTGCAGCGCCTTGACCAGCTCGTCCTTGCTCATTTTCGAACGGCCCTTGATGTCCAGTTCCTGAGCGCGCTGATAGAGATGTTCCTTGGAGGCGTTGGCGTCCACTCCCCCTGCAGTGGGTTGCGTTGATCCAATGCCCTCTTCTGCATGCTGATCAGAAGGACCCCGTTCCTCCTTCGCCTCCCAGTGGTCGCCGACCTTCTCGTAGCTGTGCTTCACCGCGGCAAAGGCGGTGCGGACCGCGCGGCTTTCGTCGTTGTCGTAGGTCTCCATGGCGGAATCGTAGGTCTTGGCGAAGGTGTCCTGGGCCTTCTGCTCAGAGCGCTGAAGCGTCGAGGGGAGTTCGTCTTTACGGGCATGATCGTTCTTGCCGGTCTTGGGCATCGCACTCACGCTCCTTAGTCAGGAATGCTGATCGCGGACGTGCATCCAGTTTATCAATTGCTTACGAAGGCAAAAACTGACCAGGGCACGAGTGCTCCGCGTCACCGCCCCTTCAGCACATACCTTCTTTCAGGCCGCCCGACGCCGTACTTCAGCCTCACTTCCAACGCACCTTCATCGTGGAGGTACTCAAGGTAACGACGGGCGCTCACCCGGGAGGTCCCCAATTGCTCGGCAACTTCGGCGGCGGAGACGTCGCCGGGGGACGATTTCAGGGCGGCTTCCACGAGTTCCAGCGTCTCCACGCTGCATCCCTTGGGCAGCGTACGTTGAGCTGAATCCAGCCCGAAAACCCGGTTGACATCCGATTGCTCGGCCACGTCCTTGGAAGCGTCCAGCCCTTGGTAAGCATTCAGATAGTGCTGTAAACGCTCCTGAAGATCAGACTGCGAAAACGGCTTGATCAGGTAGTGCACAATGCCACCGCGCAGTGCTTTGCGCACCGTCTCGGTTTCACGGGCCGCACTGATCACCAACACGTCAAGGTCCGGGGCAACATCGCGGAGCTGATGCATCAGGTCCAGCCCGTTAATGTCCGGGAGATGGATATCCAACAGCACGAGGTCCGGCTGCAACCGCTGCGTCTCAAGGATGGCCTGCGCGCCAGTGTGCGCGACACCCACGACGCCGAACCCCGGCGTCCGTTGGATGAAGCCCGCGTGGACCTTGGCCACCATGAAGTCGTCATCCACAATCAAGACTTTGATCATGATTACACTGCCCCTTTATTGAATCGTGCGGTGAAAACTGCCCCATGGTCGTGGGCTACTGTCAGGTCGCCACCGGACCGGCGGCAGATCACCCGCGAGAGCGCCAGGCCGAAGCCGCGGGCGTCGCCGGGTCCCGGCTCCTTCGTGGAAAAGCCCTGCCTGAAAATGTCCTCTGCGGCGTCGGAGGGCACGCCTGGTCCGTTGTCCCGGACGGTGACTGAAACACCGTCCGTCGAGTTGACCACCAACACACTCACCGACGCCCCAACCAGCCCAGTGACGGCGTCGAACGCGTTATCCACCAAGTTGCCCACCACAGTGGTGAGGTCCCGGGACAGTTCCTCGTTGACGCGCGGGAGGCCGGACTGCGGGTCGATCTGCAGTTCCACGCCGCGCTCGGTGGCCAAACTCGCTTTGGCTATCAAGAGGGCTGCGAGCGCGGGGTCCTCGATCCGGCTGGTCACTTCGTCGTTTAGCCGGGTCCGGTCCACGGTGGCGCCGTTGACGAATTGCACCACGGAATCGTATTCGCCGATCTGGATCAGGCCGGAAATGACGTGGAGTTGGTTGGCGAACTCGTGGGCTTGGGCACGCAAAGTGTCCGTCACGGTTTTGGTGGCACCGAGTTCGCGCTCCAGGGATGACAACTCGGTGCGGTCCCTCAGCGTTGTCACGGAGCCGATGTCGCGCCCGTGAGACCTGAGGGCCACCCTGTTCATGACCACCAACCTGTCCCCCACCAGCACCAACTGGTCGGGGTCCGATTGTTCCCGGGTGAGTACCACCTTCAGCGCACGGTCCACGTGAAGAGAGCCAAGTTTCCGGCCTACGCAGTCTGCGGGCAATCCGAGAAGTTGGCGGGCGCTCTCATTTGCCACGGTGATCCGCTCGTGAGGGTCAAGGGCAACCACCCCTTCCTTCAGGCCTTGCAGCATCGCTTCACGGTTTTCCACGAGCCCGGTGATCTCCCGGGGCTCCATTCCCAGCGTTTGCCGTTTGACGCGACGGGACAACAGAAGGGAACCGGCCACGCCCAGGACACTCGCAACGCCAAGGTAGGTGAGGAGGTTGGGCACCACGTCTTCGAGTCGTTCAAGGGCGGACGGATAGTTCCTGCTGATGGCGGCGATGCCGATCATGGTTCCGGAGTCGTCCAGTACCGGCACATGTGCTGAGAGAACTTTCCCTTCATTGCCGGCAAGGACTCCGGTCCATGCCCGGCCTTCCTTGACCCTGCTGTCGCCGAGCAGAAGTTGCTTGCCCAGCTGGCTGGGATCCGAGGAGGTCACCACCGTGCCGTCCAGCTTTGCGAGTGCCACGTGGGAGGAGCCGGAAACAGTCCGAATGGATTCGGCCACGGCCGGGAGGGCTGACCCGTTGCGGGGTTCGGCAGTGGGCAACAAGGCACGCACAGTGGGGTTGTTGCCCAAGGCCTCTGCCGCGGACAAAGCGCGGCGTCCTTCAGTGCGTTCAAAAGCAGCAGCAGATTGGGCCAGGGAGATGGCAACAACAGCGACCAGGACCGCCAGGACGATCAACAGCTGCAGCACAAGGTACTGCCCTGCCAAGGACATTCCTCTTCGTCGAGTCACTGTTTGGATCCTTTGGTGATTCCAATATGCAAGGGCCGCTAACAGTTTCAAAAGTAGTCCGCCTTGGCGTATCGGAACTATACCCTAAGCACGCTGAGCACCAGCGGGGCTGCACCCTATGAGACGGCAGAGGCGTGAACGCAATGAACTTAAAGATCACTGCGAACACAAGAGTGATGACCGTCACGCCCGGACCTAGCATCAATTCACGGGGGCACAACGCTGATCGCCCTGCACAGAATTTCCATACTGAGAAGAGGAACACCATGCGCCAGATCCGCGCATTGCGAATCGCCGCCGTTGCTGCCGGCATCGCCCTGATGGCCACCGGTTGCGGCGCCACAGGTAAGAGCTCCACTGGTTCATCCAGCTCCGGCGCTGCAGCCGGACCGGTCACCGGACTCCAGATCATGGTTCCCAATACTCCCGGCGGCGGTTACGACACCACCGCACGGGCGGCTGCCAAGGTTCTCGACGACGAGAAGATCGCCAACAACACCGAGGTCTTCAACCTCGCAGGTGCAGGCGGCACGGTGGGTCTGGCCCGCGTCGTCAACGAAAAGGGCAACGGGGACCTCACCATGCTCATGGGTCTGGGTGTTGTGGGTGCCAGTTACACCAACAAGTCCGAGTCGAAGCTGACCCAGACCACCCCACTGGCACGACTCATTGAAGAGCCCGGCGCCATCATGGTCAGCAAGGACTCCCCGTACAAAACGATCGATGACCTCGTGAAGGCTTGGAAGGCAGATCCCGGTTCCATCTCCGTGGGTGGCGGTTCCTCGCCTGGTGGCCCTGACCACCTCCTGCCCATGCAGTTGGCGGGCGCAGTTGGCATTGACGCCACGAAGGTCAACTACGTCGCATACGACGGCGGTGGAGATCTCCTTCCGGCCATCCTGGGCAACAAGCTTGGCTTCGCGGCTTCCGGCGCAGGCGAGTACCTGCAGCAGATCAAGTCCGGTGAAGTTCGCGTCCTGGCCACCAGTGGCGAGAAGCGTCTGGAAGGTGTTGACGCCCCCACGCTGAAGGAGTCCAACATCGATCTGGTCTTCACCAACTGGCGCGGAATGGTGGCCCCTCCGGGCATCAGCGAGGACGACAAGAAGTCCCTGATTGCCGCGCTGGAGAAGATGCACGAATCCGCTGGCTGGAAAGAAGCCCTCAAGACCCACAGCTGGACCGACGCCTTCATCACCGGTGACGAGTTCCAGAAGTTCCTGACGGACCAGGACAAGCGGGTGGCGGACGTGCTCACCAAGCTTGGCTTGGCGTGAGCACTTTAGCAACAGGCCTCAAAGGCCGCGCCGAGCTGGGGGTAGCCCTCCTGCTCGGCGCGGTAGGCGTCGTTGTCTTCCTCGACGCCAACGGCCTGGTAACCCCGTATTCGAAGTCGGACCCCGTAGGGCCCAAGGCAGTTCCCTTCGTCGTTGCCGGGCTTCTGGTGGTCTGCGCAATCTTGCTGGCTATCAACGTTCTCCGCGGCGGCAAGGGCGAAGTGGAAGGCGGCGAGGACATTGACCTCGCACACCCCGCCGATTGGAAGACCGTGCTCCCCCTTGCAGGAGCATTCATCCTGAACATCCTGCTCATCGATTGGGCCGGCTGGGTCATTTCCGGGACTGTCCTGTTCTGGGGCAGCGTGCTGGCACTTGGCAGCCGCCACTACGTTCGTGACGGAATCATCTCCATTGCGCTATCCCTGGCCACCTTCTACGGCTTCTACCTCGGCCTTGGCATTGCGCTGCCGGCCGGACTCCTGGAAGGAATCCTCTGATGGACGTCTGGTCCTCTTTGATGGACGGTTTCGCCACCGCCCTCACCCCTATGAACCTTCTGTACGCCATGATCGGCGTGCTCCTGGGAACGGCCGTTGGCGTTCTGCCAGGGCTCGGCCCGGCCATGACTGTGGCGCTGCTGCTGCCGGTCACGGCCGCCCTTGAGCCCACCAGCGCCTTTATTATGTTCGCCGGCATCTATTACGGCGGCATGTATGGCGGCTCAACAACCTCCATCCTGCTGAACACACCCGGCGAGTCCTCGTCTGTAGTCACGGCCATCGAGGGCAACAAGATGGCGAAAGCCGGGCGGGCAGCCCAAGCGCTCGCGACTGCGGCCATTGGTTCCTTCATTGCCGGCACCATCGGTACGGCCCTCTTGGCAGGACTTGCACCGTTGGTGGTTCAGTTCGCCGTGAGCTTGGGCGCACCGAGTTACTTCGCCATCATGATCCTCGCTTTGCTGGCCGTCACCGCAGTCCTGGGTTCATCCCGACTCAGGGGTTTTGCCTCCTTGGGACTGGGCCTTGCGATCGGTTTGGTGGGCATTGACTCCGTTACCGGCCAGCGCCGCCTGACCTTCGGCCAGCCGATGCTGGCCGACGGCCTGGACATCGTGGTGGTGGCAGTGGCCATCTTCGCCGTGGGTGAAGCGCTGTGGGTTGCCGCGCACTTGCGTCGTTCACCTCTTCACATCATTCCCGTCGGACGTCCTTGGATGGGCAAGAAAGACTGGGCCCGCTCCTGGAAACCCTGGTTGCGTGGCACGGCCTTCGGCTTCCCGTTTGGCGCACTTCCCGCCGGTGGTGCCGAGATCCCAACGTTCCTCTCCTATGTCACCGAGAAACGGCTGACAAAACATCCGGAGGAATTTGGCAAGGGAGCCATCGAAGGCGTCGCAGGCCCGGAAGCGGCCAATAACGCTGCCGCCGCCGGAACCCTGACCCCAATGCTTGCCCTCGGCTTGCCAACCAACGCCACAGCCGCCGTCATGCTCGCGGCGTTCACCTCGTACGGCATCCAGCCCGGCCCGCAGCTGTTCTCCAGCCAAGGTCCCCTGGTGTGGGCACTCATCGCCAGCCTCTTCATCGGCAACCTGCTGCTCCTGCTCATCAACCTGCCCCTGGCACCCCTGTGGGCGAAACTGCTGCAGCTTCCCCGGCCCTACCTCTACGCCGGCATTCTGTTCTTCGCAACGTTGGGCGCCTACTCGGTGAACCTGCAGGCGTTCGACCTGGTGATCCTGCTGGTGCTCGGAGCTTTGGGATTCATGATGCGGCGCTTCGGGCTGCCTGTATTGCCCCTGATTCTGGGCGTCATCCTCGGCCCGCGCATCGAAGGCCAGCTACGCAGGACTCTCCAGCTGTTCGCCGGTGACCCCGCCGGGCTGTTAAGCGAGCCAATCGCCGTCGTCGTCTACATCATCGTGGCTATCGTCATCCTCTGGCCGCTGCTCTACAAGCTGGTCCGCCGCAACCGTCCGGTGCCAGCCAGCGTGGTCCCGGCGCACCCCAGTGAAGTGCTCCTGACGGAGGACGCCGCCATCCAAGCTGACGAAAACACTACCCCGTTCCAGCACAACAGCCACCACAACGTCCGCGACAACAAGGAGAAGCCATGACCATCGTGGTGGGATACGTCCCCACGCCCGAAGGTGAAGCCGCATTAACCCAAGCCATTGCCGAAGCGAAGAAAAACAACGACACCCTGTTGGTGATCAACTCTTCCAAAGGCGACGCCTTGGTGGATAACAGGTACGCGCAGGAACCGGAGATCCAGACCATCGAGGAGCGCCTTGCCCTGCAAGGCGTCGAGCACATCATCAAGCAGCCCGTACGCGGCCATGATGCCGCTGCTGAGGTGCTGGATGCGGCCGACGAGCACAACGCCGAGCTGATTGTGATTGGCCTCCGCCGCCGCAGCCCGGTTGGCAAACTCATCATGGGCAGTGTCTCGCAACGGATCCTGTTGGAGGCGGACTGCCCGGTGCTCGCCGTGAAAGCAGACTAAGCGTAAACCACGAGATCGTGTCCAGCTAATGCCCCTAAGATTCGTTCTTAGGGGCATTAGCAATTCACAAAACTCCAAGGGGGACCACGTGGCCGAGACCATTCGAACAGCAACAGCAGACGACGCCGGGAAGCTGGCTGAGCTTGCGGCCGTCACCTTCCCGCTGGCGTGCCCGCCTGGCGCCTCATCGGCGGACATCCAGGCCCATCTCGAGAAGACGCTCGCCGAGGCGAACTTCGTGGATTACCTCGCCGATCCGAACGTCACCATTTTGGTGCTCGACGACGACGGACAGCTCAACGGGTACACCATGCTGATTGCCAAGCCGGCAAGCGACCCGGATGTAGCCTCCGTGCTCTCGGCACTCCCCTCCACGGAACTGAGCAAGTGCTACGTCCACCCGGACCATCACGGCCAGGGAGCCGCATCCCGCCTCATGAAAGCCTCGGTCGCGGACGCTGCGGAAAAGGGCGCGGCAGGAGTCTGGCTTGGCGTGAACAGTGAAAACGCCAAGGCGATCCGTTTCTATGAGAAGAGCGGCTTCCAGAGGGTGGGCACAAAGTCCTTCAAACTGGGCGACACCGTGGAGCATGACTTCGTCATGGAGCGCGAGCTCTAAAAAGCTAGCCGAACAGGTCCCCCGCCAAAGGCGGCCGGGGATCGGAGCGCAACTCCAGGTCAGCCGGCAATCCCGTCACGGTGCCATTGCCCGCGGACGCCTGGATGGTGACCCGCGAGCGCCCCAGCAGCACGTTTTCGGCCTTGAACTCCCCGAACGAGTCCGGGAGGATGGGCGCCAGGTGGAGTACCTTCCTGGTGAAATCGGGGTCGAACCGCAAGAGGATGCGAGCCAGCTGAATCGGCGCCGCGGCTGCCCACGCCTGGGGGGAACACGCCGTCGGATAGGGCACCGGCTCCGGAAAGTCCGAGCGGTCAAAGCCGCAGAACAGTTCCGGAAGCTGACCGCCGAAGTGCTCAGCGGCGTCGAACAATCCGCTCGCCACCCGGCTGGCTTCCTTCACGAAGCCGTACCGCATGAGTCCAGTCGCTACGACCGCTGTATCGTGCGGCCAGACCGAGCCGTTGTGGTAGCTGACGGGGTTGTAAGCACCCATGTCCGAGCCCAACGTCCGGATCCCCCAGCCCGTGAACATCTCAGGTGCCATCAGCCGCTCCGCCACAAGTGCAGCCTTGTCCTCGTCCACAATGCCCGTCCATAAACAGTGGCCCATATTGGACGTGCAGGAATCCACAGGTTTCTTGTCCTTGTCCAGGGCAAGGGCGTAATAGCCCCTGTCCGGCAGCCAGAAAGCCTCGTTGAACGCCTCCTTCAGCGCTTCCGCCCGATCCGCACAACGGCGTTCGACGGCGGTATCCCCCGCGGCGCGCGCCAGCAGCGAACGCCCAACGTATGCTCCGTAGGCGTAAGCCTGGACCTCACATAAGGCGATGGGTGTTTCAGCGATCCTGCCGTCGGCGAAGTTGATGCCGTCCCAGGAGTCCTTCCACCCCTGATTGATCAGGCCATGACTGTTGGGGCGTTGGTATTCGATGAACCCGTCGCCATCCCGGTCGCCGTAGTTCTCCATCCATGAAATTGCCCGGTCGGCATGGGGAAGGAGGGAATCGATGATGTCCGCCCCCAGGCCCCATCGGCTGAGTTCGCCCAGCAGCATGACGAAGAGTGGCGTTGCATCCACGGTTCCGTAGTAGGCGGTTCCGCCCAAGGAGAGTCCGGCCGTGACTCCCAGCCTCACCTCGTGGGGCATGCGGCCGGGTTCCTCCTCGGAGTCGGCGTCCACTTTGCTGCCCTGTAGCCCTGCCAGTGTTTGCAACGAGCCAGCCGCGAGTCCGGGGTCCACCATCAGTGACATATAGGACGCCAGGATCGAGTCGCGTCCAAACAGTGCCATGAACCAGGGCGCCCCTGCTGCGACGGCAGCACGCCCAGGGTGTTCGTGGTCGAAGATCCGCAACGAACCAAGATCGCTCTGGCTTCGTTCCAGGACGTCCTCAACGTTCCTGTCCGTAACAGCGATCCTGGGAACGTGCTCCGCCCAGGCCATATGCCGGCGGACGCCAATGGTGTGGTGCAGCGCCGTGGTTTCCGTAAAGGGTTCGTCCGGCCCCTTTCCATTGATCAGGGGAATGGCAATGACGCTGGTGCTCCACTGGCTGCGGGCCGGGATAGTGATGTGGAATGTCAGTCCTTCCGGGTTCGCCTTGGCCCCCGAAGCCCGGAACGCCACTCCGCGGCGTTCGCCGTTCGTGTGAACAGACTCAATATGGAGCTCCTTCTTGCGCGCCGTTTTCTCGGTGGCTCCTGCCCTGCTTGTCCTGCCGCCCTTGACGTCGAAGAGGTCGGCGAGGTCGGCGTCGATGAGCAACTCGATCTCGCAAGGCGCCGGCTGACCCGAGTAGTTCCTGATGGTGAGGTCGTCCCGCAGCCCGGCGCCCACATGCCTCTGATGCTGCACAACCAGCGGACTGTCGAAGCGCCCATCGCTGGAGCAGGCCCGGCCAACATATTCGGCTTGGAACGCGGTGCGGTTGGTGGTGACCAATGGCTCCCGGAGGGCCCCGTTGATCCTCAGGATCCAACGCGACACGATCCGGGTGTCCTGGTAGTAGGTGCCTTGGGAGCCGCCGCCGTGGATGTCACCGGAATGTGCGGAAATGCAGAAAGATGAACCTTCGACGATGGTCACGGCACCCAGCTCGGAAGCGCCTGCCTCCGTATCGGCGTTCCAAGCAGTCATGGCCCACGAAGCCTTCCTCGGGAAATGTCCTGCTTATCGATCACAGGTTGATGGGGGCTTGCCTCTGATTGTCTTGCAACTTGCCGTTGCCGGGAAGGCCTCCGGCCTTGAATTCTTCGATGACCGTGGCATAAAGCTCCAGATGGTCCGCCGCCATCCGTGCTGCGTTGAAATACTCATCCACGGTACGCCGGCACTCCGCACGGCTAAGCCCTTGCACATCCTGTACAAACCCTGCGAGTTCATTGGTCTGCGCGAGATATCCTGTGACGCCATGCCGGACTATTTCCGGTGCCGCACCCATTGGAGTGGACAGTACTGGTGTTCCGGTGGCCAACGACTCGATCATGACCAGCCCGAACGGTTCATGCCATTGGATGGGGTTGATCAGGGCCATCGCTCCGCCCATCAGTTCGTACTTCTCCGGATCTGAGAGTTCTCCCAGGAATTCTTCCTCTGAGCCAAGAACCGGCTCCACGATGTCGTGGAAGTAGTCCTGCTCATCCTTGGCATGCATCTTGGCAGCGATGCGCAGCGGCACCCCGGCCTCGCGGGCAACGGCCACCGCCTCCAGCAAGCCCTTGTCCGGGCACATGCGCCCGACAAAGCATGCGTAGCCGCCGGCACCGTCGCCAACAGAAACCGTGGACAAGTCCAGGCCATGGTGGATGACTGCCGATATTTGAAGGTCGGAAATGCGGCTGCATTGGTCATGCGAAATGCCGATGATCGCGGTGTCCTGGGCCATATCCCGGTAGAGCCCTGCGTACCTCGGTGTCAGCGGGCCATGGACGGTGGTCACCACGGGAACACCCGGCGGCCGGTGGGCGTAGAGAGGTCCGGCAAGGGTGTGGTCGTGGATAATGTCCACGTCCTTCATGCCGGCATAAGCCTTGATGACGTGGTGCAACTCGCTGAGCGTCAGCCCCAACTCTTCAGGCTCGCTCGGCCCGAAGCCGCGCAATTGTGGAACGGGGCAGGTGCTGTCGGCCGCCGTAGCCAGGAGCACGTCGTGCCCTGCGTCGGCCAAGGCCCGCGCCAAAGCGTCCACTACCCGTTCCGTGCCGCCATACCGTTCCGGGGGCACTGTGAACCATGGCCCAACGATGAGTCCAACGCGCATGCTGTAGGCCTCCACAAACATTCGAACCCACGCACGGGGTTCAACCTCGTGTTGATCGCGGCCCCAGACACACGCGATGCTTTGGGACGAAGAGCGCCCCACCGGCTAACTGCATAACCTGCTTCACACATTAGGCTGGGCACGCCAGCCCCGGCAATGGGTGACGAAAATAACAGACTTTTCCGGAATGCCCCCGAGGCCTTGGAAGTTGACCACAACATGAAGATTGAGATCTGGTCCGACGTCGCGTGTCCGTGGTGCTACATCGGCAAGCGCCGTTTTGAGACTGCCCTGGCACAGTTCCCGCACCGTGATTCCGTGGACATCGAGTGGAAGAGCTACCAGCTGGATCCCTCAGTCCCGGAGCACTATGACGGCACGGAATTGGACTACCTGAGCAAGCGCAAGGGCATGGCCCCGGAGCAGGTCAAGCAGATGTTCGCCCACGTCACGGAGACCGCCAAGGGCGAAGGCCTGGACTATCACTTCGACAAGGTAGTAGTTGCCAACAGCTTCACGGCCCACCGCCTCATCCACCTCGCCGGAGCCCATGGCCGCCAGGATGCCGCCAAAGAACGGTTGCTCAGCGATCACTTTGAGCACGGTAAGGACATCGGCAACCAGGAATACCTCACGGAACTTGGCGCCGCTCTGGAACTGCCTGCCAACGAAGTCGCAGAACTGTTCACCACAGATAAATATTCAGACGCCGTCAACGAGGACATCAACGAGGCCCGCGCCATCGGCGTCACCGGCGTTCCGTTCTTCGTGATCGACCGCAAGTACGGCATCTCCGGTGCCCAGCCGGCGCAGCTATTCAGCGAGGCGCTGAACCAGGCGTGGCAGGAAGCCAATCCCCTGATCCCCGTGGGCGCATCAGACGCCGAGGCCTGCGGTCCGGACGGCTGCGCAGTCTAAGTAGCCCCCGCCGTCGTGCGTTAACCCAAGTAAGTCGCAGCAGAGCGCGTTATGGACGTCCATAACGCGCTCTGCTGCGACTCAGTTGGGGTCAGCGGGGCTAGCTC
>Ga0207697_10001319_pt1 | contig 13645 bp, 10 predicted proteins | sample KBSSwiS5withPhiX_FD_184293 | JGI IMG/M metagenome (GOLD analysis project Ga0207697, IMG submission 184293) | Switchgrass rhizosphere microbial communities from Kellogg Biological Station, Michigan, USA, with PhiX - S5 (SPAdes) (version 2) | ecosystem: Host-associated > Plants > Roots >... | reverse complement strand
AAGAACCTGCGGTTCTCGCACAACACGTACGATGTGCCAGACGCCGGCGGCTGGTATTGGCTCTGGAACGGCATGAAGCAGTGGTTCCAGTGGCAGGGCGTGCCCCAGGATACCGACGGATCAGTTCAATAGTCCGCAACAGGCTGAGTGGCGCGTCCGCAATCCGGTCGGACGCGCCGCTCGGCGCCCTCATCTCTAGCCGCGCTCGCTTTCAAAAGCGCGCCAGCCCAGCGTCTTTCCGAGGTGGAACAAGCACCTGACTCGGAGTACGCTGTGGCGTGTCAGCTCCGCACAGAAGAGTCTCGTCGGTGGTTGGTGTAGCGCTCGTCATCGCCGCGCTGAGCGGGGTTGCTGCGGGCATGATCGATTCAGTCCGTCAAGCTCCCTCCCCCAAAACTGGATCGGACACGACGACGGAAGTCCCGTGGGCCGGCAGTGTTGGTCCTCAGCGCACGATCACGTGTCCAGCCGGCGCCGTTGACGTGCCAATAGGCGCGGACATCCAACGTGTCGTTGACGCGCGTCCGAGTGGGACGACCTTCTGTCTGAAAGCTGGTGTGCATGCGATCACCACCGCAATCACACCCAAGAGTGGCCACACGTTCGTCGGTGAATACGGCGCCGTACTCGACGGAACCGGATGGAAAACCACGGACCGGACTCAAGGCGCGTTTCGTGCGCATAACCAGGACGTCGACGATGTGACCATTCGCAATCTCATCATCCGCAACATGCCGCAAAAGGGCATCCATGCGTTCAGGGATTTCTCTGACCGGTGGACAATCGAATTCAACGAGATCGCCTCGAACCAGACCGGCGTGTCGTTCCCGAACCATTCCGTGCTCCGGAACAACTACATCCATCACAACGTGGGGAACCCATCAGCGTCCGATCCAGCCGAGCGGGGTGGAGGTTACGCCGGATATCAAGCAACCGACACCATCCTCGACACGAATGAGATCGCCTACAACGGCCCGGAACAGAAGGTCATGGAGTCGGTGAACGTGACGTTCCGGAACAACTTCGTCCATCACAACGTGGGTGATGGCATTTGGTACGACGGCGGCAACCCTGGCGCCGTGATCGAAAAAAACCGCGTCGAGGACAATCAGCGGAACGGGATCTTTTTTGAGGCCAGCCATGACGGCGTGATTCGGGACAACACCGTCCGACGCAGTGGCGACACCGGCGTGTTCATCTCAGCCTCGCAGAAGGCCGAGATTCATCACAACCAGCTCGAATCGAATGTCAGAGGCCTTATCTATTTCATCGACTGCACGCTCACCGGCCCCAGTCGTGGTCTCGACCTCGCCAACAACTCTGCGCATGACAATACGATCCGCGTCGGCGCGCAGCGCAGCGCGATCGCCAACGGCTTCACCTACCGCGACTGCGATTCCACTCAGCTGGCGGCATACCTGAACGGCTCGAAGAAGCTGACGTTCTCGCGCAACAGCTATTACGTGCCGTCGCTCACCGGGTCGTACTGGCTCTGGAACGGATCCCAACCATGGTCGCAATGGCGGTCGCTGGGGCACGATATGGATGGCGCCATCGCGCCGTAGCCCCGGCATGCGGATCCTGCTCGTCCACAACATTTATCAGCAGACCGGCGGCGAGGATCTCGTCGTCCCCGACGAGGCTCGGCTCCTCTCGTCCCGAGGGCACGACGTCGCTCAATATTTTGTTCACAACGACCAGGTGAACTCCCTTTCACGGTTGACGCTCGCACAGCGAACTGTCTGGAGCCAGCCAGCGTATCGCGCTGTGCGAGCTGCCATCACGACGCATCGGCCACAGGTTGTTCACGTCCACAACACGCTGCCGCTGCTGTCGCCGTCCGTCTATTACGCCGCCAGCGCGGAAGGCGTGCCGGTCGTACAGACGCTACACAACTACCGATTGATGTGCCCCGCTGCGGTGTGCTTTCGGGATGGTCACGTGTGTACCGAGTGTGTCGGGAAACCTGTCGCCTGGGGAGCGGTCCGTCACGCGTGCTATCGAGGAAGCCGATCCGCAAGCGCCGCCATCGTGACCATGCTCTCGGTTCATCGGATGCTGGGCACCTGGGAGCACAAGACCAGCGTGTACATTGCACTGACAAATCTGGCGCGCCGCATGTTCATCGAGTCCGGGTTGCCGGCAGAGAAGCTCGTCGTCAAGCCCAATTTCGTCAGCCCCGACCCAGGGATCGGAACCGGAAGTGGTGGATATGCTCTGTTCGTGGGGCGACTCTCCGCCGAGAAGGGCCTTCACACATTGCTGCACGCATGGCGGACGGTCGGGGACCAGCTCCCGCTGTGGGTCGTCGGTGACGGGCCGTTGGGTCCGGACGTGGCGGCCGCCACACAGGACACTCGCGGAATAAGATGGCTGGGCAAGCGTGCACCGCAGGACGTGGTCCCGCTGCTCCAGGAGGCGACGTGCCTGGTCTTTCCGTCGGAATGCTACGAAACATTCGGGCGAGTCATTGTCGAAGCGTTTGCTGCGGGAACTCCCGTCGTCGCCGCCGGACACGGCGCAGCCGCCGAGTTGGTGGCCGATGGGATTACCGGGGTTCATTTTCGACCTGGCGATGCTGCGGACCTCGCGGCCAAAGTGATTCAACTCAACTCTCATCCGCCGCTTCGCGAAAGGATGAGAGTTGCTGCCAGGACCGACTTCGAAAATCGATTCACGGCCGATGTGAATTACCGCTCGCTCCTGGCTATTTACGAACGCGCGATCGAAGGAGTGACCGCATCACCGCTCAGCGCCGCAGAGTGACCTGGGGATGAAAATCCTCATGTCGGCGTTGGCGTGCGAACCTGGAAAGGGTTCGGAACTGGAGGTGGGCTTTCGAGCGCTGATGGCCGCCGCCAGTCAGCACGAAGTGTGGGTGCTGACAAACAGCGCCACTGTTCCCATTGTGCGTCGTGCTATCGAGTCATACAGCTGGGCTGCCCGGGTCCACCTGGAAGGAATCTACTTCGACGTCGATGAGGCGCTTTACCTCAAGCTGACCGCTCCTGGCTTTCACCGGTATTACGACCGATGGCAGCGTCAAGCCGCGGCGCGGGCTTTGGCGTTGGATCGGCGCATTGATTTTGATGTCGTTCACCATGTCACGCTGGCGGCGAACTGGACGCGAGCCGGTGTGACCGTCGTCGACAAACCACTTGTGTGGGGACCGGTAGGTGGCGGTGTCGAACCGCCGGTCAGTCTCATCGGCGAACTCGGCTGGCAAGGCTTGTTCGATGAGGCTGTCCGCATCCTTGCGCGCCGCCTTCTTGTACGCGTCGGGCCCGCACGCCTGACGCAACGGCGAGCGGCCGTGATTTTCGCCCAGAACCAGGACACTGCCCGGCTCATGGGCGTCGACGACAGCCGTGTGCGTGTCGTGTCGAACGCGACATCCATCGACGTCCGCGACATACAGCCAACGGGTACCAGGCGCAAAGATATCGTGCTCGCAGCGCGCTTGCTCCCCTGGAAAGGGGGGCAACTGGCGGTTCGCTCTCTGCGATACGTCCGACACCCCGACGCGGTGCTCCGGATCTTTGGCGACGGCCCGGAACAAGCGAGGATTGCGCGCGCTGCGGATCGATGGGGTGTGGCCGACCGAGTCCGGTTCGAAGGTCGTGTGAACCGTGCCGGGCTGCTCCGGACAGTTGCCACGGCTGGGGTATTCCTCCACCCCGCTTTCCATGACGAGGCAGGCCTCGCCGTCGCCGAAGCGCTTTCACTTGGTACTCCCGTGGTGTGCATCGATCGAGGTGGACCACCGGAGCTTCTCCGGTGTTGGCCGGACGCGCGCGCCGCCGTGATCTCGCCTGACTCGCCAGAGAAAACCGCGCGCGCGATCGCCGCGTCGATCGATCAGTTTCTGGTTGATGCGCCGCCAGTTCGACAAGCTCCCGAGGCACCCGTCACCTCCTTCCAGAAGGAGCTGTTGGCAGCCTATGAAACGGCGTTCGCCCACCGCCGTGAAACGAGCCGCGCCAAAGTGTGGGCTTTCCCACTCGGCAAACCACAGTTGTTTACGGAGTCGCCTCGGTCGCTGTCGGAAGGCGTCATGGTGTACGGCTTCGGACGCCGCGTGGCGACGTGGATTCAACTTGCTGTGGCATGGCAAGTCCGGGTGCCAGGTGTGCGGCGCCTCTTCGCCGAACGAAAAATGGAGGAGCCACCAGTGTGCGGCTGGACGCACTGGGGCCATATCGAGGAGGAACTGAGGCGGCGCAACCGCCTGTCATGGTTGTCGTGGGTGCACTTCCGTTCGCAATGGGGGAAGGAGCGCTCCAGTATGTTGGGGTTGGATGCAGACGGGACACCGCACGTATTCGTCGTCGTAGAGCCGCGAGACAGGGGGAATCTGGCCGAGCGATTACCGGCAACTCGATCGTTCCGCGTCACCACATGCCTTGATTCGTTTTGCCACGAGAGCTGGTCGGTGCGCCTGTACGAATCGCTTCCACGCCTGCATAAACCTGCTCGGTGGGACGCTTCGAGGATTCGACAGGTCTCCGAAGAAGTGACCCGAGTACTCGAGCAACTGCTCGCACCAGTCGAGGGCATCCCGGGGCACTGGCGCCCGATGCATGGTGATTTCGTACCGTGGAATCTGCGTGAGGATTCGCAGGGACAACTGTGGCTACTCGATTGGGAGGACGTGGGGTGGGGACCGCCACTTGCTGACTTCGTCCGCTACGTTGTGGCCTACTATTCGCTCGGCGGGACGAGTCCTGCCCGGATCGCAGCAATCGTCGGGCAGGCTGTCGGGCCCGAATCATTGCCTGCGCTCGCGGAGGTGGCCTCGTTCTGGCTGTCACATCGCAACATCGATCCGGAAGACAGCAGCGCAAATGTCACCCGCCGGCGGGCGAAGGATTCCGCTCGTGCCGCTCGCGAAATAGCCGCGTTTCGCGTAATCGGCGCACTGCCGACGTCGCCGTGACATAAGACCGCTTGACAATCCTTTCGACCCTGCTAACGTTCGTGTACTCCCCTCCCAGTACGCTTCGTGCGATCGCTGACAGTTCGCCGTTCTCATTGGACGTCTGAACCCATATACTTCACCGTCCGTCTCGGCCGCAGCCCGCTGTCGAGTCTTTCAGGTGTCGTTGCTGTTGCATTGCGCAGTCGGCACAGAGTGTTGCGATGAAACTGTGTTCCGTTTTCCCGCTGTTGCCGCTTTGCGTCGCTGCCATCGTCTTGACGCTGCCCGAGTCAGCGTCGGCTCAGACCAGTGATTGGACGTTCTGTGCCTCCGAGGGCAGTAACTGCAACTTCAGCGGCACCACCCAAGTGCGTTATGGCGCGAACGGTGCGTATGTCTACGCGACGCTGACAGACGGCACGCCGTGCACCAATGCCGTGTTCGGCGATCCCGCTCCAGGGATTGCGAAAAGCTGCGCCGTCGCGAGTGGTGAGTGGACACTCTGCGCCTTCGAAGGCGGCTTCTGCGCATTCAGCGGCACCAAGGACGTACGTTACGGGGCGAACGGCTTGTATTCCTACAAAGCGGCAACCGACGGGATCGCGTGTTCAAACAGTGTGTTTGGCGACCCTGCGCCCAACGTCCCGAAGCAGTGCGCGATGAGTGTCCGCCAATCGGCGATCGTCGCGTCAGTCACCGCATTGGCGGCCTATGGCCCACGGGCCACGATTACGTGTCCGGCCGGTGCCGTCGACATCACGCCCGGTCAGTACATCCAGGGCATCGTCGATCTCTATCCAGGCACGACGACGTTCTGTCTGCGCGCTGGGGTGCATTATCTGACCAGCTCCATTACGCCCAAGACGGGTAATACGTTCGTCGGCGAGTACGGCGCCATCCTCGACGGCACGAACTGGTCGACCACCAACTCGACTCAGGCGGCATTCCGAGCGCACAACCAGGACATCGACTACGTGACGATCAGGAATCTCGTCATCCGCAACATGCCGCAGAAGGGCATCCAGGCCTACTACTGGATGGCTGACCACTGGACGATCGAGTCGAACGAGATTGCGGCGAACAAGACTGGGATCGTGTTCCCGAACAACTCAATGGTGCGGAACAATTACATCCACCACAACTACGGCGATCCCTCGTCGGCCGACGCGTCGCTGCGCGGCGGTGGGTATGTGGGGTACTACGCCACACACACGACGTTCGAGAACAACGAGATCTCCTACAACGGCAAGGAACAGAAGGTGATGGAATCAGTCGGCGTGACGTTCCGCAACAATCTCGTCCATCACAACCAGGCCGATGGCATCTGGTTCGACGGCGGCAATCCCGACGCGCTCATCGAAAGCAACCAGGTGGAGGACAACGCCAGGAACGGGATCTTCTACGAAGCGAGTAACGGCACCATCATCCGGAACAACACCATCCGACGGAACGGCGATACCGGTGTGTTCATCTCCACGTCGCAAAACGCGCAGATTTACAGCAACACGCTCGAGAATAACTTCCGGGCAATCACCTACTTCGTCGACTGCGGCGCGGTGGCCGATCCGACGCGGTCACTGGATCTGGCGAACAACGTCGCGCATGACAACTCGATCCGCGTGGGCCCTCAGGCCGGCGCGTTTGGCAGTGGCTTCAGCTACACGGCCAGCTGTACGTCTGCGCAGGTCGCCACGTACACCGGTGGGTCGAAGAACCTGACGTTCTCGCACAACACCTACTCCGTGCCATCCGTCGGCGGGTGGTATTGGTTCTGGGCACAATGGATGCAGTGGTCGCAGTGGCAGGCCGTGGGCAAAGACGTCGACGGAATCGTGACGCAATAGCGAAGGCACGCTGAAATTGACGCCGATTCAGGGAAGACATATTGTTGGATTAACACCATTAAATGACGCCTTGCGTGCAGCCTGCCCGATTCCCTCTCCTGTTGTTTTTCGCTGCGATGCTGTCACTGGCGGTGGGAGCGCCACCAGTGCTTTCAGTCACTTTGGCCGGTCAGGTGAGAGCTGCCGCACCTGGACGGGTCCTGCCGGCGGAAGTTCCCGCGCCGCTGGTGGTGGGCCCACAACCAGGCATCTCGTGCCCGGTTGGCGCCGTTGATGTGCCGCCCGGCACGGACATCCCACGGGTTGTTGACGACTATCCGGGTGGGACGACGTTTTGTCTGAGGGCCGGCATGCATGCCGTCACGGGCGCGATCACGCCGAAGACAGGCGACACCTTCGTCGGCGAGTACGGCGCGGTCCTGGATGGAACCCGCTGGACGACGTCGGATTTGACGCAAGCGGCGTTTCGCTCGCACAACCAGGACATTGACGACGTCACGATTCGGAACCTGGTGATCCAGCACATGCCTCAGCGTGGCATTCACGCCTACCCCTTTATGTCCGACCGTTGGATCGTCGAGTACACCGAAATCTCGGGAGGGCAAGTCGGTATCCAGGTGGGCAATCAGTCAGTGGTTCGCCACAGTTGGATTCATCACAATGTCGGGAATCCCTTCTCGCCTGTTCCGTCGGACCGCGGCGGCGGCTACAACTTGTATCAAGCCACCGAGGTGCTTTTCGAGAACAACGAGATCAGCTACAACGGTCCGGAGCAGAAGGTGTCACTCTCGACCAACGTCACGTTCCGCGACAACTTCGTTCACCACAACCGGTTCGACGGCATCTGGTATGACGGCGACAACATCGGGTCGGTCATCGAGGGAAACAGCGTCGAGGACAATCCGGGCTCCGGAATCTTCTACGAGATCAGTGGCCGTGGCGTCATTCGCAACAATGTCGTCCGGCGCAGCGAACATGGCGTGTTCATCTCCACGTCGCGAGACGTCGAGATCTACAACAACACGCTTGAAGACAACTTCCGTGGCATTCAGTACTTCGTCACGTGCAGCGCCGTTGGCGGCGGTGCGATTGGGTGGGATCTCGTGAACGATATCGCTCACGGCAACATTGTGAAAGTCAGTGCCGTCACCGGATCGTATGCGAGCGGTCTCTCTTACACGCCAGACTGCGTCCCCAGACAAATCGCTGCGTATGTGAATGGCTCGAAACGCCTGCAATTCGCTGACAACCGCTACGCTGTCCCGTCGATCATCGGCAATTACTGGCTCTGGGGGGCTGGCAGCCTGAGGCCATTCAGCGATTGGCAGGTGCTTGGCCTGGATCGCCAGGGCTCGGTCTCTCAAAGCTGGTAAGGCTCTATTTTTTTCCGATCAGATAGATGTCGTTGCACAAACCGGGAGAGGTTCGCAGAGCATTGTCGGCCAGGGTGAGAGCGGATTGAGGAAGTCCTTGCCGACTCTGATACAGGCTCCAGTTGCGCCCGAGCAGATGGAATTCCGACAACTTCAGGTAACGGGCTAATTCCGCCACTTCGCTCTTCACCCAAAATCGCTGGTGCATGTCATTGAAGAAATAGTCTTGAAACATGTTGGTGTTGTTGCGACCGAGGAGCACGCGGACTCGACGCAGCAACGAGACGGCGTTGTTGCACTCAACGACCAGGTTCCCGCCCGGCTTCAACACGCGCATGCATCGGTCGAGGAGCTGGCGGGGATTGAAATAGTAGATTGTGCCAAAACAACTGACCGTATCGACCGAGGCCGGTTCGAACGCAGTCGCCGGTTCGTATTCGCGCAGGTCTGCCCTGGTGAGTTTCACGCCGAAGGACTGAAGGACGTCGCAGAGCTGCTGCGCTGAGAACTGCTCGTAAAACTTGGTCGAAGCGAAGGTGTCGACCGCGGTCACGTCCATGCCAAGCATGGCGAGGACGGCGGAAATCGGCGAATAGCCACCTCCAAGGTCGATGAGCCTCCCGTTCGGGACGTACGTCAACTGCACGTGCAGCACGTCCTTGTCGATCATCTGCGGCACATCAGTCCACAGAGCCCTCGGCAATTTCTTCCTGACGTCGAGAATCAACGAGCGAATTCGTGCGACGTCCAGAGAACCCTCACGTTCAACGCTATCGTTCATGGCGCAACCGCTCAATCTGCCCCAGGTACTGGTTGATGATCACGTTCCAAGCCAGGCTCGTTTCGACGAAACGAACTGCTCTCTCCGAATACTGCTGTGGGTTGCGCAGTATCGTGGATATCCCCTGCGCGATCCCGTCCGGCGTCGGCTCGACGATGACCGCCGCATCCGCTCCTCGCAGTTCGGATGCGATCACGCAGAAGACCGAGACCACGCTCGGAATCCCATATGCCAGGGCTTCGACGAGACCCAGGCTGTGCGACTCCCACCGGGAGGGATGCACATAGGCGAGGGCCCGGCGGAAGAAGTCCACTTTCTCGCTCTCCCCTATTTCGCCGCCGACCGCGACGACATCAGCGAGCCCAGACGCCCGTGCGATCCTTTCGACGTCTTCGGGACTATCTTCCGAACGCCGGCCGTGCAACCGGAGAGGGCGGCGGTCCGGCATCGGTAAATGACTCATGGCCTGGACAAGCAGGTCGAGACCCTTCGTGCGTATGTCGTATCGCCCGAGCCAGGCCAGATAGCCACCCGTTCCGCCGTCCCACCGGGCAGTGGGCATATCGAAGCCAGTGGGTGCGATGAGCCAGCGCGCGTGCGGAGCGACTTGCGAGGCGTCTCGGCTTTCGTTCTCGAAGAATATGTGCACGGCCAGCGCGCGTTCGAGATAGAGGCGCTCCACGGGCAGCCATAGCTTTTTCCTGCTGCGTCGCCGCTCCCGCGCTCGCGCGTTGTACCCGCCGTGTGGCATCACGATGTACGGGACGCCGCGACGACGTGCGCTCCACGCTGCGCCGATGTTGCTCGGGATGTAGGTAGAGTGGAGCACGAGAACGTCATGTGGGGTGAGGGCCGCACCCAGTTGGCTGGGGACACGGAAACGGCCAGCACCCCTGTGCTTGACCGGAATGACCGGAATCGCATGGTTGCGAAGCGGTGATTGGGCTTCGAGATCGGCGTCGTACAAGACGGCGACGTCGCACCCGGCAGAGTACGTCGCGCTCGCCCACGTCCACATCGCTCGGGTGGGGCCGCCGTCACCAACGAGCGCGCGGGGATAATAATGAACGAGCCTCATCCGCCGTATCTCTTACGCCCGCCGCCTGACACGAAGCTTGTGTTGCCTGTGCGTTGAATACTCCCAGTCGCGCATATATGTGGCGTCGAGACGATGACTCGCCGCCATGTCCAACAGCATCTGTCTCGGATAGCAAAAGTCCTCTTCGTTAAACGAAAATTTGTCGCCCTCGAGATACGTCAAGTCGAAGAAGCCGTCAGGCTTGAGAATGCGAGCGGCTGCAGCAAAGCACTGATCGATGACGTCGATGTGTGTGTGAGTGAACACGCTATGGGCGTGAATGACGTCAAACGCCTGGTCTGGCAAAAAGTCGAAGTTCAAGTCGTTGACGAGCACGAGATGCGGATATTTGTGCTGCAGGTTCTGATTACGAAGCTCCTTGAGCGCAGCGAGGAGGATATCCGGTGAAATATCGACGCCATAGTAGTGTCCGGTTTCGAGGTACTGAATTAGTCGCCACCCGGCGCGGAGGTTGCCACAGCCAATGTCGAGGATTTTGTGATCGGGCCGCAGGCCGTGCGCGAGGAGATACGAGAACTGCATCTGGCCAACCTTCAGCCAGTGTTCACGTGTATCGCTGCCGATGGCAGCGTCGGGATCGCGACGGGCATTGCTGGCCATGACCGCTCGATAGAATTCGGTATGAGTACTCGACTGGGCCTTGAGCGATTGATTCCTGAGCATCTTGCCCAGAATCCTCGTCGAATGGAGGAGACCTGTACGTATATGGGTGATCAGCGTAGATCGGCGTTCAATATCAGGATCGATCGCCATGCCTGCCTACCTCACGAATCATCGTGCTACGAATGTGGCGAGCTGAGCTCACGTTCACGGAGCGCTCGCGTGAATTGCCACCATGCGTTGAGACTCCTCAAGCAACCTGTCACCGCATAGCCCCAGGCGACCCCCGTTGCACCTGCGAGGTAAGCGCCTGTCAGCCCGAGTGAGAAGGTGAGCGCTCCGTCGATGCATCTGGCACGCAGGCTTCTTCTGGCTGCCGCTAAAGCACGAAGGCCGGTCCAGGCGCCAAAGCTGAAGGCGTAGCCGATCAGCGCAATCGATAGAGGCAGCAGCAACGATCGCGCGGTATCCCAATTGGCTCGCAACAGTAATTCACCGATACCGCGGGGCACAATCGAAACAACGGCACCCCACGCGATGACGCCTGCCACCAATGCAAGAGAGAGCCAGCGACAGCCGCGCACCAACCGTCCTGGAGATTCGTGCAACAGTCGGACGCCTTCCGGTGTCGCCACCAGCCCGGCGCCCGCGAAGAGAACAGTAAGCGGGCCGAGCGCGATCTCGCCTGCTCGCAGCCGGCCGAGTTCACCAAGACCCGCGATTCCTCCAATCGCAAACAGCGTCAGGTTCGAAACGCCGCTGCTGACCAAGAATTCGGCGACAAATCGCGGTGCGAGCTCGCGGTGACCTCGAAGCCAGCGGGCGGCAGACAACGGGTCGCTCGGAAGGACCTTGAGCTGGAATACCCCGACGATCGCCGCGAGGCATCCGGCGCTCGCCCATCCAAGCGTGAGCCACGCGACAGATGAGACGTCGTAGTACCGCAGGAGCGCGAACGCCGCAAACATCACCACAACCCAGACAACGTCGTTCAAGAACGCGGCGCTCCCACGACCACGCGCGAAAAAGGCAAAGCGCCAGACGTCTTGCACCAGCAGGAATGGCAGCGAGAGACCAACGATGCTGAGCACACTCCGGAACGGCTCGACAGCACCGGCGCCCGCAATGAGACAACCAGCCCCGACCAGGATTCCAGCCATCAACGCTGTTCCGGCCGAGCGCGTGACGCCCTCTCGCCATTCATCCGCCGATACGGCACTGTGCCGGACAGCCAGCAACTCTCCTGCTATCGCCCGAACGGCTCCCAACGAAAACGTGAACGTCGCGTACGCCACACTGAACGCGCCCAGCTCGCTGGGACCGACTGTCCTGGCGACAAGCACGGAGAGCAGGAAGTTGGTGGCGCTCGAGAGCAGCTGGTCCGCCAGGCCCCATCCGAACCGCCATACCATGCCGACTGGGACGGGCGCCGACGCGACGGGCGGCTTCTCGTCGATCATCGCAGCTCGCGTCGAGTTGTCGCGCTGAAGCAGCACCCTCGACGTCGTTGAAGCATTCCGCCCGGAGCCGCGCGTCGTCATGCCAGCGACTTCGGCGCGGGGGCGGCCGTGTTGTCGAGAACGGATGCGTAGAAAGCGTCGAGCCGGTCGCCTTTCTTCTCCCAGAGGTACTCGTCTCGAACACGCTGCTGGCCAGCTTCGCCCATTGTGTGCCGGAGGTCTGGATCCGTTCCGAGTAACGTCATCGCCCGGGCGAGGTCTGAAACCGCCTGCTCCGGATTGTCCGCCGCCACCTTGATTCCCGTTCGGTCGGTCACCTGCTCGGCGGGGCCTCCAAGATCGAGGCAAACAACTGGCTTGCCAGCCGCCATCGCCTCGAGACAGACCCACGCGCCGGAATCGTGAAGGCTCGGATGAACCAGGACGTGAGAGGCGGCGAGCAGGTCGAGAGCATCGGACCGCGTCCGTTCACCCCACAACCGCACCCGATCCGTCAACCCCAGTCGCCGGACGAGGTCGATCAAGTTCGCGTGCTCGGGGCCCTCCCCCACAATCCAGTACTCCGACTGGGGCACGGCTGCCAATGAGAAGGCCTTCAGACCCAGATGGAATCCCTTCCAGTGAAGGAGTCGCCCCATGCTGATGAACCTGAGCGGAGCAGCAGGTGCACCGGGCATCCTGCTGAACGACTCAAACGCCGCGAGGTCGAGTCCCAACGCGCTGAACAGCTCCACTCGTCTGGTTCCGATCGCAAGAAGTCGCGCTCTCGTTTCCCTGGTGACCGCGAGTCCCAAAGCCGTTCGTCGCGCCGCTCTGCGTACCGACGGGGCCGCCTCGCCACAGCGTCGTGCCTGGTGCCGGATAAATTCATAGACCCGGCCACGCCGGTCGAAGTCACGCCAGAATGCTGCCGGAGCTGTCTCTCCACCGCCTACAGGACCCCAAATGAAAGGCGTCGATACATCTGCGAGAGCGGTGGGCGCCCAATACCGTACAAACGTGACATGCTGCGTCAGGTCGAGTCGCACATCACGATCGAGATCCTCGATCACGCGACGCGTCAGGCGCTGCCACAGCCGATAGTACACTTCGATACCCACCTGGCCCTTCTTCCAGACGAGCAACGGCTTGGGTAAGTCGAAGTAGACCATCCGCAGATTCGGCAGAGGAGAACGCTGCAATTCCGCAGAAATCGCGGGCTGGTTCTTCTGTCTGGTGATCGCCCAGACTCGATGACGCCTGGCCACTTCGCGCACGAAATTCCAGCCGACGGCGGGCTCCGAACTCCTGGTCGGATCGCAGGAATAGGCGGAGATGCACACGTGAATGTCTTGCAAGTTCACGCTCCTCATCCCGCACTCCGGCCGGAGGCAAGCGCCAGGAGGATGTCACTGGCGATATCGCAGGGTGGTCGCGTCGCATCAAGCGTCTGCATGTTAGGCACCCGCAGTGACGACCACGCGAGCAGCTCCTGTTCAATCTGCGAGAGCGTCAGTTCCTGCTTACGCTCCCTGATGACATGCGGTGGCGCGGCGAGGTTCACAACCAGGTGCGGACGAGGCAACACACG
>Ga0207697_10001315_pt1 | contig 13657 bp, 13 predicted proteins | sample KBSSwiS5withPhiX_FD_184293 | JGI IMG/M metagenome (GOLD analysis project Ga0207697, IMG submission 184293) | Switchgrass rhizosphere microbial communities from Kellogg Biological Station, Michigan, USA, with PhiX - S5 (SPAdes) (version 2) | ecosystem: Host-associated > Plants > Roots >... | reverse complement strand
CGTGCACCCGAACGTCCGGATCATCCCCATCGTCTTGAGCGTTTTTGCTTACACGTACGGGCCATTGCTTGGGGTTTTCCTCTGCGGAATTTTTACCAAACAACGCGGCAATAACGCCGGAAATGTTGTTGCCATGATCACCGGCTTTCTTTTTGTCGCGCTCATCAGCAATTTGTTCAATGCGATTGCCGGAATTTTCGGGCAGGTCGCCTACATCAAGCCAGCCTGGCTTCCGGCGGTCGAGTGGCCGTGGTGGATCTGCTTCGGGACCATCGTCACGTTTTCCGTGGCGATTCTTTTCAAGACCGGACGCGAGCATCACCCAGGTCTCGCTTAACGCTGGTGATAAAGTAGGAATTTGACTCGCGACGGGTCGCTAATTACTCGTAACGGCAGTCTTTTTACGCAACTCTTAACCATTGAAATCCCATGGCCCATATCGTCACGGAAAAATGTAACGGCTGTAAGTTCACCGACTGTGTAGAAGTCTGCCCGGTCGCGTGCTTCTACGAAATGGACAACCAGGTGGTCATTCATCCGGATGAATGCATCGATTGCATGGCATGTGTGGAGGTATGCCCGGTGCACGCCATCTATGCCGACATGGATCTTCCTCCCGAATTCGCAAAAGACGTCGAGTTCAATGACGTCCAGTCGAAGCAGATCAAGGAATCCGGCGCGGAGGCGATCACAGCCCGCAAAGATCCTCTGCCCACAGCGACGGAGCGAAAGGCGGCCCTGGGATATTGACCCCGAAAGCGTTCGGGGTTGAGTGGCTAACCTGCACCGACCTTTAACCGCCGGGATAATCCCGCTTCTCTCATTTCTTTTCCGCAGGCAGCGTGAGCGACAAATCGCGTAGTTGGCGTGGATCAACGTCGGCGGGCGACTGCGTCATCAAATCCATCCCGCGATTATTTTTCGGGAAGGCCATCACGTCGCGAATGCCCTGTTCCTCACAAATCAACATGACGATTCGATCGAGCCCCGGCGCGATACCGCCGTGCGGAGGCGCGCCGAGACGCAATGCGCGCAGCAAATGGCCGAAGAGTGATTGTCGATCTTCCGGGCTAATACCGAGCGTTTCGAACATTTTTTCCTGCAATTCTGGCTCGTGAATTCGAATGCTGCCCCCGCCGATCTCGACACCGTTGAGCACAACATCATAGGCCTCGGCGCGAATCTCCGGAAATTTCTTCGCCTCAAATAACGGCATGTCCTCCGCTTTCGGGCGGGTAAAGGGATGATGCATGGCATTCCATTTATTTTCCTCCGGACTCCATTGAAAGAGCGGAAAATCTGTGACCCAGAGGAAATCCCATTTCGGCATGCCCGGCGGTCGTGCCCCACCAAGTAAATCTTGGATTTCTGCGATGCGCAGTCGCAGGCGCCCAAGAACTTCACAAGCGATTTCCCACTTGTCGGCGGCGAAGAAGATACAGTCGCCCTCCTCGATTCCTAATTTCGATTGGAGCGCCGCTTTCTCCGCTTCCGAGAAGAATTTCACGATGGGCGATTTCCATTCGCCGTTCTCGATTTTGATGAAGGCAAGTCCCTTTGCGCCGTACAACTTCGCGATTTCAGTTAGTTCATCGGCTTGTCCGATGGTAATGTCGGCGAAACCTTTCCCGTTGATCGCTTTCACCACACCGCCCGCGTCGAGTGCACCACGGAAAACCTTGAAACCGCTCTCGCGAAAAATTTCTCCAAGATCGACCAGCTCCATTCCAAAACGTCGATCCGGTTTATCGCTGCCATAGCGACCGACCGCCTCGCGATAAGTCAGCCGATCGAAGGGCGTTTTGATATCGATGTTGCGCGCGGACTTGAAAATGGCGGTGAGCATTCCTTCAGTCAGCGCGAAGATGTCGTCAGCCGTCACGAACGAGGCTTCGATGTCGATCTGCGTAAATTCCGGTTGCCGATCCGCGCGCAAATCTTCGTCGCGAAAGCATTTTGCGATCTGGAAATATTTTTCCACTCCAGCCACCATGAGCAGTTGCTTGTATTGCTGCGGAGCCTGGGGCAACGCGTAAAATTTTCCCGGGTTCAATCGGCTCGGCACTAAAAAATCGCGTGCGCCTTCAGGCGTGCTCTTGGACAATATCGGCGTCTCAACTTCGACGTAGCCCTGTCCGTCGAGATAATCGCGCGTCGCTTTCACGATCCGATGGCGCAAGCGAAGATTGCGGGCCATCCTCGGCCGGCGGAGGTCGAAATACCGGTACGTCATTCGCAAATCTTCATTCTGCGGCTCGGCATCTATCGGGAAGGGCAGTGTGTCTGCCCGATTCAGAATTTTCAGATCGCTCGGAATGATTTCGATGTCGCCTGTGGCGAGGTTCGGGTTTTCTGTACCCGGCAGCCGCGCGGCAACGCGACCCGAAACCTGAATTACGTCTTCGCTGCGCAATGTATGAGCTTGCGTCGCAAGTTGCGCATTTTCTTCGGGGCGAAAAACAATTTGGGTCAGCCCTTCGCGGTCGCGCAGATCGATGAAGATCACACCGCCGTGATCGCGTGTGACATTCACCCAGCCAGCAAGCGTGACCTCCTTGCCGATATCGCTTTTGCGAAGTGAATTGCAGTTGTGAGTGCGGTACATGCGATGCCAAAAAGTAGCGTCTCATTCTGGGCAAAGCGAAAAATCTCGCAAGCGATTACGTTCTGGGGAGCAGAGGCTGCCGGCCTGTTCTTTTCGGCAACCTGCCGAAAAGCTCTTTTCAACGTGCCGCTCGATACGGATTTGCAACGCGCTGTGATTGGTCGGCAAGCTGCCGACCACGACAGGCTGGCAGCCTGTGCTCCCCAGAGCTGCGCGGCCTAGCGCAGGATAGATTCAATGCGTGTTGTGAAGTTGTCTTTTGCGACGAGCTGCTGCTCGCCGGTGGTCATGTCTTTTATTTTCAATTGTGGCCATTCGTCTCCGAACAAGACCGCAACACGGGCGCCGAGCTGCTCGCCGGTTTGGAATTGCTTGCCGACCTTTTCGCTCGTCAACGGGTAATCGACGCGGTAGCCGCGGTCGCGGAGATGCTGAATTTGCCTGAGCGCGTCGGCGCGGCGTTCTTCTTTCGCGATCACAATGTAGATGTCGATTTTCCTGTCGCTCGTGATCGCTTTCTGCATCGCTTCACGGGGGCTCGTGATTTCGTTGATCAATTCGCCGAGGACGACATCGCCCATCGCGAAACCGAGCGCAGGCAGTGAGACGGCGCCGTCACTAAGTTGCGCGATTAAGTTGTCGTAACGACCGCCGCCGGCAATGGCGCGAAATTTTCCGGCACGGTCGAACACCTCAAACACGATCCCGGTGTAGTAAGCAAGCCCGCGAACAATCCCGATATCGATAGTCACAAAATCCGCCAATCCGCGCCCTCGCAGAGCATCGACCAGCTTGCCGAGTTTCTCGCTTTTGCCGTCGCTTTTTAAAGTCGCAAAGACAGACTCGGCGAGTTTGCCGAGTTTCTCCGCTGTCTTCTCGGGCGGTTCGCGCCCAAATTTGTCAATGGCCTGCAGGAGTCCGTCCCAGCGATCTGCCGGAACATCTTTTTCGCGCAGAAAATCTGTCCAAAACTCGCGGTCGCTGATTCGGACGACGAAATCTTTTTCCGTGAATCCGAGCGCACGCAGGACATCGATGCAAAGCGCAACCAGCTCGATATCGGCGGCGAGATCCGATTCACCGATGACGTCGCAGTTTAACTGAAAATGCTCCCGGAGTCGACCGCGCTGCTGTTTTTCATAGCGGAAGAATTGGCCGATCGAAAACCATTTGAGCGGTTTCTTGAATTCGCGTTCGCGCGCGGCGATGACGCGAGCAAGCGTGGGCGTCAGCTCGGGACGCAACGCGACTTCGCGTTCACCCTTGTCCGTGAAATTGAAAAGTTGATCAACAATTTCTGCGCCGCTCTTTTTTTTGTATAACTCGGTGGGTTCGAGAACGGGACCCTCCCATTCCAGAAAGCCGTAGCGACGCGCGACTTCGCGCCAGCGCGCAAAGATATAATTTCGCGCCGCGCATTGATCGGGCAGAAAATCACGAAAACCAGGTAAAGCCTGCATACAGATCACGTTACATTGGTGCAGGAAAGCGATTACGACCTGGGATGCGACCACGCGAGGCGGAAATTACGATATCAGGGCGTAGCTGAAGAAACTCCGGTGCTAACGAGCCGGAGAAGTGAACGATGGAGAACATCCATTCAATCAAAGCAGAGGGACAAATATGAAACAAACGAGATTAACAAAAATATTGGTCGCGGCAGTGGCCTGCGCGGCGACGCTTGGCATAGCGCTGGCGCAGGAGACGACAACGACGACGACCACAACGGACCCGGTGACTCGCACAACCCAGCAGACCACCGTTACGAGCGCAGGTACGATTGCGGCTTACACGCCGGATTCGGATTATATCATGTTCCGCACCTCAGCGGAGGCCGCCCCGGTGCGGTATTACTACACAAAGGAGACGACCCTTCTGGACCCAGCAGGGCACGCCGTAACCTGGTCAGCCGTTCGCCCGGACACGCCAGCCACCGTGTATTACACGAATGTTGGTGATCGCGTGGTGGTTCGTAAAATCGTGTTGGCCCAGCCGACCGCGATTTACAAAAAAGACACAACGACCACAACAACGACAAAAGAGCCGTAAGGCAAATTTGTTGCGGAGTTGAATTCAAAGGCGCCCGCCCACAGCGGGCGCTTTTTTCTTGTAACTTGGGACCAGCGAATCCGCAAGCCAGAGGCATGCGCTAGTTTAATCTCCGTAGCCATTCGGGAATTTGTGGTGCCATGTCCAGGCACTTTCGATGATCTCGTCAAGTGACTGGAACTGTGGTCGCCATCCGAGCTCACTTTTGATCTTTTCCGAAGAAGCGATCAGCCGTGGAGGATCGCCAGGGCGACGCGTCTTTTCCACGGTGTCGATCGTTTTGCCAGTTATCTTGCTGCATGCGTCGATCACTTCACGAACGCTGGCGCCACCGCCGGTACCGAGATTGTAGACTTCGCTTCTGGCTGCGCCCAGCGCCAGAATATGAGCCCGCGCAAGGTCGATAATGTGGATGTAGTCGCGAATGCAGGTGCCATCCGGAGTTTCATAATCGGTGCCAAAAATCTCCACGTGCGGTCTTTGGCCAAGCGCGACCTTGAGCACGTTTGGGATCAAATGCGTCTCGAACCGGTGATCTTCGCCAAAGTTCGCGCTGGCGCCGGCCGCATTGAAATAACGCAGGGAAACGAACTTCAACCTGTGAATCTCGTCATACCAGCGCAGAATCTTTTCAAAGGCTAGTTTTGATTCGCCGTACGGATTGATCGGACGGGTGGGGGCAGTTTCGCGAATTGGCAGCCGCTCTGGCGGCCCGAAAATCGCGCAGGTTGAGGAAAAAACAATCCGCTCAACGTGTGCTGCCACCATCGCATCCAGCAGATTGAGTCCGTTGGAAATGTTGTTGCGAAAATACTTGGATGGATCGCGCATAGACTCAGCAACAAGGGCGCTTGCGGCGAAATGCATTACTGCCTCCGGACGGGCCATGGCCAGTGCGGAATCGATCCCTTGTCGATCCTTCAGGTCGCCTTCGATGAATCGCGCCCGCGGATCGACAGCGCCGCGATGGCCCTCGCTAAGATTGTCGAAAACCGCAATCTCGTGGCCTTGATCGAGAAGCAGTTCTGCGCAGATGCTGCCGATATAACCGCCACCGCCAACGACGAGAATCTTCATGCGCCGTGAAAATGCGCCGTGACTTGCACTAAATCAAAGCGAAGCCGCTTTTCGAGCCGTCCTGCGCGCCCGGCGGTAGCGCGCGTCCACGCTCGCTTCAGATCAAAACGACCTGCGAGTAGAAGACGCTTGGGCGACAGTTTTCCCTCTTTTTTTCTCAAGGGCCGCAACCATCTGCCGGACACAACGATGTTTGCAGCGCGGGGCGAGCACCTTCAGGCTCTCTTCTTCCGATCCCCATTCCAAAATAGCGATGTCCACATGACGGACGCCCCACTGTTTCATCGCGAGACGGTTTGCCTTGTAAAGATCGATCGTGTCGGTCCCAATCAGAGCCGTTCCATAATCGTCGATGATGTACTCCTCGTTTGTACTGGCGATTCGGAAATGTGTCCCGAGTGGAAAGCGCGACCAATCGGACGCGGCGCTCATCACGTGATGGCCGGAAAGGCGGTTTCCGAGAGCGTTACGAGGGCCGCCTCCGCCTCTCTCGGTATGCGTATAGGCAGTGGTTCGCACGCGTTGGATGCGTTGGGCGCTTGTGAGATCGGGTTTCTGCGTGGCGCAGCCCACGACGAAGCAAGCGACAATTCCTGCCAATGTAAGGTTAAGGCACCTGGGCATTTGCAATATCGCGGCCTCAATAGCAACTCACGCGGCTTCGTGCAAGCATTAATTTTGAGTCGTTCTGCCGTGGCCGGGCTCGGTGAATCCCGGTGGCTCGTGGGCTAATCCGCAAGCCGGCATCATCCATGCCGGTTACAAACCCGCGAACCGCCCTTTATGAGACGCCTTCCGCAGGCGTCTGTGAGGACGCGTCGCTGGAAAGCTCAGTCGTGCAATGTGGACAACGTCTGGCCTTTATTGGGATCGGCATCGCGCAGGCCGGACAATCCTTTGAAACGGCCGGTGCGTCGGGAGCCGGGCGTTTCATCTTGTTCATCGCCTTGACTACTAGGAAAATGCAGCACGCAACGATCAGAAAACTGATTACCAGCGTAATGAAGTTCCCGTAGTTCCAAGTGACGGCACCAGCTTTGGCCGCTTCGGCGGGGGTGGCGAAAGTGCCGCCGCCAGGCGCATCTTTCAGGACCAGAAACTTGTTTGAGAAATCCAATCCACCTATCAGCAAACCAATGGGCGGCATGATGATGTCTTTCACCAGCGAGCTAATGACACCGCCAAAGGCCGCTCCGATGATCACGCCAACGGCTAGATCGACAGCGTTGCCTTTGACGGCGAATTCCTTGAATTCATTCCAGATCTTCTTCATATGACGATGTTGACTAATTTTCTCGGGATGACAACGATTTTGCGGATTGTCTTACCGGCGATGAATTTTTGAATTTTCGGATTCGCGAGCGCGGCGGCTTTTGTTTCCTCCTCCGTCGCCGGGATCGACATCTTCATTCGATCGCGCACTTTTCCGTTCACTTGAATCACGATTTCCACTTCGTCTTCAACCAGGAATCGTTCATCGTAATCCGGCCATTTCTGGTCGGTAATGTCGCCGGCATTATCCCGAAATTTTGCGTTCAGCTTCTCCCAAAGTTCGGAAGTGAGATGAGGCGCAAATGGATTGAGCAGGACGAGAAACCTCCGCATTGCAGATGAGGGAAGCGCTTCGGCGTTGGTAAATGCATTTACGAAAATCATCATCTGCGAAATAGCGGTATTGAATGACAGCGACTCAATGTCCTCGGTCACTTTTTTAATCGTCGCGTGCGTTATCTTTGTTTCCGCTCCAGTGGGATCGACGTCCTTGATCCTGGCGGACAATTCCCAGTTGCCTGCCTGGTTCTCGGTCATGAACAGGCGCCAGACACGTGCGAGAAAACGAGCCACGCCTTCAACGCCGCGCATGCTCCACGGTTTCATTTGCTCGAGCGGCCCCATAAACATCTCATAGCAACGGAAGGCATCCGCACCGTACTGGTCGATTACGTCGTCCGGGTTGACGATGTTTCCGCGCGATTTCGACATTTTCTGGTTGTCTTCGCCGAGGATGATTCCCTGATTGACGAGACGCTGGAACGGCTCCGGCTTCGACACATAGCCGAGGTCAAACAGCACCTTGTGCCAGAACCGCGCGTAAAGCAGATGGAGCACCGCATGCTCAGTTCCACCGACGTAAAGGTCGACGCCGCCGGGCTTTACACCTCGCATCCAATAACGCTCCGCCTCTTCGCCAACAAACCGCTGATCGTTCCGCGGATCGCAAAATCTCAAATAATACCAGCATGACCCAGCCCATTGCGGCATCGTATTCGTCTCGCGCAATGCCTTATCAGAATAGCGAACCCACTCCTTCGCTCTCGCCAATGGGGGCTCGCCCGTCCCAGTAGGTTTGTAATCTTCGAGCGGGGGCGGCACGACCGGCAGTTCGCTTTCGCTTAGCGAGCGATGTTTTGCGCCTTGCCAGACAATCGGAAAGGGCTCGCCCCAATATCGCTGACGCGAAAAAAGCCAATCGCGTAATTTGTAATTGATCGCGCGCTTCCCTTGGCCGCGATCTTCCAGCCAGGCGGTAATCTTCTTTTTCGCCTCCGCGCTGGTCAGGCCATTGATAATCGGCGAATTGATTGCGATGCCTTCGCCGACGAATCCGAGCGCCGGCTCATCGCTCAGCGGTTTAACAACTTCGACAACCGGCAAGTCAAATTTGCGCGCGAATTCCAAATCGCGTTCGTCATGCGCCGGCACACCTCCGATCGCGCCGGTGCCGTAACCGAGCAGCACATAATCGGCGATCCAGATCGGAATCTTCTGTTCGTTCGCTGGATTAATCGCGTAGGCGCCGGTAAAAACGCCGGTCTTTTCTTTTGCAAGCTCGGCGCGTTCAAGATCGCTCTTGCGCGCGGTCTTCTCTCGATATTCGCGCACGGTCGGCCATTGCTCTTCGGTTACGATAAGGTCGACAAGTGAATGCTCCGGTGCGAGTACCAGGAACGTCCCCCCGTAGAGCGTGTCGGGGCGGGTCGTGAAAACGCGGATCTTTTTCTCGTTGTCGATCTTGAAGTCGATTTCGGCCCCTTCGCTCCTCCCGATCCAATTTCGCTGGAGCAGCTTGATCCCTTCGGGCCAATCGAGTGGGTCGAGTTCATTGAGCAATCGCTCCGCGTAGGCGGTGATGCGTAACATCCATTGTCGCATGGGGCGCCGGACGACGGGAAACCCGCCAATCTCGCTCTTTCCATCGACGACTTCTTCGTTGGCTAGAACAGTCCCGAGCTCCGGGCACCAGTTCACCGGGACATCTGCAACATAAGCGAGCCGGACGCTGTCGGGATTGTCTCCGCGAAAGCTGGAAATCGGCTCGGCTTTATTCGTCGCCGGATTGAACCATGAATTGTAAATCTGAAGAAAAATCCACTGGGTCCATCTATAGTAGCGGGGATCAGTCGTGTTGATCTCGCGCTGCCAATCATACGAGAACCCGATTCGTTTCAGCTGCGTCTTGAATTTTGCGACATTGACCTGAGTTGCGGTTGCCGGGTGTTCTCCGGTCTTGATCGCGTATTGCTCCGCGGGCAACCCGAATGCGTCCCAACCCATCGGATGCAAGACGTTGAGCCCGCGCATCCGTTTGTATCGCGCGACGATATCGGTGGCTGTGTAACCCTCAGGATGGCCAACGTGCAGTCCCGCTCCGCTCGGGTAGGGGAACATGTCGAGGATGTAAAATTTCGGTTTGGCCGGATCGAAATGTTTTTCGCCCGGATTTGGCGCGTGAAAAACCTGCCGTTCCTCCCAGATTGCCTGCCATTTCGGTTCGATCTGGTCGAATGGATACGATTTGCGGCGCTCGCTCATGACAAATCTCTGACCTTAAACCACGAATGGACACGAATGAACACGAATCTAAAATGACGAAATCCGCATGACGAATGACGAATTAACGGCGAAACCGGAATCCTCCGAATCCTATCAAACGTGCAGCATTTGATTGTCGCAACGCGCAATGCGCATAAGACACGCGAGATCCAGCGGATTCTCGGAGCGGATTTCGCCGTGTGCGATCTGTCCGGTTATCCCGGGACTCCCGAAACGGCCGAAAGCGGAAAGACATTTGAAGAAAATGCGGCGCTGAAGGCGACCGCCGCATCCAGGCAGTTGCCAGGGCTCGTTGTGGCGGACGATTCCGGTCTGGAGGTTGGCGCGCTCGGCGGCGCACCGGGAATTTATTCCGCGCGCTACGCTGGTCAGAACGCGACCGACAAACAGAACATCGACAAGTTACTGGAAGAGCTGGCGCGAATCGAAACGGCAAAACGGTCGGCGCGATTTCGCTGCGTGATTGCGCTGGCGCGCGAGGGCAAATTGCTCGGCGCGTTTGAAGGAGTTGTCGAAGGAATGATTGTCGATTCTCCGCGCGGCACGAGCGGCTTTGGTTACGATCCGATTTTTGTTCCGCAAGAGTTCGAACAAACGTTCGGTGAATTGCCCGCCGAAGTTAAGGATAGAATCAGCCACCGTGGACGAGCAATTCGCCTCTTCGCCGATAGGCTTGCGGCTCTTGAGCCGAACGATCAGGGCTTGGGCGGCGGTGGCGGGGCACCAGGCTGCTGCTGAGCACCGGCTGCTCGGATCTGGTAGCCAACTTTGTTGATTCCGACCGAGCGCACCTTGTCCAAGACCCCAATGACATCGCCGTGCATCGCAAGCAAGTCAGCGCTGATCGAGACTTTAATTTCCGGATTTGCCTGATGCAGTTGATAGAGACGCGGCAGTACCTGGTCATCGGTCACGACCTGGTTGTCAAAGGTAACCACATTGCCTTCGCGGACCTTGATGGAGACATAATCCTTTGGCCCAGTTGGCGGAGGCGCTACCGCAGCCGGCAAATTGACGCGAATACCCTTCATGTGGGTCTGGCTCAGGCTAACCATCATAAAACTGGCGAGCAGAAAGAACATGATGTCGATCAATGGAATGATCTCGATGCGTGCTCTCTTATGCGGGATCGGCGAGGACACTCTCATATTGTGTATTCGTTAGGTAATATTCAGTAGGAGGCCCCGGACATCGTGAAGGTTATTGGAATTCTGACCTTGGAAACTGTGCCAGGTTTAAATCGCCACTGCCGGAAGGCACTCGTGGCGGCGTTATCCAATATCGGGTTTCCAATGCTTTGTGCCATGGAAGCGCCGGTCACGCTGCCGCTTCCTGTGTCAACCGTCACGACGCAAGTTCCACTCCCTGTAATGTGGCGTGATCGCGCCTCATATGGGTACTGGGGACGCGGCGCGTAAGTGGCGAGAGCTTTCGCTGAAGAGATCGACATCGGGCCAGGACGGCCGACAACTTGTGGCGCTTTTATGGGCGCCACTTTCTGTTTATTCGGTTGTTTCGGCGGAGGGGTTGTTTCTTCAACATACTCCGGCTTGATATCTGGCGGTGGCGGAGGCTCCGGGAGCGGAATATCTTCTGGCGGCGGGGTGGGCTGCTCTTCGGGGGCCTGCAAGGTCGCTTCGACTACGGCCACTGGAATATCGGAAAGATCAACCGGCGGCGGCTCGCGTTTTTGAGCTAGCGCAACCGCTGTGAGGTGAATCGCCACTGCGCCTCCAAACGCCGCCCACCACTGCCATCTTGGCGGTGGCCGGTAGAGTAAGGGTTTTGGAGTCTGCGCCATAGGCAATAATCACCTCCCGGCCCCGGGAACGCTCTTGAGCGCTTCGCTCTTAATCTCAAACGAGATTTTGTAGAACCCAGCTGAACGGAGCATATCGAGCAACTGGACAATGTTTCCGTGAACTGTGTCACGATCGCCACGAACGAACACCTTCGCGTCGGGCGCCGATTGGTGCACCTTTGCCAGGCGCGCCTGCATGTCTTCACGGCTAACTTCCGTCTTGTCGAAGAAGAAGTTACCGTTCATGTCGACCGAGACGCTGATGTATTCACGCTTTGACTGGGTCTCGCCCGAAACGCCGGTGGGCAGGTTCACCTTGATGCCCTTCATGTGCACCTGGCTCAGGCTCACCATCATAAAACTGGCGAGGAGAAAGAACATGATGTCGATCAACGGGATGATCTCAATCCGCGCTTTCTTGTGTGGAATCGGTGAGCTTACATGCATTGATCAAAGACTTTAAATTAGCTCAAATCGACGAGCCTTTCCCGGTGGTTGGAGCTGGGCCGGCGATCTCCATCTCGCGCGCCGCGGTTTGCGCTCCCAACATCACCTCCAGGTTTGTGGCTGCCGTCTGCAGTTCGAACTCTAAGTTAGACACCCTGGAAGTGAAAAAGTTAAACGGAATCAGTGCGAAGATGGCAATGCCGAGACCGCACGCTGTGGCAATAAGCGCCTCGGCGATACCGCCGGTGACGGCTTGCACCGCCAGCTCTTCGTTGCCGAGAAAGCTGAACGACCTGATAAGACCGGTAATCGTGCCCAACAGACCGAGCAAAGGCGCCAAAGTTACGAGCGTGTCCATGACGACGAGGAATCGACCGGCACGTTTGATCTCGATCCCGGCAGCGACCTGCAATGCGCCTTGCAGCGAAGCGTGCTGGTGATTGAGACCATTCCACATCATGCGCAAAACCGGATCGCGTGAGCCGCGAGAAAGCCTCGAGGCCTCGGTGACATCTCCGTTTTCGATTGCGGTGAAGACCTTCTCAATCCGCTTGGGGTCCCGGCGGAACCAACGTCCAGTCCACCAAAAGACTCGCTCGATTACCACAGTCAGGCCGATGATCGAGACGATCAGAATCGGCCACATAATCGGACCCCCCTTCCGAAAATTGTCGATCAAAAAGTTAGTCGCGCCCCCCTCGGCGGGCGTCGCTGCGGGCGCCGGACTCTCAGCACCGGGAGCAGGACTCAAAGTAGCGGTAATGGTTGCGCCTGGGGCGCCAGGTACCCCCGGAGGTGCGCTCCCGGTCGGCAGTCGTGCAGGTGCAGCAGGATTCACCGCTCCTGGAGCGGCAGGATTCACCGTTGTTGGAGCGCCCGGACTCACGGCTGCTGCAGCGCCCGGACTCGTGGCGGGTGCACCCACGGGCGGAGCGTTTTGTGGTGGGGCGGGAGACTGCGCGAGCGAAGTTAGCGTAAGCGCGAGTGAACACAGGCATGCAATAAGTAGTGTTTTCATAGTTGAAGCAGGGATTAGGTGTTTGGTTCGATTGCGATACGACTTTTCCGTTATCGCAAACGGTTTACTTGCGAGTCGAGCAAAACTTTTCACCTTTTTTTAACCGACACTTCGCTTCTCGAAGGTCACATCTTTAATTCGCATCATCCGCTCTCGCAGGATGTAAGGCAAGTCTGTCGAATAGGTGAATGTCAGTCTTTTCCGATCAAGAGCAATGTTCCGTTGCATTGGCGACCCTGTTTTGCAATGGCGGCCAATCGTCGATCTGTGCTTCCAATCGATCGCCCGATCGAATCGCCCCGACGCCGGAAGGTGTTCCAGTTAGAATGACGTCGCCTGCCGTCAGAGTCATCGACTGACTTGCGAACGCAACGATTTGCGCCACCGAATAAATCATCTGACTCGTTCTTGCCCCCTGCCGGGCCGCTCCGTTTTGACGGAGCTCGATCAAAAGGTCACTGACATCGACATCTGAATAGATAAACGGACCAAGCGGCGTGTAAGTGTCGAATGATTTGCAGCGGCCAAATTGCTTTTCGCTTTTTTGCAGGTCGCGATCGCTGATATCCAGGCCGATCGTGTAACCGAAAACATGATCGGGCGCCTCCTTCACAGTCACATTTTTCGCCGGAGCGCCGATCACAATCGCAAGCTCGACCTCGAAATCGGTTCGATGATCGGGAAATGCGATTTCGATCTTGCCGCCGTGCCGCAGGAGTGAGCTGGGCGCCTTGAACCAAATCAACGGAGTGCCCAGCGGCGTGCGTTTCATCTCCGCAATGTGATCGGAGTAATTCAGACCAACTGCAATCAATTTGGACGGCGC
>Ga0207697_10001311_pt1 | contig 13669 bp, 5 predicted proteins | sample KBSSwiS5withPhiX_FD_184293 | JGI IMG/M metagenome (GOLD analysis project Ga0207697, IMG submission 184293) | Switchgrass rhizosphere microbial communities from Kellogg Biological Station, Michigan, USA, with PhiX - S5 (SPAdes) (version 2) | ecosystem: Host-associated > Plants > Roots >... | reverse complement strand
TTACGCCCCGCACAATTGCCGTGTAGTTACCCGACGGCAGATCTGCGATGATCGCAGATTCCCTGCCGTCGCTTGGAGCGTGGCCGCTTCTTAGTATGTCCACGACCTGGTCGCTGGTAATAATTCCGCCGATGATCGTCGTTCTCCAATTATCGTTAGAGGCGATCAAAGCCCCTGTGCCATCGTGCAATTCCAAGGTCGGATTAGCCAACGCATTGGGAATATTATATGGAGGCGCACCGAGCTCGGGACCTATGGCGCGCACGATCACCCTCTTTGGTTGAGTCCCTTGAACAATAAAACCTCCAATCATCACGTTGTCGCCCGTCTGCACAAAGCTGCGAGTACTAACGTTGCCTAGAATTGAGTTAGTGTGGGAGTTAAGGTCGTACACTTCTGCCAGAGCAACTCCTGTGGAATCATTTACACCGCGCACGACGGCGGTGTAGCTACCCGGCGGCAGGTCTGCGATGATTGCCGACTCCGTTCCGTCGCCCGGAGCGTAGCCGCTCCTTAATATCTCCAACACTTGGTCGCTGGTAATGATCCCGCCGATGATGGTAGTCCGCCAGTTGTCATTGGAGGCAATCAAAGCTCCCGTCCTGTTATGCAGTTCCAATGTTGGGTTAGCCAATGCATCGGGAACTCCATATTGAGTAAGCCCTGGACCAATAGCGCGAATAACAACTCGCTTTGGTTCAGTTCCCTGCACAATGAACCCGCCAATCATCACGTCGTCGCCTGTCTGAACAAAGGCGCGAGTGCTGATGTTACCTAACCTCGATGTGCCCGCCATGGGGGTTGGAGTAGGTGTCGGTGATGGACCGGATTGCCCACAATATCTGCCCCCAGTGTTTAGAGTGACGGGAAAGCCAACACCATCGTTGTAATTCCCGCCCCAGACAATCATCCGGCTGCCAGTCCAGACCGCGGTGTGACGATCTCGGGCAGTGGGTGCGTTGGTAATGCTGGTGGCCATCCAGCCATTTTGTGGGTTGTATTTCCCCCCCGTGTTCAAGGAACCGTAAAATCCATTACCACCTCCAGGCCCATAACCACCCCAGATGATCATTTCGTTGCCTGTCCACACTGCCGTGTAACGAGTTCGCTCGGATGGAGCATTGGTGGTGCTGATAGCTGTCCAGCTATTCGTGCTGGGATTGTATTTTCCTCCGTCGTTGAAGACGATGAAGGAGGGATAATCAATAAGTCCGCCCCACACGATCATTTCGCTTCCTGTCCAGACAGCCGTGTGAGCGTATCGACCGGCAGGCGCGTTCGCGGTGCTAGTGGGCGTCCAACTATCCGTGGTGGGATTGTATCTCGCGCCAGTGTTTGTACCGCAGTGGAAAAAAATTTGGCAGGTAACCGTACCGCCCCAAACGATCATTTCACTCCCAGTCCAAACCGCCGAGTGACCTGGTTGAAAGGGCGCGTTGAAGTTGCTGATAGCCGTCCAACTGTTCGTATTGGGATTGTATTTTCCACCGCCGTTGTAATTCCAGACGATCATTTCACTCCCAGTCCACACGCCCGTATAATCTCCTGGCGCCGGCGCATTGCTTGTGCTGATAGACCTCCAACTGTTGGTGACAGGATTGTACCTCGCTCCCGTGGTTGCTATGACGATATCTCCACCTCCCCAGATGATCATTTCAGTGCCAGTCCAGACGGCGGTGTGACCCTGCCGGCCCGACGGCGCATTGACAGTGCTTGTCGCCGTCCAACTGTCTGTGCTGGGGTTATATCTCGCGCCGGTGTTTGGGTACTCAGTGGCACCCGTATAAGCTCCGCCCCACACGATCATTTCAGTGCCAGTCCACACCGCTGTGTGATCGTCGCGCCTAAACGGCGCGATGGCTGTGGCTGTCCAAGTGTCAGTGCAGCCGTTTGCCCCGTCGGCAATCGTAGGAAGGCTGTATCCACTGTTTGGCACCCTCACGGTTGCGGGCAGTTGATCTTCCGTCATGACGGGTGAGGACTCCTTTAACCCGATCTTCGTGGGGTGCCCTCGGCCACGATCCACCATTTGGTATTCGTTATTCAGCAACCGTTCGGTCAACACCGGTCTGGCCAGACATTCCGCAACGACAAAGGGATCGTTTCCAAGTGCCTCAAAAAGGTCACGCAATACTTCGGGCTGCCTCGTATCCTGCGCCATGCGGTCCATTTCAGTTTGTAACTGCTCAGCAGTAACCGGCTGCTGCCGGTAATCCTCCAGTGTCTGCGAGTCGCGCAGATAATCCTGGACTTTCTTTTCCAACTCCGTCTGGGAGATCACGGCATCGAGCGATGGCTTGGGACTGGGATTGTCTTTTGGCCAGATGCGATGACGCCAGTAAACGTCCTCGATAGCTCGTTGATAAGACACGCGCTCTGCAAAGGTGAGCGTTCTCTGCGGAAGCTGCGATGGCACTGAGGAACGAAAGAAAGCCGGTACGGTCCCTGCTAAAATTAAACATGCCGCTGGACAAACAAGTAGAGCAACTAAGACGCGCGCGGATTGAGACGTGGATTTCTTTTTCATTAGAGCTTTTCCGTCTTCATTGGCCTCCCCTTGTAGTGTCGCAGTGATCTCATATGGGAAAGACTGTGGTCCAATGGAAGCATAGAAATTCTGCAAAATACAAGAAAAATCGTGCACAGCACACGCCTGCGGCGCTGGCCACAGCAGACAACCGCGCTACGATTTATGCCGGGCCGGTCACCCAAAGATGAAGCTTCAGCCGGTACGCTTTAAATACAAGAAGCTATGGTCAGCGTTCTCAACCATGCCAGGTTGAGTGAGCTCTCAGCAGTAGCATTGCCACTTCAGATTACTCTACTTTTGCCGGCATCGATCAGCCGTTTCCAAGCAGTTACTGATCCAGATCGTACACTTCTACCAGCGCAACGCCGACAGCGATGTTCTTACCACGCACAATCGCGGTGTATCTGCCCGGTGGCAGGGTTGCTATGATCGCAGACTCGAGTGGATCGGTTGGAGCGTGACCGCTGTTCTGAATATCCATGACCTGGTCCTTGGTGATAATCCCGCCGATGACTGTAGTCTGCCAGTTATCATTAGAGGCAATCACAGCACCTCTGCCGTCGTGCAGTTCCAAGGTCGGATCGGGCAATACGTTTTGAACGCCGTATCGAGTGAGCTCAGGGCCAATGGCGCGAAGGATTACCTTCTTTGGTCCGCCTTGGACAATGAACCCTCCAATCATCACGTTATCGTCAGTCAGAACAACGCTGCGACTGCTGATGTTACCTAATCTCGAAAAAGAAATAGTACCATTGTTGAGCTCGTACACTTCCACGAGAGCGACTCCAGTCGTGTCGTTTACACCCCGCACGATCGCAGTGTAGTCACCCGGCGGCAGATCTGCGATGATCGCCGATTCCAGTCCGTTGGTCGGAGCGTACCCGCTGTTCATGATGTCACGGACCTGGCTTTGGGTAATAATCCCCCCGATGATCGTCCTGACCCAGTTGTCATTAGAGGCGATTAAAGTTCCCGCGGCGTTGTGTAGCTCCAAGGTCGGGTTATGCAATGCATGGGAAACGCCATGTTCAGTAAGTTCGGGGCCAAGGGCGCGGATAATTACTCTTTTCGCGTCGCTCCCTTGCACAATAAATCCGCCGATCACCACGTTGTCGCCGGTCTCCACAAGGGCGCGCGTGCTGATGTTACTTAAATGGGGCACTGGTGTGGGCGGCGCTGTATCAGTCGTAGCACCACTGGCACGTGTACCAGCGGCGGCCAGGAGCGAAACGACGGTGAACAACGAGAGTAGAATGGCTTTCATCTTAAAAGATTACGCGCAAACGCCGTTCTATGGACTTATCTGAATGTTAAAGTGAACGACAAATCCCTCGATCATCGCCGCCAGGGCGCAGCGCAGTTACTATTCAACCGACATTTAGGCGCGGCCAGGCCCCCGACGATTGACGCTTTACGATCGTTAGCTAATTAACGCCGAATGGAACACCAACCGTCACGGTCCGAATACAAGGAGGTTTGGTCTGCACTTTCAACCACAGAAGATCAGGCGAAATTGCATGTAATCGGCGTCACGGACGAAGCCGCTCTGCAGGCGACTGGTGAGGAAACTTTGAGATTCCTTCAGGACAGCGTCGGTATTGGAAAGGATGATGTCGTTCTTGAAATTGGCTGCGGGGTCGGGCGTGTAGGCAAAGTTGTGGCGCCGCTCTGCCAAAGATGGATCGGCTGCGATGTCGCAGCGAACATGCTCTCGCTCACCGCGCAACGATTAAAGGCTTTGTCGAATGTGGAGTTAGTCGAGATATCCGGCTATAATTTGAGCGGCGTCGCAGATGCTTCGGTGGACGTCGTTTATTGCACGGTGGTGTTCATGCACCTGGAATCGTGGGACCGATACAACTACATTTCCGAAGCGTTTCGTGTGCTGCGAGCCGGAGGCCGAATTTATGTGGACAACATCAATCTCTGCTCGGACGGCGGTTGGAAAGTCTTTGAAACTCATCGCGCGTTCTCGCCCGTAAATCGTCCGCCGCATATGACGCAGAACTCCACCCCGCAGGAGATTGAGACGTACCTGAAGCGTGCGGGTTTCGATGACGTGCGGATGCGTACCGATGACGACTGGATCCGGGCCTGGGGGACAAAGCCAAAGTAGTGACTTCGGTTTTACGGCGTAGTGAAGGTTCCATTTCTTTTCGCTGACACGTCAGCACGCGCGCTTGCGCTCACCGAGCAAATCGCGAGTGCAGAGAAGCGATATCACTGGTGGTTTGATCATCCTGTCGATTGGGATCGGCCGGCGCGAACGCTCTACATCACGGGTTGGTGCGTGAGCCGCTCCGGAAAGAAGATTCGTTCCATCCGTGTCCGGCGTGGGCTTCAAAAATTTTTGGGTAACTACGGAATTGAACGCAAAGACGTAGGCGCCCCCTCTGACCAAGTCGGGTTTGCAATTGCTGTGCCTCTGCCGAGAGGAAAATCGCATGTCATGATTGAAGTGCAGGAGTCGGATGGCGGGTGGCGAGCCATTTCGCGCCGCACAGTTTTTGGCGTTTCGAAGGGAGAATCAGTACCTCCTATTGATCCCAAATACTTTATCCCAAATCCGGGCGCCAACCCACGCATTGAATTCTGGCTCGATCGCCCGCTGGTTTGGCCCAAAAAAGCTCGTCATCTCAAAGTCTCCGGCTGGTGCCTCGCGATCTCCGGCGATGAAATTACTGAAGTCCGTGCCCGCGTGCGAAACAACATTTTCCCTGCGCGTTTTAGTAAAGTTCGACCGGACATCGGTCTTCGCTACGACAACCGGGCAGGCGCATTGCGAAGCGGCTTTACACTTGACGCCATCATTCCGCCCGGGCGCAGTGAATTCATAATCGAAGCGCGCAGCAGCAACGGTCCTTGGGAGACTTTTTTTGTTCATCCGGTGCGCGGCGCAATTTTCCGAGACCGATCAGACGCGGACGGAGAAACTGCGGGTAATTATGCGCGCTGGATTCGGTGCTACGATCACCTTCAACGAGACGACTTGGAATGCATTCGCAAGCAAATTGCACAATTTCATTATTCTCCTCTCATTTCGATTTTGTTGCCGGTTTACAACTCGAATTTGAAGTGGTTGCGGCGTGCGATTTTGTCGGTGCAAAAGCAATCGTATCCGCGTTGGGAGCTTTGCATCGTCGACGATGCCTCGACTGACCGAAAGATCTGGCCGTTCCTGCAAAGGTGCGCGCGTCGGGACCAGCGAATAAAGGTAATACGACGCACGGAAAATGGTCACATCTCAGCGGCGTCAAATGATGCACTGCATCTTGCCACCGGAGATTATGTGGCGTTGCTCGATCACGACGACGAACTGGCGCCCACGGCTTTGTATTTCGTGGCGCTGGCGTTAAATAAAAATCGCGATTTGCAGCTGCTCTACAGCGACGAGGATAAGCTCGACGAAAGGAATCAACGTTCTGAACCGTACTTTAAATCCGATTGGAACCCGGAGCTCTTTCTAGCGCAAAACTTCGTCTCCCACCTCGCGGTTTACCGAACCGATTTGATCCAGCGTGTCGGTGGCTTTCGCATCGGGTTCGAAGGTTCGCAGGATTATGATCTGGCCCTGCGCTGTATCGAACAGATTGGACCGGAGAAGATCGAACATTTGCCGCGGGTCCTTTATCACTGGCGCGCAGGAGATCAAAGCACGGCGTCGGATGCTACTGCCAAACCGTATGCACAAGAAGCCGCTCGCCGCGCGGTGCAGGAACATCTCGAACGCACGGAAGTCGCGGGCACAGTGGTGCCAAGTCACGATATCTATTTACAGACCAGATACGCGCTCCCGAACGAGCGACCAAAGGTTTCCATAGTCATCCCGACACGAGATCAAGCTTCATCCTTGAAGAAGTGTGTCGATAGCATCTTCGAAAAAACCGATTATCCCGCATACGAGCTAATCGTGCTTGATAACGAAAGCTACGATTCCCAGGCCTTGGAATTTTTGGCCGAGCTAAAAAAACGTGACGTCGTCCAAGTGGAGCGAATCGACGATGCATTTAATTACAGCCGTTTGAATAATCGTGGCGTCGAATTGTCCAGCGGCACCTTCGTAGCACTGCTCAATAATGACGTGGAAGTGCTCAACGCAGATTGGCTTACGGAAATGGTGAGCCGTGCGATGCAACCAAAAGTAGCAATGGTTGGCGCACGACTCTGGTATCCCAATGGAACGTTGCAACACGGCGGAGTGATCCTCGGAGCAGGCGGCATTGCTGGTCACGCACACGCTGGCCTTCGCCGCGGCGATCCCGGTTACTTTGCCCGCGCACATCTGGCGCAAGATGTTTCCGCAGTGACGACTGCTTGTGCGCTGGTGAAGCGGGAAGTTTATCTAAAACTCGGAGGCTTGGATGAAAATCTGGCGGTCACTTTTAATGACGTCGATTTTTGCCTGCGATTGCGTGAAGCGGGTTACCGCATTGTCTGGACGCCATACGCAGAATTGATTCACCACGAGTCCGCCAGTCGCGGCTTCGACAACAGCGCGCCGAAACAAGTTCGGTTTCTCGCGGAAGTCGATTACATGAAATCAAAGTGGGGCGATATCTTGCAGCGCGATCCTTTTTACAATCCGAACCTATCGCTCGACGAAAATCTCTTCACTCTGGCTTTCCCGCCGCGGACGGCTAAGCCGTGGAAGAGTGTTGCGGCTTAGCTGTGCCTGATTGAAATCCTGCTGCGCCGATATGACAGAATCAATCGAGCAGAAAATGGTAGGGGCGGACTACGCGTTTCGCTTGGACGCGCTTCCCGAGCGAGTCACTTTCAGCAACGAAATCAAAATCGCCGGCTGGTTACTGCATCGCCGAGGCCTGCCGATTCACGGAATTCGTGGAATTGTTCGCGACGTTCTACGACGCCGGTCGATTTTCCGGGCACGGCGCAAAAGATCGCGGCCACTGATCGCAGCTGCCTATCCCGATTTACCCGATGCGGGCCAAAGCGGCTTTCTTCTGCTGCTCAAGCTACCCCTCGGCCAAAGTAAAATTACGATTCAAGTCCAGGACCATCGAAAAATCTGGCGAACAATTTTCGTCACCGATATTTGGGCTTTTCCTCTAACTTTCGTCGGTCGAATAGGTCTGCCGCGCGTCGAGCGGTTCTTGTCGAGTTATCTCGCGGAATTTTTCGTCGGAAACAGGCAAAACACCGCGAGCCCGGTCAAGCCACACACGCTCAATCAGTTTGAGCGCAGTTTGTCTCGCGGGAGGCTCCAAAGCTTCAGCGGTGATCGGGATTCAACACGTTGCGACATCAGAGCGGTAGACTTGTTCGTAACTTCGAAGTCGAATCTATTCATCCGCGAAATCGCCGACTTACTTTGTGCCGGTTTCGGCGCTGCAGGATGTGAGACGCGGCTTTTGGTCGATCAAATCCCGGCCGAAAGAACGGTGGAAGGCAAGATTCAAATCGTGGTTACACCTCACGAGTTCTTTAATTTATTCCTGAGGGATAAGCTTCCCTGGGAGAAAATGCAGCGCCTAACAAGTCATCTGCTTCTGCTCGGGACCGAACAACCGGAGAGCGAATGGTTCGACAGCAATCTCGTCTTTGCACCGCATGCACGGGCAATGCTCGATATTCATTTATCCGGCGTGGCCGCGTATCGCGCGCGCGGCGTGCGCTGTTTTCATTTGCCGCTCGGTTACGATTCCTTGCTAGAACACGCGGACCCATCGGCGAATTTCGAACGAGACATCGAGATTTGTCTATTAGCGGCCATGACTGAGCGGCGTGAGGAGTTCATTGCCGGAAACGCCGATTTCTTTGCCGCACATAACTGTCATCTTCGATTGGTTCCAATTGGATTCGCGAAGACGGAAACGACGCGAAGTTATTTGTCTGCTCCGCAACGTAACGGGCTGTTACAACAGACGAAGATACTGCTGAATGTTCACTACTCAGATTTGCCATATTTCGAATGGCACAGGGCGCTGATCGCTATCGCGAATCGTTGCTGTTTGATTACTGAGACCTGCGAAGGTTTTGAGCCGCTTGTCCCTGGCAAACACTTCGTGATGGCAAAGCGAGATGACCTAACGACATGCTGTGAATACTATCTAAATCACGAGAATGAACGGAAAGCTATCACGGCAGCGGCCTATGACTTCGTCTGCGAACGCTTCACGCAAAAGGGTAATTGCCGCGCGTTTTTGCAGCAGATAGACACAGTATTTCGCCGACCAGGCGACGTGGCGGATTCAAATCTCGAAATAACCGCGGCGTCAGAACCAGCGTTCGTAAGCGAGCCTTTGCCAGAAGCCTTGGCGAAACGTCTGTCCCGAAGACCTACAGCACTCTTCCTCTCAGCCTTGCGCGAAGATCTCTCCAACTTCTTTCACCCCAAACATACAGAAGCGATAGGCAACGGGAGGACCGCCACAGATCCAACAGAAACAGCCAGACGCATCGCCATCGCCTCCGATATCCGGCGTGGATACATCGAGCGATTCGAGGCGCAGAAAAAATCCCAGGAACAAGGAGAAGCGATTTTTCAATTAATCGACAACTCGCGTTTTGACGGCAGCACGCCCGCAATTTCCGTCATCGTCACGCTTTACAATTACGGCTCCTACATTCGGGAGTGCCTGCAAAGTCTGGAAGACTCGAACACTGCAGCGATTCCCGGAGGAATCGAGGTCGTGATCGTTAATGACGCTTCCACTGATGATTCGCTGAAGCAGGCAATGATGATGCAAGGAAATTCACGCCATCCAGTTCGGATCATCGACAAAAAGCTAACTACCGGGTTGGCGGATGCGCGCAATCTCGGTCTTCAGTTAGCGCGTGCGCCTTACGTGTTTATCCTCGATGCGGATAACATGGTGTTTCCACATGCACTGGAGCAACTGCACGCGACGATCGTGAGAGACAAGTCCGCAGCTGCTTACTCGATGCTCTGCCGTTTTCAGAGTGGCCAAGATAATCGGGAAGGATTGCTTTCCTATTTCGATTGGGACCCACAGATGCTGGTCGAGTTCCCCTACATCGACGCGATGGCAATGTTCGATAGAGAACAGCTCATCAAAATCGGCTGTTATGATAACGAACTGTACAAACTCGGTTGGTTTGGGTGGGAGGACTATGACTTATGGCTGCGAATTGCGGGGGCAGAACTCTCTGTAAGTTTTCTACCGAACGTCCTTTGTCTCTATCGCCATCATGATAGGGCGATGACCAATACGACTAATCTTTTCGAGCGCGAACTTGTCGCGCATTTGTTCGAAAAACACCGTGCCCTCATCGATAAATATCCTCCGAAACAACGCATTCTTGGAGTGGAACGGTCGCGGTATGAGAAAGAAGTTGGGGCTAGTTTCCTAACGAGAAGTCTGCCGACCTGCGAGAAAGATTTGGGTTGTAGTGAGGATCTCGCTGTAGAACATCAGACCAGCGCTGGCGCATGAGCGCTTCGGCGCTGTCGTCGACCTCTTCGGATGAAGACGGATCCAAACAAAGTTTTGCCAGGGGCGTGTAAACAATCAGGTAACCTCCCCGCCGCATTTTGAGACAAAGATCAACACCTGCGAGCGTGCCGGAGAGCTTTTCGTCGAATCCGCCGACTTCGTGAAAAACTTCGCGCCGCATCAACACGCATGCGCTGGACACCGCGCTGTAGTTGCGGGTCATCTGCAACTGACGGTTCACGCCAGGATGCTCTGCTGGGAAACCGCGAAAAGCTGACTGCGCAATTCCGTTACCGCCCAAAACAAAGCCAGCGTGTTCGATCGTGCCGCCGGGATTGACCAGCCGCGGACCGACTGCGCCAGTCTCGGGACGCTGTACGTGCTCAGCCATGATCGTGAGCCAGTCCAACTCGATCGCTTCCACATTGTCGTCGAGAAAAAGAATCCAATCGCTGTCGGTATGCGCCACCGCATAATTCTTCGCTGCGGAATCGTTAACAACGTCTGCGACATACAGCACACGCTGCGAAAAATCAGTGGCCGCGTCAGTGATTTTGTCATGCTCGCCCAGTTTAACGATCACGATTTCGTAATTCGGATAGTTTGTCCTGCTGACCACGCTTTCGACACATCTTTCGAGCGACTCCAGGCCGCGAAAACTCGGAATGATAACTGAGACTCTTTTGGCTTCCCGCAGGTCGCGTCTCACATAAAACGCGTGGGTTCGCCAGTCGACAGCAACGTGGGCCTGCTCCCCTCGGCGCGTCAGGTGAGCTTCGATCGCCCGCCAGGAGGCTTCGAGCTGTCCGGGCTTTTGGCGAACGTCACTAGCGCTCGAATTCTCGCTACGGCGCCAGTGATATAGAACGCGCGGAATATGATGAATTCGGTGGGTTCGCTCGCTGACACGCAGGAGAAGATCGTAATCTTGTGAGCCGTCAAACTGCGGTTGGAATCCCCCAACCTCTCGCACAAGTTCGCGGCGCAGAAAGATCATGTGACATAAATAATTGCAGGATAGAAAGAAGTCGGGCGACCAGTCTGGTTTCAGTATTGGCGAATCAAAGCCAGCGTCGGTGAGTTTGTCTTCGTCCGAGTAAATCAGATCGATTCCGGGATTTTCCTGAAGCAACCTTACATTTTGGAAAAGGGCATCAGGCTCAAGCAGATCATCATGATCGAGAAACGTCACCCACTCACCATTAGCGAGATCAAGGCCTCTGTTTAACGCAGCCGAGATGCCTTGATGGCTCTCAAGCCTAACGAGACGAATCCGCCGGTCACGCGCGACTACGCCAGGTAAAGCCGCCACCAGATCAGTGGCAGTCGATCCATCGTCAATCAACAGCAGCTCCCAATTTTCATAAACCTGCGCAAGCACGGAGTTCACAGCCTCGCTCAGCCAGGAAACCGGCGTATCGAATACGGGCGTGAGTATGCTGACAAGGGGTTGGGAAACAAAACTGCGCGCCTCGACGCTCATCCGCTGCAATTCGTCCGTACTCGCGCGATGATTCTGAAACCATCGCTGGTATTCGCTTGGTGCAACAGAGTTCGCAGGCGTCGGCTTCTGCTGGTGAAGCTTTCGCCAGATCGTCTTTGCCGGCTTTTGCAAAACCCGATACGGCGCGAGGATTACCTGGCCAATTCTGCGTTCGGGCGATTTGCGCAGCGTGCGTCTCTCCTCCTTCAGCGACTTCAGCTCACGCCGGTATTGTTTCAGCTTCAGTAATTTTTCTTCCAGCGCCGCGATGTGGCTGTGCGCTTCGGCCAATTCACGGTTGCGGATTTCAAGCTTCCGCTCCAAAGCCTCCAGTTCCTTGTTCATTTTGCTCCACAACCCTTTGTTAGGATGCGGGCTAAATCCCGTCGGGCCGAATAACAGAATGGCAGCGACACAGTGCACATTATATTGGTTGAAGGGCGTCGCAGGCAAATCTACCCTGCCCGCGATGCTATAAAGTGGGAGGGACCTTGGTGTCCCGACGGTCGCGGCGCTAAAGGCCGCTCCCACATTCTAATGGGCCGCAATGTTCGATTTTGTCGTTTACCTCCTTTATCGCGCCGGCTTAGCCGTCGTCGCCGCGTTGCCGTTGCGCTTGCTTTTCGATTTCGGGCAATTCGTTGGCGTCTGCGCGTGGATGTTTTCCGGGAAATATCGGCGTCTGGCGACGCGCAACCTTGAGATTGCATTTGCGAACGAAAAGTCCCCGCGCGAATTGCGTCAGCTTGTGCGTCGCCATTTCCAGCGGCTAGGCGCAAACTTGCTTTGCAGCGCGAAGCTGACACAGATGTCACCGGAGAAAATCCTGGAGCGCGTCGAGGTCGAAAATACCGAGTCGATGGCGCGGGAATTTCGCGCGGGCGTTCCGGTGGTGCTTGTTCTGAGTCACCTCGGAACGTGGGAAGTGTTCGCACAATTGATGCCGAAGTTCTTTGGGTTTGTGAGAGGCGCGAGTGTGTACCAAGGGCTGGGCAACCGTTTCGTTGACAAGCATGTACGGCGGACTCGCAGTCAGATCGGGTTGGAATTGTTCAATCGCCACGATGGTTTCGAACCGGTGATCGAGTTACTGCGCTCCGGTGGTGGCGTCGGGGTTTTGTCGGATCAACACGCCGGCGACCACGGGGTGTGGACGCCATTTTTCGGACGGCTTGCTTCCACTTCGCCTTTACCAGCTTTACTCGCGAAGCGTACACGGGCGGCGCTAATTGCCGCGGGAGTTTACACCATCGGACGCGCGCGCTGGCGCATGGTATTCACTGAGCGGTTCGATGAAGCGGGCGCTTCGATTGCAGCGCTGACGTCGAAAATAAATCGAGTGATCGAAGAACAAATTCGCCGCGCCCCGGAAGACTGGTTCTGGGTGCACAATCGCTGGAAGACGCCTGAGCCGAATTTCCTTCTAGCGCATTACAAACGCGGCATTTATCTGCCGCCCGGCATTTCGGCTAGCGATCTAAAGCCGTTTCGAGTTCTCATCCGCTCAAGCAACTGGCTGGGAGACGCGGTGATGAGCGTGCCCGCAGTTCGCGCGATCAAAAACGGGCGCCCCGACATTCACGTGACAATCGCTGCGCCGGACAAAATCGCACCGATGTGGAAGCTCATTCCGGAAGTGGACGCCATCGTTCCTTTGCCACAGGGGTCACTTCTTTCGGTCGTTAGGTTGTTCAAGCAACCAATGCCTTTTGACGTGGCGATCCTTTTCCCGAATTCGTTGCGTGTTGCGTTTGAATCCTGGCTGAGCGGAATTCCGCGAAGAGTGGGCTATCGCGGCCACTCTCGGAGTTGGCTCGTCGATCAAATCGTTCGCGAGCCACGAAAGCCCGGGCCGCCCGAACATCATTCGCTCCGTTTTCTTCGGATCGCTCGCGGATGCGGCGCCGAAACATCGAACATCGAAGTTCCAAAACCAAATCAAACATCAAACATCGAACATCAAACACTGATCGGTCTTTGCCCTGGCGCGGAATACGGTGCAGCGAAACGATGGTTGCCTGAGCGATTCGCTGAGGCAGCGGCAAAGATCACCGAGCAATCATCGGCGCGATGGATTTTGCTGGGAACGAAGAACGACGCCGCAATAGGCGAACAGATCGCCGCTGCGATCGGCGATCATTGCGTGAACCGGATCGGCCAGACCACGCTCGATCAACTTATCGACGAATTGCGGCAGTGCCGTTTGCTACTCACCAACGACACGGGCACGATGCATCT
>Ga0207697_10001305_pt1 | contig 13691 bp, 19 predicted proteins | sample KBSSwiS5withPhiX_FD_184293 | JGI IMG/M metagenome (GOLD analysis project Ga0207697, IMG submission 184293) | Switchgrass rhizosphere microbial communities from Kellogg Biological Station, Michigan, USA, with PhiX - S5 (SPAdes) (version 2) | ecosystem: Host-associated > Plants > Roots >... | reverse complement strand
TCCGAGGAAATGCAGCGACACGTACGGCTTATTGCCGAGGACCCAGCTGTCGTGCGGCACCGGCGGAACATAAAACAGGTCGCCTGTGTGAAGCTCAATTACTCGGCCATCATCGAACGCAACAGTCGCGGTTCCCGAGAGAACGAGCCCGACATGTTCTATGGGACAACGTGTGGCGCCAACACTTGGGCCTACGTGCTCGCTCCATTTCCATCCTGGCTCATACGTGGCGCGACCAATCGTGATCCCGCCAAGGTGGACTAACTCAAATCTCCCTTTCTGCAGCACGCGGACTTCATCCGGAGCGTCGAATGATTTCAGAATGACTGCTACCTGCGCGCTGTTCATCCGCCGGTCAACATCCGAAACTTGCCTGTAAATTCAAAAGCAACTTTTCCATCATCGAGTTCCTTGTGATCGGCATCGGTGCAGCGCACAGAATTAGCGCGTAACATCATCGCCCAAAATCCGAGAGACGCTTTCACAATGGCAATGAGATAGTTCAATGAGCAGAACGCTGCCAGTTCCGGTTAAACAATAGTATGCCTAACACAGCACACCAGCCGAACCATGCAGCGAAGAGAGCTCTCTGTGCAAGCCCATGAACAGGCTTCACATAAGCCCAAACCGGAGCGGCGAATGGGCTCAAGTTTAAAACGATCGCGGCCCATATCAGTGCAAAGAAAATCAAGGAGAGTACGACAACAGATTTCGCTCGTGGATCCCGTCTCCATGTAAGAGCAAAGACGAGCGGTGCCTGGTATCCAATTAGCTCCGACATGCCGAACACGTTGTGAGCCGGATGCGGATAGGCGAACACTCCTATTCCTGCCGCCGGCAGCGCCATAAACGCTATCAGGTATGCGGCGATTCGGGAATGATGGGTGGCCAGTGACAAATCCCGTACAGCCCACGCAAAGATCAAAATGCAAATCGCAACGCAACCTAACATTACGGCGAATGGAAGCCTGGCCGGTGAGCCAATTTCTCCGATCTCGCTCACTGTTTGATGCACATGACTATACCCCGGAATCAGGAGCGCCAACCCAACGATGCCGAGACCAAGAATGATCCCTGCCAATGGTCCGAAGAGTAAACGATAGTTTCGTGTCATGCGTCTCATGTGAAGCCATTGTCCAGCCGCTACGCGAAGCGCATCAATAACACGAGCGATATCACAGCCATCACAATTCCGATCACTTCAAAGTAATTCAGTGACTCGTGGAACAGTACCACCCCGATCGCGGTAAGGAGCAGCACCAGCGAGACAGAGTAAAGAACGCTGATGGTAGCCAGCTTCAGGTATTTCATTACGAATACCCAGCCGAATGCAGTCGATGCGTAGAGCGCAAACCCAACATAGAACCAACTGGTCCGTAGCGATTGCTCTTTCGCGCTTGCGAGCTTGAGGAAGTAGTCACCCAATACTCCAATCACGCTGAACGCAATCGTAACTAGCACAGCAATCGTCCTTGGTCCCATCGAGTACAGCGGGATTATGCATGCGGCGACTCTGTTTGCGAGTAGCCTCCGCAATCTGCCACCTAAAAAAATCCGCGTAGGAATGCTGCCGCTTTATCCGAGATCCCGACGATTTTGTTTGTTGCCTGGCGATAGAATTTGAAATTGAGTTCGGTCTCGGGGCGACCGTCGTTCCAGTCACTGAAACGTTTTAGTTTGCTTCGCCCGAGGCGCCGCTTGGCCAGTGCGGTGCGTTTAACAATGATACTGACCCGCGGCGTTTGCCGGGCGAGCCCGCGTTTGTTCGCGATCGCTTTGGCAGAAGTGACGACACCGCTAGCAATGAGACCTGGCCCGCCTTCGTTCTCGCTGGCGAAGACAAAGATTATGTCGCCCCTGGCAACATGTTTCCCACCGTACATCGTCTTCTGCGCGGTAAACGTGAACGTTCGCGCCCGCGGATCGCTAACCGCCGCTTTGATCGCAAACGTCATTTTTGGAAGCGTCATTAAAGAGCTTCAAGCCGCGAGCGGCGTCGCCGAACCAGCCTGAACCCTGCCCGCGAGAATTTCACTCATTCGGCCTAACAAGTGCCTTTCATTTGCGCGGAGTAACCTCGCTAATCGTGACGTAGTATCCGTCCGGATCCCGCACTGAAAATTCCCTTGTTTGAGTGTTCGGATTCACGTGCGGCTCTTCTTCGAATCGATCGACAAGAGCGCGTGCCCTGTTCAAGGTCGTCTCGTAGTCGTCGACGCGGAAAAACAAGAGCAGCCCGTTGCCAGGCGACGCAGCGTCAGGGCTCATCAAGGTGGGATGTTCGTGCGCGCCCCACTGGTGAAGGCAGAGCAAAACGGTCCCATCAGCATCGAGGATCTGACCAAAATAATCATGGCCCGGACGCGTCTCGCGCTGGCCGAAGAGCGACTGGTACCACTTGAAGCTGCCGCGCACGTCGCGTACGCCGATGATCGTCCACGTGCGTTTCATTGCATTTGCGTTGTTCGTCTAACGAAACTCGAGCAGAGAGAGATTCTGCGAGATGGAGGCGATTGCCCTCGAGGGCGATGAGATGACAACATCATGAGTCAAATAAATAAGCACGATAGAGCTTAGCTACATCAAACATCCACCTCGAACATCAAACCGGCTAAGCTTTGCGGCACCATGCCCCGACAGATGCAAACCAGCACGCAACAGTCTTCGACTCTGCAACCTCGGTTTGTAGCCTCTGCACGAGCGTGTCAAGGCTACCCAAGAACTCGATAGGCAGATGCAACCGCTCGATCTGCGGTCGCACACTGCACAAGGTATCGTAATACCATTGTGCCAGGTAAGGCTCCTTTCCCATGGGCAGTTCCATCCGCATGGCAGGCTCACCCAATCCAGCTTCCACGAATGTTTGGTACAGGTCCGTTCCCATGTCGTGGTTGGCTGATGCGCGCATCGCCTTATCAATGAGAGAGGCGGTTGCGAACCACAGAGGCAGCGACGCCAGGTGTGCAAGGACCGGGACCCAGCATGGCTCCTGAAAAACAAACACTCCTCCAGGCGGCACCGCTTGTGAAATTGAGCGCAAGGTTGCAACCGGATCGGGAAGGTACATCAGAATAAAACGACCCACTGCTGCATCGAAAGGCTTCTCGTCCAGGATCTCGTTCACATTCGACTCGTTGAAGGTGACGTTGTGAAAGCCGGCCTCGGTCACACGAGCACGCGCCTTCGTAATGGCGTTCGGATCGCGCTCAATGGCCACAACCTCCCCTGTTGGGCCCACAAGCCGGGCAACTAGCATCGCCACGTCTCCTACCCCCGATCCAAGATCCAGAACGCGTTGCCCGCGTTCAATGCCCGCCTCGCGGAAAAACCTTTCAGTGATGGGAGCAATACGCACAGCTTGCCGGATCAGTCGCTCATGTTCGGCATCGGTATTGCCCAGCGGGTAATTAGCGGAGGTATGGCTCGTTGTCATCGTAGCAAGGGATGTTACCAGCTTTGTTTTTATATCGCAGCATCCCTATTATTCCTTCGGTTGATAGCGACGGTCAAAAATTGCGGCGGTGCAGTCTTCCGATGCACGCGAATGAAGCGTCCGTGAATCCCGTGGTGCTACCGGTAACACGCAAACTGGTCACATCGAAATTCGCCAACTGGGCATTGTGCCTTCGTTACATCGGCCTTTTAGGAATGGAAATTCAACTAAGGAGGAAATCAGCATCATGAAATCAAAACAGATAATTATCAGTATTCTCGCAGTTCTATTCGCATTGCCATTGATGGGGACGTTCGCTCAGCCGGCAGCAAGATCGGGGTCTATCGAAGTCATCACGACTTTTGATTATCCCGGGGCGGGGAATTTGACGTTGCCGCAAAAGATTAACGAAAGAGGCGACGTCGTTGGCGAATTCATCGATACCAACGGGGTCACGCGTGGTTTTATCCGTTTCAGCGATGGTAGCTTTAGCGCGCCGATCGTTGACCCTAACGATACAGTCGGTTTTACGGAAGGACGAGGCATCAATAACTCACGCACGGTGGCCGGTGACTACGTCATCAGCGACGGTACTCTTCACTCGTTCTTCCTGTCAGGCGGCACCTTCACAGAGTACGATGTTCCAAACACGGTTCAAACCAATCTGCTTTCGATAAATGACGTCAACGACTTTACCGGAGGATTTGATCCTGACGGCAGCGGGATCTTCCAGGGGTTTGTTAGCGTCGACGGAAACTTGACGTCTTTTAGCGTCCCGGGAGCTGCCGGGACCTTTGCTTACGAGATCAACAATTCAGAAGAATTGACCGTGGGATACTATATAGATGGAGCAATCCTTCACGGCTACTACCGGGATTCCAGCGGGACGCTGCACTTCCCGATCGATCCTACAGGTTCCACTACCACAGTTCTGTTTGGCCTAAACGACAGGAACTGGGTGGTAGGCAGATACGCAGACAGCGGAGGCGCGACTCATGGTCTCTTCTTTATCCCGCCAAATCAATTCTCTACTTTCGATTATCCCGGATCGACCTTTACATCTCTGAACGGAATCAATGACAAAGGCGTTATTGTTGGTCGCTACGTCGATGCTTCCGGGATTGCTCACGGATTCCTGGCTCGCGTCACAGGCAGACCGCCGACAACTCCGGCAGCAGCGGAAAAGGCGGACCTTTCCCGGTCGCTGGTCACTCCACTTAACCAGTCGCCATCGGCGTGGGGCACTGCAATGCCCGCGCGTTGAGAATGGTGACCTTCACATTGCAGTTCCAATAAGCGACGGGGACTAACAAGACATCGTCATTTGCAGTGTGCTGCCAGACGCGTGAACCTCCCGGCGGAATCGCCGGGAGGTTAGTCACGCCACGAGCGTTAAGTCAGCGCTTGCGATTGAAATGCGATTTGTCGAGGCTGCAAAGAGTCATGAACGGGCTTGCCCTCTTCCCAGCATTTTAATGGACAGTTGCCCCTATGGAGGCAGAGATAGATTGCACGTTGCAGTCTAATTCTAGATAAATGATGAACAGTGCAGATCGCGGTCGGACTCGACGAAAGAACGATCCTTGGGAAGCGTTGGTGGTCGCCGGATTATTTTTCTTTCCCGGTGTAGCGCTGCTTTTTCAACACGGCACTCTAGTCGCATTCCAACAGAGCTTTCGTTATCTTCCCTCGGACATCATGGTACTTTCCGAGTATGGCGCACACATCTTTGGCGCTTTCGCGATCGCTGTGAGCTTGGTAATTGTTTGGTTCTATTGCTATCTCCGTAGAGCGATCGCTCGCGATGAAGAAACCTTGCAGAAGCCACGCTAGCGATGAGAAGCTTCAGTAGAGCCACGACGTTGTGCCGTAGCTTCTCTGTGTCTCGTTAGGTATAACAGATCTCAGCTTCCTGGGACAAGAGCGTTATGAAGTTTGTTGGAGTTCGTCGGATTGGCTCTGCGGTGCTGCTTGTTTTGCTCGCGGAAGCCGGGTGCAATCGCACCAACCGAACGTCGTCAGAGTCGACCCCCAAAGCGGTACGCGTGAGCATCACCATGCACACGCCAGATGCATTCTACGAGCTGCCGGCGGACCTGCCGCGCAAGCCTGGCGCGTTACTGCGGAGCGAGCCGCTCAAGGACGTGGTACTGCCAGCAGGCGTGCGAGGCTGGCGCATCCTTTATGCAAGCAGTGTGGACGATAACACGCCAGCGACGGCAGTCGCGACACTGTTCGCGCCGATCGATCCTCCCACAGGCCCACGTCCTGTCATTGCATGGGAGCATGCTACGACGGGCCTGCTGCAGAAATGCATGCCCTCGCTTTTGTCGACGCCGACCAAAGGCGTCCCGTGGCGCGACCGGATTGTGATGGCTGGCTGGGTGGTGGTCGCGTCAGATTATTCCTTTGCAGAGAGGGGTGGGCCACATCCGTACCTCATCGGGGAGGGTGAAGCGCGCGCGACGCTTGATTCCGTTCGTGCCGCGCGCCAGATGTCAGAGCTTACGCTCGACAAACGCATGGTGGTTTGGGGTTACTCGCAGGGAGGACACGCCGCACTATGGACCGGCATTGTCGGGCCGCGTTACGCGCCAGACTTGGAAATCCTCGGCGTCGCAGCCATCGCACCGGCCGCGAACATTAAGAACATTCTTGCGATGAACGTCGAAATGGATAAGCGCTTTGGACCGTATCTAGCTCTGTCGTACAGCCGGTTCTACCCTGATATCACATTCGAGCAAGCGCTTCGGCCCGCGGCGCTCGATGCTGCGCGCCAGATAGTGAACTTATGCGATTTCGTCCCGCCCGCGGATGCGGAACGCATTGAGGCGCTGGCGGCGACGTTCGATGGTCGAGCATTAGCGACCAGTTCGAACAAAGCGCTCCAAGCTCGCCTTGAGCAGAACACAGCGGACGGTCCGATACACGCTCCCGTTGTAATCGCGCAAGGTCTCTCGGACAACGTCGTGCCGCCGTCTGCCACAGATGCGTATGTCGAAGAGCGCTGCGCTGCTGGTCAACGATTCGAGTATTGGACTTTCGCCGGGCGCGACCACATCACGATTGTCCAGCCCAGTACGCCGCTCGAGGAGCTGCTCATCAAGTGGACGACGGCGCGCTTCGCAAATGAGCCATCAGGGAACGGCTGCGTTCGGAAGCCTTTCTGACTAGCACGTGGACCCGAAAGGCCCTGTCCGCTTTGGTCGTTAGGCTGCTAACTTGATCGGATAGCTGTCGCCGGCCAGTATGGACTCGTAGCAGGTGAGGAAGGCTGGATTTGAAACGATGGACCGTCGCGCGCGCCGCGCTGCTTCAGTTGTTTAACCGCCGACGCTAGCTTCGCCAAACCTTGTTCGATTTGCGCTTGCGACCAGGCTGAAAATCCAAAGACGAATGCCGGATCCAACTGAGCTTTGATGCAGAAAAAAGAAAGAGGGCGGGGCCAAACGCCGGTTTGCTCACGCGCGCGCATGAATAACGGTAAGTCTTCGGCGCGTCGCAGCCAGGCAACGAAGTGCAAGCCCGCCGGCGTTAATTCCAAATCGAAATAGTCGCCCAGCCATTTTTGGAATTGTTCGATAAAGAATAGGCGTCGCTGGGCATAAAGTTCGCGGATCCTTTTCACATGGCTGAGAAAAAATCCTTCGGTGATGAAACGCGCCAGGGTAGCTTGATCAATCGCTGGAGAGTGCTGGTCCATGACAGCACGCACCTTGACGAGGGTGTCGACAAGTTGTGGCGGTGCGACCAGAAAACCGAGGCGCAACGATGGATAAAGGATCTTGCTCATAGTGCCGGCATAAATCACCCGGCCGGCATTGTCCAAACCCTGGAGACATGGCAGGGGCGGCCCATCGAAGCGAAACTCGGAATCATAATCATCCTCCAGGATGTAGCCGTCGCGCGAGTCGGCGAACTCGATAAGAGCTTTCCGCCGCTTCAGGCTCATTGTTACACCCAGCGGAAACTGATGCGACGGTGTAACAAGAATGAGCCTGGGAGAATTTTGCCGTGAGCACTTCCCGATTACCAGCCCCTCACGATCGACCGGACGCGGGACAATTTTGGCTCCGACAAAAGCCAAAACATTACGTGCCTGAAGGAAGACGGGATCTTCGACCCATCCTACTTCACCCTCATTGATTAAGGCCAGTGCGCACGTCAGCATCGCCTGTTGCATGCCACCTACGACTACGACTTGGTCGGGATGACAATTAGCGCCGCGGAAGTCGCACAAGTAAGCAGCTATTGCCTTCCGCAGTTCGATGTCGCCGCGACTCGAGGCATAACGCAACAGGTGCGCTCCCTTTTTCGCCAAGACCTGCTCACGCAAGCGTTCCCAAACAGCAATCGGGAATTCATCCACGGCCGGCAACCCGGCGATGAGCGTGACAGATGGGGGGCCACCAATACCGACATCAAGTTGTTGGGCGTTACGAAAATCGGTCATCCTGCTCACACGTCGGGCGACACGCGGGGAATGCTCCGTGCGCGCTGTCGTCGTTAGCCTTGCAGCTTTCAGGAAAGTCGCCGGTAAGTGCTCGGCGACAAAGATGCCAGACCGTTGCCGGACTTGAAGGTAGCCTTCTGCGAGCAGCTTTGAGAACGCCTGGTTTACGGTCGGTCTCGAAATCCCGAGAGTTGCAGCGAGAGCTCGTGAGGAAGGCACACGGGAAGCGCTTGAATCAAAGCTGCCAGTCTCGAGTTCTTCGCGTATTTGACGATACAATTGTTGATGAAGTGGCTCCGACGAGGCGCGATCCAGCCGCACCATTTCGAACGACATGACTGAACGACGCCGCCGTTGGGTTGGGAGCGCTGAGCCTGTGCGCCCATAGATTGGGCCATTCATTTCGCGAAACGACTTTCGCATCCTGAGAATGCTTTCTCAACAGGAGATGCTGCCCTCATAGGCAACCCAAAAGCGCGCCCGAACAAAACCAGATAACACGCAAAGTGGTCACATGGAAATTGGCCAAGTGGGTCTTGTGCGTTTGCCACGTTGCCGCGCTCTTTCTTATTATGTTTATTAAATCTATTTGGATTGGTTTTATCGGAGCCACGCTTTTTGTCGCAAGCGCATCGGCCGCGGGTCCCGGTCTGCAGGGAATCGTCAAGGATGTTAGGGGGAATCCGATTCAAGGCGCGGATATCCGGATTGAAGCGACAAAGACTGGCGGATTGCTCAAGAGCGTTAAAACGAACGGAAATGGCCGTTACAGTTTAGAGGGTCTCGCGGCAGGCAAATACCGGGTGACACTGGTTGTGAATGGTGCCGTGAAGGCTTCCATCAATAATACGCCGGTCGAACCAGGTGAATCAACACAGCTGAATTTTGAGCTCAAACAAACGCGCGCGTCCGTAACCGTGACGAAAGGTAAACATTGGGTTTGGATACCCGCATTTACCGGAAGTCGTCTGCCCGGTCGCTGGGTGCAAGTTGATGACAGTGGCTGGGCGGCGGCAGCTCCCGCTAATCACGTCGTACGCGTTAGTGCGGAAGAACTGGCACGGGAAGTTCACAACTTCAACCCGGCAATCGCGCCGCCATAATTCCATTTCTGGCATCGGGGCGGCGAGACGCGACTCGGTTGGTCCTCTTGAGCGACCTCAAAGCGTGCGAACGAGACCGAGACACGTGCAAAACTGGCCACATCGAAATTCGCCAACTGGCTATTGTGCGTTTGCCACGTTGCCACCCTCTTTCTTGTTATGTTTATCAAATCTAGTTGGATTAGTTTTATTGGGGTCATGCTTTTTGTCGCAAGTGCATCGGCCGCGAGTTCCGTGCTGCAGGGAATCGTTAAGGATGCCAAGGGGCACCCGATTGAAGGCGCGGATATCCGGATCGTAGCGACAAAGACTGGCGGACTGCCCACTACGATTAAAACGAATGTAGACGGCCGTTACAGCTCAGAGGGTCTCGCGGCAGGCAAATACCGGGTGACACTGGTTGTGAATGGTGCCGTGAAGGCTTCCATCAACAACACGACGCTTGAACCAGGTGAATCGACACAGCTGAATTTTGAGCTCAAACAAGCACGCGCGTCAGTAACTGAAACGAAAGGTAAACACTGGGTTTGGATACCGCCCTTTACCGGAAGCCGTCTGCCCGGTCACTGGGTGGAAGCTGATGACAATGGCGGCTGGGCGTCGGTAGCTACTGCTAATCACATCGTCCGAGTTAGCGCGGAAGAACTGCGACGGGAAGCTAATACCAAAGCCTCGCCAACCGGTTATTGATTAAGGCCTGCTCGGCGATCGGTGATGATGCTACCGCCGGTCTTCGCCGCGCATCAGTTAAGTCAAGCAGGGCGGATCAATGATACGCGTCTGAGATTGACTTGTGCCGCATCGCCTGGAGTTTTTGATACTGTTGAGGTGACAGAATTGCCTTCATCTGTGGATCATTTTGCTGATGGATCGCCTTAATTCGTTGGGTTCTCTGCATTCTCGAAAGCGAAGGGTCATTCTTAATCTCCCGCACCTTCGGTGCCTCAGCAGCCAGAATAGGCAGAATTTTGTCTTTCTGTTGAGGCGTGAGACTAAGGTATTGTGCTATCTCCTGGAGCTTGGTGCTTTGCTGTTGCGCGGACGGCTGTTGCTCGGACTTCTGTTGGGCGGACGACATCGTTGCAATCAGCACTGACATGCCGAAACATAGAATCGCCACGTTGAGCCGAATATAATTGTTCAGTGTAATTCTCCTTACGTTCATTGGGTGCGATGCTGGTCAAGGAGAGGCGGCAAGTCAAGGCGAATCCCACCGGCAGCGGAGGTTGTTGAGCCAATCAGATAACGGCAGCGCGTGAGAGGAAAGATGTTCAGCGCGGTGTTAGGCCACGGCGGACAAAGTGTGGACATCGCGGGACAGAAGCCAGCGACCGTCGCGCTGCTTGCGATATACCGTCATGCGATGTCCGGCGAACTGTGCCGCCTTCCCGCCTGCCCGCGGGGTCACTGACAGTGCGTCTCGGCTCAGCGTGTAGGCGACCTCCCTGACAACAACAACCTCTTCCAACTCGCTGGTGCAACAGATCTGCATCTGCTGGTGAGCGGCCATGAAGTTGGACGAAAATCCATCCCGGCCGAACGTTGCTTGGCCGGGCGTGAGAAAAACGACATCCTCCGCGACTAAGGTGAGCAGACGAGCCAAGTCACCGGCATTGACGGCATCAATCCAAATTGAATGCATCGCGCGGATTTCTCGTTCATCAGATGCCATAGGGTGTCTCGTGGCCTAACGAGAAGGTGCTGAGCCACCGCTGGCGGCGGCGAGCTTTGCTAGGGAGTTTAACGTTGAAGTCATGTGAAAGCTAGGCATCGCGTCGGCCAGCGGTGGGCTGCAGCGCTTGGTTAGACCTCATTTCATGTCTGGTCCACTGACCATCCTCAGCTGAGTCAAAACATCCTGCGCGGCATCGAACAACTTGAAATACTTGCTGTGCCGCTCTGAAAGGGATGCCCAATCAGTGTCAATCACACGCACGCCACTGAAGGTGGTGAAAAAGAATCGCACGTGATCCGGTGACGGGTAGGAAAAGTCGTGCGTCGGCTCAGAATCATCGAAGAAACGATCCGCTTCCTTTACAACTTTCTTCGCGGCTTTACGCACTGACTGGTGCCCAATGCCGCCCACAATGCCAAATGTGCCGGTGGTGTAAACGCTAGCGCTGCCGTCAGCCAGTGAAACGATGGTGGCGATGTGTTGTCCATCACCGAGCGGCCAATCTACTGCGATGCCCCAAACTCGCGGATACTCTTTCGACGGCTGAATGCCGACTTTGTCGGCAGGCGTCGTCAGAAACATGTTACGGAGATCACGCCCTGCATCTTTGGGATCTTTCTTCTGTTCTTGGGCGACACTCACAGACATGACGCTAATGATGAAAAGTATCGTAGCACGCAAAGGCATTGTGAGGTCTAACGAGATGGAGCAGAGCCACCGCTGGTGGCAGCGAGCGTGGCAAACTCGGAGAGCCGTTTCATAAAACTAAAGCTGGCCATCACAACGGCCAGCGGTTGGCTCGAGCGATTGGTTAGCTGAAATGTAGCGCATGGACGAGACGTTGAATGAGGTTCTGCCGAGGAGGACCGCTGAAGACGGTGTGGTCTTTATCATGTGGTCAAATCAACTCGAATTCTGGACGGTAGCGAACCGTGCCGCGGCGTCCCGCTGCCGCCCCGGGCGAAAGCTCCAGCACCATGAACGCCTCTGAGGGAACGGGGAAGGGACACTCTATCCCAAAGTCCGAAGCTGGCGTGAAACCGAAGCGGTGATAGTAATTCGGCTCACCAAGCACGATGACGATACCGTGTCCCAGTCGCCGGCATTCGTCGAGAGCGTAGCGAATGAGTGCGTCGCCGATACCTTGACGCTGCCAATCTGGCTCAACCGCCACAGGCGCCAGTGCCAAGGCCAAATGCTCGTCATCAATGGTGACAGGGGTCAACGCTACATGTCCGACGATGCGACTGCCGACGTCGGCAACTGCGGAAACTGTGATTGCGTCCGCCCGTCGCAAGGCGTCCACCAACGCTGGCTCTTCGGGACGACCGAAGGCAGCACGAACAACTGCGCCGACAGCCGAAATGTCGTCGTCTCTCTCTTTCCGGATTACAAGTGTCGAGTGCACGTGCGCGAACGCCGCCTAACGAGAAAAAGATGAGCCGCCGCGAGCGAAGGCGCGCGTGGCTGCGGAATACGGAAATGAAGTCATGGAAACACTAGACATAACACCGGCTCGTGGTCGGCTCCATCGCCTGGTTAGATCTCATTTGGGTGCTGCCGGTGGCCAAGGAATGATACGAGTAACTTTCTTTAGCGCGCCTCCGAACAAGCCCATGTGACCCGTGTCTTCGGCATCAAACGTGGCTTCGATCAGCACGTAGTGGGCGTTGAGCTTCTCTTGCTCGCGTTCCATAGCGTCGGTCCGATCAACCCAGAGGGCGTTTCTTGTAAGGCCTTGCGTGTCATCTTCGCGATGCAAGTAGAGAGCATCACCTTCAAACTCAAGCCTAAGGAAGCCAAACACTCGAACAAGCTTGCCGTCGAACTTCTCTGGAGTAGCGAGTAGCTGCACCATGCTGACATCTTTCGGCATTTCGTCTCGTGCACGCGAATTCGCGACTGCCACAACGATGCAAGCGACCAAGGTGGCGAAGATGATGTGATGGCGCACGAGATCTAACGAGAATAAGCTGAGCGACCGCCGCCGAAGGCGAGCGTGGCTTCAATGAAAACTATTTTAATCATCTGAAACGTGAATGTACGACGCGGCGGCGGTTCGCTCCAGCGTCTGGTTAGGTCTTGGGCGTCGAATCTCCGGCTGATACCCAGGCACTGGCCCACTCTGAAACTCTATCCAACCCAGACCATTTATGCGATAGCGCCAACCTGTCTGGCGACAAAACGCATCCATAAGCTGGCGAAACGATACATCCTTAGCGTGCACTGTGACGCGTCTTTCCGGCACACTGGGAAATGGGCCAGCAGTATAAGCAACATCAGGAGCATGTCGCTCTCCATAGACCTTGCGAATTTCCGTGCTCAGCGCCTCGGATGCGCTCAGCAGCGGCATGCGATCGACGTCCACTCGCACGAAACGTATGTCGAGAGGATCGCGCGTCATGGTCGCAGCGTGCGGCTCGAGCACGATACGCGGTGGACTCGCGCAACTACCGATCAGCAGAACAGCTAAGGCGAATGATGCCCGCATATGTAAAGACCTAACGAGGCGGAGCTGAGCCACCGCTCTGGGAGCGAGGCTGAGGTCCAGTTGAGAGTACATTAATCAGAATTGACGCGGCCGCGCAACGCCGGAGAGCGGTTCGCTCCAGCGATTGGTTAGGCGGCTGCCGTGGATTGCATCTGTGCGTGTGTAGAAGAATCCTCATTGGCGGAACTCCCACTTCCGATGTGTGACTGTGATGTCAGAAATGTCCTCGGCAGAAAAGGGAATGCGGTCATAGCCGCGAACTTCTGCAATGGTGCCACCAACGATTAGCACGTCCTCCATGACGCTACCATCGCGTAAAGTGATCGACGCTGTCTGATACCCCATCCCTGTCTCTGGCTGACTGACTAGGCGAGGTGCCCACTTCTTTGGTAGCTGCAATTGCATGCTCACGAGTTGCGCGATGCTTACCGTCTAACGAGATAGAGATAAGCGACGGCAGGGTGTCGTGGCAAACTCACTGGACTTATTTCGTAATGGGGCCGTTGGCTTCATCGATTGGTTAGATGGTTTCATCG
>Ga0207697_10001299_pt1 | contig 13720 bp, 13 predicted proteins | sample KBSSwiS5withPhiX_FD_184293 | JGI IMG/M metagenome (GOLD analysis project Ga0207697, IMG submission 184293) | Switchgrass rhizosphere microbial communities from Kellogg Biological Station, Michigan, USA, with PhiX - S5 (SPAdes) (version 2) | ecosystem: Host-associated > Plants > Roots >... | reverse complement strand
TCTCCCCCACGAGTTCGCTCGAAGCTGCCGCCGAAAGCCGCAACGTCTCGATGCACCGGCGTACTTCGCGCTCGGCCTCGTTGATGGTCTTGCTGCTCTCGGCGGCGATGATCTCCGAAAACCGTACCGACTGCTCAGCCAGGAGCACTGCGGCCCGTTCCAAAGCCTCGCGGCGTTCCCGGAGAGGCCATTCATCGTCCAGGAGGTGGCGGTGAATGTGGGCAACCGCCCGGCGGACATCCTGTGGGGTTGAAGAACACACAGTGCCCAGCAGCACGCCGTCTTCAGGGTCCCGGACTTCCAGGATCCTGTCGGCGGTCTCCCAAAGGCCTTCGAGGAACGCGCCACCGGGAAGCGCCGCGACGCTTGCCCGCCTGTAGGCCGTTTCCTCAGCTGTTTTTAGGCGCGCTCCAGCGACGGTTGTTGATGAACTCATGGGAACCTTTACCTTGCCTGGCTAGCGGAATGTCTACTTGATACGGTCGATGATCTTCGCGGCTCCGCCAATGAAGGGCAGGAACCATGGCGGGCCGAAGTGGCCGGGAACCGGCGGGTTCTTCAGGTCTTCCCACACATTTGCCGACTTGTCGCCGGCCATGTAGTGGGCCATCCGCTTACCCATGTGGGCCGCCATCTGAACACCATGGCCGCTGTAGCAGAGGGAGTAGAAGAGGCCGTCATGCTGGCCGGCATGGACCATCTGGTCCATGGAGAGATCCACCAAGCCGCCCCAGATGTAGTCCACCTTGGCCTTGGAGAGGTACGGGAAGAGCTCAGTCATGGCCTTGTGCAGGATTTCGGCGCTCTTGACGTCCGAATCCGGGCTGGACAAAGCGAATCGGGCCCGGCCACCAAACAGCAGCCTGTTGTCCGGCGTGATCCTGAAGTAGTACGTCAGCATCTTGCTGTCAGAGGCCTGGCGCCTGTTGGGCAGGATACGGTTCACTACCTCTTCGGACAGAGGCTCGGTGCAGATGATGAAGCTGCCCACGGGGATCACGCGACGCTGCAGCCACGGGGTGATGTTGCCCGTGTAGCCGCTGGTGGCGACCAGGACCTGCTTGGCCCGGGTAATACCACGGGTGGTGTGCACATCGTGCACTGTCCCGGAGACCTTGTTCAGCTCGGTGACCGATGCGTTCTCGCAGATGGCTGCCCCGTTGTCGGTTGCCACCTTCGCCAGGCCGTGCACGAACTTTCCTACATGGAGCCCGGCACCCAGCGGATCCATCATGGCACCCTGGTAGAAGTCCGTGCCGATTTCGCTGTGGATCTCGGACTTGGGAATGACCTTTACGTGGTGGTCGACCAGGTTGGCGAGCAGCTCCTGGGACTTCAGGAAGCCGTCGTAGTGGGACTTGTGGAACGCGAGGGAGAGCTTGCCGAAACGCTTGAAATCGCAGTCGATGCCGTTGTCGTGCACCAGCTTCTCGATGGTTTCGATGGCGTCGTTGTATTCGCGGAACATCTCAACCGCACGGGGAGCCCCGTAGCGCTTGACTGCCGTGCTGAAGCCAATGGCCAAACCGGTCGTAGCCATTCCCCCGTTACGGCCCGAAGCACCCCAGCCAACAGTGTGGCGTTCGAAAACGGCCACGCTGGCGCCCTGCTTGGCGAATTCAAGGGCTGCTGACAGCCCGGTAAAACCGGCACCGATAATCGCGACATCAACGTTCTCCGGGACCGGAGTGCGGCGGTAATCGCCGGAAGGCTCTGCAGTATCGAGCCAGTAGGGAACAAGTTTCACGGTATGACCTTTCGCTTGGAAGTCGGTTTAGAGACCGAGGTGCTTGTTGATCTCGTCCAAGGACTTAACGGTGTTGAGGTCGTAGCCCTCGCCAATGGGGTCATAGCCACGGTCCAGCATCCAGAGGTTACGGAAGCCCATGTCGTGCATCGGGTGCATGTCGTACCGGGTGTGCGAGGAGACGTGCAGGAAGTCCTCCGGCTTGGCGTTCAGGGTATCGAGCATGTACTCGAAGGCCTGGTAGCGGGGCTTGTAGGCCTGGGCCTGCTCAGCGGTGAACACGGCGTGCCACTCTGCACCAAGCTTCGGGATGCTGATATCCAGGAAACTGTCGTCCGCGTTGGACAACGCCACCAACTGGTAGTTGTCGCCCATGAGCTTCAGCGGGGCCGGCACGTCCTCGTGGGCAACCCAGCCGCGTACAGCGTCAGCGAACGCTGCGCCGGCACCTTCGGTGGGCCCAATGCCCCAGCGCTTGCACACCCTGTCAAAGGAGTCCTGCAGGATCGCCTCATACGGCTTGTAGTCACCCAGGACCTCGTCGAAGCGGTAGCCACGGAACTGCTTCTTGAACGTAGGCCACTGCTCTTCGGAGATGCGTCCATCAAGCAGCCGCCGGGTGGTGGGATCAATGTCGAAGTTGATCAGCGTGCCGTAGACATCGAAGGAGATGTACTTCGGCCGGAAGTTGGTCTCTGCCATGGGGGTTTCCGTTCTTTTCGGGAGATGGAAGGGGGCTGGCCCCGCGTATGTGGAGGTATCGAAAGAGGCGAACTGAACCGCGAAATCGTGCCTGGCGGGCTGGAAGGTTCTTGCCCGATGATTCGACTCTAGGCCGCCAAATTGTAAATTGTCAACAGTTTCTAGACGGTATTTAGAACGATTCTCATACAGGGAGAGCGCGAAAAAAGTTTCTGTCAATTGTTGACAATCTACTGTTGAGGGGGTTGCATTGCATTAGATGACGGAGAGATCCGGATCACATTACAACCCTAGAACTTCTCCCCTCCCCAGTGACCGACTCCCTCGAAGGGAAGCACCATGAAGATTCGAACCAAGGCCCAGACTGCAGCTGCAGGACTTGCCGTACTACTCGCACTGAGCGCTTGCGGCGGAACAGCCAACAGCAGCGATACGCCAGACAGCAAGACTTCAAACACTACCGACATCTCCGAGGGCGTCCAGCCTGACGAGAAGGCAGTGAGCCTCCTGCCGGCATCCTATAAGGACAAGGGCGAACTGACGGTCGCCATGGACCTGCACTACCCGCCGACGACGTTCCTCGCCGAGGACAACTCGACGGCGATCGGCCTGAACCCGGACATCGCCCGCTTGGTGGCCAAGAAGCTCGGCCTGAAGCTGAAGTTCCAGGACACGAAGTTCGACACGATCGTCCCCGGCCTTGATGGTGGCCGCTACGACTTCACCGCCACGACCATGTCCAAGACCGCGGAGCGGCTGAAGGTCCTGGACATGATCGACTACTTCAAGGCCGGCAACTCAGTGGCCGTGGCCGCGGGTAATCCGCTGAAGCTCACCAACGAGACGCTGTGCGGTAAGAACATTGCCGTTACCCAGGGCTCGACCGGCCAGCTCAAGCGCCTCCCGGCCCTTAACGAACAGACCTGCACCTCCAAGGGACAGCCAGCGATCAACGCCGTGACGCTGCCCAACGTCCAGGAAGCCCTGACCCAACTGGCGTCCAAGCGCATCGACGGTATCTTCTACGACACAACCTCCCTCGCATGGGCCGAGAAGCAGCAGCCGAAAGCCTTCACCATCCTGACCCCCCAGGTGAACGTTGGCTCCAGCGATCTCACCGCTATCGGCGTCAAAAAGGGATCTGCCCTGACCCCCGCTCTCCAGGCCGCCATCCAGTCGGTTCTGAACAGCCCGGAATACAAGAAGTCCCTCTCCACCTGGGGCCTTGACTCCGGTGCCATCACGGATGCGAAACTCAACTAGGAGAGGTGCTCCAATGGTGCAAACCATCAGTAACGGAAGCAAACCGACAATGAACGGAATTGATCCGGCACTCAAGCCCCGCCTTCGTCGCAGAAGCACTTTTGAATACGTCGCCTGGGTGGTTTCCATCCTGCTTGGCGCGGGCATCCTCTTCTCGGTCTCCACCAACCCCAACTTCAAGTGGGACGTCGTGGCCAAGTACTTCACGCACGAATCGATCCTCCGCGGGCTGATGCTCACCATCTTCCTCACGGTCGCCAGCATGGCCTTGGGCACCCTCCTGGGCCTGGTCATTGCGATTATGAGGTCCTCGAGCGTCAAGCCGATCGCGGCCACGGCAGGCGCCTTCATCACCCTGTTCCGCGGTACGCCGGTCCTGGTCCAGCTGATCTTCTGGTTCAACATCTCGGCCTTGTACCCGAACCTGACCATCGGCATCCCGTTTACCGACATCGGTACCGCGATCGACACGAATGCACTTATGGGTCCGATCACCGCAGCCTTGGTCGGCTTGACGTTGAATGAAGCCGCGTACATGGCAGAAATCATCCGCGGCGGGTTCTCCTCGGTGGGCAAGGGACAAATCGAAGCCGCGGACTCCCTGGGAATGAGCGCCGCTACCAAGATGCGCAAGATCATCATTCCGCAGGCCATGCCCTCGATCATTCCGGCCACCGGCAACCAGGTCATCGGAATGTTCAAGGAAACATCCCTGGTCAGTGTCCTGGGTGTTGCGGAACTTCTCCAGAGCGCCCAGCTCATCTACGCACGTACCTACGAGACCATCCCGCTGCTGATCGTGGCGAGCCTCTGGTACCTGGTGATGACCCTGGTGCTGAGCTACCCGCAGTCCAAGCTCGAACAGAAATACTCCCATACCTCCGCCCGGGTCCCCCGCAAGGCCAGGAAAGTCCAACTGACAGCGCCGGAAGGAATCGCACGATGAGCAACGACGGCACGATCCAAGCCCGCCGAATTCGTAAGTCCTTTGGGCACAAGACCGTTCTCCACGATATCGACCTCGATATTGCCAGCGGTGAAATCTGCTGCATCATCGGACCCAGCGGCTCCGGCAAGTCCACACTCTTGCGCTGCATCAACGGCCTGGAGACGGTGGACTCCGGAATCCTGAAAGTCAACGGTGACGATTTCGGGTACTACGAGACCGACAACGCTTACCACGCGCTGCCCCCTAAGAAGCTTGCCCAGCAACGTACACGGGTAGGCATGGTCTTCCAGCAGTTCAACCTGTTCCCGAACATGACCGCCCGCGAGAATGTCATGTCCGGCCCGGTGCTGGTCAAGGGTGCCGACAAGAAGGAATCCTCCAAGCGCGCCCAGGAACTGCTCACCAGCGTGGGCCTCGGCGCTTTCGGTGACCGCTACCCGGCCGAACTTTCCGGCGGGCAGCAGCAACGCGTTGCCATCGCCCGGTCTTTGGCCATGGATCCGGAAATCATCCTGTTCGACGAACCCACCAGCGCCCTTGACCCCGAAAAGGTAGGGGAAGTCCTCGGCGTCATGCAGGACCTCGCCAAGAAGGGCATGACCATGGTGGTAGTCACCCACGAGATGGGCTTCGCCCGCGAAGTGGCCGATTCCCTGATCTTCATGGACGAAGGCTTCGTCGTGGAACGCGGCGATGCCCGGGAGATCCTGAAGAACCCCAAGGAAGCACGCACCCAGGCCTTCCTGAAGCAGGTGCTGTAAGCGATGGATGGAAAACTCGCCGTCATCGGCCTGGGCAGCATCGGAAGCATGGCACTCTGGCAGGCCTCACGACTGTCCGATTCCGTGGTCGGTTTCGAAGCACACGCCCCGGGCCATGGCAGGAGTGCCGTGGGTGGCGACACCCGGCTTTTCCGGATGCTTTACAGGGGAAGGCCGGACTACTACCCCATCCTGGAACGCTCCCGGGATCTCTGGGCCGAGCTCGAAGCAGAAACGGGACAGGACATCCTCACCCGCTGTGGCGGACTCTCCATCGGCACTGTTGATGGACCGTACATTCCCAAGCTGTTGGAAACTACCCGGATCAACGGTGCGAGCCACCAGATCCTCAGCCGCGAGGAAATGGCCGAACGCTACCCGCAGCACAATCTCCGGGCCGATGATGTCGCCGTTTACGATCCCTTCGGCGGCGCACTCCGAACGGATCGGGCAGTTACCGCTGCGGTTGCAGCGGCACAGGCCAACGGGGCAACGGTCCTCAGCAATACTCCCGTCAGCAGCATCACCGAAACCAACGACGGCGTTGTCGTCACCTCGGGCGAACAGTCCTGGACTTTCGAACGGGTGATCATCGCCTCCGGTGGGTGGTCCCAGCAGCTCATGCCCGATTACCTGAAGGCGCACACGGAAACCCGCAGGATTTTCCTGAGCTGGTTCGTCGCCAGCGACGCAACCCAGTTCACCCCGGAAAAGTTCCCCATCTTCATCAGGATTTCGGGCGATCGCTCCATGTATGGGGCGCCGGCGGTGGACAGCGTCACGGTGAAAGCCACACTCGATGGCCGTGGGGCACCAACCCCGGCCGCAGACTCAGTGCCCAGGGACCTGACCGAAGCGGAGATTGCGGAAACCATTGAGACGGTGACCGAATTCTTCCCCGGCCTGGTTCCCAGCATCGTCCGGTCGGATGCCTTCCCGGATCTGTTCACCTCGGATTCGCAGCCCCTCCTGGGCTTCTTCACTGAGGCAGGCAGGATCTACTCCGCCACTGGTTTCTCCGGCGCCGGCTTCAAGATGGCTTCCGGCTACGGCCAGATTGCTGCCAACGAGGCACTTGGCAAGGGCGGCTTTGACGGCCTGGACTTCGTCCGTCCACAGAGGTTCAAGAACTAGCAACCACATCGCGATTCGCGGGCTAACGACCCGCGAATTCGCGTATTGTTGACAATCTACAATTACTAAGAAAGTATGAAGCCATGGCAACACTTAGCCCCATCCTGAAGCAGGCCACTCCGGTGGTCGTGGACTATGCGTCCGGTAGTTGGATCCACGCCACAGACGGCAAGAAGTACCTGGATTTCACCACCGGAATCGGCGTCACCAGCACCGGTCACTGCCACCCCGACGTGGTGGCCGCAGCCCGCGAACAGGTGGGCAAGATTGTCCATGCCCAGTACACCACCGTGATGCACAAGCCCCTCTTGGAACTCACGGAACTCCTTGGAGGCGTCCTGCCGCAGGGCCTGGACAGCGTCTTCTACGCAACCTCCGGCTCCGAGGCAGTGGAGGCCTCCATCCGCTTGGCCCGCATGGCCACCGGACGGCCCAACATCATCTCCTTCCAGGGTGGGTTCCACGGGCGCACCGTAGCAGCCGCCTCCCTGACTACCGCGGGAACCAAATTCCGCTCAGGGTTCTCCCCCATCATGGGCGGCGTGCACGTTGCCCCGTTCCCGCACTGGTACCGGTACGGCTGGGACGAAGCCACCGCCGTCGACTTTGCCTTGAAGGAACTCGACCACCTTCTGATGACCATCAGCGCCCCCAGCGATACTGCCGGCTTCATCATCGAACCCGTTCTGGGTGATGGCGGGTACATCCCCACCCCTGTCGCTTTCCTCCAAGGCCTGCGTGAGCGCGCCGACAAGCACGGCATCGTGCTCATCCTGGACGAGGTCCAGGCGGGAGTCGGCCGCACCGGCAAGTTCTGGGGACACGACTGGGCAGGAATCAGCCCCGACGTCGTGATCACCGCCAAGGGACTTGCCAGTGGCTTCCCCATCTCCGCAATCGCCGCCTCCGCCGATTTGATGGGCAAGGCGTGGCCCGGTTCCCAGGGCGGAACCTATGGCGGTAACGCAGTCGCGGCAGCAGCCGGCGTCGCAACTTTGGGTGTAATCCGGCGGGAGAACCTCGTGGAGAACGCCTTGCTGCGCGGTGACGAACTGCGGGCAGGACTGGACAATCTGCAAACGGAATTCGCGGGAATCGGCAACGTGCGTGGCCGCGGCCTGATGCAGGGCGTCGAATTCACCGCCGCCGACAACACCCCGGACGCCGCAACCGCCCTCGCCGTCCAACAGGCCGCCATCAAGGAAGAGCTCCTGCTCCTCACGTGCGGTCCGCACGGCAACGTCATTCGCCTCATCCCCGCCCTGAATGTCAGCAGCGATGAAATTCAGCAAGGCCTGTCCAAGTTCACGCAGGCGCTCAAGACGGCCACCTCCTAGTCCCCCTGATCACTGAAAGAGCGACCATGACCACCTCCTTTGATCCCACCACCATCCCAACGGACCTGTTCATTGACGGAACGTGGCAGAAGGCAGCCAGTGGTGCCACCTTCGCCGTTGAGAACCCTGCCACGAACGAAGTGATTGCCCACGTTGCCGACGGCGGTCCTGACGACGCTGCCTTGGCTATTCAGGCGGCGGGTCGCGCACAAGCGGAGTGGAGCAAATCCACTCCGCGTCAGCGGGCCGATATCCTTCGACGCGCTTTTGAACTGGTGATCGCCAATACGGACCGGCTCGCCGCGATCATGACCGCGGAGATGGGCAAGCCACTGGCCGAGGCAAGGGGCGAGGTGGCCTACGGCGCCGAAATGCTCCGCTGGTTCTCGGAAGAAGCAGTCCGCATTGGCGGTGACAGTGCCTCCTCCGTTGATGGAAATACGCGTATCCTCATCACCAAAGAACCGGTGGGTCCCTCCGTCCTGGTTACTCCGTGGAACTTCCCGCTCGCCATGGGTGCCCGCAAGATCGCCCCGGCCGTCGCTGCCGGCTGCACCATGGTGTTCAAACCCGCTGAACTGACACCGTTGACCTCGCTTGCCTTGGTGGCCCTGTTCAAGGAGGCCGGTCTTCCCGACGGCGTGCTGAATGTTGTGACAACATCCACCGCCTCCACGGTGGTTCGGACCTGGACTGACAGCGGCATCGCCCGCAAGATCAGCTTCACCGGTTCAACCGAAGTGGGCAAGGTCCTGCTGAAGCAGGCGGCCGACAACGTGATGCGCTCCTCCATGGAACTCGGCGGTAACGCCCCGTTCATCGTCCTGGCCGATGCAGACATCGAAAAGGCCGTGGACGGTGCCATGAAGGCCAAGATGCGGAACATGGGCGAGGCTTGCACGGCAGCAAACCGCTTCTTCGTCCACCGCTCCGTCGTGGAGGAATTTGGCGAGAAGTTCTCCAAAAAGATGTCAGAATTGCAGGTAGGCAACGGCGCTGTTGCTGGCACCGACGTCGGGCCCCTCATTGAGCAGAAGGGCCTGGAAAAGGTCGAAAGCCTCGTTGCAGATGCGGTCTCCAAGGGAGCACGTGTACTGACCGGCGGAAGCCGTCCGGAAGGTCCCGGCTACTTCTACACCCCCACCGTCCTGGTGGACGTGTCCACGGACGCCGCACTGATGAGCACGGAAATCTTCGGCCCGGTCGCGGCGATCACCGCGTTCGACAGTGAGGACGAAGTTCTCCGCCTGGCCAACGATACTGAGTGGGGCCTGGTGGGGTACGTGTTCACAGAGAGCATGGACAAGGCCCTGCGGTTCTCCGCGGAACTGGAAGTCGGAATGGTCGGCCTGAACACCGGTCTGGTTTCCAACCCCGCGGCACCGTTCGGCGGCGTCAAGCAATCCGGACTCGGACGCGAGGGCGGAAAAATTGGAATCGAAGAATTCCTGGAGTACAAGTACACCGCAATAGCGGTCTAACAGTTTCAAATTGCCGAAGCATGGAATGAGGGGATGTCAATGGCGGCACCGGAGGGAATGTTCGTATTGGAAGGCCGGCCCACGGCCCAGCTGATCGCTGACCAGCTGCGTGAGCTCATTGTCCAAGGCGCCTTCCGCCCTGGGCAGCAGGTCAATGAATCCGCCTTGGCCAGCCAGCTGAGCACGTCACGGGGTCCGCTCCGCGAGGCTCTCCAGCGGCTGTGCCAGGAGGGGATCCTGGTGAGCAAGCGCAACCGCGGCGTCTTCGTGCTGGAGCTTTCCACGCAAGACGTCAAGGAGATCTACGCTGTCCGTGAAGCCGTGGAGTTGGCTGCAGCCAACACCCTTTTGGACTCGGCCGCAGAGCAGGTGGCGGACACCTGCCGGGAGCTCAAGGGCATCATCCGGAACATGGCCAAGCAGGTTGCGGCCTCGGACTGGCAGGCCATTGCCCGCCTCGACATGCAATTCCACACCGCCTTTGTATCAGGCACCGGAAACACGCGGCTCATAAGGATTTATGAGACTCTCGCTGCCGAATCCAGGATGTGCATTTTGAGCCTGGAGGTGGCATACCCCCGCATTGATGTGCTTGTTCAGGAGCACCAGCAGATCCTGGACCTCCTTGAGGCCCGGGACCGCAGCGGACTTCAGCAGGCCATCAAACGCCACATGCAGAAGGCCGTGGAGGACCTCACTTCCAGCCCGGAAGTAACGGGAATTACTGCTTAGGAAAGTCTCCATACAGGAAGGGCCCGGTTCACTTGAACCGGGCCCTTCCTGTATGGAGTTAGTTGGTGGGAACGTCCGTGACAACCCACATCTTCCGCAGCGTCTCGTGGATGGTCCAGGTGCCCGTCCATCCTGCCGGAGTAACGAACAACGTTCCGGGACCGATGTCGAAGCTGGTTCCGTCTTCTTCAGTGATGGTCCCCTTGCCACTGAGGATCTGGCAGATCTCGTCGTAACCCGGGCGGGTGCTCTTGAACACGCCCGGGGTGACCTCCCAGATGCCCGTCTTGTGGTTGTCGCGGGCCCACAAACGGAACGAGACCTCAGTCTGGCCCGGCGTGCTGGTGGTTGCTTTGGGGATGTGCTCCCCTGGGTCCTGCGTTGTTGCGTCGCTCATGACAGTGGCCTTGATCATGGATTCTCCTTCTGGGGCTGCGCCCTTTTGAACGTGCCTGCCGTCTTTGGAAAGCACAGTTTCCATCCTAGCAATTGTCAACAATCGACGATAGGCTGAAGGGGAAAATATTCACCGGGCGCCCTGCCATCGATGCCAGCCCCGTCACCAAGGAGAACGTTGCCCATGAAACTCATCTGGAAAAACAGCCTGGAAAGTACTCCTGCTGCGTGCAGCGCGCAAAGCCGGAGGATATCGCTCTGGAACTCCCTGGAAGCGGGAGATGTAGTTTCCCTCAGCCTCCGCGGCTTCGAGTACCACAGGGGCACCGTGGACGATCGGACGGCGGATGGACAAACGATCTGGGTGATAGACCGCATCGGCGAACGGCGGCTTTTCCACATCGGTGATGACTACGATCTGCTGGTCGCCTCCCAAGGCTGACAGCTACCAAGGCTCTAGCCCCGGCAGGCCGGCAAGAGTACCGTCGAGGTGACGATGCAGCAGGACAGCCGGGAGCCCGGAACAGGGACTGGCCGTCCTTGGTTCTTAGAGGAGCCTTACAGTGGCTGGATGGAATGCAGATACAGCAGCCGGACCCCTCGGCGCCGGGACTGTCACTTTGGTGGAAGGCACGTCCTTCTGCATCTCCCTGCCCAACGGGGACATTCACCCGGACCATCCCCACGGCATGTTTTTCCAGGACACCCGGGTCCTGTCCGATTGGGTCCTCACCATCAACGGCCAGTCGCTGGAGCCCCTGACCGCCCAGACAAAAGAGCCCTACAGGGCCGCCTTCGCAGGCCGTATCACACGGTCTGACGGATATGCGGATACGCCGCTGATCGTGGAGCGCTTACGGGAAGTAGGCGTGGGAATGGTGGAGCATGTGACCATCCGCAACCATTCGATGGAACCCGTGGAATGTTTGGTCGAATTCGCAGTGGGCTCGGACTTCGCGGACGTTTTCGAAGTCAAGGAAGCACGGGTCCAGAGGCAGTGGGAGGAATCCCGCGAGTACCACCACAACACACTGACCATCCGCTCCCGGTGGCAGGATGTCCGGAAGTCCGTCGTCGTAAGTTCCGATGTTGCCGAGGCAACCCGCGAGGGCCTCAGGTACCGGACCACTATCCCTCCACGCGGGCACTGGAGCACCGTGGTCACCATTGCTCCCGGAACTGAGGGAGGGGCGCCTGCGGCGCCTGTGGTTCGTCCCGCCGTCGGCGAGTTGTCCCGCAGCGATCAGCGCCGCCAGGAATGGGTGGCCAAAATTCCGGTGCTGCACATGGGTAACCACTCCATCGAGAGGACGCTGCGGCGCAGTTATGACGATCTTGGCGCCCTCCGCATTGAAGACCCCACGCACCCGGACAGGGTGGTTGTGGCGGCCGGAGCGCCGTGGTTCATGACGCTGTTTGGCCGTGACTCGCTCTGGGCTTCGGAGATGGCCATGCCCGTTGATCCTTCCCTCGCCCTGGGCACTCTGCAAACGCTGGCTGATCGGCAGGGCAACGTGGTGGATCCCATCAGCGAGGAAGAGCCCGGGAAGATCCTGCATGAGGTCAGGCTGGACGTCTCCAGCGGCCTGTCGCTCGGCGGCAAATCCGTTTACTACGGCAGCATCGATGCCACTCCGCTGTTCGTGGTGTTGCTGGGATCGGTCAGCCGGTGGGGGTTCGCCAAGGACACCATTGGAGCCTTGCTCCCCAACGCGGACAGGGCCCTGGACTGGATCCGGGACTATGGCGACAGGGACGGCGATGGATTCGTCGAGTATCAGCGGCTCAACGATCGGGGGCTGATCAACCAGGGTTGGAAGGACTCGTGGGACGGCATCAATTTTGCGGACGGGCGCCTCGCGGAGCCGCCTATCGCCCTCTGCGAGGTTCAGGCGTACGTCTACGACGCGTACATGGCACGGGCGTGGATAGCGTACGACGCCGGTGACGCACCTTTGGCGCGGGAACTCGCCGATCGGGCGGCGGAGTTAAAGGTCCGGTTCAACGAGCAATTCTGGATGCCGGACCGCGGCTATTACGCCATTGCTTTGGACGGCAAGAAAAGGCAGGTTGACGCGTGCGCCTCCAACATGGGGCACTGCCTGTGGGTGGGGTTGGTGGACGAGGATAAGGCGCCACTGGTGGCCGAACGGCTGATGTCTCCCGAGATGTTCAGTGGCTGGGGAGTTCGTACCCTCGGAACCGACATGGGTGCCTACAACCCGGCCAGCTACCACAACGGTTCTGTGTGGCCGCACGATAACGCTGTGATTGCCGCCGGTCTGATGCGCTACGGATTCGTGGAAGAGGCCCAACGAATTTCGACCGCGCTGCTCGAAGCGGCCGACTACTCCGAGGGTCGCCTGCCGGAGCTGTTTTGTGGCTTCAGCAGGGAGCAATACAGCGAGCCCGTTCCGTATCCCACCGCATGCTCGCCACAAGCGTGGGCAGCTACCTCACCCATCCAACTGGTCACCAGTCTGATGAGGTACGACGCCCATGTTTCACGTGGCGGGTTCTGGATGGATCCCCAACTGCCGGCGTCCTACGGGGATCTGCATATCACCAACGCGCCCATGGGTGGCGGCCGGGTAACCATCGATATCGCCGATTCCGTTCCCACCGTGCAGGGACTTCCGGAAGGGATGGTGTTCCACAGAGGACACCGGCCCTGGTTGACCGAACTTGTGCAGCAAGCCGGCCTCCGGAAGGAGGGCTGATTGCCTACGAAGTTGCCATCAAGTCGGCTGCAGGCCGGGCGGCTGTTTCGCCCATGATGCCGGCTGTTTCGCGCATGATCCAGAGAGCTGGAGTGCCGTGCAGGGCAGGCATCACCTCGCCCTTGGTAATGAGACGCGTGGCCCTCGGATCTCCCGCAACTGACCACCATCCGGTCTTCGGGCAATGGTGCCCGGTGCGCGATGTTTCAACGAGCTCTGGAGCCAGGGTAGCGGGGCGTCGCTTCTTCATGGGAGGTCCTTCACGCAAGGGGGCTTCGGCCGATGCTTGGCCCGGGTTTCAGGTGATGAACTAAGCGTAGCAATTGTCAACAATTGACGATAGTACCTAGCGAGAGGAATTTCAGGCATGGCCGGGCGAACAGTTTCGGACCTCATCGTGGAACGCCTTCAAGCGTGGGGCGTGGACAGGGTTTTCGGCTACAGCGGGGACGGCATCAACGGCTTCATGGGCGCGCTCCGCAGAGCACAGGATGCCGT
>Ga0207697_10001297_pt1 | contig 13726 bp, 14 predicted proteins | sample KBSSwiS5withPhiX_FD_184293 | JGI IMG/M metagenome (GOLD analysis project Ga0207697, IMG submission 184293) | Switchgrass rhizosphere microbial communities from Kellogg Biological Station, Michigan, USA, with PhiX - S5 (SPAdes) (version 2) | ecosystem: Host-associated > Plants > Roots >... | reverse complement strand
AACTGCCGTATGACTCGCTCAAGGATTTTGCGGCCATATCGTTGCTCATATCGCAGCCCAACATACTGGTGGTGCCGGTTGCGTTGCCGGTCAAGTCGGTCAAGGAACTGATTGCACTCGCCAAAGCAAAGCCCGATACGCTCAGCTTTGCTTCGGGCGGCAATGGCAGTCAGCCGCACCTGACCGGCGAGCTGTTCAAGTCGACGGTTGGTCTGCAAATCGCGCATGTGCCGTACAAGAGCGCGGGCCCGGCGGTGATCGACCTGCTGGGGGGCCATGTCCAAATGATGTTTGTCGGCCCGCTCGCCGCCGACCCCTTCATCAAGTCCGGGCGCTTGCGTGCACTGGCGGTCGCCAGCACGCGACGGCTCGCGACACATCCCGAAGTGCCCACGACTTCGGAAGCCGGCGTGCAGGGCCTCGAAAGCGGGACCTGGTACGGCATGCTGGCGCCGGGGCGCACTCCGCAGCCGATCATCGACCGGGTGTACGCGGCCACCACCAAAACGTTGCAGATGCCCGACGTGAAGGCGCGGTTGCTGGCGCAAGGCGTCGATATCATCGGCAGCTCGCCGCCGCAGTTTTCTGACTATCTCAAGAGCGAAACGGCCAAGTGGGCGAAGGTCATCAAAGACGCCAACGTGCGTCCGGAATAATTCGTCAGGGAAAACGGCGCTTCAAGAAACTCAACGCATCGGCCGCGCAGCGGTCGGCCAGATAGTCGCCGATGTTGTGACGGCCGCCTTCGTAAATCAGCAACTCGCTCGCAGCAATGCGCTGGTGCATTTCTTCGTAAGCGGCGCCATCGCCGATTGGTTCCTCGCCCGGAGCCACGATCAGAGTCGGGCACTTGATCGCACCGACTTCGTCCATCCAGTAAAGGCCGGTCATCGTGAGGATAAACCGCTTGATGAATTCAACGTCGTTGCGCATGATTTCTTCCACGAACCAGGCGATATGCGCGGTGTCGGCGTAGCCGGGCGGAAAGCGGTCGCCGATGGTTTCGAGCAAAAAAGTGCGTAAGCCCTGGGACTCGATACGCGGAATCCAGCTCGCGGCCTGGCTATGCTTGAGCCCCGGTTTGGAGGCGAACAGGAGGATGCTCAACACCCGTTCAGGCCTGGCGATAGCCAGCCACTGTGGGAGATAGCCCCCACCGGCAATCCCGAGAAAATGCGCGCGCTCGACGCCCAGGTGGTCTTGCAGTTCCATGAGATCCAGCGTCAGGCGCTCCCGCGTCAGCGGCAGATGAGCGGGTGGCACCGGCGAACCGCCGCGGCCGCGCATGTCCATCCGCACGACCCTGTAGTGCCGCGCCAGGTGCGGAACAAAAGCAAACAAGCGCCGCGCGCTGCTCATGGCCGGATGCGTAATGAACAACGTTTGCGGGACTGCTTCCACGGATCGGTGAAGTCGTCGATATGGAAGGCAATCTCGACCGAATCACTGGCCGCAAAGAACTGGCGTTCGGTCATTGTGTCCGTTTCAGGCATGATCTTCCGCGGGGTCTTTGCCGCAGCGTGGATGGCTCATCGGCCCTGGTCGTGGCATCGATGCTGCAGGCCGGGTCGACAGCAACAAAAAAGCCTGCCCAGGCAGGCTTTTGTTGTCAGGTTCAAGCCGCGATCAAACCGCGGGCAAACCTGCTCGTTATAAATTGCAAAAAGTCAGCTCGAAATCGACGTCCGCTTCATAAACCTTGGGGCGCTGACCGGATTCCTGCGTGGTAAAGCGGATATTGAGCGCGTATTTATTCGCGCTGATTTCGGGCACGCACTGGTAGTCGAGCTTTAACCGTATGCGCAGCATCTGGGCGATGCGCCCGGCCATCATCTGCTGGTAGACGCCCTGCACCGCGGTTTGCGTCGAGCCCTTGCCGCTTTCGCGCAGAAGGCGCAGCACGATCGCGATCCCGTCGCGGATCGGCAGAAAGGGCGCGAGCCAGCCTTCGAGATCGTGGCGATGCTGCTCGGGGCTCAAATGCAGCCAGTAGTGATAGGACGGCACGTCGAACTCGCAGACACCGCCGGGAATGTTGGTGCGCTGCTTGATGCTCATCAGCCATTCGTTCTCGCGCAGTTCCTGGCCGACCTTGCCCGACATCTGAAAGAGACGCGACGACGTGCGGTCGATTTCCCACAGGATGTTGTCGAGCGCTTCCTGCGAAATGTCGGGATTGTCGCGCAGCGATTCGAGCGACTGCTTTTGCCGCTCCAGCTCCTGCAGCAGATCGGATTTCAGATCGGCGCGGCCCGCGACTTCGAGGATCTCGAACATGCACAGCAGCGCGACGTGATGCTCCTGCGGTTCGGTCTTGGCGATGAAATAAAGCGCGCGCTCGTACAGGTCCTCGAGCCGCAACAAAGTACGGATTCGCTCGCTTAGTGGGTATTCGTAGCTGATCACGACGCGTGGGGAAGCGCTATCGTTATTGGTCTGCGGCCAATTGTTCTACATTATCTGAAAAAAATAAAGACCTTAATCGGACTTTTAACGGTAAATCGAGGCAAATCATCCTTTCAGGCTCGCTTTCTCGAGGTATTTTTGGTGCAGTGCTTCGACGCTCGCGCGCAACGTCGCGAGGTCGCCGTCGTTGCGCACGATATCATCCGCGTCGCGCAGCCGCTCCTCACGGCTGGCCTGGTTCGCCATGATGGCCGCGACGGCGGCCGGCGTCAGTTGGCTGCGGCGCACGACGCGCGCGACCTGCTGCTGCTCGTCGCTGTCGACGACGAGCACGCGCTGCGCGAGCTTGCGGTAAGCACCGGTTTCGATCAACAACGGGACGACGAGCACGATATAGGGCGGGCGGCTAGAAGTTACTGCCGTGACGCGCGCGATGCGGTCCGCAACTTCCGCGCGGATCATCGGATGCAGCAGCGTCTCGAGTTTTTGCTTCGCTGCGGCGTCCGAAAAAACGAGCTCACGCATGCGCTTGCGGTCGAGAGCACCGCCGGCATCAAGGTATCCGGCGCCGAATTCCCGCGCAATCGCGCGCGCGCCCGGCTGACCGGCCGCGGTTAAATCATGGGCGATTTCGTCCGTGTCGATGACTGCCGCGCCGAGCTCGGCCAGTATATTGGCGACGCTGCTCTTGCCGCTGCCGATACCGCCCGTAAGCGCGATCACCAGCGCCATGCTGTCACAACGTTTGCAGGTAGTAGTGCAGCAATTGATCGCCCCAGAACAATGCGATCAGGCCGCCCAGCACGAGGTAGGGGCCGAAAGGGATGGGGACGTTGCGGCCATGCCGCGCGAAGACGATCAGCGAGATGCCGACGATCGCGCCGACCAGCGACGACAGCAGGATCACCACGGGCAGCATTTTCCAGCCGAGCCACGCGCCGATCGCGGCGAGCAGCTTGAAGTCGCCGTAGCCCATGCCGTCCTTGCCGGTCGCGAGCTTGTAGCCCCAGAACACGATCCAGAGCGCGAGATAGCCGGCAATCGCGCCGATCACGGCCGATTGCAGATCGACAAAGAGCCCGCCCATATTGGCGAGCAGTCCCGCCCACACCAGCGGCAGGGTGATGTCGTCGGGCAGATAAAAGGTGTCCAGATCAATGAATGCCAGCGCGATCATCGACCACACGAACACCAGCAGCGCGAGGGTCTGCCACGTGAAGCCGTAGCGCCAGGCAATATAGCCCGACAGCACGCCGGTCAACGCCTCGACCAGCGGATAGCGCGGAGAAATTCGCGCCTTGCAGCCGGCACACTTACCGCGCAACGCGAAATAACTTATCAGTGGCACATTTTCCAGCGCGCCGATCGCATGGCCGCACGCGGGACATGCCGAGCGCGGCACCATCAGGTTGTAGCGCGGGAGCGGCGCGACTTCCTGGCCGTTGAGCTCACTTAACTCGTCGCGCCACTGGCGCTCGAGCATTTTGGGCAGACGGTGGATGACTACGTTGAGAAAGCTGCCGATGGCGAGCGACATGACCGTTACCGCAGTCACGAATAGCGCCGGAAATGCCTGGAAAGACTGGATGAGGGACATTAGGATTGAGGAATGTGGATCGAGGATTGTGGAAAAACCCTCAATCCTCTTGGCTCAATCCTCAATCCTGCTTTCTCAGACGGCCTGGCCGAGCTTGAAGATCGGCAGATACATCGCGATAACCATGCCGCCGATCAAGGTGCCGAGCACGACCATGATCAGCGGTTCCATCAGGCTCGACAGCGCGTCGACCGCGTCGTCGACCTCGGCCTCGAAGAAATCGGCAACTTTCGACAGCATGCCGTCGAGCGAGCCGGCTTCTTCGCCGATCGCGACCATCTGCAGCACCATGTTGGGGAACATTTCGACGTTTTGCATCGACACCGTGAGGCTGGAGCCCGTGGAAACCTCGGCCTGGATTTTTTTGGTGGCGAGATAGTATTCATGATTGCCGGCGGCGCCAGCGACTGAGTCGAGCGCTTCGACCAACGGCACACCGGCGGCAAACATTGTCGCCAAGGTGCGCGTCCAGCGCGCCACGGTGGCTTTGCGCACCATGTCGCCGAAAACCGGCGCGCGCAACGCGATTCTATCCATGAAAATCTGCACTGATTTCGAGCGCGCCCACGCGTACATAAAGCCCCACACGCCGCCGATGACGACGCCGAAAATCAGGTACCAGAACTTGACGAAGAATTCCGAAATCGCCATCACGATCAAAGTCGGCCCCGGCAGGTCGGCGCCGAAACTCGCGAACACCTGCTTGAACGCCGGAATCACAAAGATCATGATGACCGCTGTGATGATGAAAGCGACCACGATAATCGCGACGGGATAAAATAGCGCGGCCTTGATCTTGCCTTTGATCGCCTGGACTTTTTCCTTGTACGTCGCGAGTCGGTCCAGCAGGCTGTCCAGAATACCGGCCTGCTCGCCCGCGCCGACCAGGTTGCAGAACAGCGCATCGAAATACAGCGGGTGTTTCTCGAACGCGGCTTTGAGGTTGGAGCCGGTTTCGACTTCGGTCTTGATGTCCATCAAGAGCCGCTGCACGGCCGCATTGCTGTGGCCCTTGCCGACGATGTCGAACGCCTGCAGGAGCGGCACGCCGGATTTCATCATCGTGGCGAGCTGGCGCGTGAAGAGCGTGATGTCCTTGTCCGTGATGCTGCCGCCGCGGCGCACCGACTGCTTCTTGACCTTGAGGACCTTGATGCCCTGCCGGCGCAGCATCGCATTGACGACAGCCTCGCCCCCGGCTTTCATCTCGCCGCGCATGGTCTTGCCAGCTTTGTCGGTGCCGGTCCAGGAAAAGGTAAAGTGCCTGACGTCCTTCCGAGTGGCAGTCGCCGCTGTGGTCGCCATTAATTCTCTCCCATAAATCCAATCTAACCAACCGGTTAGATTATATTCTCAATGTAACACAATAATGCCCGTGTGCAATTGCTTTGTAAAGGCACTTTGGCCGCTCAACGACGGGGGGCGGGCGGGGTGGCCGCCTCAGCCGGGGCCGCCAGACGCACGGCCTTTACCACCCGGTCATGCGTCTGCATGATGTCCATGCGGTGTCCTGTGATCCGCGCGCTGGTGCCGGGTTCCGGGATGTCGCGGAAGTGCTCGAGAATGAGGCCATTGAGCGTTTTCGGCCCGTCGAGCGGGAAGTGGTAGCCGAGCTTGCGATTCAGTTCGCGCAACAGGCTGCCGCCTTCGACCACATACGAGCCGTCTTCCTGGCGATGGAAGTGCGCGGGCTGCAGCGGCGAGTGGGTAGAAAATTCCCCGATCAGCTCTTCAACGATGTCCTCGAGCGTCAGCAAGCCCACCAGCTCGCCATACTCGTCGACGACAAAGCCCAGGCGATCCTGGTGTTCCTGGAACTGCTGCAACTGCGTGAAAAGTGGGGTGCCCGACGGGATGAAATAAGGCTCGCGCATGATTTCGCGCAGGAGTGCCGCGTTGATCTCGTCGTCCGGACCAATCGCGAGCACTTTACGCAACAGGATAATGCCGATGATGTTGTCCGGCTGGCCCTGATATAGCGGAAGGCGGCGATGGTAAGCCGTGGCGATTTGCTGGCGGAGGAGTTCCGGCGGCGCGTCGATGTCGATGGCCTCGATCTGGTTGCGCGGTGTCATCACATCGTTCACCGTGATGCTCTCGAGATCGAACAGGTTGAGCAGGATGCTCTGGTGTTTTTTCGGGATGTAATTGCCGGCTTCGAGCACGAGCGTGCGCAGTTCATCGGGCGTCATCTTGTTGTCGGTCGCGCGCGCCGGGGTCAACCGGAATAGCCACAGCAGCGACTGCACGAAGAGATTGACGAACCAGACGACGGGATAAAGTGCTTTCAACAGCGGCTTGAGCACAAACGCCAGCGGCAGGGCGATCTGCTCGGCGTAGGTGGCGCCGATCACTTTCGGTGTGATTTCGGAAAACACGAGGATGAGAAAAGTCACGACCACCGTGCCCACGGCAAGCGCGATCTCGTTGTCGCCGAACAGCCGCACGGTGATGACGCTGACCAGAACCGCCGCCGCGGCGTTGATAAGATTATTCCCGAGCAGAATGACGCCGAGCAGACGGTCGGTGCGGGCGAGCAGCTCCGTCGTGATGATCGCGCCGCGATTGCCCAGGCGCACCAGCGCCTTCAATCGATAGCGATTCAACGCCATCATGCTGGTTTCCGCGATCGAGAATACGGCCGAAATCAGCAGCAGGATGCCCAATGCAGTGTACTGCGCAGATAGCGGAATGGATTCCATCAGAGCGGTGCCGTGCGCGAGAGGTGAGGCATGAGGGCGAAGTAGCGGCGCTCGCCCGTGCGATTCATGTTCTGCCGAGGATTACTTCGAGCACGAACTTGCTGCCCACGTAAGCGAGGACCAGCATCAGAAAGCCGGCGAGCGTCCAACGCACCGCGATGCGCCCGCGCCAGCCGTAGAGCCGCCGGCCGCCCAGCAGGGCGGCGAAAATGAGCCATGACAGAATGCCGAACACGGTCTTGTGATTGAAGCGCATCGCCTTGCCGAATAATTCCTCCGAAAACACGATGCCGCTGATTAGAGTCAGCGTGAGCAGCACAAAGCCCGCGGCGATGATGCGAAACAGCAGGGTCTCCATCGTCAGCAGCGGCGGCAGCTTGTGCAGTCCGAACGGCAGCTCGCCGCCGTGCAGTCGCCGCTCGAGCAGCGCCATCAGCAACACGTGCAGCGATGCGATCGTGAAGAAACTGTAAGCGAGCAGCGAGATCACGAGATGCGCTTTGAACGCGGCGAGCTCGGTGTTCGGCAACGCGCGCGCGGCGGGCAGCATCAATGGCAGTAACACGCAGACCGCCGCCACCGGCATGACCATTGCCTGCAGGCCTTCGACCTTGTAGACGAGATTGCCGAGCCAGTAGATCGCGACCGTCAGCCAGACGATTGCGGAGATCGCGTTGCCGATGCCCAGCCGCATGCCGCCGTCGGCGAATACCGATTGATAGAGCAGGATCGCATGCAGTGACATCGGCACCAGCACCATCACGTGCTCGATGGCGCGCATGTCGGCGCGCGGGACGGCCGCAGCGGTGGCTGGCAGCCAGTGCATGCGCCAGTAGTACGCGGCGAGCGCCGCGTACATCAGCGAAGCGATCAGATAGAATGTCGGATTCAGCATGGGCCAGTCCGTCAAGTTTACACCAGTCAATTACTGCCCTTCGCCCGTGCGCTTAAAGGTGAAATCGCATGTTTGAAAGTCTGACCGGCCGCCTGTCGCAGGTGATGAAAACGCTGCGCGGGGAGGCGCGGCTCACCGAGACCAATATTCAGGACGCGTTGCGCGAAGTGCGCATGGCGCTGCTCGAAGCCGACGTGGCGCTTCCCGTCGTCAGGGATTTCGTAGCGCAGGTGCGTGAGCGCGCGCTCGGCCAGGAAGTAATGGGCAGCCTCACGCCCGGCCAGGCGCTGATCGGCGTCGTGCATCGCGAGCTCGTCACCTTGATGGGAGAAGCTGACGCGGGGCTCGATCTCGCGACCACGCCGCCCGCGGTGATTCTAATGGCGGGCTTGCAAGGTTCCGGCAAGACCACGACGAGCGGCAAGCTCGCGAAGCTCCTGCGCGAGCAGATGAAAAAGAAAGTGTTGCTCGCCAGCTGCGACGTTTACCGGCCCGCGGCGATCGAGCAGCTGAAGACGCTGGCCGCGCAAGTCGAGGTCGATTTTTTTCCGTCGGCTGCCGGGGAGCAGCCTGCCGCGATCGCGCTCGCGGCGCTCGATTTTGCGCGCAAGCATTATCACGACGTGCTGATCGTCGATACCGCGGGACGACTTGCCATCGACGACGCGATGATGCGGGAAATTCGCGACCTGCATGCGGCGCTGAAGCCGATCGAAACCCTGTTTGTCGTTGACTCGATGCAGGGCCAGGACGCAGTCAACGTAGCCAAGGCTTTCGCCGACGCGCTGCCGCTGACCGGCGTCGTGCTGACGAAGCTCGACGGCGACGCGCGCGGCGGCGCCGCGCTGTCGGTGCGCCACGTGACCGGCAAGCCGATCAAGTTCGCCGGCGTGGGCGAGAAGCTCACCGGCTTCGAAGTTTTTCATCCCGACCGCATGGCGTCGCGCATACTTGGCATGGGCGACGTGCTGTCGCTGATCGAAGACGCGCAGCGTACTGTCGATCGTGGCGAGGCCGAGCGATTCGCGAAAAAGCTGAAGTCCGGCAAAGGATTCGACCTCGAGGATTTCAAGCAGCAGATCGGGCAGATGAAAAAAATGGGCGGCGTCTCGGCGATGCTCGACAAGCTGCCGGGGCAGCTCGCGCAGGCGGCGGGCAAAGCGCAGATGGACGATAAGCAGATCCGGCGCATCGAAGGCATCATCAATTCGATGACGCCACAGGAGCGCGCGAAGCCCGAGCTCCTGAAAGCGTCGCGCAAACGCCGCATCGCTACCGGCGCGGGTGTCAGCGTGCAGGAAGTCAATCGCCTGCTCGCGCAGTTCGAGCAGACCCAGAAGATGATGAAGATGATGGCCAAGGGCGGCATGGCCAAAATGATGCGTTCGATGAAAGGCATGCTGCCCGGCGGCATGCGTTAGCGTTCCAAACTCCAGCGACGGCCTTACTTCCCTTCGCGATCAAGGATTTGCGCTTCCTGCTCGCCGCTATTCCGGGCTCGAAATGACTCCCCGCGCGGCCCGGTTCTTACCTTGCGTAAAGCGCAAAAACTAGCGTAAAATCACGCCCTTTCCGCATTTTCAGGGTCGCAATTACCATGGTTGTTATCAGGCTGGCACGAGGCGGCGCCAAAAAGCGTCCGTTTTTTAATCTGGTGGTCGCAGATTCGAAGCGCGCGCGCGATGGCCGCTTCATCGAGCGCATCGGTTTTTACAATCCTAAAGCGCCGGCAGGCCAGGAAACGTTCCGCTACGCGGCCGAGCGCCTGACTTACTGGCAGAGCAAAGGTGCGCAAATCAGCGATACCGCCGCCCGTCTCGTCAAACAGTTCGGCGCAAAGCCCGCGGCCTAGCCGCATGGTGGTGATGGGGCGGGTGACCGCCCCGTTCGGAGTCAAGGGCTGGTTCAAGGTTTTTACGCTCACCGCGCAACCGGACAATTTGTGCATATACCCGGTGTGGTGGCTGCAGCGCGACGGCAAGTGGCAGGAAATGAAGGTGGCCGCCGCCAAGGTCCAGGGCAATACGCTGGTGGCGCAGTTCAAGGGGATAGAAACTCGCGAGGCCGCAGCGACTTTGAGGGGATGTGAAATTGGCGTGCCGCGCGAGCAACTGCCGGCAGCATCGAGCGATGAGTTTTACTGGGCCGATTTGATCGGCTTGAAGGTAGTGAATACCGAGCAGGACGAACTGGGCCGGGTAGTCAGGATCGTGCAAACCGGCGCCAACGATGTGCTGGTGGTGGCGGATCGTGACGGTAAGCAACACGGTGGCGCGCGGGAAATACTGATACCGTTTATCGCCGATGCGATCAAGCAGGTGGACGTCGCAGCGGGTTTGATTGCGGTGGACTGGGGCCGGGATTACTGATGCTTCAGTTTGATGTGGTGACGATTTTTCCGGCGATGTTCGACGCTGTCGCCGAAGCAGGAGTGATTGGAAGGGCGCGCGACAAAGGGATATACCAGCTGGTCGCGTGGAACCCGCGCGATTTTGCGCAGAATGCGTATCGCACGGTCGATGACCGGCCTTACGGCGGCGGCCCGGGGATGGTGATGATGGCCGAGCCCGTGGGACGCGCACTGGCCGCGGCGAAGCAGCGGCAGAAAAGCGCGGGCGTGCAGCACCCGCGCGTGATTCACCTGACCCCGCAGGGGCGCTTGTTGAATCATCGGCTGGTGATGGAATTGGCGGGGCAGCAGGGTCTGGTTTTGCTGGCAGGGCGTTATGAAGGCGTCGACGAGCGCGTAACGGCGCGCGACATCGACGATGAAGTGTCGATCGGCGATTACGTTTTGTCCGGCGGGGAGTTGGCGGCGATGGTGCTGATCGATTGCATCGTGCGCCAGTTGCCGGGAGTGCTGGGCGACGCGGAATCGGCGACCCAGGATTCGTTTGTGAATGGCTTGCTCGACTGTCCGCATTACACGCGGCCGGAAGCCTACGAAGGGCAGAAGGTGCCGCCGGTGTTGTTGTCGGGCAATCACGCCGATATCAGCCGCTGGCGGTTGAAGCAGGCGCTGGGCAGAACGTGGCAGCGCAGGCCGGATTTGCTGGAAAAGCGGGTGTTGTCAGACGACGAGCGCAGGCTGCTCGAAGAATTTAAACAGGAAATGAGCAAGCAGGAATTGAGTGGAGCATGACAATGGACCTTATACAAAAGCTCGAAACTGAAGAAATTGCGCGCCTCGGAAAAAACATTCCGGACTTCAAGCCCGGCGACACCGTGGTGGTTAACGTCAACGTGGTCGAGGGCGACCGCAAGCGCGTCCAGGCGTACGAAGGCGTTGTGATTGCCAAGAAGAGCCGCGGGCTCAATTCGGCATTCATCGTGCGCAAAATCTCGTCGGGCGAAGGCGTCGAGCGGACGTTCCAGCTGTACTCGCCGCTGATCGCGTCGATCGAAGTCAAGCGCAAAGGCGACGTCAACCGCGCGAAGCTCTATTACCTGCGCCAGCTGTCGGGCAAGGCCGCTCGTATCAAAGAGCGCCTCGACGTGCGCGCCGACGATGTGTTGCCGCCGGTCGAAGCCGAGCAACCGCAGGCCGACGCCAAGCCCTGAGCTGGCACCGGTAGCAGTGTAAAAAAGGCGGCGCGAGCCGTCTTTTTTTATGGGGGCACCGTTGTTGGGTTTTGGCGGCCATCCCCAATACAATAGCCGCATGCGCATAGTCGCCTTGCTGCTTATGCTGATGTCGTTTGGGGTTCACGCCCAGGGCGTGCCCGATGCGTTGGACATCACGCGCCGGCTCGCGGAAGCGAGCGCCCCGCAGCTCGCGCTCGCGCGCGTCGAGCAGCTGCAGCCCGCTGCATCCACCGCGCCGCGCTGGGCCGACTGGGAGCAACTGCGCTGCACGCTGCTCGCGCGGCTTAACCGCCACCAGGAACTCACCCGGCGCGTTGAGGCATTGCCGCCGCGCACACCGGACGCAGTCGTTCGCTCGTGCATGCTGCAAGGTGCGCGCGCGGCCCTCGCCAACGCGCAAGCCGCCCCGGCGCGCGTTTTTCTCGCGCAGCTGATCTGGCGTCACGAGATGACCGCCGATGAGATGCGCCAGGCGCGGCTGCTGGTGATCGAGACTTATCTGACTGAAGACCGGGCGCAGGACGCTTTTGCGCTGATGCTGCGGTATCAGCTCGATTACAAGCCGGTCGATCGCGATACGGCGGCGCGCTTTGTCGACGCCTTGCTCGCTGCCGGGCTCGAGAAGGAGGCGGTGAACTGGTTTTCGCAGCTCGACGACGCGAGCCCGGTCAAGCTATTGCTGCGCCTGAAAACGAATTTACTGGCGCCCGCTGCGGTCGTCGCGCAGGCGCGCGCAGCGCTGGCGAAGACCAACAATGTTGCGTACTGGCTCGTGCTTCAGCACGCGGGGGCGCAAACAAAAGACAACTTGCTGCTGGTCGAAAGCCTGGAAAATCTGCTGCAGATTGCGAACGACAAGCCCGCGGAGCGCGTCGCGGCGCTCACGGCCGAGCTGTGGAAAGCCTACGCGGCGGCGGCGCAGGATGTTGCGAATCAAAACCGGCTGCTGGTGGGCGACGATGGCGGATGGACGGATTATGCGGCGCGCCGCAGCACGGCGAGTCCGGCCGCCGGCCGCGCGCTGTATGCGTACCTCGCGCACCAGAGCAAAGTCGGCGCGACGCGCCAGAACGCGCAGCTCCAGCTCACGTATTCATTGCAGGGCGCGAAATTGCCGTTGACTGCGATTCGTCTATTCAATGATCAGGCGCGCACTCCGGTTGCGCAAATCGACCCGCAGGCGCGCTTTCTGCTGGGCGGCATGGCGGTCGACAACCAGCAAGCGGCCTCCGCAGCGCGCTATTGGCAGGGACTCGCGACGCCGCCGACGCTCGATGCGGACGAGTGGCGCATCCGGCTCGCGGGCGCGCTCGTGCGCGCCGGTATCGCCGAGCCGGCCGCTGATATCCTGCGCGCGCTGCTCGCGGGCAGAAAAACGCTGTCCCCCGGGCTCTTGCAGCGCGCGGTCCTCATCGTGCAGGAATTGCAGGACACCGGTTTTTTAAAGACCGCCGACGAGCTCTATCGCACGCTGCTCCCGCTGGCTGCCGCGCGCGAGCGGCGCGACATCCTGTTTGCCATCGGCCGGATCGCCGAAAGCGTGAACGATTTCCAAACCGCGGCGGATTATTTCATGGAGGCGGCGTTGCTGATCGACGCGAAAACGCCCGATCCGATTGCGCTCAACGCGCGCTTCGCCGCGGCATCCAATCTGGGCCGCGCGGGCCTCAAAGACGATGCGCGCGCGCAATTCGACTGGTTGCGCAAAAACGTACGCGATGCCGACAAGCTCGAATTGATCCGCCGCGAGATGCTTAAGCTGTAACTCGGGCCGACGGTGCCGCCGCATCTTTCGTCAATGTGGCTCGTTCTTCCATAGATCGCTCAGATATTCGTGGTCGTGCGTATTGACCCAGCTCGTGCGCAGTTCGACCGGCTCGTCGTGGTATGTGTAAGCCACGCGCTTGATGACGAGCACGGGATCGGCCGCAGTCAGGCCAAGGACGCCGGCGATACGGGGCGGGGCCAGCGCGGCGGACAGCCGTTCGCTGATGCGCACGACGTTGATGCCGTATTTCGCTTGGTAGAGTCCGTAGATCGTGCCGTCGCGCGCGCCGAATTTCGCTGCGCTGAGATCCGGAAAGCGCGCGGCGGCGACGCGCAGCTCGTCGAATATCACCGGCTTGCCCGCGAGCTTCAACACGTTGTGGACGCGGTGCACCCGCTCGCCGGGTTTGAGCGCGAGCTCGGATGCGGTTGCCGCGTCCGCCTTGATGGTCTGCATCGACAGCAGCTCGTGCGAGGGCGGCTCCTTGCCGCCTTGTCTGCCGACGATATGAAAAAAATAATAAAACTGGCGGTCTTCGCTGTGGAGTGTCACGAAAGTGCCGCGTCCCTGCTGGCGGATCACGATTTTCTCGGCCACGAGTTCATCGATCGCCTTGCGGATGGTGCCTACCGATACGTGAAACTGCGCCGAAAGCTGCGATTCGCTGGGAATCGCGGCGCCGGGCTTCCACTCGCCGGCGATCAGGCTCTTCGTGATGCGGCTCTTGACCTCTTTATACAGCGGCTGAGAGGTCGGTGCGCCGCCGGCCGACG
>Ga0207697_10001295_pt1 | contig 13736 bp, 13 predicted proteins | sample KBSSwiS5withPhiX_FD_184293 | JGI IMG/M metagenome (GOLD analysis project Ga0207697, IMG submission 184293) | Switchgrass rhizosphere microbial communities from Kellogg Biological Station, Michigan, USA, with PhiX - S5 (SPAdes) (version 2) | ecosystem: Host-associated > Plants > Roots >... | reverse complement strand
TTCTTCGTGACACCGACGCTGCTGTAACAACGATTGTGGACGAAAAGAAAAACCGCGAGCGACCTTTCAAGTCGCCCGCGGTTTCTTTTTCCTTGTCATCCTGAGGTACTCCGAAGGATCTGGCGCCGGACGACGAGGAACCTAGATCCTTCGGAGTACCTCAGGATGACAATGCCCTGTTGTGATTGATTACATGAACATCGAATCGACGTACAGACTCCAGTTCCACGCCGGCTTCACGTTTCGGGATGCGACGGCGATCGTGCCGTACCTCAGCGCGCTCGGGATCACGCACGTGTACGCCTCGCCCTACCTCAAGGCGCGGCCGGGGTCGGCCGTGGAGCTCGGATAGCTCAGCCCCTCTTTTTGCCCCGCTTCGCGAGCCGCGCGAGATCGAGCCTTCCGGACAACGTCACGTCGGCATCGGGCACGCGCTTCATGTACCCGAGCGCGGCCCGGTTCACCGCCGGCGTCAGTGATGCAGTGCAGTCGCGCGGGACGTAGATCTCGATGCGATAGTCGAACTCGAACAGGCGCTCGGCGCGCCGGCGATACCAGATCACCGGGTCGAACGGCGACAGCAGCGCCGCGGCCTCGATCCGCCGCGGTGCTCGCGCGTCACGGTGCAGATACGCCTGGTCGCGCCAGCCCTCGACCTCTACCTCGAGCAGCTCACCCGCGCTCGCCAGCTCCGCCACTCGCTGCCGAGCCTCGCGCGGTGCCATCCGATAGTAGTCGGCGAGGTCGCTCGCGGTGGCGACGCCGTTCGCCCGCGCGGCGAGCCGCACGAGCTCGCGCTGCGCCTCGTCGCGCGCCAGCGTCCGCGTGTGGTGCTCGTTAGGTACGACACGTTCGGCCAGATCGTACGCCCGCGCGAACCCGGCGGAGCGCCGCTCGGCGATCGCAATCGTGCCGCGGGCGAAATGGCCTTCCAGCGCGATCTTCGCCTGCGTCCATCCCCACCAGCCTCCGCCCTTGCCGCGCGTTCCATTCGGTTCGTCGACGTCGCCGGCGAGGAGCGGCCCGCGCGTGCGCACCTCATCGAGCACGCGCGCCGCGTAGTCCGCGTTCGCGTGCATCCATTTCGCGAGCGCTCCCCAGCGCCGTTCGTGCGGGCTCAGGTGATGCCGGATGAGCGGCCAGTGCTCCACCGGCAGGATGGACGCTTCGTGCGCCCACTGTTCGGTGAATTCGCGGTCGCGGTAGATGAGCGCGTCCAGCCGCGAGCGATCGTACGGGCCGACGCGCGAGAATGGCACCTGGTAGTGCGCGGGAAGCAGCACGCTCACCGAATCGATCTGGAGGAGCCCGATCTGCCGGATGATGCGTCGCAGGTGCGCCGCCGTGGCCATGCCGGCGGGTCGCGGGCGGTCGAACCCCTGCGCGGCAAGCGCGATCCGCCGCGCCTCGCCTAACGACAGCCGCTCACGCCGCCGGCGCGTCGTCTTCACCACGGTCGGACGCACCCGTTCACGAGGCCACGCGATGGCGGTCGACCCACCAGCCGAACAGCGGGATGAGCCACCCCGCGAGCGCGGCCCACGCGAGCGCCGAGACGCTCGCCGGTGGTGGCGCGTAGATGCTCGCGACGTAAAGCGCCGGCAGCAAAGCCACGAATCCCCACAATGCCCAGCGACCGACTCGGTCCGTCGCCCGCGTGGCGCGCGCATATACGGCGACGCCGACCACGAACATCGCTGTCTCCACGACCATCGTTCCGGACATCGATCGCCAGAGCTCCAGGCCAACGCGCGGACCGCCCGGATAAAGCGGCAGATCGGGTAAGTGCACGATCCAGTCGAGGACCCAGTGGCTCACGACCAACAGCCCGACGATCACACCGCCCCTGCGATCAGCACGAATGCCGGCGTACGCGCCACCGGCGAGCACCCCCCACACGGCTGCCGTGAGGAGGCTGTGTGTCCACGGATACGAATCGAACGAGAGCCTGAGAAGCGGATTCGTGTTCGGCACGATGCTCACGTGCTCCAGTCCGATGAGCAGCAGCACCGGCCAGATGAGGTCCGCTAGCTGTGCCGCGCCGGTCAGTGTACCGAGCGACACCCGAGGGGCCGCACGCTTCATGGCGAGCGCGAGTCCGTAGTGGCCTAAGACCATGTGAGGGTTCCGTGACGCTCGACAAAACGAGAACGTAGGAGTCGAACGGCCATCCACATAGATGCCGTGCTCGCGGACGTCAGGCTAGAGACGGATCAAAGGGTTCAGGAACGGGTAGCACCGACGCTTCTTCGCCAACGGCGGCATTCCGACGCATGCGTCTCACTTCGACCGCGCTCGTCACAGCAGTCACTGTCGTTGCGGGCGCGGTTGGGGCTCGTGCCGTGGCGCAGCAGCCAGCGCCGCGCCAGGCAACTGCGGTCGGCTCGCTGACTGGTACCGTCACGAACACGACGACGGGCAGTCCGCTTCGCGCCGAAGTCAGCATCGACCGGCCGCGCAGGAGCGTCCGTGCGGATTCTGCAGGTCGGTTCGCCTTCCGTGACATTCCCGCCGGGCGTGTTCGACTGCGTGCCATCTCGTTTGGCTTCGAGGCCGCGGACACGCTGGTCGTTGTGCGTGGTGGGGAGATCGTCACAGTCTCCGTTCGGCTTCGCGCGATACCCCAGTCGCTCGCCGAGGTGCGCACCGTCGCCAAGTCATCGGAGCGGACGCGGTTCGACGAGCAGGCGACGCCGAGCGTCGTGAGTATCTCGGCTGCCGAGGTTCGCCGGATCCCTGCCCTTGGAGAGAGCGACGTGCTCCGAACGGCCGCACTGCTTCCGGGGGTCGTCGCACGCAACGACTTCTCCGCCGGCTTCAACGTGCGTGGAGGCGAGGCCGATCAGAACCTCGTCCTGCTGGACGGGATCCAGATCTACAACCCGTTTCACATGGGCGGGCTGTTCGGAACGTTCATCGACAAGGCGGTGAGCGGTGTGGACGTCATCACCGGCGCGTTCCCGTCCCGCTACGGGGGTCGCCTGTCGAGCGTGCTCGATGTGAAGAGTCTCGAGGAGACGCGAAACGGTCTGCATGGGACGGCGGAGGTTTCGCTGCTGTCGTCGTCGCTGTTCCTCGGTGGCGCGCTGAGCCAGAACAAGCTCTCATGGAACTTCGCCGTGCGGCGCACATACGCCGACAAGGTCGTGGAGTGGATCCGCGGGAACAACGACTTTCCGTATCACTTCCAGGACGCACAATTCCGCTCACGCCTCGCCCTGCCGAAAGGCGGCTCGCTCGGCCTAACGATGTACATGGGCAAGGACCTGCTCTACCATCAGGACGAAAGCGTGCAGCTCGGCAGCGATCCCGGCGGACCGATCGACATCACCGACGACGACAACGAAACGATCACGTTCGATTGGGGGAACCGCGTCGTCGGCCTCACGCTCGACCAGCCGCTGGGCGCCCGGACGATCCTGTCGCAGCGCCTCGCGTACACACGGTTCGGGACGCACTTCGATCTCCCAAGCGAGTCGGTGTACCTTGCCCAGAGCGTCGCGGAACTGCAGCTGGCCGGCGCGATCACGCATGCCCGGCACCGACATACGCTGTCCGCCGGGTACGAGTTATCGAGCTACCGGACGTCGTACCGGGAGCAGATCGCGATCGAGAGCAACGACGGCAACAGCGACGCCAAGTTCCCCGATCCGCTTGCGACGGATGGCGACACCACGATGCGACAGGCCCCGGCGATGGCCGGCCTGTTTGCCGAGGACCTGTGGAAGCCTAACGACCGATGGCTGGTGCGCGCCGGGCTGCGCGGTGAGTTCGTGTCCGGGGCGAACTGGCTGGGCCTCTCACCGAGGGTGTCGGCCAAGTACTTCATCACGCCGCGGCTCGCGATCACGGCGGCGGGCGGGCGCTACTCGCAGTGGATGCGCGCGATGCGCAACGAGGACCTTCCGCTTCGCGTGTTCGACCTGTGGATGGCCAGCGATAGCTCGATTCCCGTCTCGACGTCGACGCAGTTCAGCCTCGGGGCCGAGCGCTGGGTGGCGAAGGACCGGTTTCTCCGCGTGGAGGGGTACAGCAAGACCTACGACCGGTTGGCAGAGCCCGCGAGCACGGTAGACCCCCGCATCCGCCCGACCCTGCTCCGGTATTACGACGGACGGTCGTACGGCGCGGACTTCTACCTGCGGCAGCTCGACCACAACGGCTTCAGCGGCTGGATCGCTTACAGCTTCGGCGTCACGACGCGCGCGCGGGACGGCGTCTCGTATTGGCCAGCGCACGACCGGCGTCACAACGCGAACGTCGTGGCGACATACGCGCCGCCGCAAAGCCGGTGGGCGTTAGGCAGCCATCTGGGGCTCGCGAGCGGAACGCCGTATACGGGCTGGGCGGGTCTCATGAACCGGTACCGCTACGACCCGGTGCGCAACGTGTGGGGGCCGCCAGGCAGCGACGGCGAGGAGGACGTGCGTGGGCCACGCAACGGAGAGCGGTTCCCCTTCTACTGGCGGCTGGACCTGAGCGCGGAGCGACGGTTCGAGATCGGGGCCATGACGGTGAAGCCGTACCTGAACCTCGTGAACGTCTTCAACAGAAAGAACGTGTTCCTGTACACGGTCGACACGAACACCGACCCGCCGCAGGTGAAAGGCGCGTCGCAGCTGCCATTCCTGCCATCGATCGGATTGAGGATGGAATGGTGAGGCACACGCGTCGCCCGCTTGCCGCGTGCGCCGTTGCGCTCGTCGCCGCGCTGACGGCGTCGATCGTCGGCTGCGAGATCAAGGGCACCACGGCGCCTGAGCTCGAGCCGCGAGTCGTCGTGCATGCGGTGCTGAACCCAACGAGCGCCGTGCAGATCGTCACGGTCGAGCGCACGCTGCGGTCGATCGTGCGCACGTCGAGCGAAATGCCGCCATACGATCCGATCGACGATGCGCTCGTCATCATCTATGGTCCGCGCGGGGACTCGGTCATCGCCAGGCCAGCAACCGGCGCCGGTGTGAACGCCGGCGTGTATCGCGTGTCGAGCATCACCGTCACGGACGGCTCCGCAGGGAACGGTCAACCTAACGTCTTGCGCCTTCGCCCCGGCGAGCGCTATGGGCTCCGCGTGGAGACGACGATCGGCGTGGCGACCGGAGAGACGACCATTCCGGTCGGCGGGCCGGAGGATGGATCGCGCGTCACATTCAACCTCGATCGCGACACATTGCGCGTCGACACGACGAGCGTGCGAAACGCCGCCGGCTTCTATCTGCGGCACGAGTGGAGACGCGGCGCCGACGAACGTTACGTGACCACCCTGGACGGTGCGCTCCTTCGCCCGCCCAGCAGCGCAGCCGACAGCGGCTGGTCCTTTTCCTTCGCGGGCGGGACGATCTACCCGGGAATCGCGCAGCGATTCACGCTCGTTGCCGTTGACTCGAACTATTTCCGCTACTACGTGGCCGGGTTCGATCCATTCGGCGACGACACGCGCGGAAACACCCTGACCGGTGGCGTCGGTCTTTTTGGGTCCGTCGCTCCGATCGTCTCGAAGGTTCTCGACCTCACGGCGGACGCCGACACGCCGATCGAAGGCTCGTGGGCTACCGATCGTACCTCCGCGACCCTGCCAACCGCGATCGTGCTCTATTCATCGCCGTACTTCCCGCGTGAGGGCAACGGTCGACGCATCGCACTGTCGGGAACCGGCCAGGTCTCGGGGAAGACGGTGGAAGCGTACGGGACGGACGAAGGCAACGGCACGACCCAGCTCTTCCTCGCTCCAATCGACCAATCCATTCCCGGCACCGCGGCCACCGGATCGATAAGCGGGGGGAATCTGGTGTTGACCGACAACCGCACCGGAGAGCGCATAACGTATCAAAGGCGGTAGATTGGCGTATCTCCGGCCAGATGGCGGGCCGCATGCTGGTCCGGGCCGGCGTCCTCCGATTCCCTCATGACGACACGAGCGCGGTTGAACCAGCGCAATGGCCGCATCGCCCGCATGGCGCGCGTTACGGTCACCTCGGCCGCGTCCGTCTCGATTTTCGCATGCTCGTCAGGCACACCGCCGGCCGCGAACGCGCCGGCGCCCGTTCCGTCGGCGCAGACAGCCGCAGCACGTCCGGTTCCGTATCCAATTTTCGAGACGCCCGGGTTCAAGCGAGCGGTCGAACGTGGAACCCGGACGCGCACTGGCGAGCCGGGACCGAGGTACTGGACGCAATACGCACGGTACGCGCTGCGCGCCGAGCTCGATCCCAAGGACAAGCGCCTAACGGGTAACGCGCGAGCACGATACCAGAACCGCTCGCCGGACACACTCCGGTATGTTGCCGTCCACCTGTACCAGAACCTCTTCGCGCCTGGCGCAGCACGTAACGTCGAAGTTCCGCCCACGACTGGCATGACCCTGTTGCGCGTTACGGCCCAGGGCCACCCGCTGCCGCAGCTTCGGGATGTCGACGCCAGCGTTCAACCTGGATTTCAGATCGAAGGAACGATCGCCTGGATCCGCCTGCCGACGCCGCTCGCACCGGGCAGCGCAGCCGATTTCGAGTTCTCGTGGGAGTACACAGTTCCGGCGGACGGCGCCCCGCGCTCGGGCACGGATGGCGAAGTATTCATGATCGCCTACTGGTACCCGCAGTTCGCCGTCTACGACGACGTGAACGGGTGGCAGACCGACTGGTACATGGGGAACGCCGAGTTCTACATGGACTACGCCGATTATGATGTGGCGCTGACGGTGCCAGCCGGATGGCTGATCGGCGCGACGGGAGAGCTCAAGAACGCGGCCGAGGTGCTGACACCCGAAACGCGCGAGCGGCTAGCCGAAGCGCGCCGGTCACCGGAGGTCGTGCATGTGGTGACCGAAGCCGACCGCGCGCCGGGGCGGTCGACGACGATGGGGGCAGGCGGCAAGGTGACGTGGCTGTTCGAGGCGCACAATGTGCGCGACTTTGCGTGGGGGACGTCCGACAAATACCTGTGGGACGCGACGCGCGCGGACAGCGCGACGATCAACGCCTTCTACCGTCCGTCACGTATCGCGTGGGCGTGGGATCAGTCGGCGCGTTACGCGCGGCACGCGATCGAGTTCCTGTCGGGGTTCCTCTGGCCGTACCCGTACCCGCAGATGACCGCGCTCGACGGCGTCGTGTCGTGCAGCGGGATGGAATACCCGATGATTACCTGCATCGGTGGCCAGCGTGACACGTTAGGCCTGTACTCGGTCACCGTGCACGAGTTCGGGCACATGTGGTTTCCGATGCAGGTCGGGTCCGACGAGAAACGGCACGCCTGGCAGGACGAGGGCCTCACGCGCTTCAACCAGGCGCAGGCGATGCGCTCGTTCTTCGGCGGGTACGACCTCGAGCGCATCGTGCGTGACTCCTACCTCGGGTTCGCGCGCACGGGCGACGAAGTGGAGCTCATGCGGCATGGCGATCTCTATCCCGTAGGAACGCCGGCCTACTCTGTGGCGAGCTACCAGAAGATGGCGACCAATCTGGTCGCGCTCCGTGCGCTGTTGGGGAATGACGTGTTCATGCAGGCGTACCGCGAATACGGGCGCCGCTGGATCGGCAGGCATCCGACGGAGTACGATTTCTTCAACACGTTCAACGACGTCAGCAAACGAGACCTCTCGTGGTTCTGGCGCACGTGGTTCTACGAGACCTGGACGCTCGACCAGGCGATCGCGGGCGTGGAGGTGCGTGGCGACAGCGCCGCGATCACGATCGAGGATCGCGGTCTCGCGCCGATGCCCGTCAGGCTCGCCATCACCCGGCAGGGTGTGTCGGCGGTCGAGCGGCAGGAGCTTCCCGTGGATGTCTGGCTTCACGGCGAGCGCCATGCGACCCTTCGCGTGGCGGCAACGCCGAAGATCGTGAAGGTCGAGATCGATCCGGAGAACGCATTCCCGGACATCGATCGGACGAACAACCGATGGGGGCGTTAGACGTCATGGTTCGATTACTGGCCGTCAGCATTGCCGTCGGGGCGACAGCACTGTCGTCGTGCGCCCGCATCGCCGAGCGCGCCTTCGCGCAGCCCACCATCGCCGTGCGCGGCGTGAAGCTCAAGAGCATCGGCCTCGCGGGCGGGTCCATCGAGATCGCGCTCGCCATCGCGAACCCGAATCCCTATCCGCTTCCCGTACAGCACGCCGTCTACAGCTTCGCCCTCAGAGACTCCACCGAAGTCGGCCGCGGCGAATCGGCTGCGGCGTTCACGCTCCCCGCACACGACTCCACGGTCGTCGACCTTCCAATCGACGTCTCGTGGCAGGGGCTTCGCGCGGCCGCGCGGGACGCGTCCGGCGATGGCACCGTCGACTACGTCCTCAAGGGCTCGGTCACGCTGGAGACTCCGATCGGCAATCCGAACGTCCCGTTCCAGACGAGCGGGCGTTTCACACCACCGCCTTCGCTCATTCGATCACTCAATTGACCGCGTGGGCGCGGGTCATGAAGCGGATGACGGGCGCCCAGTACTCGTCGGTGGGATGCGCGTGGCCGTCCTCGTGGCGAAAGCCGTGCAGGACGACCATCTGCTTCGGCACCGTCGCTGCGTCGTACACTGCCTTGGCCATACTCACTGGGAAGAGCTGGTCGGAATCGCTCTGCACGACAAGGAGCGGCTGGCGGAGATTGCGGGTATCGCGGACGTTGTTCCAGAGATCTGGTAGTAGGAGCGTCGCCCATTGTGGGATGAGCCCGAAGGCCACGGCGCCTTCCCGCGCGGATGAGTAGGACGCCACGAAGATCACGCCAGCCGGCGCCGGCGTGAAACGGCGCACGGCGTCGAACACGACGCCGGTGCCTAACGAGTAACCCAGCACATAGTGACGGGCCCGCGTGCCCACGCGCCGCACGAACTGCGCGTAGGCCGAGTCCGCGTCCTCCTCGAGATGCGCGGCCGTCGGGCGGCCGGTGCTTCGGCCGAAGCCCGAGTAGTCGAACACCATCGAGGTGATGCCATGACGGTAGAGCAGCGCCTGCGTGTCCGCCCAGTACGACACCGCTTCGGCGGTGCCGTGAAAGATGAGCAGGGCAGGGGCGGTGTCTTGCGCAGCGTGTACGAGCGTCGCGTCGAGCGTACGATCTCCGCTCGCGAGCGAGAGTCGCTCGAATGGCGCACCGAACGTCGCCGGCGTCTCCGGTCCATCGGGCGCGACAATGAGCCCGTTGCGTTCCACCGCCATGAACGCGAATCGGCGCACGCCGAGGAACACGACGGCCAGCACCACCAGCAGCACGCCGAGCTGCTTCCACCGCCGTGCCACGGTCAGCTGCCTCTCGACGTCAGGGACGATCCGAGGCGAATCGTCGGAGTCACGGCGCGATACTGCTTGGCCAAAAGGCGCCGGAACAGCTGCGCCTTCCGATGCTTCGCATCGGCCACGAAGACGATCATCGTCGATCTCCCCGCTGGAGCGATGCGCAGATGCACCGCGCCACCCGGCACCACCACGCGACACTCACCGGTTCCTCGCTCGGACGGCGCGCAGAGCCGCGAGGCGCACTCCTCGATCGTCGTCGCCACCACGTCAGGCTCGGCGCCGATCACCCACCATCGGGACCGCAGGAGCCAGCCAACCACCATAACTACTATGCTGGCGGCCAGCACGCCTAACGAAAACCGGCCGCCTTGTACGGCGGTCACTCCCGCCGCCAGCAGCAGGTACAGCGCCGTCAGCAGAAAGACGCGATCCCCACGCACGACCGTCGGTTCGCGCCGTGCGAGGACGACCACAAACGCCGCAACCACCAGTACGACGTACGCGGCCGCCCAGCCCAGCACGACCGGCCCGCCTACTGATCGAGAATGGCCTTCAGATTCTCCACGGCGCGGGCGCCTTCCGCGTCGTTCAACTTCTCGACGACGCCCGCCTGCATCTTCGCCAGGAGTGACTGCGGCACGTCGTACGTCACGTCGATCGACACCTTCGCGCCATTGCCCTGCGGCTCGGCGTTGTAGTTAAAGGTGCTCTGGATCCCGGTGGTGGTCTTGAAGCTGAATTGTTTCCCGCTCTCGTAGCGCACCGTTTCGGCGCGACCGGAAAACTCGACCCCGGCCATCACGAACGTCCAATCCCACGACGTGCCCGCCTTCTTCGGGTCGCCGTTCACGTTCGCGATCGACTTGAGCGGGCCGAGGAACGCCGGGTGATTCTTCACATCGGCGATGTAGTCGACGATCCGATCGGCCTTGTTCGTGATGACCACTGACTTCGCTACCCGGGCCATACTGTCCTCCAAATTTCGATGCAGAATCAGAGTGAACGCGTGCCGCTGGACGATATCGCCAGACGGTCGGCGCAACTACTACCTTACTCGAACCTTCCCCATTGAGCGAGACGTTGCTGGTTCGATTCCCGGTGGCCCGACCCTCGGCGGGCGTACATCTCGTGACTGCAGCCATGGTGGACCGGGCGGTCGCGCGTCTCGGCGTGGAAGGAATTCTGACGGAGAGCGAGCGCGCGGTTCTAAGCGAGCTGCTCGTGGAACGACGTCGCGGCGATTGGCTCGCGGGGCGTCTCGCGGCCAAGCGCGGACTGCGCGCGGCGTGTCGCCGTCGCGGCGAGGCGGCACCGACGTACACGACGATCGAAATCCGGAACAACACGCGCGGCGCGCCACGTTTTGCGATCGCCGGACGCCCTGATCTCGACGAACGCCTCGACATCTCGATCGCTCACTGCAACGGCACCGCGGTCGCCGCGGTGGCGGACCGAGTCGCGTCAGGCACTGTCGGTGTGGACGTGGAGGTCACGAAGCCACTGTCGATCGATCTCCTGAAGCGCGTGCTGCGACCCGAGGAAATCGCCCACCTCGATTCGCTCTCGGACGCCGCGCCAACGCCGCTCGAGCTCTGGACGGCCAAGGAGGCGGCGATGAAGGCGGCGCGCCACCTGTGCGACGCGCTCCGCGACGTGGAGCTCTCGTGGAAGCCGTCGCGATCGATGCACGCCCGCATCGCCGGCACCGGCTTGCCCGCGCACTCGATCCTCGTCAGGCATCGGACCTCGGGTCCGTACACCATCGCCCTGGCCATCTGTCGATGACTCGCGTCGGCATCGATGCCCTGACGTATTACCTGCCCGCGCACGCCCCGACGCTGGCGGAGCTCGAGGCGCGCGGAGCGCTGCGCGGGCCGGCGTCGACGCTCGCCGGGTTCGGCTTCGAGCGGGCACGGGTGGCCGAGTCGGAGAGCCACGTGGACATGGCGATGCACGCGGTCCGCGCGCTGCTCGCGGAGACGAACACGTCGCCCGATGAGATCGATCTCGTCCTGTACGCTGGCGCGCTGACCTCCAGCTCGACAATGGAGTGCGCGCCTGCCCCTGCAGGATCGGTGCTGCAGCTGCGCGACCTCATGGACTTCTTCAAGTATCCGGTCTCGCAGCTGCAGAGCGAGCTCGATCTCGTGAACGCATCGGTCGCCGGTATCGACCAGCAGGGGTGTGCCGCGATCTTCTCGAGCGTTCGTCTGGCGCGCGCGACATTGCTCGCGGAACCCGACGTACGCACGGTGCTGTGCGTGAGCGCGGATCGACTGCCGCACGGTTCGTCGCGCGAGGTCGTATACAACCTCGTGTCGGATGGTGCGTGCGCGATGCTGGTGCGCCGGGACGCCGCGCGCAACCGCATCGTCGCCACGCACCAGGTGACAAAAGGGGCGTTCTGGGATTCGGGGTCGCTCGAGAACGAAATCATCGCGGCGTACTTCCCGACTGCGCGCACGGTCATCGAGGACACCCTGCGGAAGGCGGGCGTGACGCTCAGCGACATCCGGTGGGTAATCCCGCATAACGTCTCGCTGCGCAGCTGGGAGATCCTGCTCGGGCTCATCGGGTGTCCTCGGGACAAGCTGTTCAGCGCCAACATCGGACGCGTAGGCCACACGATCGCCGCGGACAACTTCATCAATCTCCGCGATGCGACCGATGCCGGGCTCCTCCAGCCGGGTGATCTGCTGCTCCTCTTCACGTTCGGCTACGGACTGAACTGGAGCTGCATGGTGCTCGAGCACTGACACCGGCACATGACGAGCCGACCGGCGTCGGAGCGACGCACGATCCTCGTGACGGGCGGGACCGGGGCGTTAGGCGTGGAGCTGGTATCGCGCCTTGCGCGCACGAGTAACGCGTCGGTCGTCGTGCTCGCGCGCGGCACCGCGCGGGCGCGCACCGTCGTGCTGCCACCAGGGGTCCGAACGCTCACGGGCGACGTGCGGCTTGGCTCCACGTTTGGCCTCGGGTCGGCAGACGTGGCGACACTGCGCGAACGCGTCACGGACATCGTGCATTGTGCGGCCGACACGACGTTCAACCGACCGCTGGCCGACGCGCGCGCGACAAACGTCGCGGGTACACAAGCCGTTCTTGGCTTCGCGAAGGAGTGCCGGCACCTCCAGCGAATGGTGTGCTTCAGCACCGTGTACGTCGCCGGTCGCACGACGGGCTGCTTCGCGGAGCAGGACGTCGGTGGGGCCGATGGGTTCGTGAACAGCTATGAGCAGTCGAAAGCCGAGATGGAAGCGGTGGTGCGTGACGCGATGCGCGAGCTGCCGATCGCCATCTACCGCCTGAGCACGATCATTGGCGACGCTCACACCGGCGAGGTCGGTGGCCTCAATGCGATCCATCACGCGCTGCGACTGCTGTACCAGGGTCTTGCCCCGATGGTGCCGGGTCGGGAAACGGGACTCGTCGACCTGATCCCGGTGGACTTCGCGGCCGACGCAAGCCACCATCTCTTCGAGCGAGATTTTACCGAGGGTGCAACGTATCATCTGTGTGCGGGCGCGGCGGGATCCGCCACGTTAGGTGCGCTGCTGGACGCGACGATGGTGGCATTCGAACGCTACCGCCCGGCGTGGCGGAAACGCAGCATCGCTCGGCCCGCGATCGTGGAGCTGGAGACATACGAGCTCTTCGTGCGCTCCGTGGAGGAAGCGGGGAACCAGGTACTGCTCCAGGCGACGCGAGCCGTCCAGGCGTTCGCCTACCAACTCGCGTATCCCAAGGTGTTCGATGGCCGACGCGCCGACCGCGTGCTCGGGCCGGCGGGCATCGTGGCGCCGACTGTGCTCGATTACTACGACCGGATCGTGCGGTGGTGCGTCGAGACGAATTGGGGGACACAGCCATGACGACGTCGCCGCCGAAGTCACTGCCGACACCCGACGAGCTCGAGCGGCAGCTCACACGCTTCGTCAATGTCACGCTGCTCGGCGGCGGGGACGCGGTCGATCGCGACACGCGACTGTTCGAGGATGGCTACATGAACTCGCTGCGCATCCTCGACCTGATCGCGATGGTGGAAAAGTCGTTAGGTGCGCGTATTCCCGATCGCTCGGTCCGTCTCGCGAACTTCCGCACGATCGCCACGATCGTGCGGGTGTTTCACCCGGACGCCGGTGTGGCGGCAACGTCCGCGCCCGACCAGACGTTCGAGCGCCGTGCTGACCGATCGCGCTTTGCCTCCCCATTGGAGCTGCTTCGGGAGCGCGGCGACGTCGTGATCGTCGGCGCCGGCCGGGTGGCGCTGTCGGGCCTCGCGCTCGACGTCTTCGAGGCAGTCGACGACACCGTCGTTCGGTGGGCGGGTTCGCTTGGCGCTCCGGAGCACCGTTACCCGAGCCTGATCGACGCGGCGGTGCTGCAGCGCGCCGCTGTTGTCATCCCGAGCGCAGCGAGGGATCGCGCTCATCCCGACAGAGGGACCGGACCCTCTACCGGAACTATCGCGATCCCTCGCCTGCCGGCTCGGGATGAC
>Ga0207697_10001293_pt1 | contig 13740 bp, 9 predicted proteins | sample KBSSwiS5withPhiX_FD_184293 | JGI IMG/M metagenome (GOLD analysis project Ga0207697, IMG submission 184293) | Switchgrass rhizosphere microbial communities from Kellogg Biological Station, Michigan, USA, with PhiX - S5 (SPAdes) (version 2) | ecosystem: Host-associated > Plants > Roots >... | reverse complement strand
CTGGCGGCGTGGGGCAATCGACAGCCCGACGATGTCGTATCCGCCCGTGTTGCCGCCAGCCGATTCGGCGCCAGTCCAGACCTTCGAGACATTCAGAAACAACGTCATGTTCTTCGTCCGGCTGTTCAACCGGATGTCGCTGAGCCGGATGCTGAGGCCCCACGTGTAGCCGACCGTCGCAGTGCGCCCGCCGAGCTCGCCGGGAACCGTCAGCAGCAGCACGCCGGGCGGGCCAAACAGCTGCACCCGGCCGATATCGACGAGACTCATATGAAAGCCGACGATGCCGTACACCCGACCCTGCGTCTGGCTGGTCGCCGCCAGTCCGTCGAGGTGCATTCGGGTCAGAAACGTGCTGTGCTTCGGTTGCGGGTCGGCGGCAGGGCGGATCACTTGGGCGGCAGCCGCAACGGTAGGGTCATCGAGCAGGCGGCATCCAGCGGCAGTACGCGGCTCGATGTCCAGCACGAGCGCGTCACGCAGCATCGCGCAGCGTCCAGGCAACCAGGCGGGCGCCGGCGGCGGAACCTCTCGCGGGACGATGTGCGCCCATCCGTTGTGAACCGGGCGGTTCCGCCATTTCGCGTCGTATGCCTGCCACTTCTCGACGGCCGCCAGCCAGGAGCTCAGTTCGCGCTCCTGATCCGCCGAGAGGGCGACGATGACGAATGACGGGGATGATGTTGCGGGCGGGCCGGCGGAGGTCGCGGCTTGGGCCGCCGCGTGCACACTCAGGCCGGTGAGCAGAAGACTGACAACGCCGAGCACTCCAACATAGCGCATGGCGGCACCCCGAATGGCTCAGTTCCGATGAGGATACTGCGCCACGCGGCCGCCAGACGTCAAGCACGCCTCACAATTTCCTCCGGCAGGCCGGAGAACTACTGCCGGACCGGAGTTACTGGCTCCTCCGCCAACGCCCGACCGATACAGTCTGGCCGGCCTTGTCTTTGGTGGACAGGATCAGCATGTCGCCCTCGACCGCCCAATAGCGGGGCCGGTCCGTGCCGAGCGGCCCTTTGACGAGGGGCGCCTGGTCCTTGATGATGTAGGTCAGCGTGTGGTTCTGGATATCGATGGCCGTGCGCCCGTCAGCGGTGATCGCGCCGTCGCGCATATCGACGCCTCCCGCGCGCAGGATGTCCGCGGACTTCTCGTCCGCCCTGATATTGATCGAGAGGTTGCCCATCTCGTCGTAAATCAGGATTCCCCCGCCTTTCAACGTGACGATCGGCTCGTTGGGCAGGCGGACTTCGAATGACTCGAGCAGCCAGCGGCCTTTCAGGAATTCCCGGGCCGCGGCAAGGCTACCGGGGCCGGTGTTGACGTCCCCGCCTTTGGGCGGCCGCTGGAACGCGGCCGGAGACGCGCCGAATGGATCGCTCCCCTTCCCCACCGCTGCGCCAGCGGCCGCGCGGCTGCTCCAGTCGCTGGCGAGAACGCCAGGTTGCGCGCCTGCCGACAGCGCGCACCACGCCGTGAGAACGATTCCGCTGATCGCACGCATGTCGATCCTCTCCCTCTCTACAAACGCGTCGAGTCACGAACTCGGACGATTCGCTCGATTCCTGGTGGACGACCGGGACCACCGGTGGTCACGCCGGCGGCAGGCCGTCACTGCATCCGGACCGTGACCGAAACGCCGCCGGACCCCGCCGCCGGGGCTACCGTAAATCCGTAGCGCCCGGCATGCAGCATGACCGTACGCTGAGCCGCGACCCCGATGGCGCCACCGAAGATGACGTCGCTCAGATAGTGCTTGTTGTCGTGGACGCGCGCCGTGGCGACGTAGGCGGCAGCAATCGTAGCCGGAATGCCGACCTTCCAGCCATAGTGACGCTGCAGCACCGTCGCCGTGGCAAATGCGCTGGCGGAATGCCCCGACGGAAACGACAGCGAGTTCGAGCCGTCCGGGCGCTCGCGTTGAACGGTGAACTTGAGCGCCTGGACGTAGACCTGGCCCAGTATCTGCGCGCGCATGATGTCGGCACCGGTCACGGCCAGGCTGCGCTTCCCCGCCAGCCGCCCGCCGGTATACAGGCCGATACCGATGGCGGCCTGCACCGTGAACGCGCCATACGTGTGCCCCGGCTCCATCGCGTTGTTGAGACTGGGGTTCGTCTCGATCTCGCCGGCCAGGTCGTCGTCCCACACGTGGCCGATCAGCGCGGCGCCGCCGCCGGCGCCGAGCACCAGCGCCGTATCCCACGACCAAAACTTCCACAGGTCACGTGGAATCTCCCGCACGACCGCGCCGAACGAGGGCCCGGACGGCTCCGCCGCCTGTAGCTCCGCGGTCAGGGCCGCGGGGACTCCGGACGACTCAGGGGCAGCAGATTGGGCGGATGCCGTGTGGCACAGGAACGCCACCGCCGCGAGCGACAGCAGCATCCGGGATCTGCACGTCACCGACCTCTTACCGTCCACGAGCACCTCACCACTTCACGGTGATTCGCGCCCAGAACGTGTTCGCCGTGTAGGGAAGGTAGGTGGACTGCAGCGAGATGAACGACGGCTGCGAGACGGTGTTCAACGTCTCCGGGTTGAAGGCGAAGTCGTCGACGGTGAACTTCTCGTACCAGTACTCCAGTCCGAGGCCAACGCGCTCGCTGAGCATGTAGCGGACGTCGGCGGTGAGACGGTTCCGTTTGTTGAAGATGTCCGGCAGCTGCTCGACTGGGGGCAGCGTGGTGTCGACGGTCAGGCCGTAGATGTAGCTCGATTCCGCATGGACGAAGTCATACGCGAAGCGGACGTCCGTTTTGGGCCAGAGCTTCAGCAGATCCGCCGAGGCCAGGAACGTGTGCGCCGAGTCGCGGCCGGTCGTGGTCCAGTCGCGGGTTGGATCCTCGAACTGCGGTCCCGGGTCGGCCTGACGCGACTTCTGGAGCGTCTTGTACTTTTCGAACTCATACGACGCACCGAGCGACACGGCCGTATTGGGCACGTAGTCGGCGCCCAGCGAGAAGCCGTTGGAGTCGTTGGTCAGCAGACCGAACCCGCTGTCGGGCCTGGTGTCGCGCCCGACGAACACCGAACCGTTGAGCGAGACCGCCTTCACTGGCACGATGGCGATGGTCGAGAAACGGTGCTGGTCGCGGTTGGACAGATCGAACTGCCGCAGCGACGTCTGCTCGCCGATGTCGTCGAGCGATTGTTCGTCGAGGCCGGTGCCGGTGCGGTGCGAGTACTCGTACTGCGCGCGCAGTGTGAACAGGCGGATACCGAGCGCGTCCGCCGACAGCTTCAGCCGGTTGTCGTGAGTGGTGTCGAAGGTGCGAAACGACTGCTCGACCCCTTCGTAGGTGTAGCCGGCACGGAAGGCGGCGGCGGAGCTCGGGCTCCACGACGTGTCGACATCGAAGAGCTTGCGGTTGAAACTGAAGGGGCTGGTGCCATGATTCAGCGTGGCCAGTGAGGTGTCGTAGTTGACGGTCTGGCCCACGTTGAAGACGGGGGTGTTGTTGTCGAAGTCGTACGAGCGGAACCGAGTGCTCAGCCACACGGTCGATGTCGCCCGCGTCGTATAGCTGAACGAGGTGGCCACGATCTGGGCGCTGGCGTCGGCGGTCGTGCGATCGAGCGGCGGTGACGCGAGCTGCGCGTTGATGGTGAACGGGATCAGCGCGTCGTTCTGGGACAGCGACCCAAGCGAGAGATATGCGGTGGCTTGTCCGGCACGGCCGAACCGCATCGAGCCCGAGAGCGAGCCGCTGTTCAGGTTGCTGTCTGGCCAAAGCGCCATCCGGCCCTGCGCCGGCCCGGCGGTCGGGGAATCGGCCGATCGCAGCGGGTTCGCCCACACCAGCGTCGAGACGTCGTTACTGAAGAACGATCCGTCGTAGCCGACGCGCGCCTGGCCACGAGACCCGATCCACTCGGCGGCCACGCCCACCTCGCTGGTTCGCGTATCGACCGGCACCGCGAGCTCGACGGCGTCACTGAACCCGAACGTCCCGGCCCACGGCTGCTCGCCATTCTTGTCGGTGTTCTTGAACGATGCGCTGAAGTCGAGATGCTCGGTCGCGCTGTAGACCATCCGGAAGTCGGCGATGGTCCGCTTCAGCCGCAAGTCGAAGGGGGTGGCGTTCGCGTCGTAGATCGCGGTGGTGGCCGCTCCGCTCTGGACCTGGGACGGCAGGGACCCGAGACCGAGGACGCCCGGCGACGTCGTCGTGTACGCCGTCCGGGTCACCTCGCTGAAGAACAGCGGGATCTGGTTGAAATCGAACGACGCTCGCACTTTGCCGAACCGGTTGTATTCGGCCGAGTACTGCTGATCGCGATAGCCGACGTTGGTCGCGCGGACCGCCCACAACGCCCGATCGTCGTTCTTGCCCCAGCGGAACCCTTCGACGAACGGACCGTTGCGCAGGTCCCGATAGCGCTGATACCGGGCTTCGTCCGAGTTGTCGCCGTAGGCCGTACCGCGGAATCCGAAATCCACCTGCCCGGTGCTGACCGCCGTCGGCGCGCCGATATCCTGAGCCGGTTCGGGTGCGGGCGTGTTCACCTGGGCCTCGGCCCCGGCTGAGAGCAGGAGCGGGAGCAGCAGGACGGAGAACGCTGGAAGTATGCGCATGCTCAACCTCTCAGCGCAGGAACGTGTGTCCTGCCGGACTGTTGGACCCGTGGATCTGCGAATGGCAGTTGACGCAGCCCCGACCAATCAGCCGGTTGCTCTTGTTCCGTAGATCGGGCGCATCGTAGATGGTCGACGGATGCCTGGTGCCGATGTGGCACCGCTGGCAGAGCATCGGCAGCTTCGCGACCAGCATCCGCTCGTGGTTCGACCCGTGCGGGTCATGGCACGTGCTGCAGGCCTCGCGGACCGGCGCGTGATCCCACAGGAACGGGCCGCGCTTCTCGGCATGACAGCTGGTGCAGGTCTCGTTGATCCAGTTGCCGACGCGCAGCATTTTGACGTTGGTCGAGCCGTGCGGGTTGTGGCACGACGTGCACGTCATCTTCCCCTCGCGGAGCGGCATGTGTCCGAACCGCTCCTGCTTGACGACCTGCACCTGGTGGCACGTGACACAGGTGTCGCTGACGCTCGCGGCCTTCAACTGCGCCTTCTCGGACTTCGGGCTGTGGACGGAGTGGCAGGTGATGCACGAGAGGTTGCGCGTGTCGTGCGGGCTGCCGGCCCACTGCGTGTGGTTCCCACGAGTGTGGCAGGTGAGGCAGGTCGCCGACACCTCGCGTGGCGCCATCTTGCTGAAGACGCGAATCGTCGCCGGATCGCCGTCCTCCGAATGGGCCTTTCCGGGCCCATGGCAGGTCTCGCAGGACTGATTCGGCCGGGCCGCGGGGGTCCGCGCGTTGACCGCTTTCCCGTGGAGCGAGGTCGCCAGCTGGGTGCCCTGGTCCTGGTGACAGGCGACGCACGTGTCATCGCCCACAAAGCCGGCAGCCGCCGCGGCCGCGGAAACGGCCGGGGCCTGCGCGGCCGGGGTCTGCGACGCCGGCGGGGTCTGCGATGCCGGCGGGGTCTGCGATGCAGGCGGGGTCTGCGCCGCAGGCGGCGTCTGCGACGCGGGCGGAGTCTGCTGCGCATGCGGCTGTGCCGGGAGCCGCCACAGGATCGTCGCGCACAGCACCACGCACGCCGCGGTGATCGTCAGTTTCCGGTCGCGATGCCTACTCGATGACATGGCAGGTTTCACAATCCTGGCCCAGGGCCTTGCCGTCCTTCGTCACATGGTCATCGTCGTGACATCGGAAGCAGCCTGGTGCGTCAGTGTGGCTGATGTGGTTGGGATAGGTTCCGAACGTTACCTTCATGTCGGGAAACACGCTGCGCCGGTAGATGTTCTGCACCGCGCCAATGGCGCGCTCGAGGTCCGGACCGCGACCGACGGCGGACGGTCCTTGCTGGTCCCGATAGAAGTCGCTGAGCGAGCGCGAGATGGCCGCGAGCGCCGCGTCCTCCGAAGCGTAGGTCGCTTCGAGCGCCTTGGCCGATTCCCGGCGCACGAATGGGAGCGTGGCGGGAATGTCGCCGCGGGCGATCGCGAGATCCACCGCGCGTTGGGCGGTCGGCGCAATCGCGTGACTCGGGCGGTTGTGGCAGTCGGTGCATTCCATCCGCCGGCGCACGCCGCCGGCGAGATCGGGGGACGCACCAGCGACCGCATATTCCCGGGTCTCGCCCGCAGCGTTGGTCACTTTGACCCACGGGATCGTTTGCCGCTGCTCGTCGGTGGCCACGTACTCGACCACGTTCGCCGAGTCGGCGTGCCAGTGAATGCCCGTCGACCGACCGCCAATGTCCTTGCCACCGACGTGGAGGACCATCGTCGTCACGGACGGGGTGTTCGACTCGTCGTCGGCGTATTCCGTCAGGTGCCGTGTGAGATCGCCGCGGAATCGGTTCGGATCGTGACAATGTTCGCACGTCTCGCTGGACGCGACCAGATCGGCGGGGTCAGCCAAAATCGGGCGTGGATAGCTGCCCCGGCTCACCTGCAGCAGCTGCCGGGTACCCGCCGCCTTGGCTTTCACGAATCCGGCGGCCCCAGGGCCTATATGGCACGCCACACACGTCACCTGGGCGTGCGGCCCCTGCTCGTGCGCCATCCGTTCCGGTTTCATCGGCGTGTGACACACCTGGCCGCAAAACCCGACCGAATCCATGAACTCGACCCCCTTGTAGGCGCCGAGGGAGACGATGACGAGGTTGATCAATGTCAGACAGACGACGAGAAACGCCACCCGGCGGTGTCTCGGATCGTTGAGATCGATGCGCGGCCACTCCAGCGAAGCGGCCGGCTTTCCCGCCGCGCGGCGTCGCCGTTCGATCCAGGCCCCGAACGGGATCAGGAGCAGGCCGAGTACGAACAGCGCGGGCAGCACAATGAAGAACAGGATGCCCACGTACGGGTTCGTGTGCAGGCCGAACAATTCGGCGAGCAGCACGACGATGAACACGACGGCCGTGATCGTCGTGAGCGCCATGCCGAGAAGCGAGATGGGGCTCCGGATCAAGCGGACGTCGTGGGCCATCGCTCCCCTATTTCTTCAGCGACGCGAGGTACGCGACCAGCGCGTCGAGATCTTCCTTCGGCAGCGACTTGTACTTCGCGGCCATCACGGGCTTTCGGGCTGCCTTGGCCTTGGCCGTCATCGCGACCGGATCAACGATCCACTCGCGGATCTCGTCCGCCGTCAGCTTCGAGCCGACGTCGTCCAGCTTCCCCTTGGCGTTCCCGTGTCCGGCGATCGAATGACAAACACTGCACTTCTGGGCAGCGTAGACCTTCTGACCGTGCGCCGTGTCCTGAGCAGCAACCGACACCACCGCGGCAAGAGACATGAAACAACACGCGAGCACTCGACGCATACGACCTCCTGGGGCGAGGCCATGGCCTCGTGCAAAGGGACGGCCATGGCGAGATTCAGTGCTGGCAAAGCGTTTCCGGGCGACCGCACGCCCGAAGCCCGGACGCGCCTCTGGTATTTCGGAGGACTCCACTCTGGAGGGCGTGAACACGCCCCCGTGGCCCGGCGCGACCTCCGCCGCTGTGAAGCGCTGATGCCGCGAGGGGATTCTACGTCCTCTCGCCACCTCCCGAACGAGGAATCGACAGAACGGGCCCCGGTACGGCGCTGGGCCCCATCAGTACGGCCAGGCCCAGTTCGTGATCTCGGGGCGATCGGTGCCGTGCTCGTGTGCATAGCGGCGATTGTCGATGATCGCGTTCCGCATCTCCTCCTTCAAGTGCGCCGCCCTGGTGCGCAGCCACGGCACGCGATCGATGACGTCGATCACCAGGTCGAAGCGCGAGGTCTCGTTCAGCATCGCCAGTTCGAGCGGCGTGTTGATGTTGCCCCTCTCCTTGTATCCGCGGACGTGGAGGTGCTCGTGGCCCCGGAAGCGGTAGGCCAGCCGGTGGATCAGCCACGGATAGCCGTGAAAGTTGAAGATGATCGGCTTGTCGGTGGTGAACAGGCTGTCGAACTCCCGCTCCGTTGACCCGTGCGGGTGCTCGGTGGAGGGCTGCAGCTTGTACAGGTCCACCACGTTCACGAATCGCAGTTTGAGATCCGGCTGCCGCTCGCGCAGGATCGCCGCGGCGGCCAGTGCTTCGAGCGTGGCCACGTCCCCGCACGACGCCAGGACGACGTCGGGCTCCTCGCCGGCATCGGTGCTGGCGCGCGCCCAGATGCCGAGCCCCTTCGTGCAGTGCACGATCGCCTCGTCGATGGTCGTGAACTGGAGGTGCTTCTGCTTGTCGGCGACGATCACGTTGACGTACCCGGTGCTCCGCAGGCAGTGCTCCGCGACCGACAGCAGCGTGTTGGCGTCGGGGGGCAGGTAGACGCGCGTCACCGACGGGCTCTTGTTGGACACGAGGTCGATGAACCCGGGGTCCTGGTGCGAGAACCCGTTGTGGTCCTGGCGCCAGACGGTCGAGGACAGCAAGATGTTCTCGGACGAGATCGCGGCGCGCCACGGCACCCGGTTCTTGGAGATGTCCAGCCACTTCGCGTGCTGGTTGACCATCGAATCGATGACGTGGGCAAACGCTTCGTAGGTGTGAAAGAGGCCGTGCCGCCCCGTCAGCAGATAGCCTTCCAGCCAGCCAAGCAGGGTGTGCTCGGACAGCAGTTCCATGACCCGGCCGTCCGGCGCGAGCTCTCCGCCGTCAGCATCTTCCGGGAGCAGGTCGGCCAGCCACGTCTTCTTGCTGGCCTGGAAGACGGCTTGTAAGCGGTTCGACGCCGTTTCGTCGGGACCGAAGATTCGGAAGCTGGTGGGATTGTCGCGCAGCACGTCGCGGAGATACTCACCGAGCGGTCCGGTGTTCTCGCGCTCGACACTGCCGCTCGGGGGTATGGCGACGGCGTACTGGCGGATGTCGGGCAGCCTGAGCTGCCTCCGCAGCAGCCCGCCGTTCGCATGCAGATTGGCGCTCATCCGACGGGTTCCCGTGGGCATCAACGCCTGAAGCTCCGCGATCAGCCGGCCATTCGCGTCGAAGAGCTCGTCCGGCTGGTAGCTGCGCATCCAGTCTTCGAGGATCCGCAGGCTCGCCGGATTGTCGCGCACATCGGCGACCGGCACCTGATGCGCGCGCCAGGAGCCCTCGACCCGGTGCCCCTTGATCTCCTTCGGTCCGGTCCACCCTTTGGGCGAGCGCAGGATGATCACCGGCCAGCGCGGCCGGAACGCCGCGTCCGTCTGTCGCGCCCTGCTTTGGTGCGCGCGGATCGCGGCCACCGCCGCGTCGAGGGTCGCGGCCATCTTCTGGTGCATGGACGCGGGGTCGCTGCCCTCGACGAAGTACGGCGTGTAGCCGTAGCCCACGAACAGCGCCTCGAGCTCCTCACGGCTGATCCGCGACAGCACCGTGGGGTTGGCGATCTTGTATCCGTTGAGACTGAGAATCGGCAGGACGGCGCCGTCCCGCGCCGGGTTCAGGAACTTGTTCGAGTGCCATGACGCGGCGAGCGGACCGGTTTCAGCCTCGCCATCGCCGATCACGCACGCGACGATCAGATCGGGATTGTCGAACGCCATGCCGTAGGCATGCGACAGGCTGTAGCCAAGCTCGCCGCCTTCGTGGATCGAGCCCGGCGTCTCCGGCGTCACGTGGCTGCCGATCTCGCCAGGGAACGAGAACTGGCGGAAGAACTTCCGCATCCCGTCCAGGTCCTGGCTCTTTTCCGGATACACCTCGGAGTAGGTGCCCTCGAGATAGGCCGGCCCCAGCACGCCAGGCGCCCCATGGCCCGGACCGGCGACGAACACCACGTCGAGGTCGTCCTTGACGATCAAGCGGTTCAAGTGCGTCCAGACGAACGACAGCGCGGGGCTGGCGCCCCAGTGCCCGAGCAGCCTGGCCTTGACGTGCTCGACCCGCAGCGGCTCCCGCAACAACGGGTTGTCCTGGAGGTAGATCATGCCGACCGCGAGATAGTTGCACGCCCGCCAGCAGGCGTGCAGCAGCTCGATTTCCCGCTCCGTCAGCGGCGTCCGCTCGAGTTCCTGTGATTCGACCGAGGTGTTCATGGTGGTTGTCTCGCGACCGATCCGGCGCGCCCGGCGCGGCCTTAAGTTCCAGTCCGTGCCGGAGCCGCGGGACCGGTGTGCCAGATGTCACGGCAGTAGTCGCGAATCGAGCGATCCGACGAGAACCGGCCGACCCTGGCGCAGTTGAGGATGGACATGCGCAGCCAGTCGGGTCGATCGAGGTACGACTCGCTGACGCGGTCCTGGCACTCGATGTAACTCTGATAGTCCGCCAGGAGCATGTAGTCGTCACGCGTGAGCAGCGACTCGGTCAGCGGCCGGAACCGCTCGCGGTCGCCGTTCGAGAAATGGCCGCCGGCAATCAGATCGATCACCTCGCGCAGATCGCCGTTGCTGTCGTACACACGACCCGGGTGATAGCCATCCGCCTTGGCCTGGTTTACCTCCGCGGCCGTCAGGCCAAAGAGGAAGAAGTTCTCGGCGCCCACCGCCTCGCGAATTTCGACGTTCGCGCCGTCCAGCGTGCCGATGGTCAGCGCGCCGTTCATCGCAAACTTCATGTTGCCCGTGCCAGACGCCTCCTTGCCGGCGGTGGAGATCTGTTCAGACAGCTCGGCCGCCGGGTAGACGCGGTGGCTGTGCTTCACATTGAAATCCGGCAGGAAGACGACCTTCAGGAATTCCGACGCCTTGGAGTCGCGGTTGATCGTCTCCGCCACGTCGTGAATCAACTTGATGATCAGCTTGGCCATGCGGTAACCCGGCGCCGCCTTGCCGCCGAAGATCACCGTGCGAGGCGTCGTGACCTGTCCCCCGCCTCTGAGCCGGTTATAGAGGGTGATCAGATACAGGACGTTCAGATGCTGCCGCTTGTACTCGTGCAGCCGCTTCACCTGGATGTCGAAGAGTGACTGAGGGTCGATGACGAGGCCCGTGCGGTCCTTGATGATTCCGGCGAGCGCGCGTTTGTTGTCCGCCTTCACCCGCTGCCACTCGTGCTGGAACCCGGCGTCGGTGGCGAGCGGCTCGATCCGCCCGATCTCATGCTCGAGATCCGAGATCCAGCGGTCCCCGATCTGCGCCGTGATCAGCGCGCTCAAGGCCGGATTACAGAGCGCCATCCAGCGGCGCGGCGTGACGCCGTTGGTGACATTGACGAATCGCTCCGGCACGACGGCGTGAAAGTCGCGCAACACCGTCCGCGCCAGCAGGTCCGTGTGGAGCGCCGCGACGCCGTTGATCGCGTGGCTGCCGACGCACGCCAGATGGGCCATGCGTACGGATCGCTCCCCCTCTTCGGCAATCAGGGACAGCCGCTGCCGCAGCGCCTCGTCGCCCGGAAAGCGCTGCTCCACCTCGCCCAGGAACCGGCGGTTGATCTCGTAAATGATCTCGAGATGACGCGGGAGCAAGCGTCCGAGCAGGGCCACCGGCCATTTCTCCAGCGCCTCGACGAGCAGCGTATGGTTCGTATAGCTGCAGGTTTGCTGCGTGACGGTCCAGGCCTCCGCCCAGCCCATGCCATGTTCGTCGACCAGGAGCCGCATCAACTCGGCGATGGCAATCGACGGGTGGGTGTCGTTCAGCTGCGCCGCCCAGTGCGCCGGGAGCGCCTCGAGGGACCGGCCGGCGAGCTGCTGGAGCCGGATCATGTCCTGCAGCGAGCACGAGACGAAGAAGTACTGCTGCGTCAGGCGCAGCTCCTTACCGGCGTCCGGCTCGTCGTTCGGGTAGAGGACCTTCGAAATCGTTTCAGACCGGATCTTTTGATCGACCGCACCGTAGTAATCGCCGACATTGAAAGCCTCGAAGTCGAACGACTCGGTCGCTTCCGCTTTCCACAGCCGCAGCAGGTTGGTCGTCCGCGAGCGGTATCCGGGCACCGGCGTGTCGTAGGCGATGCCCTTGACCAGGCGATCCGGTAGCCAGCGCACGCGATAGGAGCCCGCCTCGTCGCGATACGCCTCGGTGCGTCCGCCGAGCTTCACGTCGAACGCGATTTCAGCACGGACGATCTCCCACGGATTGCCGAACCGCAGCCACTTGTCCGTGACCTCCACCTGCCAGCCGTCACGAATCATCTGATCGAAGATCCCGAACTCGTAGCGGATGCCGTAGCCGATGGCCGGCACGTCGAGGGTCGCGAGCGAGTCCATGTAGCACGCCGCGAGGCGGCCGAGGCCGCCGTTGCCGAGGCCGGGTTCTTCCTCCTGCTCGACGATCCGAGAGAGGTCCTGTCCGAGTCGCGCCAGCGCCTGCTGGGCCACCTCCGTGATGCCGAGATTCAGCAGGCTGTTGCCGAGATGCGGCCCGGTGAGGAACTCGGCCGACAAGTACGCGACGACCTTGCCGGGACCGCTTCGCTCGACCATGCCTTCCGCATTCGCCACGAAGGTATTCAGGACCCGATCCCTGGCTGTGTACGCCACCGCCACATACCAGTCGTTGAGCGTGGCGTATGCAGGCGATCTGCCCTGACGACACTTGAGGTTCTGGATGATGGCCGCGGCCATCGCGTCCACGCCCTGCCCCGAAGGGGTGCTCGTGCCCTCGGGCGCCGCTGACGGCGCGGTCGTGCCCCGGTCTCGGCGGGCGGGTTCTCTTGGCGCTGCCATGCGTCTCCTGCCTGTCGTGTGCGTCGTCAGGCGGCTGGCGGAGCGTCAGCTGCGTCGCCCGGTCGACCACGCAGGGATCAATATGCGGTCAGCCCTTCCGACCGGAAGATCCCGCAGACCCGCTCAGTCAGTTCCGGCGTCGGCGGCTGGACCGCCGTCAACGTGTAGGGCAGACCGAGCCGCTCCCACTTGAAGCTGCCCAGCTGATGGAACGGCAGCACCTCGACACGTTCGACATTGCCGAGACCGCCGGCGAAGCGCGCGATGTTGGCGATGTCGTCGAGGTCGTCCGTCAAGCCCGGCACCAGCACGAACCGGATCCAGATCTTCCGTCGCTGTGCCGCCAGCCGCCTCGCGAACGCCAGGGTCGGCTCGACGTCCATCCGCGTGAGATGCCGGTGCCGCTCAGGGTCCCATGTCTTGATCCCGAGCATCACCAGATCGATGACCTCGAGATCCTGATCCGTGAGCCGGTCCCCATAGTAGCCGTTGGTCTCGATTGTCGTGTGAATCCCCATCGCCCGCGCTGCCGTGAACAGCTTCATCACGAAGCGGTGCTGCATCAGCGGCTCGCCGCCGCTGATCGTCAGCCCGCCGGACATGACCTTCAGGCCGTGCTGATACTTCCGGAGCTCCTCCGTGGCCCTGGCGACGGTGACCGGCAGGCCATTGGTCATCGTCCACGTGTCCGGGTTGTGGCAGTAGCGGCAGCGCCACTGACAGCCGGCCGTCCACGCGACGACGCGCACGCCGGGACCATCCACGGTCGATCCGGTCGTGAAGGAATGAAGGAATCCCATGTCGCCGCTCGCGAGTGCGGAGCGCACGTCCGCCTCGGGCACCTCTTTGCCAAGGTTCACGCGGAGCTCGAAGGGACTCGTGGCTTCGAGCGGGGGTTGCTCAGTGTGCATGGGACCAGCCTTCAGACGTTCCTCGACGCGTTAGTGAGCAGTAGCGACGCGGTCGTCGCCGTGGAACGTGCGATTGATGACGTCCATCTGCTGTTCGCGAGTCAGGCGGACGAAGTTCACCGCGTAACCTGAGACGCGGATGGTGAGGCTCGGATACTTGTCCGGGTGCTCCATCGCATCGACCAGCGTCTCGCGATTCAGCACGTTCACGTTCATGTGATAGCCGGTGCTGCCGAAG
>Ga0207697_10001292_pt1 | contig 13744 bp, 23 predicted proteins | sample KBSSwiS5withPhiX_FD_184293 | JGI IMG/M metagenome (GOLD analysis project Ga0207697, IMG submission 184293) | Switchgrass rhizosphere microbial communities from Kellogg Biological Station, Michigan, USA, with PhiX - S5 (SPAdes) (version 2) | ecosystem: Host-associated > Plants > Roots >... | reverse complement strand
CGGGTGATCGAGCGCAGCGGCGTGCTCACGCACCGCCAACTCGGCCACGATCTGGTCGTAGGCCGGGTGCAGTTCGACGGTCCACTCGTAGCCCTTGAGCGTCTCAAGGAACGCGACCGCGTTGAACAACTCGGCGTAGGAGACGGTCACGATGCCGGAGCCCTGGTCGCTGGCGATGCGCTCCGCGAGGCGCAGGCAGTAGGCGATGTCCATGCCTCCGGTGACAGGCTTGTCACCCTGGCCGTAGTTGCTCAGGTGGTCCGCGAGTTCCGGGTCCGCGGAGACCGCGACGACGTAGGTCTTGCGCGTGGTCCAGGCGTGGGGCGGGAAGCCACCGCTCTTGATCCAGTCGTCAAGCGCCTGGAAGTGGGCAGCGAACTCCATCTGCTCCTGGTCGGTGAGTGGGTGGTCGTCCATGACCGCGGCGGCGAGCCGGGTCAGTTCCTTGTGGGCCTCGTTGGGGTCCATGTTGGGTGGTGCCTCTCTGTGGTGGGTTGGTTGGGTGACAGGTTTGTCACCCTGGTTGAAAGTTCATTGACCGGCGTTCATTGACCGGTGATCTTCATTGACCGTCGCGGCGGCGAGGGCCGCGTCTGGTCCGCGCCGTCATAGGTCGTCGTCGCGCATCCGTCGCCACGCACGGGCGAGGTACATGCCGTACTGGCAGCACGCCCACAGGGCGACCGTGAGGGCGACGATGACCGGGGCCGCACGGTCTAGGTAGATGGCCGGGCCAGGGTCGAAGGACACCGGGCCGGGTGACAGGTTTGTCACCCAGCCCACCGCCCCGCCTTGCCCTTGCGGGTGTAGCGGGTGCGGTCACGGTGAGGCTGCGCCCTTGACCCCTGGCGCAACTCACGCAGGCCAGCCGCAAGCGCGGGGTTGGGGACCCCGCGCTTGCGGGCCGCGGTCACGGCTCTACCCCTTCCGCGTCGAGGATGGCGGGGATGAGGTTGATGAACGTGCAGGTGACGCAGGTGCAGTCGTCGGCACAGTCTGCGACCGACGCGAGCAGCGCGTTGAACCTCTCGCTGTCGATAGCGAAGGGATCGGTGGACATGGACATGACGGCCCCCTTTCATGGGACAGGTGGTGGGTGACATGGTTGTCACCCACCACAACGGAGTATGCCAGTTGCACACCGTGTGCACAACTTAGCCTTGGGCGCGGGCGGCCCAGACGTGACGCCACCGGGCACGGTGGGACCACGCCCATGCGGCCGTGCCACCCCGCCTGCCGTGCCATCGGCAGGCGGGGTTGCGGCCGCGCAGGTGGCGGCGGGCGGTCACCGTGTCTGCGCCTTGGCGAACCACGGACCCTGGCGACGCAGGACCAGCAGGTTGTCGCGCACGATGGCGCGCCCCGACTGTGGCTTGAGCGTGACGCGCTTGGTGCGCTGCACGCCACCGGACCGGGTGACAAGGTTGTCACCCTTGGGCTTGGCCCACGCCCACACCCACTGGTTGTGCACGATGAGCGTGTCGCCCTCGCGGGTGACCCGCTCCCACTCGCCCTGCGCGGCGGCGTAGGCCACGTCGCAGGTGGCCGCGGGCAGGTCACGCCACTCGTCGGGCAGGCCACGCCGCCACGCGGCGGACGGGCGGAGCAGCGCCTTGGGCACCTCCACCATGACGGGCGAGGGCACCACGGGCACCCGCCGCACGGTCACGGGGAAGGCGCGCTTGACCCCACGAAGGGTGACAACATTGTCACCCTTCGTGCGGCGGACGGCGGTCATCGGCCGACCCCGTTCGGGTGCGCGGCCCCGTGCGTGGTCTCCCACTCGGCCATGCGCTTGCGCAGGGCGGCGCGACGGTGCGTGCCCAACTGCGTGTAGAGCGTGCCGATGATGCGGTCCGCGTAGTCCGCGCCCGAGGGCGTGGTCGGGCAGGCCGACTTGGTCTCGTCAATGGCGTGCGCGATGAGGCTGCGCACGTTGGTCAGGGTCAGGTAACGCAGGGTGGTGCGGGCCATGATTGGCCGTCCTCTCGGTGGTGGTGGGGTGGGGGAGGGTGACAGGTTTGTCACCCTCCCCCGGTCGTTCATCGGGTGTAGTAGAAACGCCCTGCGGCGTCGAGGTAGAACGAGTCGCCCTGCCCGTTGCCGGACGTGCCCGCGTCCCAGAAGCACGGGCCAGGCCCGTCCTCCTGCTGGCAGGCGGGCACCCCCGCGGCGGGTGCCGCGGGGGCGGGGCCACGCATCACGCCCGCCAGGATGGCGAGCGTGAGCGTGATGAGGATGACCGCGACGCAGGCGGCCGTGACCGCCAGCAGCCACACGCCGATGGTCCGCACGCGGAGCGGGCGGCGGGTGCGGCGACGCCGGGTGACAGGCTTGTCACCCTGGCGAACCGTGGCGGTCACGCGGTCACCGCGCGGGCGGCGAGGGCGCTGGCCGTGCGGTCCGCGTCGGTCGGGTACCAGCCGCGCAGGATGCACGTCGCGCCCTGCGTGACGAGCGCGTCGAGCACGGGGCCGATGGCGTCGGCCGTGGCGGCGTCGCGGATGGCGGTGCCATCGGCGCGGTAGACGGTGAAGTGGAGCAGGGTCGGGCGGATGGGACGGGTTGAGACAGCCATGATGGCCGTTCCTCTCGGTGGTGGGAGCAGGGTGACAAGGTTGTCACCCCCGTTCAACTGGCTGGCAGATGAACTACGTTCATCATACCACAGACACACCGTGTGCACAAGTCGGCACAATTGTCAAGTCGGTTGGTTGACGGGTTGGTTGACCGGTTGGTTGACCGGGGCCGGGCCGCGTCACGCCGCGCCGTGACGCGCCGTGCGCCGCGTGCGCGCGGGGCCGCGGCGAGGCTGGCAGGGTGACAAGGTTGTCACCCTGGCCGGGGGGGACAAGGTTGTCACCCTGGCTTGGTTGGTTGATTGATTGACCGCGCGCCGCGCCGCGCCGCATCCGGTCCGCGCCGCGCCGTGCGCCGTGCGCATCACGCGCCGCGCGCCGCGCGTGCGCAGCGCACCCAGGGAACACGGACTCGGCCCCTCAACCCTCAACCTCAACCTGAGGTAGAGGTGACAGGCTTGTCACCCTGGCCCTGTCACCCTGGCCGCCGACGCCCTGGCCCCGTGTGCGGCCCGTGGAGGGCCGCCGACGCCCTGGCCCTTGCCCGGACACGGGGCCGACGCCCCGACGCCCTGGCGGCCCGTGTGCGGCGGCCCTGGCCCTGCCCTGGCCCTGGCCCCGACGCCCTGGCAGGGCAGGGTGTGGGCAGGGTGGTCCGACTTGTGCTCACGGTGGGCACCCCGTAGAGTCAGGGTGTTGGTTCGGAATGGCCGAACCACGAACCGTCCTGAAAGGACATCTCATGGCAAGCAAGACCATCTCCACCGTTTCCCCGGTCCTGACCGGTGACGCCGTCCTGACCGCCGCTGAGGCGGCCACCGCCGACGCGGCCACCCTGCCCGACCGTCAGGCGGCGGCGTGGCAGACGTTCGCCACCCTGCCCGACACGGCCACCGCCGCCGACCGGGTGGCGGCCCTGACCGCCGCGTGGAACGTCGGGGCCGACATCACCGCTGAGGCGGCCGTGCTCGACCTCATGGCCGACCTCGACCGGGCCACGCACATCTGGCGTCACTCGGCCCGTGTCGTGGAGGGTTTCAGCCGTAACGGTCTGACCATCCCCGCCATCGGCCAGATCGTCGGTCTGCCCGGCGCGGCGGCCCGCAACGGGGAGGGCAAGCGCATTACCCGGATGATCCGGGCATGGCGCTTGGTCCTGGCCGCTGAGGCGTCGGGCAAGTCGGCCACCGCCATCCGGCCGTTCGTGGTCCTGGGCAACGTGATCCAGGACGGCCAGATGACCGACGCCATCGCGGCCCTCAAGTCGGGCAAGGGTGCCGCCGCCGTCACCGCCGACATCACCAAGGGCAACGCCATCGGCACCAAGGACACGGGGACGCCCCGTGTCGGCGGCACCAAGGGCAAGGGCAAGGGCAAGGACGCCCCGACCGACGCCCCGACCGGTGGCGTGGCCGTTGGCCCCGACGCCCTGGCCGCCGTCACCGCCGACACCCTGGCGGGGATGACCGACGCGGGGATCACCGCCCTGGCCGTGAAGGTCTGCCGCGCCCTGCGTGGCCGTACCCTGGCCGACGCTGAGGCGGCCGACGCCCTGGCGTCGGTCCTGGCCGACACGGTCGCTCACATCTCCCCCGTGGAGGGCGAGTGACACGGGGCCAGGACCGGGCCGCCGCCATCGCGGCGGCCCCGTCCTGGCGGGCACTAGCGGGGATGGCCCTGGCCCTGGCCCTGGCCGTCACCGCCGTCCTGGCCCTGACCATCCCCGGCCGTCACCCGGTCGGGGCGTCCTGGCAGGCGGCCCGCGATGGGGCCGCCGACTGCGTCCTGTCACTCAGCGGCCCCGCTGAGTCTGACCGGGCCGACGTATCCGACTGCGTTGACCGCGCCATCCTCCGGGCATCCCCGGCCGGGGATGGCGGTGACAGCATCGCGGCCCTGCCCTGACCGGTCACCCGCCGACCGGGCCGCCGACCGTGTCGGCCCTCCCCCACCCCACGGGGGAGCGGCCGACACGCCGGGGGGGTACGCTCACCGTTCCGCTGCATATGCCCAGGTCAGAGCATTGGTGTCCCCCAGGAAAGGACGAGGCCGGGGACTTCTAGTTCGGGTAGAAGTGTGGCCGGGGTGACAAACCTGTCACCCAATATTTTCTGGGATCACACCCTTCCTGAGCCCGTCGAGGGACCTCCTGGCTGGCGCTGTCCGGCCTTCGCGTGTACTAGCAAACGCGATAGCAAGGGGCTAGTCTGATGCCATGAGTGATAGCAACGGCAGATGGCTCCTCCGGGTGCCCCCCGACCTGGCCGAGAAGGTCGATCAGCGGGTCGCCCTCGTCGGCGTCTCCCGGAACGAGTGGCTGGTGCGCGCCCTTCGCTGGGCCGTCGAGCAGCCCGTCCACACCCGGACGACGGAGGAGCGGGTATGAGCCCGGAGCCGGACTGGAGGGAGAAGGCGGCGGAGGTCTACCCCGAGGTGGTCAAGTCCGCTTTCGCGGCGACCCCTCGGCACTGGCATCGCCCCCACGGCGCGGCGGTGCGCGAGGACACCCAGTTCGGGGTCAAGTGGTGGATATACGAGTGCGAGTGCGGCCAGGAACTCACCCCCAGACGGAAGCCCCTCTGATGGCCTCCGACCAGTACGACCTGGTGATCGCGCTGAACGAGGTCGCGGTGCGCCTGGGCTGGCGTCCGTGGCAGGCGGACACCTCCACCACCGAGGCGTCGGTGACCTACCTGACCGAGAAGGAGCACACCAAGCGGATGCGCAGGAGGGCTCATGGCTCGGCCGAGGAGTGAGGCGGAGGTGCGCTCGGTCAACCTGTCGGTGAAGGTCACCCCGAGCATGTACTCGGCGCTGGCGGACCGGGCCAGGGACGAGGGCATCTATGTGCCGGAGGCGGCGCGGATCGCGCTGGCGCTCTGGCTGGCCTACCCGATGTACCCGGCGAAGCAGCGATGAAGCAGGACGAGCAGGTCCACTACCGGACCCAGATGAACCTGCTGCACGAGCGGGTCATCACGGCGATGCAGGACATGGACATGCTGATCGCGGAGGCGCAGGTCCGGGGGGCCGACATTCTCACGATCAGCGCCATGCAGACCACCCGCGACATCACCCGGCTGGTGGCCCGTGGCGACAACTGACATCGAGGCCCAGAAGCCGAGGCACACGGTCGGCTGCGTGAACTGGGGGAGGCTGGTCAAGACCCGGTGGTGCCCCTGGTGTGGGAGGGCGATGTGGTGATCGTGAACCGTATTCGGTACTGGCTGCGCGCCCGGCGCTGTACCTGCCGGGGCTACCCGCACCGGTTCGCCGGGGGCACCGTGGAGATCGGCGGGGTGCTGCACCGCACGGACGGACCGTGCTACCTCGTGGACGAGTACGGGCGGCGGCGATGATCGAGGCGGAGTGGATGGGTGGACCCGAGGACGGCAAGGTCCTGGCCCTTCCTGACGGCACCCAGGAGGTGCGCACGGCGGTACTCCCACCCTTCGACTGGGCCAGGGAGTCTGTCGATGCGTCGATCCCCTACGAGGTCGGCGTGCTGGTCCACCACCTGCGGCGCTGGTCCGGGAAGTGGTACATCGTCTGGTGAGTGGTGGAGTGGGCGTGTAGCGACGCCCCGTTCTTGAGCCCCCAGCAAGATTCAGTCCTCAGCCCCCGGAGGGGCATCACCTGCCTTGCTGTTTGGCTGCACGTTTAGGGAACCTGCCCTGGTACCTGCCGGGAGCCTCCACCACCGCCACCCGACCACGCCGCGCTCTGGTGGGCAACGTATTTATGGGCGACACTTGCGCTCATGCGTGGACGCCCACCCCTGCCCGCGGCCGACAAGCGGATCAAGATGTCGGTCCGCGTGCGCCCTTCCTTCAAGAGCCAGTTCTACGCCGCAGCCGAACAGCGCGGCCTGACCCCTGCCGACGCTCACCGTGAGGCCGTCAAGAACTGGGTGACAAACGTGTCACCCAACGTGGAGGAAGCCTGATGCCCAACGCACCGATCATCCCGTTCGGCGAGGACGAGGAGCCGGTAGACCCGCGCCTGCAAGACCTGCCGTTCGAGGGCAGCGCGAAGCGGGCCGAGGCGGCGGTGGCGCTGCGCCTGGCCGGAGCCACCTACCCGGAGATCGCCAACACCTGCGGCTACACCGACGCCTTCCACGCCCGCCAGGCCGTCGAGCGGGTTCTGGCCGCGTCCGTGGGCGAGGACGGGCGCGACCAGTTGCGCGCCATCGAGGGCAAGCGTCTGGAGCGGCTGCTGAGAAGCGTCTGGAAGCGGGCCACCGACCCCGGCGACACCGAGCACCTGGCCTACGTCCGGGCCTCCCTCGCCCTCATCGACCGGCACGTCCGCCTGTTCGGGCTCGACGCACCGCAGCAGATGGTCGTCTACTCCCCCGCCCAGGGTGAGATCGAGGCGTGGGTCGCCGGGATGGCCCGCACCGTGGTCGCGGACCTGCCCCAGGAGGCCGACATCATCGGCCAGGTCATCTACGAGCCCGAGGAGACCGAGGCGGACAGCCTGGAGCGCGACGAGGACGGCTTCGCCTACCTCCCCGAGGAGCCCGATGCCGAGCGCGAAGCAACAGGCTGAGCGGGCCACCGCCAAAGCCGCCCATGAGGCCCACTGGAAGGGCAACGTCATGGCCGCGGTCAAGGCGCGGCCCCAGGACTCGACCGAGGGCCAGGTCAACCTCCTGGTCATCGTGTTCCCGGCGTTCAACCGGTACCTGGACGCGGCGGCGCTGACCCGCAGGACCACCCGCTCGTCCTACGTCCGGCGTGCGCTCTCGGTGGCGATGGCCCATGACCTGATGCTGCCGGTGGGCACGTTCCTGCGGCACACCATCTCCCCCGACGCCCGCTGGGACTCGGCGCGCAAGCGCGGGATAGACGGGCGCTTCATCTCGCGCCGCGACGATGGCACGGGCATCCAACAGTGGTGCCCGCACCCCGGATGCGACGGGAGCCACCTGTGATCCGCTACCACACGGCGGTTGAGCCGCTGCTGACCCCGGTGGACACCGTCACCCCCGATCCGCGCAACGCCAACAACGGCGACGTGGACGCGATCATCGAGAGCATCCTCGTCAACGGCTGCTACCGGCCCATCTACGCCTCCGCGCTCACCCGAGAGATCGTCGCTGGCCATCACCTCTATGCCGCGCTGCTGGAGATGGGCGCAGGAGTCATCCCGGTCCAGTGGATCGACGGTGACCGCGAGCAGGCCACCCGAATCCTGCTGGCGGACAACGAGATAGCCCGACTGGCGAAGATGGACTACTCGCTGCTGGTGGACCTGCTGGACAACCTGGCCGAGACCGAGAAGGGCCTACTGGGCTCCGGGTTCACGCCCGAGCGGCACGACGAGTTGCGGCTGCTGGCCCTGGACCAGGGCGGGTTCGCGGTCCCGGACCCCGAGCCGGACCCGATGCCGCACCGCTGCCCAGAGTGTCACCACGAGTGGTTCGGTCCCTGCACCACGGTCACGGAGGTATAACTCAATGTTTGACTTGGGCACACCGGGTGCACACTTGGGTTATGAAGGTCCGTTACACCGTCCCCTGCGAGAAGTGCAAGGCCCCCGTGCCTGTCGGCACGCAGGGCGTTCGTCTGTACGGGCGCATCTGGCACCTCGCCTGTGCGGAAGCCTGGAAGCACCGGTACGAGACCACCGCTGCGTGAACCGATGAGCGCGGCCGAGGAGTTCGACCCGGACGCCTACAAGCGGTGGAACCCGAACGCCCAGGAGAAGGCGGCTGAGGCGCTGCGCAAGGTGCAGGAGGGTGCCTGGCGTCCCTTCTTCTGCACCCGGAAAGGCTGTGACGGTCGGCCCCACGACAAGTGGGGTTGGCCGCACGCCCGCGACGACCAGCACCCGCCGCTCGGTGACTGGCTCACCTGGTTGCTGCGCGGTGGCCGAGGGTCCGGCAAGACGCGCACCGGCAGCGAGTGGACGCACCGCCGCACCAAGGTCAGCCCACGCATAGCCCTGGTCGCTCCCACCGGACCGGACGCCCGCGACATTATGCTCGAAGGCGAGAGCGGGCTTCTGGCGACCGCCCCGCCCGGAGGTCTGCCCCAATGGGAGCCCTCCAAGCGTAAGGTCACCTGGCCCAACGGCTGCATAGGTTCCGTGTACTCGGGTGAGGAGCCGGACCGCCTCCGAGGCCCCGAGCACTACGACGCCTGGGTCGATGAGCCCGCTCACACCGACCTCATCGAGCCAGTGTGGGACAACCTAGTTCTCGGGCTGCGGCTCGGCCAGCACCCGCGCATCTGCGCCACCACCACCCCGAAGCCGAGCAAGTGGATGCGCGACCTGGTCCGTGACCCCACCACCATCAGCGTCGTCACCACCACCTACGCCAACCTGGAGAACCTGGCCCCGTCCTGGCGGCGCACCGTCCTGGCCCGGTACGAAGGGACGCGAAAGGGACGCCAGGAGTTGCTCGGCGAACTGCTCGAAGATGTCGAGGGCGCGATGTGGAGCGCCGAGATGATCGACCTGAACCGGGTGACAGATTTGTCACCCTTGGCTCGGGTGGTCGTCTCGGTTGACCCTGCCGGGACGGCCACTCGCCGCAGCGACGAGACCGGCATCATCGTCGCGGGCAAGGGCGAGGACGGCGACTACTACGTCATGGAGGACCGCTCCGGGCGGTACACCCCGCAGGGCTGGGCGACCCGGACAGTGGCCTCCTACGACGCCAACGAGGCCGACCGGGTAGTCATCGAGAAGAACTACGGTGGCGACATGGTGCGCACGACCCTGGAGTCCGTGCGTCCCAACCTGCCGATCACCGAGGTCACCTCGCGGCGCGGGAAGGCGCTGCGCGCGGACCCCATCGTGGCCCTCTACGAGCAGGGCAGGGTGCACCACGTCGGAGTGCTCAACGAGTTGGAGGACCAGATGACGACATGGGTCGTGGGCGACTCCTCGCCCGACCGGGTGGATGCGCTGGTGCACGCGCTGACCCACCTGTCCGGCAGCCACGGCCCCTCGGAGATCGCCACCCCGGACAGCCTGGGCTGGCGTCTGTGATCCTCCTGGCCCCGCCCGACCTGAACGTCTACTTCTACCTGATCCTGGCCGCGATCACCCTCGTCCTCTCGGCCGGTCGCATCACCCGAGTCCTCGTGGCCGAGGACTACCCGCCCTCGATCCGGGTGCGGATGTGGTGGGACAAAGTGACCAAGGACGGGCCGTGGAGCAAGTTGGTCCACTGTCCCTGGTGCATGGGTCCGTGGGTCACATTGGTCCTGCTGGTGTGGGCCGTGTTGTCGAACCTTCACTGGACATGGTGGCTGTTCAACGCCTGGATGGCGTTGTCCTATGCAACGTCGTGGATTGTGTTCCACGATGAGGACGGTGGCCCTGAGGACTAGCGGCTGTCACACTGGCGAGCAGTTTCGGTCAAGAGGAGTGCCGTAGATGCCGCGCATGTCTGGTCGGACCGCAGTCCAAGCCGCCCCCGCGGTCATTACCGCTTCCGCGGCCCGCTATCCCGATACTGGGCAGAAACTCCCGGTGAACACCGGCACCGCTGGCTGGCAAGCGGAGGCGTGGCGCTTCTACGACATCATCGGAGAACTGCGGTACATCGCCAACTACATCGGCAACATCCTGTCCCGAGCCCGCTTCGAGATAGAGCAGGTACAGGGGCCGAACGGCACGCTGCTACCGAACGGTCCCAAGGTCGTCACCATCGGTCCGGCCGTCGATGCGCTCGGTCTGCTGACCGCCCAGGACTCATCCGAGGAGGCGATCCTCAAGGCGTTCGGCATCCATCTGACCATCGCCGGAGAGTGCTACCTGATCGGCCTGGAGGAGAACGGCGGAGACGAGTGGGGCGTCTACGGGGTCACCGAGGTTGACCACAGCGGCAGCGGCGAGAACGTCAAGTGGTCGCTCAAAGAGGAGAACGGCCAGCGGCGCGAGTTGGACAACGCCGTCGTCATCCGGGTCTGGAGGCCACACCCGCGCAACCACATGATGGCCGACTCCCCGGTGCGTTCGGTCCTGCCGATCCTGAGCGAGATCGAGTACCTGACCCGGCACATCTTCGCGCAGGTGCAGTCACGGCTGGCCGGTGCGGGCATCCTCGAACTGGCGCAGGGCATGACGTTCCCGGTCGTCCCCGGCACCGAGGGACTGGGCACGGCGGACCAGTTCATGCAGATGCTCGGGGAGGCGATGGTCCGCCCGATCAAGGACCCGTCCTCACCCGCGTCCATCGTCCCCATCGTCGTGACCTCACCCGACGACCTCATCGGCAAGATGAACCACACGACCTTCTGGTCCCCGCTGGACGAGCACGCGGTCGAGTTGCGCACCGAGGCGATCCGCCGTCTGGCGCTGGGCATGGAGATACCGCCAGAGATCATGCTCGGCCAGGGCGGGGTCAACCACTGGTCCGGCTGGCTGATTGATGAGAGCGCGATCAAGGCGCACATCGAGCCGCTGCTGGGCATCGTCACCAACGCGATCACGGTCAAGTACATCCGCACCGCGACCGACTCCGAGATGTGGCGCGTCGTCGCCAACACGGCCCAGATGCGGCTGCGCCCGGACCGCAGCAAGGAAGCCCTGGAGTTGTACGACCGAGGCGAACTCGACGGTGAGGCGTTGCGGCGCGAGACCGGCTTTGACGAGGACGACGCCCCGACCATCGAGGAGTACCGGACCTGGCTGCTGCGCAAGGTGGCCGGAGGCTCCGCCACACCGGAGCAGGTCGGCGCTGCGCTGGCGCTGCTCGGCGTGGACCTCGGCGTGACCGGCGAGGTGTCCCGCGAGGCTCGGCCCGACCGCACGCTGGACGAGCACCCGGTCCGCGACATGCCCAACCCGGAGGACTCCGAGACCGACGAGGTCGCACCGGACCTGGCGGCAGCGTCGGAGGTTCTTGTCTTTCGGGCGCTTGAACGCGCGGGCAACAAGATGCGCTCCCTGTACGGGGTCCGGCCAGCGGGGGTCAACGCGGCCGACCTGTACCGATACGTCCCGGTGCGCAACGGCGATCTCGACCGCTTCATGGAGGACGCCTGGAGTTGTCTGCCCCAGACGATGCACCGGTTCACCTGTGACCAGGAGCGGATCAAGAGCGCACTCGACTCCTACACCCGCTCCCTGCTGGTCACCCAGGGCGAGCACGACTACGAGAAGATGCGGACCTTCCTCGCCGCGGCGTCATGACCATCGACCTGGCCGCGTTCGCTGCTGCGCGTCGGCCGGTCCAGGACCGTGGGGCCAACGCGCTGGAGGGCTCGGTCCGGTGGGCGCTGTGGCGCAAGCGCCGGGGCAAGACGGCGTGGGCGGGCACTCTGGTCAACGCGGCCGAGCGCCTGATGCGCCGCGTCTACCGGCGCGAGTCCGGGAAGATGACCAGCAACGACTTCCGCCAGGACGTGCAGAAGTTCCGCACCAAGGCTCGTGACGCGCTGGAAAAGACGACCGGCCTGACCGACGCGAACTTCGAGTCCCGCGTCGAGATGATCTCGCGCTGGCTGTCCAATGCGGCGATCAACGCTGGGGCCGAGGCGGCGGGCCTGGAGGTGCACCGCGACCCGACCAAGCCGTCGATGCAAAAGACCTGGATCACCATGCACGACGACCGGGTCCGTACCTCGCACCGTGAGGTGGACGGGGTCACCGTGGGGATCAACGACAAGTTCGTCGTTGCCGGGTACCGGATGGAACTGCCCGGCGACCCCGCCGCACCGCCCGATCAGATCATCAACTGCCGTTGTGTCATCGCCGTCTCGGCTGCGACCCTGGCTGCGTCTGCGAACGAGGGAGAGACCATGACCGTCACCGAGGACTTCGAGCAGATCGACATTGACGTTGATGATCTGGACGAGGGTGACAAACTTGTCACCGACGAGGACGCCGCAATCCCCTGGCACGGCGTCCTCGCCCCCGAGGACGTGATGAGCGGCGACGGCCGGAAGTTCGGCAAGGACGCGCTCCGCTGGCGGGACCTGCCGCTCCCCCTCTCGTGGCAGAAGGTGACCGCGCCCGGCCACGACGGCGGGGTGGTCGTCGGGCGCATTGACGAGGTCTGGCGCGAGGGCAACCTCATCAAGGCGTCGGGCGTGTTCCTGGTCGGCCATGACGAGGCGGACGAAGCCATCGGCCTCATCGCGGACGGTGGCATCCGGGGCGTCAGCGTGGACGTGGACGACGCGAGCATGGAACTCCAGAACCGCAGCGGGGGTGCCTGGGCGGAGGGCGACGACCCGCAGGAGGCGGTCACCGTGTTCCCGGACGGCCGGGTCTGCGGCGCGACGCTGTGCGCGATCCCCGCGTTCGCTGAGGCGTTCGTCGGCCTGGGCGAGTGGCCCGAGGAGGGCGCGCTGGTCGCCTCCTGTGAGTGCGAGATGGCGATAGACGAGGGCACCTGGGACGGCTCGGCCAGCAACTACACCGACGAGCAGTATTTCAAGGCGACCATCGTGCATCTGGTGGACGACGGTCCCGAGAAGTTGAACAAGTCCAACAACAAGTTGCCGATCCTCACCCCGGACGGGAAGTTGAGCCGGGCCGGGGTGCACGCCGCGGCCTCACGGCTTGGCAGTACCGACGCTCCCCCGGAGAAGATCAGCCAGGCCAAGGCGGCGCTGCGCGGGGCCTATGACGAACTCGGTGAGGACCCGCCCGAGAACATCGCCGCGACCGACGACGACATGGACGAGTTCGCGGTCAAGACCGAGGACGGGCCGGGCTGGTTGACCCACCCGGTGGACACCGAGCGTCTGCGGCGGTACTGGACCAAGGGCAAGGGCGCGGCCAAGATTCGCTGGGGATCGCCCGGTGACTTCAACCGCTGCCGCAGCCAACTGGCGAAGTACGTCAAGGCGCAGTACCTCAACGGCTACTGCGCGAACCGTCACTACGACGCGACCGGATACTGGCCCGGACGCGCACCCAGTGAGGGCGGCGGACGGGGGCGGCGAGGCCGTCACACGGGTATGACCGAGGCCCTGACTCCCTCGATCACGCTCGTCGCCTCCGGTCGCCCGACCATTTCGGCTCGCTACTTCGACAACCCGAACCTGACCGCCCCGACCGCGGTGACCATCACCGATGACGGGCGCATCTTCGGACACCTGGCGGCGTGGGGCACCTGCCACATCGGCATCAAGGGCACCTGCGTCACCCCGCCGTTCAGCGGCAGCAACTACGCCCACTTCCGTACCGGCGCA
>Ga0207697_10001290_pt1 | contig 13750 bp, 11 predicted proteins | sample KBSSwiS5withPhiX_FD_184293 | JGI IMG/M metagenome (GOLD analysis project Ga0207697, IMG submission 184293) | Switchgrass rhizosphere microbial communities from Kellogg Biological Station, Michigan, USA, with PhiX - S5 (SPAdes) (version 2) | ecosystem: Host-associated > Plants > Roots >... | reverse complement strand
AACATGAGCGAAGCGATTCAAAACGCGGCAGCCGTGCCGGCCACCTCAAAAAATCCAAAAGAGGCGACCGATTTTGTCCGCTTCATCCTCAGTTCCGAAGGCCAGGCTCTTTTGGCATCTGCCGGTCAACCGCCTATCGTTCCGGCAATTCGCAAGGGCGACGTACCTTCCGATGTGAAATGAGCCGATCGGAGCGATTGGATAGGGCTTCAGCATCCATAAAGGTAAACGTATTTCGCTTATTCGTTCTTTAATGATGCGGGTGGTTTCTGAATACACTCGCTAAAATTGTAACCAGTGCGAAAACTATTGGCCTGAAAACTTGCTCCCGACGATGGCGGGTCGGGGGCATCATGTTCAAAGAAAAAATACTGCGACTGTTGCTCAGTTTGGCGTGGCTTGGTGCCGCGACCGGCACGTCCGCTGCCGGCAACTGTGGCGCGGCTGCCTGCTCCGTGCGTGCAGGCGAAACGGCAACAGGTGCGGGAGCGGCGGCGAGGGGGGCTCCGACGTCGTTCCCGGCGTAGTTCAAACGCCGCTCGACGCGGTCGATCCGGGCTGCGATGCCGCGCTCGGTCTGCTCGGAGCTGGGCAGCAGGATGCGGGCGCACAGCAGTTCCAAGTGCAGTCGCGGCGACGTGGCCCCGGTCATCTCGGTGAGAGCGGTATTGGTGACGTCAGCGGCGCGGGAGAGCTCGGCCGCCCCGAGGTTGTGCGCCTGGTTCTGCAGGCGGGCGATCTGGTCCGCCGGCATGCCGCGGAGGATGGACTGGGCGCTTTCGGGCATCGCCTGGACGATGATGAGGTCGCGGAAGCGTTCGAGCAGGTCCTCGACGAAGCGCCTTGGATCGTGCCCGGTCTGAATGACGCGGTCCACAGCGCGGAACACTGTGGCGGCATCCGACGCCGCGACGGCTTCGACGACGTCATCGAGCAGGGAGGCGTGCGTGTAGCCCAGGAGGGCGACCGCGAGTTCGTAGTCCAGTCCGTTTGGTCCGGCGCCGGCCATGAGCTGGTCGAGCACGGAGAGGGAGTCGCGGACCGAACCGCCGCCCGCGCGGATGACGAGCGAGAGCACCCCGGGCGCCACGGGGACGTTCTCCTGGGTGCAGAGCAGCTCCAGATACGCCATGAGAGGCTCCGGCGGCACCAGCCGGAAAGGGTAGTGGTGCGTGCGGGAACGGATGGTGCCGATGACCTTGTCCGGCTCCGTGGTGGCGAAGATGAACTTGATGTGTTCCGGCGGTTCTTCGACGATCTTGAGCAGGGCGTTGAACCCGGCAGACGTGACCATGTGGGCTTCGTCGATGATGAAGATCTTGTAGCGGTCCCGGACGGGGGCGTAGGTGGCCCGTTCCCGGAGGTCGCGGGCGTCGTCCACACCGCCGTGGCTGGCGGCGTCGATCTCGATGACGTCCAGGGAGCCGGAGCCGCCGCGGGCGAGTTCCACGCAGCTGGGGCACTTGCCGCAGGGGGTGTCCGTGGGGCCCTCGGCGCAGTTCAGGCAGCGGGCCAGGATGCGGGCGGAGGTGGTTTTGCCACAGCCGCGGGGGCCCGAAAAGAGATAGGCGTGGTTGACGCGGTTCTTGCGCAGGGCCGTCATGAGAGGCTCGGTGACGTGCTCCTGCCCGATAACGTCCGCGAACGAATCGGGGCGGTATCGACGGTAGAGGGCGGTAGTAACAGTCACAGATAAACCCTACCAATCGGCACAGACATAAAAGACCCCTCATGCACCCGCCAGAGCCCGTTTACCCTTGCTACCTTCCGGTCCTGGGGGAGTTCAACAGGATGACGCCACATGAGGGGCCGTCAGCAAGTTTACCTGACGATTGGGTGTGCCCCGAATTGGCCCGGTTTGGCCCTTAATCCTCGACGGGAGATGCCCATTCTTGGCGAGAAGGAGTGGGCTGCAGGAGTGGGCGCGGTGGGACTATGTCCAGCGGTCGGGCGGACCGCTGGGCATGTCCAAGTGGCGGGAATGGGCAGTGTGGGGCATGCCCATTCTTGGCGGGAAGGAGTGGGCATTTTGGGGCTATGTCCAGCCCTCAAGTGGGCCGCGGGGCATGTCCCGCGGAGGAGCCGCAGGCCGGGGCGGGGAGGCCCAATTGGGCGAAGCCGGAAAGTTCAGGTATTCTAGTATCTGCTTTTGATTCAGAAGCAACTGGAGAATTCGCCTAGCGGCCTATGGCGCACGCCTGGAACGCGTGTTGGGTTAACGCCCTCGGGGGTTCAAATCCCCCATTCTCCGCGGTTGGCCCCGGTCCTCGGACCGGGGCCTTTTTGCGTCTCCGGGCTATTCGCGTCCCCGGCATTTCTATCCCTCGTGAGGTTCTCGTGAGGTTCTGGCCAAGGCTGCGTCCTCCGGGATTCATCCGCCAAGTCGGCTTGGAGGCCGGGCCGCCCCGTGCCCCAGCCGCCCGTGCCCGGGCCGCCCCGTGCCGGGGCCGCCCCGTGCCGCCGCATGCCCGCCACAAACCAGCAAAACCACCGCAGCCGCCCGCCGGCCCAGACTCAGGCCCGGTAGCCCAGCCGGCGCAGCCTGGCGCGGGCAGCTTGCTCGCTCGGGCCCATCCGGCCGAGGGCCACATGCACCACGCCGAGCGTGACCCGGGTGGCCAGGGTTACCGGCAGCGGTATCGGGCCCAGCCGCGCGGTCCGCAGGCCCAGAAGCTCCCGGTACTTGGGCTCGAGGCTTGCCACGGCGGCCGCGAACAGCACCCGGTAGCCAGGCCTGAGCGCGGGGTGCAGGGGCGGGTCGCGAATGAACGCCACCGTTTCGGTGACCCGTTCGTCACAGCGGAGCTCGCCGTCGTCGTACCAGCGGTCCAACTGCTGCCGCATTTCCGCTTCGCTCAGCGGCGGTGCCTCGACGCCCATCAGCCGGCCGGCCTGGGCCCACTCACGGACGTAGGCATCAGGTCCGCCAGGAATCGGCCGCCCCCACAGTTTGTGGGCAGAGAGGAAAGCGTCTGTGAAGGCAATGTGAACCCACCGGAGCAGCTCGGGATCATTGGCCGCGTAACTGCGCCTGATGCCGTGGCCGTCCACAAATTCTCCCCGCACCGTCCGGTGCAGCCGAAGAACCCAGTCCGACGCCGCCTTCGCCGTATCCGTGGAGCCATACGTCACGGTGAAGATCCAGCGGATCGTGCCAGCCAGCCGGCCCAGCGGGTCTTCGCGGAAACGGGAGTGATCGTGGACTCCGGCCAACGCGCCGGGATGGAGCGCCTGCATCAGCAGTGCCCGGATTCCCGCCACGATGGTTGGCATGTCCCCGTGCACGGCCCAGACGGCCGAGCCGGGCAAGTGGTACCCGGCGTCGTCCCCCTCGGCCAGGCCCGGCACCCACTCGGGCACCGAATCGCGCGTCCCCGTGAACGTCTGTTTGAGTTCCGCCTGCCATTCCCTGAGGACATTTCGCATCCTTCATTCTTACCCGTCCCGGCGGCGTGCGGCACCTGTAATTGTGCGCAGAACTACTGGGCCGCGGCCGGCAAGCTACTGGGGACATCCGCGGATCTCCGATTGGTCCCGCAAAAGGAGCGCGCTGACGGTTCACAGACCCGGCCGTCTGTGGTCACATAGGGAGGTAAGTCCGTGAAGATTGGGGTCTGGCGGACATATAGCGGGAGTCATTTCGTGGGAAAACACTGGGGAAACTCATCGAGTGAGCAGTCAGCGAGGGCACGGACCATTGCCGTGCGCTGCGTGTCCGGAGGCCTGTGCCTGTCCCTGGCCGTGCTGGCATTCGGCGGCTTTCAGGGACTGAGCGCCTTTGCGACCTACGGCGCGCCCACCGCCGTCCCGACGGCCGCCATGCCTCCCTCCGGCGACGTGGGACCGGAAGCCCTGGACCCGCTGGCCCACTCAGCCGCGACCGCGCCCGCGGGGACTCCCGGCACCGGCGCTGTCACCGCCGATGCCCAGGCGCTCGTGGCCTTCAGCCGGAGCACGGTGGACACGGCCACCCGGGCAGGGGTGCGTGGCGAGCTCAATGTAGCCTCGGCGGCCCTGCACCGGCCCGCGCCGGGTTTCCTCATGGCCCCGCTGGAATCACTGGTGCCCTCGTCCCCGTTCGGGCTGCGCACCAGCCCCCTGACGGGATTCGCGGGCGAATTCCACTGGGGCCAGGACTTCGCGGCCCCCTGCGGCACCCGGGTCTACTCCGCCGACGCCGGTGTGGTGCGGGCCGTCGGGTGGCACCCGTGGGGCGGCGGAAACCGGGTGGAAATCGACCACGGCAACGGTCTCATCACCACGTACAACCATCTGGAGGCGATCGCGGTCAAGAAGGGCGACTCCGTGCGGGTGGGGGAAATTATTGCCCGGGTAGGTACCACCGGATCCTCCACCGGCTGCCACCTTCACTTCGAAACCATCCTCAACGGCTCCCACACTGATCCGCGCGATTGGACATTTCTCCCCATCAAGCAGGTGGATCAACTCGGCCCGATCGACATGACCAGTTACGCACCCGACGCCGGTAAGGCAACCAATGCGGGGATTGGCTGGGCGATTCCTGTCCGGGAAGACCTGACCCATGTGGTGGCCGGCGGCGTTCAGGAGCAGCCTGCCGCGGTGGCCGCCAAGCCGTCGGCGAGTGCCTCGCCTGCGGCTACTGAAGCCGCCGCCAACAAACCGTCCCCAACGCCTTCCGCCACCTCTAAGCCGACGCCGACCGGCACTGCCTCCGCGACCCCGACGCCGACCGGCACTGCCTCCGCGACGCCGACGCCGACCGGCACTGCCTCCGCGACCCCGACGCCGACTGGGACTGCCACGACGACCACGCCTGCCGCGCCCTCCCCGACCCCGTCGGCAACTGCGACCCCGACCCCGTCGGCAACGGCCACCCCGACGCCGACGGCGACCCCCACCCCGACGCCGGCGCCAACCCAGACGGGAACAGCCTCCGCCAAGCCATCAGCACCGTTATCGGTCCCGCCGCCGGTGGCACCGCCGTCCTCCGCGCCTGCGCCGTCCTCCGCAACCGCGACGGAGGCTGCCGCCAAGACGGCCACCCCCGTGCCGGCCCCGCTCACTGTGGAGCCGGACCCGATCACCGCGCCGGCCGATACGCCGAAGCCACGGGCGGCCACGCAGTCGGCCACGACGGCAGTGACAACAGAACCCTCAGCGACACCATCTGCGACGCCCGGCGGCTAGCCCCGCCGCGCCCCATGGCATTGTTCCGGCGTCATGTCCGGGAGGCACACCAATACTCGCAGCCCCGGTGCCGAATAATGGAGTAACCAGTTCAGATTCCCTGCTCCGGACCATCGACATCGCAAGGACGCGCCCCATGACAGCTCTGCACTCCATTCCCCTGACCCTCATCGACGGGACCGAGACCGATTTTGGCCGATTCAAGGGCGAGGTGGTTCTGGTGGTCAACGTGGCTTCCCAGTGCGGTTTCACCCCCCAGTACGCTGGACTCGAGGCGCTGCACAACAAGTTCCGGGACCAGGGCTTCCAGGTCCTCGGCGTGCCCTGCAACCAGTTCGCCGGGCAGGAGCCCGGCGGCGAGGCCGAGATTGCCGAGTTCTGCCAGCGCAATTTCGGGGTGACCTTCCCGCTGACAGTCAAGGCCAACGTCCGGGGCAAGAACCAGCACCCGCTCTACGCCGAGCTCACCAAGTTCAAGACCGGCATCCTGCCCGGCCTCGTGAAGTGGAACTTCGAGAAGTTCCTCGTGAACCGCGACGGCGAGGTCATCGCCCGCTTTGCGCCCACCGTTGAGCCTGACGCGCCGGAGATCATCGAAGCTGTTCAGTCCGCCCTCGACTGACCCGACCGGCCCGGGGTCCAGAGGAACTCAGCCCTATCCCTAAGCATGCTTAGCGCCTAGACTGGCCGGACCCTCCAACATTCCGGACTTCCCCGCGGCGCAAGCAACTCTGGCAGCCGTCGGCAGTGTGGCCGGGTGTTCCTGTGGAGGGCGCATCAAAGAACTTCGTGAATCACACCAGGGCGCCCACCACGGGGCCCGTGAAAGCAGGAGGAAATAGATGACAGGGAACAAAGCCGTTGCCTACAAGGGGCCTGGCAAGGTCGAACTGATCGACATTGACTACCCCACCTTCGAACTCAAGGACGGCCCGGGGGTCAACCCCGCCAACGTGGGCCGGCAGGTGCGCCACGGTGTAATCCTCAAAACCGTGGCCACAAATATTTGCGGTTCGGACCAGCACATGGTCCGGGGGCGCACCACGGCACCCGCCGACCTGGTGCTCGGCCACGAGATCACCGGCGAGGTGGTCGAAGTGGGCCCGGATGTTGAATTCATCAAAGTGGGGGACATCTGTTCCGTCCCCTTCAATATCGCCTGCGGGCGCTGCCGGAACTGCAAGGAGCGCAAGACCGGCATCTGCCTGAACGTCAACCCCGACCGGCCGGGCAGCGCCTACGGCTATGTGGACATGGGCGGCTGGGTAGGCGGCCAGGCCAACTACGTCCTGGTGCCGTATGCCGATTGGAACCTGTTGAAGTTCCCGGACAAAGACCAGGCCCTCGAAAAGATGATGGACCTGACGATGCTCTCGGACATCTTCCCGACCGGATTCCATGGTGCGGTCACCGCAGGCGTCGGCGTCGGGTCCACCGTCTACGTGGCAGGCGCAGGGCCCGTGGGCCTGGCCGCGGCGACCAGTGCCCAGCTCCTGGGTGCCGCCGTCGTGATTGTGGGTGACATGAACGCGGACCGCCTGGCGCAGGCGCGCAGCTTCGGCTGCGAGACCATCGACCTGAGTAAGGGCGGCCCGGCCGAACAGATCGAGCAACTCCTGGGCGTCCCGGAAGTCGATTGCGGCGTGGATGCCGTGGGATTTGAGGCCAAGGGGCACGGGGCCGGAGCCCACGAGGCCCCCGCCACCGTCCTGAACTCGCTGATGGAGGTAACGGCCGCCGGCGGTGCCCTGGGCATCCCCGGGCTCTACGTCACCGGGGACCCGGGCGGCGTGGACGAGGCCGCGAAGAAAGGTTCGCTCTCACTCAGCCTCGGAACGGGCTGGGCAAAGTCGCTCAGCTTCACCACGGGACAGTGTCCGGTCATGAAGTACAACCGGCAGCTGATGATGGCCATCCTGCATGACAGGGTGCATATCGCCAAGAACGTCAACGCGAAGGCGATTACCCTGGAGGACGCGCCGAAGGGCTACGCGGAATTCGACGCCGGCGCGGCGACGAAGTTCGTGCTTAACCCGAACGGCTACCTGAGCTAGCGGAAACCGTAAACCCGGCGGCACTGTCCGTCCCGCCCCGAAGCCCCGGGGTTTCGGGAGTGCCGCCGGGCCTCCCCGCCCCGTATATGCCGGAAAGGGCATGTGAGGGCACGCCACCTGTTAACGCCCATTTTTCCAATATGCCTGTCCCAGTTTTTACATTGTTTGCCCAATGTCTGGTTGGATAGTTCTTACTGAGAGGGACCCTGGAAGCACCGCTTCCACCCAACCAAGAAGGCAGCAATGGAGCGCATCGAGGCCGAACACCCCCGGCCACGTCATTTCCTACTTCACCTGAGCGACCCCCACCTGCTGGGGGGTCCGCAACCCTTGCACGGCGTCGTGGACAGCGAAGCCCTGCTCAGGCAACTCTTCGAGGAGGTCCACGCCTCCGGAGCCCGCCCCGAAGCCGTCATCTTCACGGGCGACCTGGCTGACCTGGGCGAACCCGAGGCGTATGCCAAGCTCCGCGCCATCGTGGATCCGGCGTGCGAGGCCTTGGGGGCCAAGGTCATCTGGGCGATGGGCAACCATGACGACCGGGCCAATTTCCGGGCCGGGCTCCTGGACGAGGCCGACAATGACGCGCCCGTGGACCACAGCTACTTCGTCAACGGGCTGCGCATCATCACCCTGGACACCTCTGTGCCCGGCTTCCACCATGGTGAATTGAGCCACGACCAGCTGGACTGGCTCGCTGCTGAACTGGCCACCCCGGCCCCGGACGGGACCATCCTTGCCCTGCACCACCCGCCGGTACCGTCCGTGCTGGACCTTGCCGTGCTCGTGGAGCTCCGGGGCCAGCCGGCGCTTGCCGGCGTCCTGCGCAACTCCGATGTCCGCGCCATCCTGGGCGGCCACCTGCACTACTCGACCACCGCAACGTTCGCGGGCATCCCTGTGTCCGTGGCTTCAGCCACCTGCTACACGCAGGATCTGAACGTCCCGGTCGGCGGCACCCGAGGCCGCGACGGCGGGCAGGCGTTCAACCTGGTCCACGTCTACGAACACACGATCGTGCACTCCGTGGTGTTGCTCGGCGACACCCCGGCGGTGGGGGAGCTGGTCTCTCCGGAGGAAGTCCAGCGCCGGCTCGCGGCCGCAGGGATCCATATCCCTGGGAAGGCCAAGCTCGAGGCCCCGTCCCGGACGTCGGCGCACCGCAGGTACACCACCCTGAACTGATTCACTCCCCGGCCGACGCGGCCCCCGTTTTGGTCACGGTCCGTTACTTCTCCCAGGGCGCCTTGATGGGGTAATACTTCTCCAGGAAGTCCGTGACCAGTTCGGCCCGCTCTTCCGCCGGGACCTCTGGGAAGCTGCCGTCGTTGAGGCAGAAGAAGTCCATGTTCCGCTTGGCCAGGAGCTTGGGCAGGTAGTTCAGGCCGGCCCGCGCCGTGGTGTCCACATACCTCACCTTGGCAGCTGTCTGGGTCACGGCCCGGCCCGTGAGCAGCGCGTAGTAGTGGTAGAACGAGTTGGTCACGGAGATGTTGTCCGCTGCCCGGAAGGTACTCGCGGCGGTCTTGGCAAACTCTGCCGGGAACTCCTGCTCCATCTGCTCGACCACACTGCGCCGCAGCGGGGCCGCCGTGTGCTCCAGGTGCCGGGTGGTGATGCGGCCGAAGCGGTTCCAGAGCAGCTTGCGGTTCACCCGGGCGGCGTTCTCAAAGCCGCTGCGTTCGGCGTCGTTATCGCCCAGGCCGATCCGGGTTTCGGCCTCGATGAACTTCGTGATGCCGCCCGGAGTGAAGAACATGTCCGGGCCCACGGCGCGGCCGAAGAACATGTCGTCGTTCGAATACAGGAAGTGCTCGGAGAGCCCCTCGATGTGGTGCAGCTGACACTCCACGGCCTGCGAATTGTGCGTCGGCAGAACCGAGGTGTCGGCGAAGAACTCTTCGCTCCGGACGATCGTCACACTCGGGTGGTCGGCCAGCCATGACGGCGCGGGGGAGTCCGTGGCGATGAAGATCCGGCGGATCCACGGCGCAAACATGTACACCGAGCGCAGGGCGTACTTGAGCTCATCGATCTGGCGGAAGCGGGCCTCGTGGTCATCGCCCTCGCCCACCACCACGCCGGCCATGCGGGCGCGGCGGGCGGCGATGTACTCGGGGGAGCTGCCGTCAACCCATGAGAAGACCAGGTCGACGTCGAAGCTGATGTCGCTGGCGTGGTCCGCGAACATGTTCTCGATGGTGGGCCACGTGTGGCCGTAGCGTTCCACCGTGCCGCGCACTGCATCCTGGGCCAGCATGGTGCGGCGCGTCAGGGAGTTCTCGATCGGCAGGATCAGCTGATCGCCTTCGAAGCTCCACAGCTCCAACTGGACGCCGGCGGAAGCCCCGAATTCAAAACCGCCTTCGGGTTCGACCCTGGGCCGGTAAAGCCGGAAGATCCGGGCCTGGCGGTTCGGCGACAGCTCGCCGTCGGCCACCAGCACGGACGACTTCTTCTTCGCATCCACGCTCATGGAATACATCGGCTCGTCGCGGCACGCCTCCACGAGGGCGTCGCGGAGTTCCTTGCGGTCCTTCCAGTCGACGGCGACCACAGGGCGGTGGTTGTTGCCGCGGACCAGCAGGTAGCCGATACCGGCGCCGGCCAGGACGGAACGCAGGAACATCAGGTCCTCGACCATGGCCTGGTACGGCGTGCGGTTTTCGTTGATCAGCGCATAGCGGCCGCGGTGGCGGACAACATCGGAGCGGGTCCGGAATCTGGCGACCGCGGCCGCCGACGTGACCTCGGCGTGGGCGTCCACAGATGCCTGGCTGCCATAGTAAATCTCGTCTTGGATCGCTGCTTCGGTAATGTCTGAGCTCCCGCTTCTTTGAGTGCGTTGGTGTCTACTTGCATGATAACGCGGGCCTCAAAATTGCCGCGGAAAACCGGCCGCCGCGCGGCGTGCGTGGCGACGAATTGTGACGGCGGAGCGGGGCCTCAGCCGGTGACGACGGCCAGCCAGTGGTGCAGGAAGGCGGCACCGGCGTCGTCGTGGATCACGTCTTCGCCGAGCCCCAGATCGGCGGCGGTGAGGACATCGTAGGGTTTGACCGGGATGCCGTCCGCGGGCCGGACGTCGACGTGCTTCACGGCGTGGTCGTTGTGGTGCAGCCAGTCGGCCATGGCGTAGTCCGTGCGGGAATCGCCCACCGTGCGCCAGGCCTGCGGCGTGATGCCCTGCGCGGCCAGGAACTCCACGGCCCGGCTCGCGCCCAGGTCCTTGCCCAGCCGGACCGATTCGATATCGGTGGAGATGATGGTCGGATCGACGCGGAAGTCGACCTGGTCATCCGAATCGGGGACGTGGTGGTCCAGCCGCACCACGCCGAGCCCGTGCCGGGCCATGATGCCCATGGCGTCTGCGTCGAAGAGTTCCTGCTCGGCCCGGTAGTCGGGGTTGGGGACGGCAATGTGCTGCTCCACGGAGACCATGGCCCGCTTGGTTTCGTCGTAGAACATGTGGGCGGAGTAGTCCTCGGCCACCAGGCGGCGCACGTCATCGCCGAAGGCCTGCGGAATGGCGAGCTCGTGGTCCACGTGGACCGGGCCGGGGCCCTCCGCGGTGTAGCTGAACCAGACGGCGCCCTTCTCACAAATGGCGTGGATGAGGGTGCCGGCGGGCATCCCGGCGGCGATCATCGGTTCCATGACCTGCTCGCGGATGAACGCGTCCGACCGGCCGGTGTTGAAGATGACCGGCACGCCGGCGGCGGCCAGGGCCACCAGATCGGCGATGATGCCGGGCTGCACCTCGCGGGTGACCGGGCTCGCGACCGGACCGTCGACGTCGAGCAGCAGCGCCAGCACGGGGGCCGACGACGACGGAACAGGGACAGTCTCGGGTGAAGTCATACGGCCATTCTGTCAGCCGCACGGGACGTTTGGGTGAACCGCGCAGCAGATCAACGGCCCGGCGCTGGATGTGACAGGCGCCAGGCGCTGGTCGTGCCAATGCGTCGTGTGACAAATGGTTACCGTTTGGCCACAACCTCACGCCGCCGGGGGACATTCGTTCCTTCGGGCGCCCAAGTTCCCTAGGCTGGCATGGTGATATTCAAAGCTGTGGGCGAGGGACGCCCGTACCCCGACCATGGTTACACCACGCCCAAGGACTGGGCGGCCCTGCCCCCGCGTCCTGTCCGGCTTGATGAGCTGGTGACCACGAAGCGCACACTGGACCTTGAAGCCCTGCTGGCCGAGGACTCCACGTTTTTCGGCGACCTCTTTCCGCACGTCGTGGAATACCGCGGCGTCCTCTACCTTGAAGACGGCCTGCACCGGGCAGTCCGCACCGCGCTGCACCAGCGCACCGCAATTCATGCGCGGGTCCTCGTGATAAATGGCTAGGAAGCCGCCAGACGTCAGAGTCCTGCACGGGCACCGCGTCATCAGTGGCTCCGAGCTGAGGGCCACGTTCGTGGAGCAGGACGATACGGCAAAGAACCCCCACCGGCTGCGGCGCAGGATCCTGCACGGCGTTGTCCTGGTGATGCTTGTCGGCCTCATCGTGGCCGCGATCGTGGTGGCCCTCGCCATCATGAACGGCCAGATCAAGATCCCCGGGGCGGAGCGGAGCAGGGCGGCAGTGTCGGTGTGCCCGGCGGCCACCTACGACTACGCGCCGCCGCAGAAGGTCCACGTCAACATCTACAACTCCACGAGCCGGCCGGGCCTGGCCCGGAGCGTGGCCGACCAGCTCGCCGCCCGGAAGTTCCTGGTGGGTACCGTGGGGAACACGACGTCGAGCTACCGCGGCGTGGCGCTGGTGGTCTCCGGTGCCGCCGGCCAGTCGGCCGCCTTCAGCGTCCAGCGCCACGTGCCCGGCTCGGACTATGTCCAGGACGGCCGCGCGGACGCGAGCGTGGACGTGATCATTACCGGCGACTTCAAGGAACTGGCCAAGCCGGAACTCGTGGACCAGACGCCGGGCCAGCTCAGCTGCCCCCGCGAGAACCGGCGCATCGTGGATGAGGCCACGTTGCCCGCCGTACCCACGGTGACGCCCGGCACGGGCTAAAGGCACAGCTTTCCGGCCTTCCCGGCGCGGGGCCTAGCGGATGGTGCGGACCGGCCGGCCGGCGTCGTCAAACCTGGCCCCGGCCCCCAGCTGGACAAACCGCACCGTCCGGGCGAGCCGGGCCTCGGCCTCGGCGTCCTGGCCCGCCCCGTCGCCCCGCGCAGCGCTTGAGGAGAGCGTGCCGTGGATGAGCTGGGCCAGTTGGGCAATGTCCGACTCGGGCAGGTACCCCTGGGCCATGCCGTCGCGCAGGATGCCCCGCAGGAGCACGCTGAGCTCACCCACGTGGTCGGCCAGTTTGGCGAACGACGACGGCGAGAGCACCGCCGCCATGGCCGGGCCCGGCGGCAGGTGCCGCCGGCTCAGGTCCTCCACTTGGGCGCGGACGTAGACGGCCAGGCGCTCCACCGGGTTCTCCAGTGCATCGAGGGATTCGCGCAGATCGAGCAGGAACCGCTCGGTCTCATCCAGGGCGTAGGCGATGAGGAGCTCTTCGATGTCCGCGTAGTAGTTGTAGACGGCGGTCCGGCCGATCTGGGCGTGGCGCGCGACGTCCGTCATGGTCAGGCCGGGGAGCCCGTGGGTGAAGAGAAGTTCCCCGAACGCGGTCAGGATGCGGCGCTGGGTCTCGGCACGTTGGGCGGCGTTGCTCGCGGCCGAAATCCTAGGCATACGCACACTTTAGCGCGATCTGTCACCAAAGCAGCCGGGCGGCGGACTGTGACACGGCCGGGCTACGAACATCGACCGGTTCTGAGGGGCCACACCTGAATCCACCGCCTCAACTGGGGGTGTCTGATAGACACTGCCACCGCCCGTCCGGCCTGCGTAGCGTGGTGGATGTGGACAGAAAAGACGAAATCCGGGACTTCCTGATCTCGCGCCGGGCGAAGATCACCCCGGATCAGGCCGGGCTCCCCAACTATGGCGAGCTGCGCCGTGTGCCGGGGCTGCGTCGGGAGGAAGTGGCCCAGCTCGCCGGGGTAAGCACGGACTATTACACGCGGCTGGAACGCGGCAGCATCCGCGGCGTCTCGGACTCGGTCCTCAACGCTGTGGCCTCCGCCCTTCAGCTGGATGAGGCAGAGCGGACGCATCTGATGGACTTGGCCAGGACGGCCAACACCCCGTCCTCCCGGCGGCCGGCGCGCCGGCCACCGCAGCAGAGGGTCCGTCCCGGAGTATTGCGTTTGCTGGACGGGATGACCGGAGCTGTCGCCCTGGTGCAGAACGGACGCTCGGACGTGCTGGCCGCCAACTCCTTGGGGCGCGCGCTGTACGGGCCGGTGTTCGAGTCCACAGCAGCCGCTGGTCCGGAGGATCCGGGCCAGCTGCCGAACCAGGCACGATACCTCTTCCTCGATCCGGGCGCCGGGGACTTCTACCCCGATTGGTCCGCAATCGCCGCCACCACGGTAGCGATGCTCCGATCGGAAGCGGGACGGAATCCCCATGACCGCGCTTTGAACGAACTGGTCGGCGAGCTGACCACACGCAGCGG
>Ga0207697_10001289_pt1 | contig 13766 bp, 12 predicted proteins | sample KBSSwiS5withPhiX_FD_184293 | JGI IMG/M metagenome (GOLD analysis project Ga0207697, IMG submission 184293) | Switchgrass rhizosphere microbial communities from Kellogg Biological Station, Michigan, USA, with PhiX - S5 (SPAdes) (version 2) | ecosystem: Host-associated > Plants > Roots >... | reverse complement strand
AGTGCCTTGTCCTTGAGTCCCGGATTGGCCTTTACCCAGCGCTCCGCGGACACGACGTCGAGCGGATACGTCGATGCCATCAGCGCTTGCGCCAGCAGCGCGTCGGGATACAGGGCGATCGGTGCCACCAGCTGATCGAGTTCCTCCTGCGAAAAAGTCTTCTCCGTGGACGCAGGCGCAGATGTTGCGGGCGCGGTCGCTTGCGCCGTCGGCGCCGGCGTTTGCGCCTGGACGGTCAACGCAAGCGAGAGACAGACAACCGTCGCAACGACGGCGTTATGCTTTTTTCCCACCACGAGAGCTCCCGAGACCGATATTCAACGTCTCGTTGTACAGGGTTTCGCCCGGAGGCGTATGGAGACGTGATCGTGCCGCAGCACAGGTGCACCGTCTTTGCAAATCTCGACACGGACTGCCGCCGTTCACAGGCGCTCGGAAGATCCGTCGCCCCCTTGAGTCATTCGGGTAACGTCGTGCCCGAAATGCCGGCGCCAATCGCCCGGTGTCATTCCAGACCAACGCGTGAACCTGCGCGTGAACGGACTTGCGCCTGCATAACCCAGGCTTGCAGCGACGTCGTCGAGCGCAATGTGCGACGACGAAATCAGTTGGCGCGCGAGCTCGAAGCGAACGTCATCGAGGACTGCCTGGAAAGTCGTCCCCTCATCGTGCAAACGTCGATTCAATGTGCGCCGGTGCATCGAAAGCGCCTGTGCGACGTCGTCTCCGGAATACTTGCTGTCGAGAAACAATATGCGGAGCGCCCGAGACGCCTGCTGAACGATGCTCGGCACCTTGTCGCAGCTCACCTGGCTTTCGGCGAGTTGCAGAAGCGCCGGATCGGCACCATTCACGGCCTTGCGCAGCCAATGTGCCGAAAAGCGAATTGCGCAGAACTCCGCGTTGAAGGTTGGAGAGACGTTGAGAAAATGCCGGTGGTGCGTAAAGTCATGCGGCTTGGCTGAAGGGATGAAGACTGCGGTCGGCGTCCAGGTGGGCCCGCAGAGCTCGCGCGCGAAGTTCATCTTGGTCGCGATGTACGCGTCAAAGAGCTGTTCGAGACCGGTGACGCCGGCGTCGTAGATCGCAATCCCGAAATCGGCGACGCCGGCCGTTTCCCTCAGAAAGGGGACGGCACCCTCGCAGTTGAGATGCTGATGGACGTTGAGCTTGTGCAGTGCTTCACCGACCGTGGGCGTATTGCGCACGAGCTGCCCGACGACGCCCAGGTCGGACAAGTGCCATACGCGACCCGCCAGGAGGCCGAAATGCGCGCAGCGTGTACGTGCCGCGGCCTCGTGGAGAATCCGACCCAGCGCGACGTAGGGGATTCGAGCATCGGGATCATCGAAGGCTGTCGCTGAGACACCCGCACGCCTGAAAATCGGGATCGGATCGACATCGAATTGCCGAATCAGCGGCGCCAGCGCCGTAAACGCGCCGATCCTTTGCATCGCGGGCGCGGGCGCCGTCGCGGCGTCCCGCATCGAAGGTCTCGCCAAGTGGCTGAAGGACGGCGCACCCATTGGATTTCCCTTAGGCGCGACTATTCCTTGAACGGTAAAACATATCAGTCTATACGACCGACGTCACCGATTGTCAAGAATAGTATGGGTTGCCACAAAACGCGCCGTTCGCCTGTCAAGAAGTGCGAAGACAGCCGCGCCGAGGCGGCAACATCATTCGGAAAAGACAATTTGGTTCCCGGCTTCATCCGGCATCTCGTTCGCGCACTAGAGTTCGCCAGGGGATTTGAATGTCGGACTTCGTTGAAGTGGCGTCGACTGAGCACGTGATATCCGGTACCGGCGCATGGGTGAAACCTGCCGACATCGCCGTTGCGTTGTTTAACGTAGGCGGGGAAATGTTTGCGATAGACGATGCGTGCATTCGTTGCGCATCGTCCCTCGCCGCGGGAGTGCTCAACGCGACGGTAATACGATGCTGCCGCTGCGGTTGGCGCTACGATGTCAGAAGGGGTTGCGTGGAGGGCATGCCCGCGCTGCGCATCCAGACATTCGAAACGAAAGTCGTGGGGCCGGCCATTCTGGTCGCGACCACGGCAAGGCAGACGTTCTAGGGCTTGCGGGGGGACATGGAGCGCCGAGAGGTGAGCGATTTGCGCGATTACGCCGTGACGGAGACCACGAAGGGAGGCCTCCACGTCACGATTCGCGCGCTGCGCGACGAGGATCGCGAGAAGGTGGCAGCCGCGGTCCGCGGTCTCGATCCGGAGTCGATCTATCTTCGCCTCTTCAGCCACCGTCGCGAGCTCACCGACGCGGCGCTCGACCGACTCATGCGCTTCGATCCCGCCAGCGAAGTCGTGCTGCTCGCAACCGTAGGTGCTGCGGCCGGCGAGCGCGTGATCGGCTCGGCGCGCTACGTCGTGGGGAAGCCTAACGTTGCCGAGGTCGCGTTCATGGTCGAGGAAGATTTCCACGGACGTGGCATCGCGAGCCTTCTGCTTCGCCACCTCGCACGCGTCGCGCGCGTGCAGGGCATCGAAACATTCGAGGCGGACGTGCTCGCTGAAAACAAGGCAATGCAATCCGTGTTCGCGCGCAGCGGCTGGAAAGTCCAGTCGCAGCGCGACGGCGGCACCGTGCATCTCACCATGAGCCTTCCGGATTAGCGGCGAAGACACTCATCGAGTCGCGCCCGACGCATCGCTGGTCGTGGCGGGTAGTGCGGCCCCGGCCTCGAAGCTGCCACCGAGTGCGAGGTGCAGGTTGACCCGCTGCACGAGACGCTCGGATTCCATGCGCAGCAGCGCGACGCGGGCCGAATAGAGCGCGAGTTGCTGCTGCTGCACGCCGCGCAGATCGATCGTCCCGACGCGGTAACGGATGTTGGCGAGCTCCAGCGCACGCTCGTTCTCGCGCACGGCGCGGATCAGGATCTGCTCGCGGTCGCTGGCGGTACGACCCGCCGCGAGCGCGCCCTCGACCTCGCCGAACACGCGCGCGCCCACCTTGCCGTAGTCGGCGATCGCCGCCTGCTGTTCCGCCGTGCGCGCCTCCACTTGCGCCTGCAGCAGGCCGCCGAGGAAGAGCGGCTGCACCAATCCCACACCGAAGCTGAAGAGCGGGTTCTCGCGCTCATGCAGCACGAAGAGCTCGGATGAAATCGACGTGAAGTTGGCGACCAGCGTGATGCGCGGCAGGCGGGCGGCTTTCGCCTCCTCGGTGCGATAGAACGCCGCGGCGACACGGCGCTCCGCCGCGACGACATCGGGACGTCGCTCGAGCAGCTCGGAGGGGAGTCCCGCCGGAACGTCACCAGGCCAGGCGGGCAGGGTTTCGGCCACCGCGACCGTGCCGCCGGGGTAACGTCCGACCAGTGTCTCGAGCGCGCGCAGCGCGTTGACGTAAGCCAGGTCGAGGCTGCGCGCCGTGTCGCGCAGGCTTTCGACGCTGGCCTGGGCCAGCGCGACGTCGTATTCGTCGCCGTTGCCGATGCGCAGGCGTTCCCGCGCAAGAGCTGCGAGCTGTTCGGACGACTTCAGCATCGCCTCCGCCTGCAACCTCTGCAGTCGCGCCTCCACGGCCACGATCCAGCTCTTGACCACCAGCGCTGCGATCGACTGCCGCGCAAACTCGGCGTCGAGCGCCGTGGATTGGTACTGCAACTCCGTTGCCCGCGTCACGGCGCGCACGCGGCCCCAGAGGTCCAGCTCCCACGATGCGAAGAGACCGACACCCTCGAGCCCCGACGAATCGCCACTCATCTTGCCGCCGCCGCGCGCGACGAGGTTCACTTGCGGCCACAGCGGCGATTTCGCGGCGGCAAGGTAGGCGGCCGCGGTGTCGACGCGGGCCGCGGCAATGCGCAGGTCCGGATTGAAGGCGATCGCCTCCATGACCAACGCGTCGAGCGGCGGCTCGTGGAACGAAGCGAGCCAGCTGTCGGCGACGGCGCCGGACGCACCACTCGCGGCTGCCCATTGCGGCGGCGGCGTCAGGTTGGGCATCGCCTGCCTCACGACGTCCTCGTGCGGTGGCGTGTTCTTCAGCGCGCACGCGGACAGCGACAGCACGCAGAGAACGACCAATGTTCGTGCGGACGCCATTCTCAGTGCAGCTTCAGGATCAGGTAGTTCGTGTACGAGCCGACACGCAGGATGACCTTGCGCAGGATGTGAAGCGCCGCTGCGTGGTCAGTGTAGATCGCAGCGTCTCCCGCGGTGCCGGCTGCAAGAAAGAGATCCTTGTCCTTGTCCGCGACGTCGAACTTGACGGCGAAGCGCTGCGCCGGCGCGGTGAGCACGCCGGTCATCGGCAGCGTTCCGTTCGCCTGCACCTGCCCGGCACCCTGCGCCCAGACGATCGAGTTGACCTGGCCTTTGATGACGCGTCCCGGGTATGTGTTCAGCGCGAACTCGGCCTCGTTGCCCGGTTCCACCTGGTGCAGCTCGTTCTGGTTGTAGAGGGCGATGACGGTGCCGGTCGCCTCGACCAGTGTCATCACCGGCGCCACCGGGAGGGCGGCCACGAATCCGCCCGGCCTCAGCTGCAGGTTGATCACGTAGCAGTCGCAGGGGGACCGCGTCGTTGTCTGATCGAGATCCCATTTCGCGCTTTCGAGCTGGGCGCGGATTTGCGCGATCTGTGCGAATTCCCCGTTCGATTGCGCGCCCAGCTTCTGCTGCACCTGCTCGCGCGAAGAGATGGCCTGCGTCTCGCCGGACCGCGCCTGCGCTTCGGCGCTGCGGGCCGCATTGAGTTGTCCCGTTAGTTCCACGACATTGGTCTCGGCCCGCTCGAGGTCGAATCTCGTGCCGGCGCCTGAGGCGACCAGCTCGCGGTATTGAGTGACGCGCTTTCGTGCCAGGTCGAGGCTCGCGGTCACCTCGGCGGTCTTCGCCTGGGCCTGCGCGATGGCGCCCCTCGTTTCGACGATCTTGCCCTGTGCACCCTTCACCGACTCTTCAAGTTCGCGCTGCTGCGCGCTGGCGCTGGCAAGTTGAGCCTGAAGGGTGTTGACTTGAAGTTGGTACGGCGTGGGATCGATGCGGAACAGCACGTCGCCCTTCTTCACCGGCCGGTTGCCTTCCTCGATCGGGACTTCGATCACGCGGCCACGGACCTGGGAGACGATCGGCACCGTGTAGCGAAAGACACGAACATCGCTCGACGAAGGTGCGACGACGTTCAGCGTGAGGATCATGACCGTCAGCGCAACGATGGGAATAATGACGACCGTGACCTGCGAATAGATGTTCCAAGGCAGCCACTTGAACTTGATGAAGATGAGCCAGACGCATAGCGAATAGATGCCGAGGAGCAGGATATCCATCAGGCTCTGTCCTCGGCCGCCGTCGGCGCTGCCCCGGCCGCTGCCTGCAGCTCGAGGTCGGTGCGAAGCTTCTTCAGGTTGGACGGCAGCGCGCCCTTCGCGGCCATCGCGTCGAGCTCGCTGCGCAGATGCGCCACCTCGTCATGCGGCAGTTCACCAGCCCGGGCCTTCTCTCCCATCGTCTCGTGCCAGTGTTCGTGCTTGTCGGTGCCGTAGGCCACCTTGTACCCAACCGGCTTGGTGAATGCCCAAAGCCACGCGAGCGGCCAAAGCAGTCCGCCGAACACGAGCGAAAGCAGGCACAGCGTCTGGATTGCCGCAGTCTGCGGATGATGGCGCTTCTCCGCCAGTCGCTCGGGCATCACATGGAGCAGCCAGAAGACCACGATGACAACCACCGGCACCACGATGAGGACCACGATCGCGATGATGTCCGCGGCCTTGTCGAGCGCCTCGCCGGACAGGAACGACGCATGGGCAGGCAGTGCCGCGAATGCCGCAGAGAGCGCTGCCGCCCATCGGCAAATGGCAAGAAAGCTATGCTTGGACATCGTTCCGACCGGAATGGGTGAGCGGCGGATTCTAACGCGCATTGACACGCGTGCGGTTCGCGCTGCACCGGGCCGGAACCGAACGGCTCCAGCGACGGCATCGCGAGTAAGATGAGATTTCATATCGGTAGCTCGTACTCGAAGTTCGAACGGTCGAGGCGCCATACGCTGCGTTGCGGCGTATTTTCATTTGCGGGTATCCCGGCGCTCGCGAATCGATCGTTGCGATTGGTTGTGGTACTGTCAAGTTCTGTCTAGCTTTATCGGGGCCAGCGGCGCGATGCCGCTGCCAGCGAGACTCGCCCTCGACACTGCGAGAGGATGCCGCCGCGTTTCATGCTGCCGCGCACGCTCCTGCGCCGTCCTCGCAATTCTCGACAAGGCTGCATGCCCGGAGCCTGTTACATCGACAAAGCCCGCGAAGTGCGAATTTTTGTCGAGTTCTGTGAGGACGTTGACGCCGATCCGAGGCAGCATCTGGTGTCGAGTGCGCCGCACAATTTTTCCGGCCAAGGAGCGCCAACATGGACGACAAGGGCAACCTGCGGGGGGGCTGGTGGGCCAAGAACCTCGACGACATCGATCGCGAAGTCGCTCGCCTCGCGGCAATCTGCAACGTGAAGGTCCTTGACGCCGGCGTCATCGCACGCATCCTGGAAGGTGACGAGTCGGTATGCGGGACGCGCAACGCTGCCGCCTTCGCAAAGCTCCGGGACGCGATGAAGATGCACTATCACATCCGGACGAAGGCCGTGGAGGCGATGGGAGAGCACGCTACCGCCCGGATCATCGAACAAATTGTCGAAGACCTGCGCCAGCGCACCGGCGACAGGCTGGGCGGAACCCAGCCGTAGTGTCGATCGGCTTCCAGGAGCAGATATGTCGATGAAGATCGATCGCCAGCTGGCGCACAGCCAGGAGATGTCGAACAAGGTCGCGCTGCTCTTTCAGAAGCGCGCGAAGATTGCTCACGAGCGCTTCACGGAGCAGCTCAAAAGCGCGTGCGACGACAACGCAGTCGGACAGCTGCTGACCAATCCCGCGGCGGCGGCGAAGGTCTGGACCGACTGGTACGAGTACGCCGTGGATGCCGCGCAGCGGTCGGTCCTGTTCTGGGACACGATCCGCGAGCGGGGCAACGCCTTCGTGGAGCACGCAAGCGCGGGACTGCCGCCCTTGCTGCATTTCGATTACGAGATGGTGGTGGATGGTCGCAAGCTCGGGCGGCCGGTCAACTATGCGCTGGTACGAATCGTGCCCCCCGAGGGCGTCGACGTCGATCCGACGCGACGGCCGTACGTGATCATCGATCCGCGTGCCGGCCACGGCCCGGGAATCGGCGGCTTCAAGGACGACTCGCAGGTTGGTGTCGCGCTGCGCGACGGCCACCCTGTTTATTTCGTCATCTTCTTTCGCGACCCGGAGCCTGGGCAGACGCTGCTCGACGTCTGTGAAGCGGAGAAGCAATTCGTGCACAAGGTGCGCGAGCTTCATCCGCACAGCGCGAAGCCCGCGATCGTCGGCAACTGCCAGGGCGGATGGGCGGCGATGATGCTCGCGGCCGCCGATCCCGACGACACGGGCCCGATCGTGATCAACGGCGCGCCGATGTCGTACTGGGGCGGCGCGTGGCAGGAAGGCGAAGGCGACAACCCGATGCGCTACGCGGGCGGAATGCTCGGCGGAACGTGGCTGGCGTCGTTCGTCTCCGACCTTGGCGACGGCGTTTTCGACGGCGCGTATCTTGTCGAGAACTTCGAGAATCTGCATCCTGCGAACACGTTCTGGGACAAGTACTACCACCTGTACGCCAACATCGACACAGAGCCGCCGCGCTTTCTCGAGTTCGAGCGCTGGTGGGGCGGCTTCTACCTGATGAATCGCGAGGAGATCGAGTGGATCACTCGGAATCTCTTCGTCGGAAACAAGCTGTGGAAGGGTGAAACGAGGGCTTCCGACGGGGCGATGTTCGATCTGCGCAACATAAAGGCGCCGATCATCCTGTTCGCGTCGATGGGCGACAACATCACGCCGCCGCAGCAGGCGTTCAACTGGGTCGCGGATGTCTACGGTTCGACCGACGAGATCAAGTCGCGCGGGCAGGTGATCGTCGGGCTCATGCACGAAAGCGTGGGTCATCTCGGGATCTTCGTGTCGGGAAAAGTTGCCAAGAAAGAGCATAGGCAGATCGTCTCGGTGCTGAAGTCGATCGAGACGCTGCGGCCGGGGCTCTACGCGATGTCGATCCGGGAGCTCGAGACCGACGGCGAGGAGGTCAGCTACGAGGTGGAATTCAGCGAGCGTCAGCTCGAGGACGTGGTAGCGCGCCTCAACCGCTTCGACCGCGCCGACGAGAAACCCTTCGAGGCGGTGGCGACGATCTCCGAATTCAACCAGCGCGCATACGAGCTCTTCGCCCAGCCGCTCGTGCAGGCGACGTCGAGCGAGTCCGCGGCGAAGATGCGTCGACAGTTCCATCCGCTGCGTGTTCAGCGATGGGCGCTGTCGGACCTCAACCCGTGGCTCGGTTGGCTCGGTCCCACCGCGAAAGCCGTCAAGGCGCAGCGCCGCAGCGCCGCCAAGGACAACGCTGCGCTCAAGATCGAGAAGGCCGCCTCGCGCGCGATCAGCGCGTCGCTGGACTACTATCGATCGGTGCGCGATGCGGCGAGCGAGGCTGCGTTCTTTCAGACCTACGGCAACGTGTTCTCGCTTTTTGCCACCGACGATCGCAAAGCGGGGAAAGAGACTACGAATCCGATCGTAGAGCCCCGCGAGCTGCCGTTCGTGAAGGAGGCCCTGGCATCGATCGCCGAGGGCGGATATGCCGAGGCGCTCTCGCGCGTCGCATGCCTGCTCGCGCGGAAGGGCGAGCCCCTGCTGCTGTCGCGACTGCAGCTGAAGCAGGAGCTGATGTCCGACTACGGCGATCTGCTGCCCGCGATGCCTGCGGACCAGTGGCGCCGCGTACGGGGCGAGCAGGAGATCATCGTTCGCTATGAGCCGGAGCGGGCGCTCGCAACGTTACCGAAGCTCCTTGCGGATCGGGCGGATCGGCAGAAACTGGTCACGCTCGTGCAGAGGCTTCTTGCCGACGAACGGGTGCAGCGTACGAAGCCATCGAGCGAACAGGTTGCGATGATCGAGCACATCGGTGGAGTGCTGGGAGTCGACGCCGACGCGCCGCGTCCAGCGCCGGTGCAGCGCAGGCGCAAGTCATCCGGCACCACGGCGCGCAAGCGGGGAGGCTAAATGGAACGAACTCACGAAAAATACAACCGGCTGCTCGACTTCTGCCGGTCGCTGCCGCCGACGCCGACGGCGGTCGCGCATCCCTGCGACGAAAGTTCGCTGCGCGGCGCCATCGATGCGGCACGCCTGGGCCTGATAACACCGATCCTGGTCGGCCCCCGCGCGCGGATCGAGGCCGTCGCAAAGCAGTTCGACATTGATATCAGTGGAGTCGCGATCGAGGACACGCCCTTTAGCCAGGCCTCGGCGGCGCGGGCGGTCGAACTGGTCCGCGAGGGCAAGGCTGAGGCGTTGATGAAGGGCAGCCTTCATACCGATGAGCTGATGGCGGCCGTCGTTCAGCGCGAAACAGGCCTGCGGACCGCGCGGCGTGTCAGCCACTGCTTCGTGATGGACGTCCCTTCGTATGCGGAGACGCTGATCGTCAGCGACGCCGCGGTCAACATCGCGCCGACGATGGAGGACAAGGTCGACATCATCCAGAACGCGATCGACCTCGGACACGCGCTTCGGTTCCCCGAGGTGCGCGTCGCGATCCTCTCGGCAATGGAGACCGTCAATCCGAAGGTGCCTTCGACGGTCGAGGCGGGCGCGCTGTGCAAGATGGCCGACCGCGGCCAGATCACCGGCGCCGTGCTCGACGGACCCCTGGCGCTCGACAATGCGATCAGTCTCGAATCGGTCAAGATCAAGAAAATCGAGTCGCCGGTCGCGGGGCGCGCGAACGTTCTGATCGTCCCGGACCTCGAGGCCGGCAACATGCTCGCGAAGAGCCTGTCGTTCATGGCCGGCGCGGATGCGGCCGGCATCGTGCTCGGCGCACGCGTTCCCATCATCCTGACGAGCCGGGCCGACTCGGTCACGACGCGGCTGGCCTCGTGCGGGATCGCAGCACTGGTCGCACACACGCGCCGCGAGGCAGCCGCCAAGGCCGTGGTGTGATGAACGCGTTGCCACGCGCACGACGTTCGCCGCACCGATCGGACAGCGCAACTTCGGTTGGGGACTGACATGAACGATGTCATCGTCGTCGTCAACGCGGGGTCGTCGAGCCTCAAGTTCTCGCTGTTCGTGCAAGCGTCGAAGGGCCTCGAGCTGGTCGCGCGCGGGCAGGCGGAAGGTCTGTACACGTCGCCGCGGTTCGTCGCAAAGGACGGCGCGGGCGACGTCATCGAGGAAAAAACCTGGGGAGAAGGCATCGAGCTCGGGCATGCCGGCGCGCTCGATCACCTGATCGCTTTCCTGCGCCAATGGCGTGCCGACTACAGGCTCGCCGGTGTGGGCCATCGGGTGGTTCATGGGGGGCTGGAGTACGCGAAGCCAGTGCGGGTCGACGCATCGGTAGTCGCAGCGCTGGAGAAATACATTCCCCTCGCGCCGCTGCACCAACCGCACAATCTCGCCCCGATTCGCCTGCTGCTCGAGCGGCTGCCGACACTCCCGCAGATCGCGTGCTTCGACACGGCCTTTCATCGCGATCAACCGCCCGTCGCGCAGGCCTTCGCATTGCCGCAGTCACTGACCGATCGCGGCGTGATCCGCTACGGCTTCCACGGCCTGTCCTACGAATACATCGCGCAGGCGCTGCCCGCGCACGATTCCCGCGCAGCGACCGGCAAGGTCGTCGTGTTGCACCTCGGCAACGGATCCAGCATGTGTGCGATCGACGCAGGCCGGAGCATCGCGAGCACGATGGGATTCACCGCGGCCGATGGGCTGCCAATGGGCACGCGATGCGGCAATCTCGATCCGGGTGTGGTGCTCTACCTGCTGGACGAGCTCAAGATGGACGCGCGTGCGATCGAAAAGCTGATCTACCAGCAGTCGGGCCTGCTCGGCGTGTCCGGCATCTCGAGCGACATGCGAACGCTCGAAGCGAGTGACGAGCCGCGAGCGAAGGCCGCGATCGCGCTCTACGTCTACCGGATCGGGCGCGAGCTGGGCTCGCTGGCGGCGGCGCTCGGCGGCGTGGACACGATCGTGTTCACGGCAGGTATCGGCGAGAACAGCCGATCGCTGCGCGAACAGGTTTGTCGCGACGCAGCATGGCTCGGCGTCGATCTCGACGTCGAGGCCAACGCCGCCGCCCGCGACGCAACGCGGATCAGCTCGACGGCAAGTCGCGTTTCCGTCTGGGTGCTGCCGACGAACGAGGAGCTGATGATCGCGCGCCATACGCGAGCGGCGATCGATGCCGGCCCGCGGTCGCCTGTTGCATGACCGCCCATGCGAACTGATCTCACGATACCGATATGACCATCGATACGCCGCGCACGATTCTCAAGGGCAAGAAAGCGCTCGTCGTCGGTGTTGCGAACGAACACTCGATCGCCTACGGCTGCGCGAAGGCGTTTCGCGAGCTCGGCGCCGATCTGGCAATCACTTACCTGAACGACAAGGCGCGCCGCTTCGTGGAGCCGCTCGCACGCGGGCTGGAGGCGCCGCTGTTCCTGCCGCTCGACGTGAGCGTCCCGGGCGCGCTGGAAACGGTGTTCGAGTCGATCGCGACCACGTGGGGAAAGCTCGACATCCTCGTTCACTCGATCGCGTTCGCGCCGAAGGAGGACCTGCAGGGTGGGCTCCTCGACTGCTCGGCGACGGGATTTGCGGCGGCGATGGACATTTCCTGCCACTCCTTCGTCCGGATGGCGAAGCTCGCCGCGCCGCTGATGACGGATGGCGGCACGATGTTCGCGATGAGTTACCACGGCGCCAACAAGGTGGTGCCGACCTACAGCGTGATGGGTCCGGTGAAGGCGGCGCTCGAGGCGTGCTGCCGCTATCTCGCCTACGAGCTCGGCGAGCAACGCATTCGTGTCCACGCCGTTTCGCCGGGACCGCTCAAGACGCGCGCGGCATCCGGCCTCAAGGATTTCGACCTTCTGCTCGCCGAGGCGGCGCAACGAGCGCCGCTTGGCGAGCTGGTCGACATCATGGACGTCGGATTCACTTGCGCGTTTCTCGCGACTCCCTATGCGCGGCGGCTGTCGGGTGAAACGCTGTACGTCGACGGCGGCGTGAACATCATGGCGTGACGAATCGCGCGAAGTCCCCCGATACTTTTTGCCACCGGCGGCGTGTTTTCGCCGCGGCCCTCGCGCTTGCCGCATTGCCGCCGACGGTTAGCGCGCAGGGGGTCCCCGCGCCGCTGCGCGACGGCGAAGTCACCGTCGACGCAACGACCTCAGCGCAAGTTCCGAAGCGCACCGGCCGCGCACGCTTCTTCGACCCCGACGACGGCCAGCTCGACCTGTCGCACTTTCTGGAAGATGCGCGAGGCTTCCTGCCCGTGCCCATTGTCGTTACCGAGCCCGCTGTCGGCTACGGTGGAGGCGCGGCGGGAATGTTCCTGCGACCGCGCAAGGAGGCGGGCAACGAGGGCTGGGCGCGCCCCGACATCTCCGTCGGAGGCGGCCTCGTCACGCAGAACGGAACATGGGCGGCATTCGCTGGGGATTCGAGCCGCTTCCTCGACGGTCGGCTGCGCACGCTCGTCGGCGGTGGGGCGGGCCAGATAAACCTCGATTTCTTCGGACTGTCGGACGATCCCTCGTCGCGCGATCAGGGCGTTCGCTACTCGCTGCAGTTCGCAGCATTCGTCGGACAAGCGAACTGGCAGCTCGCACCGAAGTCCCCATGGTCCGTCGGCGTGCGCTATGTGTACGCAAACGTGGACCCTCGCCTGCGGGACGAGCCGCTGTTTCCCGGGCTTGCCGAGCGCACGCGCGTGACCGTCTCGGCGCCCACGGTGATCGTCGAGTTCGATTCCCGCGACAACATCTTCACGCCTACGCGCGGCGTCTATGCCGAGACGGCGTACCTCGCGTCGCGCGAGGCGCTGGGTGCTACCGTCGGCTTCGAGCGCTTCGACCAGCTGCTGATCGGATGGTATCCGCTGCGCGATGACGTGACGCTCGCCGCCAATGCAACGTACTCGCGGGCCTCTGAAGGCACGCCGTTCTTCCTGCGTCCGTTCGTGACACTGCGTGGAGTCCCTGCGGTGCGCTATCAGGGAGATCAGGCGGCGTCGATCGAGATCGAGGCGCGATGGCAGTTCTACGGACGCTGGAGCGTCGTCGCGTTCGGCGGTGCGGGCCGCACGTGGACCGAGCGCGAGAACCGCTCGTCGCAGCAAAGCGTGGGCAGCGGCGGCGCGGGCTTTCGTTACGAGCTCGCGAGCAAGTTCGGCCTGCACGCAGGCATTGACGTGGCAGCGAGTCCCGGCACGGTGGCGGTCTACTTCGTCATCGGCAATGCGTGGTTCCGGCCGTGATGAGCTCGATCCAACTCAATGTGCGCATGTCGAGATTTGTCGAGACGCGACCGCATTGCCGGTTCACGATCAGAGACACGAAACGACGCGCGAGCCGCGATCGCGTTGGCCGCGCAGCGCAAAGGAGGCGAGATATGGCAACCGTTCCGAAGTCCAATGGCGCGCGCTCCGAATCGGCCTGGCGTGGCTTCACCGGCGGCGCATGGCAGACGCGGGTCAATTTGCGCGACTTCATCCAGCGCAATTACACGCCGTACGAGGGCGACGGGTCGTTCCTCCAGGGACCGACCGAGCGCACGAAAGGCATGTGGCAGAAGCTGAATCCGCTTTTCGCCAAGGAACGCGAGAAGGGCATTCTCGACGTGTCGCAGGTGCCCTCGAGCATCCTCGCC
>Ga0207697_10001284_pt1 | contig 13778 bp, 10 predicted proteins | sample KBSSwiS5withPhiX_FD_184293 | JGI IMG/M metagenome (GOLD analysis project Ga0207697, IMG submission 184293) | Switchgrass rhizosphere microbial communities from Kellogg Biological Station, Michigan, USA, with PhiX - S5 (SPAdes) (version 2) | ecosystem: Host-associated > Plants > Roots >... | reverse complement strand
TGGATTAATTGTGCTCATCCGCACGTTCCTGAGTTTGTCGCTTCAATTGGAAATCGAAGGAAGATTGCCGTGGCAGCGCGAAGAGCTGCCTCCACATTAATAATACAGCGAGCACATGTGCAGCCGCGAGGGGACCAATGCCGCCTCCTTTAACGAAATAAGTAAAAAGGAGGCTGTTTAAATGAAGAATGTACTCCGTTCAACGTTTGGAACGCTGGTGGTGGCAGCTTTTTTGGCAATTGCACCGCCAATGTTTGCCCGTGGGGGTCATGGCGGACATCGCGGTCACGGAGGTGGGCATGCTGTCAAACATGCCGCGGCCGGTCACGTTAAAGGCGGCAAACAAGTTAAGGGGGGCAAATTCGTTAAGGGTGGCAAATACGTGCGGGCCGCGCGGGGCTATGGGCGCTACGCAGGTGGCGCATATAATTGGAATGGCGGTCGTAACTGGGGAGGCAGTTACTGGTATCCGTCCTATGGATATTCTCGATTGGGCTATTACGGCTACGGCTATCCGTCCTACGGAATTGGCTATTACGGTTACCGCTACGGTGGGTACTACGGTCCGTACTCCGGATACTACCCTTACCGCTACGGATATTGGTGGCCGTCCGTGACCTTCAGTTTTTACTAAGGATCAAGCCACCACTGGCGTAAGTCGGGGCCGCAGTGATGCGGCCCGCTTACAAATCTCTCGCACGGACGCCGAACGCTACACCGTCTGATGTGACTCCTGGCGACACAGAGCGTCTCCCGTTTCCAATTGGATCGTGGAGTGATCAATTCCAAAGCGAGTGTGCAGTTCTTCGCAAATGCGCGCGAGCATCTTGTCATCGATTTGCGCGTCGGGCTTAACAAGGTGTGCGGTCAATGCCGTTTCCGTTGTGCTCATAGCCCAGATGTGGAGATCATGCACTTTCGTCACACCGGGCAGTGCCACCAAGAATCTTTCCACTTCGATCGCATCGATACCCGCCGGAACGGCGGCCAGGGACAAGTTGAGGGAATCGCGAAGCAATCCCCACGTGCCAATTGCGATAACGAGAACGATGAGCAAACTCACCATCGGATCGATCCATTGGACGCCAGTGACGTTGATCGCGAACCCGGCCACAATTACACCAGCCGATACTCCCGCATCAGCGGCCATGTGGAGGAATGCGCCTCTGATGTTTAGATCGCGCTCTCGACCCTTCATGAACAACAACGCCGTCGCGCCGTTGATAACGACTCCGACGGCAGCGACCAGCATGACCGGATTGCCGGGAACAGAAACGGGCTGGCCGAAACGCCGAATTGCTTCCCACGCAATCGCACCAATCGCAACCAGTAGTATGATGGCGTTAGCGAGCGAAGCGAGAATGGAGCTGCCGCGCAAGCCGTAGGTATGACGTTTCGTCGGCGCAGTCTGACATAAATACGAGGCAACCCACGCCAGCATGAGGCTTAAAACATCACTGGCATTATGTCCTGCATCGGCGAGCAACGCGAGAGAATGAATCGCGAGGCCTGCGATGACTTCGACAATAATATAAGCGATGTTTAGCCCAATGCCGAGAGCGAACGCCTTGTTGTAGTTTACTGGCGGTTGACTGTGATCGTGAGCCATAATCCTAGTGCTCAAACAGGATGATGATCAGGCCGAGTAAACAGAACACCACGCCGACGGTAATCGGCTCGTATTTCTCGAGCGCCTTGAATCGGAGACGTTGCAGTCCGAGGAGAGTCAGCCACGTAAATACAATCATTCCGGCAACGGTCCCAACGGCAAGGATCGCGCTAAGCAATGCAAAGCCGAACCAGCCGTACTTTGCGCCAGTCAGGAAAACCGGTAGGAATGCTTCGCATGGCGAAAATGTAAGCAGCGCAACAAGGCTGGCGATCACTGCCCAATCCGATCTTGGCCGCGACCATTGATGCTCGATCTTTTCGATCTCGTCGTGTTCGTGATGATGGTGATGATCAAGGTCATCGTGCGCATGATGCCCGTGTAAATGAGCATCATGGTGATGCTGCTGCCGCTCATGATGACCAGGCCCGCCAAACAGATGCACATGCCCGTGACTGCCCTTGAGTCGTGATACGAGGTAGAAAAGGCCAACTGCAATCAACGCGCCGCCCGCAATCAGCGGAAAGGTTCTGCTCCATTTTGCGTTGATCGCGATACCGCCCCATGCGACCACGACTCCGAGCGCGGTCGTGAAAAGAACGTGGCCACTGCCCGCGATGCCAGTCACGACCAGTGTCTTTGCGGAATTCCAATGTTGTGCCCGCGCAGCAACAACAAAGGGGAGCCAATGGGTTGGAATCGCGGCGTGCAGGAACGCAACTGTGAAACCGGTAATAGCGATGGCCGTAAATAGTCCGGTAGTCATGCGATGTGCGCTACCTCCATGCTCCACGTCTGCGAGTGATCTTGTCTATTGCGTCGAACACGCACACAAGCCAACCGAAGATAAGGGCGACCTGTGTGAACCACTCACATGCCCGGCTTCGTGACGTCGGTCTCACACCGTTATCCTTCCACGATCGACTTCACTAACAGCAGTAACTCGCGCAGCTGACTGTTTGTTTCTTCGTTCCGCCCATTCATACAAGACAGGCAGGAGAACGAGCGTCAGAAATGTCGAGCTGATAATGCCCCCGATAACGACTGTTGCGAGCGGCCGTTGGACCTCCGCGCCTGCGCTAGTCGAGAGAGCCATGGGAATAAAACCAAAAGCTGCGACAGCCGCCGTCATGAGTACCGGACGCAAGCGCGTAAGGGATCCTTCGATTACAGCAGTGCGAACATCACGACCTTCTTCGCGCAATTGATTGAAATAGCTGATCATCACCACTCCGTTGAGCACGGCGACTCCGCTCAACGCGATGAAACCTACGGCCGCGGAAATGCTAAATGGCATATCGCGCAGCCAAAGGGCAAAAACGCCCCCTGTCACAGCCAACGGGACACCGGAATACACGAGCAACGCCTGGCGTACGCTGCCGAAGGCCATGAAGATCAGGACAAAGATGAATACAAGCGCCGCGGGCACAACAATCGCCAGTCGCGTCTTGGCTTCGCGAAGATTTTCGAACTGCCCACCAAATTCGAGCGTGTAGCCTTCCGGCAATTTGACGTGCTCCCGAACTTTTGCCTCAGCCTCTCGCACCCAGCTTTCCACGTCGCGGTCTCGCAGGTTCACCATCAGCGCCGCGCGGCGTTGAGCTGAATCGCGCAAAATTGGCGATACCGTTTTGACACGTTGGATATCGGCCAGATCACCGAGCGGCAGAAGACCGGAGTCTCCGACGCGGACCGGCAATGCGCGAATCGTTTCCAGATTTTCGCGATCGGCTTCCGCCAGCCGGACTACAATGTCGAAACGGCGATTCTGCTCGATCATTGTTCCGACGGTCTGCCCGCCCAAGGCGGCAGCGATCGTTTGGTTCACGTCGCCGGCGTGAAGATTGTATTTTGCCAGCACATCGCGCTTGACCCGAATCTCAAGCATGGGAGCGCGTCCGGTCGTTTCGTATTCGACCTCGCCTTCGCCCTCGCGCGTACCGGGAATTTGCTCCAGCACTTCTTTCACTTCGGAGCCGAGCCGTTCCAGCACGTCGTAGTCGTTGCCGAAGATTTTCACCGCGATATCTGCGCGAATACCTTCCAGCATCTCATTGAATCGCATCTCAACTGGCTGCGCGACCATCATATGAGCACCGGGATTTAGCGCTTCGATTTCAGTCGTAATGATTTTCGCCAGGTCATCTTTGTTTATCAGCTTGTTGTTTATTTTTCGCCATTCGTTTTGCGGTTTGTAGTAGATGTAAAAGTCGCAATCGCTCGGCGGCATCGGGTCAGTGGCAATTTCTGCGCTGCCAATTCGCGAAAAGACGTGTGTGACCTCAGGAACACGTTTGGGGATTTCTCGCTCTGTCCTGCGTTGCTCTTCAACGCTTTGCTCAACGTTAATGCTACTCGATCTAAAAACCATTATGGTGAAAGTGCCTTCATCAAGCTTCGGAATGAAATCCGCCCCTAGATTGCGGAAGAGGAACATCGCAACGGCGAACAGACTGACGGCACCCAGCACAACTAACCAGCGCAGTCGCAGGGACAATCGAAGGGTAGGGGAGTAAACCGTTTTGATAAAACGAATAACAACATTGTCGCGTTCGGCGATTCGACCTCTGAGCACAAATGAGCACAGCGCCGGCATTAAAGTAAGCGCCAGCACCAATGATCCGGCCAGGGCGAGCATCACTGTCAGCGCCATCGGGTGAAACATTTTTCCTTCGATGCCCGACAAGGCGAGGATCGGCAAATAAACAACGGCGATGATCAGGACACCAAAGAACATCGGTGTCCCGACTTGTTTGCTAGCGGCGATAACCGTGTGCAGCCGTTCATCGGTTGTCAGCCGTCGCCCAAGCTGGTGCTGTTTTACGCCAAGTTGGCGAACAACGTTTTCTACGATGACGACAGCGCCGTCGATGATGAGCCCAAAATCGATTGCACCAAGACTCATCAGGTTCCCCGAAATTCCAAACCGCGTCATGCCTGTAATGGCGAAAAGAAGCGACAGTGGAATTGCAGCGGCGACGATGAATGCAGCGCGCCAGTTCCCAAGAAGAAAGAGCAACACCGCGATAACGAGCAACGCGCCTTCGAACAAGTTCGTTGTCACGGTGCGAATCGTTCGGTGCACAAGATTCTTTCTGTTGTACTCAGGGCTGATGACTACGCCCGAGGGCAGCCGCTTTTGGATTTCCTCGATCTTTTCAGCGACGCGCTCCGCGACGGCGTGGCTGTTCTCGCCCATCAACATCATCGCCACGCCGAGCACCGCTTCTTCCCCGCTGTGCGTCGCCGCGCCGGTGCGAAACGCATGACCAATTTGAACTTGCGCGAAATCTTTTACCCGCAACGGCATGACGCCGGCTGCGAATTTTACTGGTAGCTCCGCAATTTCCTCCGGTGAAGCAACTCGGCCAACGCTGCGAATCACAAGCTGTTCGCCTCCTGCATTGACAATCCCGCCGCCCGCGTTCTCCACGTTCTCACCAACAACTTTTGCGAGATCGTTAACCGTTAACCCCGCATTGCGGAGCTTCGCGATGTTCGGTTGCACGACGATCTGTTTAACGTATCCGCCATAAGCGTTGACCTCAGCGACACCGGGAACCGCACGCAAGTGTGGTTTGATTATGTATTCCTGTATTTCCCACAGCGCCATCAGCTGCGCCTCGCGCGTGCGCGGAGCGTTTGGCGCGTTTGGGGCGTAATCGATGGTGTAATAAAAGACTTCGCCGAGGCCGGTCGTAATCGGGATGAGCTTCGGTGTGAGCCCGGGCGGCAGAGAATCGGCCGCGCTTTGCAAACGCTCGTTCACGAGCTGGCGTGCACGATAAATATCGGTCTTATCGGTGAACTGAAGCGTGATCTGTGACAGACCGAAGCGCGAAAGCGAACGCATTTCGGTTACCCCGGCCACTCCACCGAGCGACATTTCCAGTGGCACTGTCACGAGTTTTTCCACTTCATCCGGCGCAAGCGCGGGCACTGTGGTGTTCACTTGGACTTGCACTCCGGTGATGTCCGGAATCGCATCCATGGGCAGTTTTGTTGCCGACCAAAGCCCGCCGAGAAGAAGCGCGAAAGCACCCATCAGAACCAGGACTCGCTGGCGAACAGAGAATTCCAGAATCTTGTCGATCATCGCTGCCCCTCTTCGCCGTAAAGCTTCAGCCCGGTCAGGATCTCCAACTCCTGCGCGGCCTGCAGCGCATCCTTTTGCAAGTCGGTGAAAGTGCTGACCAGCTCGAGATATTGCTTTTGCGTTTCGACGTAGATCGTCAGTGGGACAGCGCCCATCTGGTAATTGCGATCCGCTGTTTCCGCCGCCTCCCGAAATTTCGCCAGCTCATCTCCTCTCAAATTGTCGATCTCAGCCCGCTTTGCTGTCAGGATGGCTGCGTGTTGCGCAACTCGTCGTTCGACTTCGCGTTCAGTCATGGCCAGGGAGGCTTCGGCTTGTTGCTGGCGCGCTTTGCTAGTCGCGATGTTGCCAAGATTGCGGTCCCAAAGTGGCAGCGGCAATGAGACGCCAAGACCAGCCCGCTGCTCCCGGTCGATTGCATTTTCCATCGAATAAAACGGCCCAACGGAAATCGCGGGAAATCTTTCGTTCTTCGACAAGGCGACTTTGAAGCCTTGCTGAGCAAACTCTACCTGCCGGATGCGAATATCGAAGGCATTGGCACGCGCAGCATTAAGAAGTCTGGGAAGCGATGCCGCACTGAACTGCACTTTGCCTGCGGCCACCTTGAGTGGCACGTCTGCGGGAAGCCCGCAAAGTTGATTTAGCTCCGCTAACGATGTTGCTATTGCTAATTCTGCTTCGCGTTCCTGACGCCGAAACGCGAGCGTGTTTGCATCGATGATTCGCGCTTCCAACTGCGGCGTAACGCCCGCCGTCGGCCGCTGTGCGAGAACATCGCTTAGGGCCTGGAAACGGCTGGCGACTTCACTTGCCGCGGCTGACTTTTGTTGCGCGCTCGAAATGCCATACGCCAGCGTCCGCACTCGCGCGGACAATGAGAAGCGAAACTGTTGCAAATGCAGTTCGGCAAGCGCCACATCGTGATTCGCAATCGCTTTGCGTAACGCAATTCGACCAGGATACTCGAACGTTTGGCTGAATGAGAGAGCCAGGATTGCGCCATCGCCGCTGGTTCCTCCTGAATTGTCCCGCGAATTCTTGTAGCCAAATTCGCCATTTAGTTCGGGGTTGCGAACGGTTTTGGCAGTTCGCACCGCGCCTTTTGCAGCAGCGATCTCAGCGACGAAGAAGTTTAACTCCGGATTTCGCTGGAGCGCCTGCTTGACCAGTGCTTCCGGTGTTTCGGCGAGCGCACTCGCGCACACCAGCACAACGGCGATCGCTACAAATGGTTTGATATGTGTGTAAATGGACATTGGAAAAAAAGCGGAAAGTCACAACGCGTTTGCGTTGTACCGGCGAAGAGCGCCTGAGCAGAAGATGCGCGGAGACACCGCGCCTGCGCTCAGTTGTTAGGCGAGCTGAGGCGGATGATCAATTGCCACCGGCGGACCCACCCGCACCGATTCATCACTTATTAAGATGAAAACGGATGGTTGGACGTCCGCGCTAACGTGCACGCCATTATTGCCAGCGATGACACTGCCGTTGTGAACAGCGCATGAGCAATGGGAACAAGGTGTTTTGTCCTGGTGAGAATCTGATGGACATGTTTGTGCAGCACAATGTTCCCCGCGCGCATCAACGATCGAATCCGCAACGATGTCACCAGCAAAACATAGCGCAGCGAAACACGCCACGAGCTTCATGATCGAAGTCGCACGAAGAAGTGACATCAGAATGGCCAATAACTGGTAGAAGAGGGATTTGTCAAACTGCCTATGCCAGTCAGAAAGGGGAGAGTTTCCAATCCGCTCTTTTATCCTCCGTTGAATTAGTTTCGATTGGCGGTGCTATTGACGCGCGGATGTTGCGTCGCTAGTCTCGCAAGCGTGATTCGTTGGATTGCTCGCGCGGTCACTATTTTCGCGCTCTGTTGCGCAATCGGTCTGCAATGGCTGGCGCTTCAATCCATCGCATGGACAGCCATGATCGTGGATTACTCCAAGCAGGGTTCCATCTGCCGCGCAATTGCAAAGACACTCGATGGAGCGCACCCATGTTCCCTCTGTCACGTCGTCAATAGAGCTAACACGGCTGAAAAGAAAGCAGACCTGCAACTGCTCACCCCGAAGATCGACATGATCTGCGCATCGCGCGCGATTTCTTTGTTCCAACCTTTCGTTTCCGTCGACTACACGGCACCCGATTTTTCTTTCGATAAAGTCGGGCGATCCCCGCCCGTCCCTCCACCGCGATCACTCCTCGGTTAGTTCGCGCTTGGTCTGGCTGCGTCGTGCGTGTGCACGGGTCGTAGCCTGACGTCGTCACAACGCGGGAACTGCCGTACGCGGATCCCCGCTCATGTTCCAGTGGTGGAGAAACGAAATGAAAACTTTACGCTTAATCTTACCAATTTTATTAGTGGCAGGCCTAACAAATGGCCATGCCTGCGATCTCTGCGGCTGTTTCACGCCGCAGCTAAATACGATGCAGCAAATGCAGTCGTCTGATTTTCCATGGTGGGAAAGAGGATGGTTTGGAGCGGTCAGCGAGCAATTCACTCGATTTGGTACTCTTCAGGATAATGGAATCGAAGTTCCAAATCCGACCGGCCAGTACCTGAACAGTTCGATCACTCAGCTCGTCTCCGGTTATCAGATCACCAGCCGTTTCGCCTTGCAGATCAATGTTCCGCTGATCTATCGCGAGTTCAAAAGACCGGAAGGATTCGAAATTCAGCAAGGCACGGTTTCCGGTCTGGGCGATATGTCGCTTCTGCTTAAAACGGTTTTCTTCCATTACGCTTCGCCGGCTGAACGAGACTTTGACGTTAGTGGCAAAAATCCCGTTCCGATCATGCACGAATCGGATTTTACCGTTTCGGCTATTTTGTTAACCGGTATCAAATTCCCGACCGGCGACAGCAGCCGGCTGAAGGAAGAATTTCACGAGGTGGAAGTCCCAGGCGCGCCCGAGAGCGGAATTCACGGCCACGATTTGACTCTCGGCAGCGGATCGTACGATGGAATTTTCGGCGAGCAAACAGCTCTGCGTTACAAGAACGTGTTTTTCGAGAACAATGTGCAATTCGCGGCGCGTACCGAAGGAGCACACGATTATCGCTTTGCCGACGATTTGATGTGGAGCGGAGGGCCCGGCTACTATGTGGTGCGCAACGCCAATAATATTCTAGGGCTGCAGTTCGTCGCGTCTGGTGAATACAAAGGCCGTGACCGGTTTCGCGGTGAACCGGCTGTAGATACGGGCGTAAGTTCAGTTTTCCTTGGGCCTCGCGTAGTCGCATCACGGGGACGTTGGAGCGCAGAGGTGAGCGCCGAGCTTCCGGTATTCATCCACAATACTTCGCTACAGGCGGTGCCGGACTACAAGCTGCATGGTGCAATTTCGGTGCAGTTCTAATCACGACTGGAAGGCCTGATACACGCCTTACGGCCTAGCTCACGCCTTGCTACAGCACGAACATCGCAGCCGCCGCTCCGAACATTACTATTGTAATAATTCCAACCGCGATTCGTGATAACCACGAACTGGGCTGACCCTGCATGAGTCTGCGGTCGGACGCTACGACCAGAACTCCGACGAGCAAAAATGGCGCAAGCACGCCGTTGATGATGGCAGTCCAGAACAACGCTTTCACCGGATTGATATTTAGGAAATCCATTGCGACTCCAAGCAACATTGAAAAGATTAGCACCGCGTAGAAAGCGCGAGCACCACGAAACGACTCGTTGAGCCCCTGCTTCCATGAAAACGTTTCCGCAAATGCGTAGGCGGCGGAACCGGCGAGCGTTGGGATTGCAATAAATCCAACACCGATAATGCCGATGGTGTAGAGCAGATACGCCAGAGTTCCCGCGACCGGACGTAGGGCTTCGGCTGCTTGTTTCGAGGTTTGGATATCTTTGATCCCGTGCCGATGCAGGACCAAAGCGGTCGTTAGAATAATGAAATACATCACGAGGTTGGAGAAGAACGTCCCGACGCCGACATCGAGCTTGCGATTAATGATTTCTTTCTTCGTCGCACGCTCTCGTTGCACCAGGAGCCGACGACCCATCGCTTTCTCTTCTTCAACTTCCTGCGACGCCTGCCAGAAAAACAAATAAGGGCTGATTGTTGTTCCGAGAATCGCGACGAGATTTTCCCACGCAGCATGGTCCCTTGGCCATGATGGAAAAACAGTATCGCGCAGCACCTGGCTCCAATTCGGCCCAGCCATAAAAGCGGTAATGATGTAGGCGAAGAGAACAGCAGCCAACCACTTCATTACCGTTGCAATCTGGTGATACCGGAACCGTACGGTCGCCGCAGCGATGCCAACTCCAAAGATCAACACGTATATGTGCGAATTGATTCCACTGAGCATTTCGGCCGCGTCAGCCATACCAGAAAGATCGGATCCGACGTTGATCGTGTTAGCGCCCAGCAATCCAAGCGCGCCGCCGAATAACAACCAGCGCGGGCCCTTTTGTCGCAACGCGCTGGCCAATCCCGTGCCGGTGACCATTCCGATGCGCGCGCACATGAACTGCACACACGCCATAAACGGCCACGTGATGAATGCCGTCCAGAGCATCGCTGTTCCCAACTGCGCCCCAGCGATCGAATAAGTTGCAATGCCCGACGGATCATCATCCGCTGCCCCTGTAATTAATCCCGGTCCGAGAACAGAAAAGAAACGCCGGATGAAGTTCTTTTTTTCGGTCGGCGTTTGTTGGCTCGGCATCGCCGATAGGTAGCGGAAGAGTTTCGCGCGGGCAATTGAAAGCGCTGAACCGCGCACCTGACTGTCGCCGATGCGCAGCATCTAGTGAGAAGCGCCATTTTGCATCGGGCCGCAGATCGTTGTGACTAGCGGGAGAATGGTTTAATAGCCCTCGGTCCATGCAACACATCCGATGAAACGTCGGTCCATCCGCATTGCGTTGGTCGTTGCCGCTTTCACCGCTGCCGCCGTCGTACTGATTAACGCCAGGGTGCACCAGGCGGCCGGACGCGAGCTGCGCGAGATTATTCTTGCGGAACTTCAGCCGGTCGCCTTGAAGAATTGTACGCTCAAACGCTTTGGCAGCGCCAATGACGGCGGATACCTGATGTGTGAGAATCTGATTGCGCCACTCGACGCGGCTTACTCATATGGGGTCGGCACAAATGACGACTGGGGATGCGAGGTCTCGCGCCGATATCACGTTCCGGTGCACGAATACGATTGTTTCGATCCCGCGAGGCCAACCTGCGAGGGCGGCAGATTTGTCTTTCACAACGAATGCATCGGAGATCGGAGCGGCTACAGGGATTCGCGTTTCTTCGACACGCTGGAAAACCAGATTAGCAAGAATGGCGATACCGGACGGCATGTGATCATAAAGATGGACATCGAAGGCGGGGAATGGGAATCACTTCTCACAGCGCCAGACGAACTGCTGGCTTCGATTCCGCAGCTCGCGATGGAAATGCACGGGTTTGACAATCCGAAGATTCTCGAGGTGCTGCGTAAACTAAAGCGGAACTTCTATCTCGTGAACCTCCATTTTAACAACTGGTCATGCACATCGAGAGCGGCGCCGCTCCCGGCTTGGGCCTACCAGGTGCTCTGGGTGAACAAGCGCATTGGCATTGTCGATCCGAACGCACCGGTCCCCTCGCCGATGAACCCACTCAACGCGCCCGACTCACCGACGTGGCCGGACTGTCAGTTGCCTCGGCCAAAGTCGGAGCGCTGATCGTTCAAGGAATTCTTGGAGCGCACAAAGGCGAACCGATTCGGAAGATCATTGCCTCTCTCGCACAACAGCGACGACCGAATAGCCGGCGTTGCCCAGCAACTTTCTTATTTTGCTGTCATCCATTGTCTGGCCTTGTCTTGTCTGAATCGTGACCAGTTTGTTTTCAAGATCGACGTCGACGGTTTTCACTTCCGGCTGAGTCCTGAACATTTTTTCAATTGCGGACGCGCAGGGGTCGCAGGCCGTTCCTTTAATCGTGGCTTTGATTGTATCGGCAGCGGCGAAGCTACAAATGCCCAAGCTGATGACAAAAGTTATTAATCGACTCATCGCAACCTGAATTGAGGGCGCCGGGTTTTCGTTTGCTTTTCTTCGGGGGATTTTACAAGGAAGATGACTACACTTCTTCAACAAGGAGAGAACTATGAAAATTGATAATTTGGAATCTATAGCAAGAAAACTGGTAGCGCCGGGCAAGGGGATCCTGGCAGCAGATGAAAGTTCGGGGACGATCGAGAAGCGATTAAAAAGCATCAATGTCCCTTCGACCGAAGAGAACCGGCGGATGTATCGCGAAATCTTGTTTACCACAAAAGGTGCGGGCGAATTTATCAGCGGCGTGATTTTGTTTGATGAAACGATTCGGCAGAAGGCCCGGGACGGACAGAGTTTTGTCGAAGTGCTGGAGCAGCAGGGGATCGTTCCCGGGATCAAGGTCGATAAAGGCGCCAAGGCCATGGCCAATTTTCCCGGCGAAAAGATCACGGAAGGTCTGGACGGGCTGCGCGAGCGATCGACCGAATATCGGAAACTTGGCGCGCGCTTTGCCAAATGGCGCGCAGTCATCACAATCGGCGACGGGATTCCGACGCGCATGTGCATCGAGTCGAACGCGGAGGCGTTGGCGCGTTACGCGGCGCTTTGTCAGGAAAGCGATTTGGTGCCGATCGTCGAGCCGGAAGTGCTCATGGACGGCACGCACACCTTGGAACGGCATTTCGAAGTCACCGAGCAAACCTTGCGAAGCGTTTTCGATTCTTTAGCGGAACACCGCGTTGAGCTCGAAGGGATCTTGCTGAAGCCGAACATGGTGCTTTCGGGCAAAGAAAATCCAAGGCAAGCTTCAGTGCAGGAAGTCGCTGAAGCTACAGTGCGTTGCCTGAAGCGCGTGGTTCCTGCTGCCGTGCCGGGTATTGTGTTTCTCTCGGGCGGCCAAACCGATCAGCAAGCGACCGAACATCTAAACGCGATGAATCGTATGGGAGATCTGCCATGGCAGCTCAGCTTTTCCTATGGACGCGCATTGCAAGCTCCGGTCCTGAAGGCTTGGAAGGGGGACACAGCAAACGTCAGTGCTGCTCAAACGGCATTCCATCACCGTGCGTGGTGCAACAGCAAAGCGCGATTCGGCAATTACACCGAAGAAATGGAAACCGCGAAGGCCGCTTAGCTGTCGACGAATCGGCGAAACGGCGAGGCGGTGAAACGGAGCGACCGGGAACATCGCCGATTCGCCGACTCTCCGTTTCGATTCCCAAATCTGAATCGGCTCGCGTCTGGTGGCTACGGGGAAAATTGCCCGACGACCTGCTCCTGAGACTTCGTCGCTCTTTCGCCATTCGACATCGGTCATTCGTCACTTATAGGCATTGCAGTCCACAATGATTTACACCTGCCCGATGCATCCGCAGATTGAGCAGGACCGCCCGGGACATTGCCCGATATGCGGCATGACTCTGGAGCCGAAGACAATCGGGGTGGGGGATGAAGAAGAGCAACGCGAAGTCAATTCGCTATCGCACAAGTTCTGGGTGGCGCTCCTGCTCACGATCCCGGTGCTGATCATCGCGATGGGCCATGCAATTCCAGGGCTGAATGTCGATTCAATCATTCCGAGGCAAATCGGAAAATGGATCGAGTTTGGCCTAACGACGCCGGTGGTTCTTTGGGCGGGTGGCTTTTTCTTCACCCGGGCCTGGCAGTCGATCGTCAATCGCAGTCTCAATATGTTTACGCTGATCGCCGTCGGTGTCGGCGCAGCGTATGTCTTCAGCGCGGTTGCGGTACTGGCGCCCGGAATTTTTCCCGAATCCTTCCGGCAGCACGGCGAGGTCGGTCTTTATTTCGAGGCAGCGGCGGTCATCACGACGCTCGTCTTGTTAGGCCAACTAATCGAGGCGAAGGCGCGCAGCCGCACAGGCCAGGCAATCAAAGCCTTTCTTGGCCTTGCGGCAAAAACCGCGCATCGCGTCGGCGATGGTCAGGAAGAGGACATTCCGGTGGACGCAATACAAAAAGGCGACCTGCTGCGTGTACGTCCCGGTGAAAAGGTGCCCATCGACGGTGTGATCGTTGAAGGCCAAAGCAACATCGACGAATC
>Ga0207697_10001282_pt1 | contig 13790 bp, 11 predicted proteins | sample KBSSwiS5withPhiX_FD_184293 | JGI IMG/M metagenome (GOLD analysis project Ga0207697, IMG submission 184293) | Switchgrass rhizosphere microbial communities from Kellogg Biological Station, Michigan, USA, with PhiX - S5 (SPAdes) (version 2) | ecosystem: Host-associated > Plants > Roots >... | reverse complement strand
TACTCCACTGCCCGCTGGGTCTGCACCGCGGCGCGCAGCGCGTGTTCGACGCGGCCGCCGTTGAAGCCGCCGATCGCCTGGAATTCGTCGAGCGCGACCGCGAGCCGCCGGCCGCGGACTTCGGCGATCCGACCCGGTAACGCGAACACCTCCTGGGCCAGCCGCGAGACGTCACGCTCCGACCGAACGGCCGGGAAGCTGACGCGCAGTCCACGCTTGCCGACCCGGTCCGGTTCGACCCGGACCTCGGCGCGCACCCCGTTCAGCAGGTCGCGCAGCCACGCCGTCGCCCGCTCGAGGCGCGTCTCCATCGCCACCAGCGCCTGGGCGTAGCCCTCGAGGAACGCGACGTACGAGCTGAAGCTGCTGACGGTCACGTCGGCGGTCAGCACGCCGCTCCTCGACACCGCGGCCAGCGCCTGGCGGACGAGTGAGGACTTGCCGTAGCGGCGCGGCGAGATCAGGAAGATCTTCTGGCCGGCACGCAGGTCGTCAGCCAGCCGCTCGAGCTCGACCTCGCGATCGACGAACGCCGCCGCCGGCACGACCTCGCCATAGACGAAAGGGTTCGCCATGCGCTACGTAGAATAACGTAGCGGCTACGGATGTCAACGTAACGGAGGCACCGGGAGGATGATCGGCGCCCGTAACGCCCAGGTCGCCGTTGCTGTCCACACCGCGTGCTCCTGCGGCAGCCATGAGGGCAGTGACTGCCAGCCTTCCCCGCCGGGCAGCCGAGACGAGGTCACGAGCACCATCGGCTCGCCGATACGGGCCGCATCCGTGGTGGCGAACGCGGCGCGGAACAGGATGCCATCGGACGGAACCGCGACGTAGCTGGCCGCCCACGTGCCGGATCGCTCCAGGCCCGGCAGGTTGTGCCGGCTCGGGACGATCCCGGGCGGCAGGACGAACGTGACGGTCAGCCCCGGTTCGCGCGGGACGACCGAGATCAGCAGCTCGAGGCCGCCTTCGACCGGTTGCAACGATGCCTGGGTGACGCGCGCCGGCGCCTCGCCGAGCGTCCCCCCGGCGGTTCTGAAGACGAATGGGGAGGCGAGCCGTCCCCACGGGATGCCGCCCGGTGTCACGGCCGTGGTGACCGGAAGCCACCCGGCGGGTGCGCCCGGCGCCACATCGAGTCCGGGCTCGTTCGAGCCGACCTCCCAGATGGGTAGGGCGTCCGGCGGCTGCAGCACTCTCACGATGCGGCGCAGCGGCGCGTCCACCGTGTAGGCAGGCGCGCGGTACGCGGCCGCCGCGCTGAACGCCAGACCGACGAGCGCCAGCGTGGTGAACACCGATGGTCGCAACAGACGACGGGTCGCGGCGAAGGTGCCGAGAAAGGGCGGCGCGAGCATGAGGCCTGAGAGCGTCAGCAGGCCCGCGAACACGAACACCGGCGTGATGATCGGAAGACGCCCGAGCGTGGCGACCAGGAATCCGAACAGGATCGCCGTATCACGCAGCCAGAAGATCGCCGTCAGCACCAGCACGATCAGCGAAGCGGCGCGAACGGCCCACTCGCTTCGGGGTGGCACGACTGTGAAGAGCACGCCGGCCGCGAGGAGTGGAAGAACCCACAGATACGCCGCCGACGGCGCCACGAAGAACGCGGCCATCGCCAACGCAATCCAGATCGGCAGGGACAGACTCCACACGACCAGGGGATGGCGCCAGCCGTGTGCCCGTTCAGGCAGCCAGCGTCCCGCGCGGCTCACGCTCCATGCCGAGAGGGCGCCGACGACCAGCAACAGCACGAACAACCGGCCCGGGCGCGCGTACCACGGGTGGTAGACCTCGCGGCCTTCTCGCAACGCCCACGTCGTCAGCGTCATCGAAGCGAAGGCGGCCCCTACGCCGACCGCCGACCAGATCGCCGTCAGCAGCCAGCGAAGCAGGCCGGCCATGGCGACAGCCGTGGCCGTGACCCGCACCCACGCCAACACCCCGAACACGATTGCGGCGATCGCGAGAAGGCGGCCGAGCGTCGAGCCGTAGACGAGCCCTGAGCTACCGGCGACATCGAAGTACGTGCCGCGATCCGGCGAGCGCTGGGTGATGTCGGTCGAATCGAGCGCGGTGAGGATCGACACGACGTTCTCGCCGGTGTCGCGGATGGTTCGCAGCGATAGCCGTTCCGGCGTGTCCCGCGCCGTGTGATACGCGTAGCTGTCGCCCACCGGCGCGAAGTTGAGGCCGGGAATCTCGTCCCGGCTGAGGATCGAAAAGTCGGTGTCGTTCGGCAGGTGCTTGTAGATTTCAATCGCGAACGAGCCGCCGCGCGGATGCGGAGCGTGGCGCGCCCACGGATCGATGAGCCAGCGGTTGCCGGGACCGGTTTCGAACAACAGCGCAGGTCCGTCGGAGCCGATCGACTCGACCTGCACGTACGCCGACAGCCGGCTCGTGACGTCGCGGTCGGTGACCAGGGCGGCGGCACCCATCAGCCCGGCCTCTTCCCCGTCGGTCAGGACCACCATCACCGACCACTGCCGGCGCTCGCGCGCCGCCAGCACGCGCGCCGCCTCCAACGCCACCGCCACTCCCAACCCATCGTCGGTCGCGCCTGGCGCGTCGGGTCGCGAGTCGTAGTGCGCGATCACGCCGATGGCCTCGCGGCGGGAACCCGCGAGCGTAGCGATGATGTTGGCGACCCGCGCGGTCGTGCCCAGCTCAGGCCGGCGTGCGTCCGCCTCCTGCACCCGCACCTCGAACCCGGCCTGCTTCAATTGATCGACGATGTATTCGCGGGCGCGGGCGTTGGCGGACGTGCCGACGGCGCGGCTGCCGATAGTGCCCGCGAGCATGCCCACGTGCGCGCGGGCGTTCGCTTCAGAAAACAGCCCGCTCGGCCGCGAGCAGGCGGTCGTCGTAATGAGAAGGACTGCCGCTGCGATCACGCGAGGCCAGCGCATCGGGGGAGGGTACAACAACAGCGAACGGCCTCTACGCTTTGGGCTTTTGGCCGGCCGGGCCTGAGGCCCAGCAGCCAGACAGGCCTGAAGCCCAGAGCCTAGAGCCTGAAGCCAGAGTTGGAGGCGGGCGGCAGGTTCAATCGCCCGGTGTACAACGCCATCCCCACCACGGCGTCGATGCCGCGCTGGTCGAGGGCGTCGACTTCTTCCTGTGTGGTGATCCCGCCGGCGGCGGTCAACGCCCGCGTGGTTGCCTGCCGGACGGCCTCGATGGCGGCCATGTCCGTGCCCTGCATCATCCCCTCGCGGTCGACGTGCGTATAAAGGAACTCGCCGGCATACGGCTGGAGGAGCCGCGCGGCCGCGGCCGCCGTCAGCGACAGCTTGGTCCGCCAGCCGTGAATGACGACGACGCCGTCGCGGCTGTCGACGGCGGCGATGAGTCGCTCGATGCCGGCGGCGTCGCGCATCGCCTCGGCCATCGCCAGGTCGACGCCGGTCTCCGTGAAGAGGGCCGAACTCACGATCACCTTCGTGGCCCCGAGCGCGAGCACTTCCTTCGCTCGCGCAGGCGTCCGGATCCCGCCGCCGACCCGGCACGGCAGCTCGCCGCAGATCCGCGCCACCAGCGCCTCGTTGCGCCCCACCCCTTTCGCCGCATCCAGATCGATCAGCTGCACCTTGGGCTGGCCGCGCAACCGCTCGATCCAGGCCTCGATGTCGGTGGTTTCAATAGCCAGCTTCTCGCCCTGCACGAGTTGGACGATGCGGCCGCCTTGGAGATCGATCGAGGGGATGAGCATGCGGAGTCCTTGAGAATTGGCTAAAGGCTTAAGGCTGAAGGCGAAGGGCCAGATAAAGAGCTTTGAGCCAGAGCGTCGACAATCGTGGCGTGTGACCTTCCGTTGTGGCCATCAGCCCTGAGCCTAAGCCTTGAGCCCGTGTCACCCCACCAACCTCACTGGAACTCCCGCCTCACTCAAGTATTCCTTCAGATCGCTGACCGCGTGCTCCGAGTAGTGGAAGATGGAGGCGGCCAGCGCGGCGTCGGCCGCGCCGGTGGTGAAGACCTCGACGAAATGCGCGAACGTTCCCGCGCCGCCCGAGGCGATGACCGGGATCGAAACGGCGGCGGACACGGCGGCGGTCATCTCACAGTCGAAACCGGCGCGGGTACCGTCGCGGTCGATGGAGGTCAGGAGGATTTCGCCGGCGCCGCGCGCCTCGGCCTCGCGCGCCCACTCCACTGCATCGCGCCCGGTCGCGGTGCTCCCGCTGCGCGCGAACACCGCGTAGCGACCGCCGTCGCGCTTGGCGTCGATCGCCACCACGACCGCCTGGCTGCCGTATCGGCCGGCGAGCCGGGTCAGGAGTGCCGGGTCCGCCAGTGGCGCGCTGTTCAAGCTGACCTTGTCGGCCCCCGCCTCGATGACCGCATCGGCATCCGCCTCGGTCTTGATTCCGCCGCCGACCGCGAGCGGGATGAACAGCTGCGCTGAGACGGCGCGGATCGTATCGGCGAGCGCCCGCCGCTGCTCGAGGGTCGCAGCCACGTCGAGAATGACCACCTCGTCGATCCCCTCGACGTTGTACCGCGTCGCCAGCTCCGCCGGATCACCCGCCCGGCGCAGTCCTTCGAAGTTCACGCCTTTGACCACGGAGCCATCGCGCACGTCGAGGCAGGCGATTATTCGTTTCTTCAGGTTCGAAAGGTTCGACGGGTTCGGGTTCATCGGTTCGTTCAGCGTTCACTGGCACATCGTCACGAAGTTGCGCAACACCTGGAGGCCGACGTCGCCGGACTTCTCGGGGTGGAACTGGACGCCGCAGATGTGGTCGCGCTCGACGGCGGCGGCGAAGGGCCGGCCGTGGGTCGTGACCGCGATGCAGTCAGCGGTCACGGGGGCGGCGTAGGAGTGGGTGAAATAGACCTCCGCTCCGTCGGAGATCCCCCCGAGCAGCCGCGACTCGCGCGTGAAGTCGAGCGCATTCCAACCGACATGCGGAACCTTGACGACGGGCGGCAGGCGCTCGCAGCGGCCGACCATCAGGCCCAGGCCGGCGACGTCCTCGGCTTCGGTGCTCGACTCGAACAACCATTGCAAGCCGAGACAAATGCCCAGCAGCGGCGTGCCCCGCACGGCAGCCTCGAGGATGGCGGCTTTCCACTCGCCACCGAGTGGTGACGTAGCCTGGAAATGACCGACACCGGGAACGACGATGGCGCGCACACCACCCAGGTCCGCCGGCGAATGCGGCGTCACGAGCGCGGCGCCGATCGCGGCGAAACCCTTGCGCACGGACGTCAGGTTGCCGGCGCCGTAGTCGATGAGGGCGATTGCTGGTCCCGCCATCTCAGAGCAGGCCTTTCGTGCTGGGAAGCGTCCGGGCCATCTGCCGATCACGCGAGCAAGCGAAGCGCAGCGCCCGTGCGAACGCCTTGAACAGCGCCTCGATCTGGTGGTGGCTGGAACGGCCGTACAGGATCTTCAGGTGCACGTTGGCGCGCGCTCCCTGCGCGAACCCGTCGAAGAAATCGCCGAGCAGCTCCGCCTGCAGATCTCCGACCCGCTCGACCGCGAGCTGCAGATCGACCACCGCGTGGATGCGTCCCGACAAATCGATCGCCGCGACGCCGAGGGTTTCGTCCATCGGCATCACGAAGTAGCCGGCCCGATTGATCCCTTTTCGATTGCCGATTGCCTGCGACACCGCCTCGCCGAGCGCGATCCCGACGTCCTCCACCGTGTGATGCTGATCGACGTCGAGGTCGCCTTCGACCGCGAGCTTTAAGTTGAAGCCGCCGTGCCGCGCCACCAGCTCCAGCATGTGATCGAAGAAGCGGATGCCGGTGCTCACCTCGTAGCGGCCCTTGCCGTCCAGATCGAGTCGCAGGGCGATCGATGTCTCGGTCGTTTTCCGCTGCACTATGCCGCGCCGCACAGAACCTCCTCCAACGCCTGCGTGCATCGAACCGTATGCTCGACGACCCCGGTGGTGATGCGCGCGCACCCGGCGCATCCCGGATCCCGCGATCGGTCGCGGATCGCCACACCCCGTTCGGCGAGGCCGTCGATCACCGCCCGCAACCGCCCGCCGAATCGCACCAGGACGAAATTGCCGTGGCTCGGCCAGTAGGTCACGCCGAATCGATCGAGCGTTCGATACAACAGCTGCCGCGACTCCGTTACCTGCGCCACGTACCAGTCGAAGTAACCGACGTCCTCGAGCGCCGCCGGCAGCGCGACAGCGGCGCCGACGTTCAGCGTGTACGGCGGCACGGTGCGCCGCAGCGGCGCAATCGTCTCCGCCGCTCCGACCACCGCTCCGGCCCGGATCCCGGCCAGCCCGTACGCTTTTGCGAAGGTGCGGCCGACGATGACGTTCGAGGGAAGCGCGTCGAAGCCCGGGCCGAGCAGCGTCTGGCCGGCGAAGTCGGCGTAGGCCTCGTCGACGAAGATCAACGCCTGCGGGGCGCTTCGCGCGATGGTGAGAATGTCCTGTTCGCGGACCAACCCGCCGGTCGGATTGTTCGGATTGGTCAGGAACACGGCGCGAGTGCGCTCGTTGGAAGCCGCCAGCAGCGCCGCGAACGGGAACGCGAAGCCGTCACCAAGCGGCACCTCGACGATCCGGCCGCCGGCGGCATCCGTGCACGCCGCATACATGTCGAACGCCGGGACCACGATGATCGACTCGAACGGCGCCTCACGCGGGCTGTGCTTGAGCGCCGCCATCGCCGTCGCCAGAATCCCATCGTCGAGTCCGTTGGTCAGCACCAGGCGATCCGCGCCGACGCCGAGGCGGGCGGCGCAGGCCGCTGTTACCGCGTCGTAGTCCGGATAGGTCGCGATGTCATGCCGGGTCAACGACTGGATGGCTTCGAGCACCTTGGGTGAGCACCCCGCGGTGTTCTCGTTCAGGTGCAGGCGCAAGGCGTCCGCCGGCGCGATCACCCGTTCGTACTCGTGGGTCATCGCTGCGATCCTCGCGGCCGGGCAGCGGCACGCGCGGCGATTCGGACCGCCATCGAGGCGGCGTGCGCCGACAGCCCTTCGGCATTCGCGAGAGCCACGCCGGCGGGACCGATCCGACGAAGCCCCGCCGCCGTGATGCGCTGGACCGTCGAGACGCGCACGAAATCGGCGGCGCTCAACCCGCCGCGGGCGGCGGCGGCGCCGCTGGTCGGCAGGACGTGGTTGGACCCGGTGACGTAGTCGCCGCAGGCCTGGGCGCTGTAGTCGCCGACGAACACGGTACCAGCGCGGGTGAGCCGGGCGGCCATGGCGTCCGAGTCACAGACCAGGTGCTCGGGCGCGAGACGCTGACCGAGCGCGATCGCCTCATCAGCGTTCCTGGTGACGATGATCCCGCCGTTGGCGGCGAGCGACACCGGCGCCGGTCCATCAGCAGGCATCTGGCGGGCGACCTCGCGCGCCACGTCCTTCGCCAGCCGCTTCGAGGAGGTGATGAGAATCGCTCGGGCATGCGGGTCGTGCTCGGCCTGCGCGATCAGGTCAGCGGCGATCCAGTCGGGACGTCCCGTGTCCGAGACGACGGCAATCTCGCTCGGGCCGGCAAAGAAATCAATCGCGCAAGTATCGGCGACGAGAGCCTTGGCGGCGGCGACATACGCGTTGCCCGGACCGACGATCTTGTCCACCCGGGCGATGGTCTCGGTGCCGTAGGCCAGGGCGGCGATCGCGTGCGCGCCGCCCACGCGATAGAGGCGGTCGACCCCCGCTTCGCGGGCCGCCGCGCAGATGACGGGATCGATTCGCGGACAGACCGCGAGGATCTCGCGAACACCGGCGACGCGCGCCGGAATCGCCGTCATCAGCAGCGAGGACGGCAGTGGGTAGCGGCCACCCGGGACGTAACACCCGACGCGATCGAGCGGCGTGACGCGCTGCTCGACCCTGACGCCGGCGACCGGGCTGACCGTCCACGCGCGCGGGATCTGCTTCCGCGCCACCCGCCGGATGTGGCGCGCGGCGAGCCCGAGCGCCTCGCGCACCTCGCGCGGCGTGTCGCGGACGCCCTGTTCGATCTCGGCGGATGCCACCTCGATCGATCCCGCCAACCGGTCGAACTTGCGGGCGAAGGCAAGCAGCGCCGCGTCTCCCCCCTCGCGAACGCGCGCGACGATCCGGGCCACCCGTGCCTCGAGCCGTGGATCTCGCCCGGGCCGGCGATCGAGCAATGCGGCGACGCCGTCAGCGTCGCTGGAGGAGATGATGCGAAACATGGTCTTGGTACTGACGCTGCCGGGTCCCCGATCCCCGGTCCCCTCAGAGCACTATCTTATTGAGCGGATACTCGACGATCCCTTCGGCGCGCGCGGCTTTGAGGCGCGGGATCAGGTCGCGCACCGCGCGTTCCTCGATGATCGTGTTGACGGCGACCCACTCCTGATCGCTCAGCGGCGAGATCGTCGGGCGCTGCAGCGCCGGCAGCAGCGACAGCACCGACTGCAGATCGCCGACCCGGACGTTGAGCATGATCCCGACCCGGCCCTGCGCTTCGATCGCCGCACGGAGCAGCAGCGCGAGGTTCTCGATCTTGGTCCGCTTCCACGCGTCTTCGAGAGCGGCCGCGTTGGCAATCAGCTGCGTGTTCGACTCGAGCACGGTGTCGATGACCCGCAGGCGGTTGGCGCGGAGCGACGATCCGGTCTCGGTGACCTCGACGATCGCGTCCGCCAGCATCGGCGGCTTGACTTCGGTCGCCCCCCACGAGAACTCGACGTGCACGTTGACCTGCTGGCGCGCGAAGTACGCCTGCGTCGCCCGCACCAGCTCCGTCGCGATCGTCGCCCCTTCGAGATCCTGCACGCGTTGATACTTCGAGTCCTCCGGCACCGCGAGGACCCATCGCACCTTGCCGAAACTCTGCTTCGCGTAGACGAGATCCGCGAGTGCCACCGGCGCGGCCGCGGAGCTGTTGCCGGCGGCGTGTTCGGCGATCCAGTCCTGACCGGTGAGTCCGGCGTCGAGCACGCCGTCGGCGACGTAGCGGGCCATCTCCTGGGCGCGGATCAGCATGCACTCGATGTCGGGATCGTCGATGGCCGGGAAGTACGAGCGGGTCGAAGCGTAGATGTTGAAGCCGGCCCGCGCGAACAGCTGGATGGTCGCGTCCTGCAGCGAGCCCTTCGGAATACCGAGCTTGAGCCTCGCCACTTCAGGCACCCGCCCGCGCTGCGTCCGGCGTCAGCTCGCGGTTGAAGCAGGTCCGCTCGCCGGTGTGGCAGACGTTGCCATCGCCGAGCCGCTTCACTTTCAGCAGCACCGTGTCATCGTCGCAATCGACCAGCGCCGACGTGACCTGCAGGCGGTTGCCCGAGGTTTCCCCCTTCGTCCAGAGCTTGCCGCGGGTGCGGCTGAAGAACGTCGCAAACCCGCTCTCGAGGGTCAGCGTCAGCGCCTCCTGGTTCATGAAGCCGACCATCAGCACCTCGTTCGACGACTCGTCCTGCACGACCGCGGGGATCAGTCCGTCCAGCTTCGAAAAATCCATGGCGTGTCCAACTGTCCGTCACCGCGTGCGTGCCGCGGCGCAATAAAAAAGGCCTCGCCGGGTTTCGGCGAGGCCTTCAGGAGTTGCTCTGCGGTGATTGACGTTCTATCGCGTGCAGAATCCGACCGGCCCGCCGTTGCAGGACGCATGATGATGCCGGTGGTGGTGCCGCGCCAGAAACATCGCCGTCAAGACTATCGTCGCGTCGCGGGCGCTGTCAACTGCTGCGGCACCGAGACCTTCGAGTCGGGCGTGCGCCTGTCGTTCACGCCGTACGGCGTCCCGTCGGGCGCCACCCAGATGCTGTGCGCATCCCCTTGGCGGCCGCCGATGCGGACCTCGTGGCCTTTGGCCTTCAATGCCGCCAGCACCTCCGGACTCACGCCACCTTGCTCGATTGAAGCGCGGTCGGGCAGCCACTGGTGATGGATACGAGCCGTATCGACCGCCTGCCGGCCCGTCAGCCCGTACTCGGTCACGCCGAGCACCACCGATAGCACGGTGTTGATGATCGTTCGGCCGCCCGGCGATCCGGTCACGAGCACGACCTTTCCATCCTTGACCACCATTGCCGGCGTCATGGAGCTGAGCATGCGCTTGCCCGGATCGATCAGGTTGGCCGGGGTGCCGATGTCGCCGCCCGCATTCGTGTCGCCGGGCTTCTTGTTGAAGTCACCCATCTCGTTGTTCAGCAGGAACCCCGCGCCGCGCACCACCACGTGCGATCCGAAGCCGCCTTCGAGCGTGTAGGTGCTGGTCACCGCCATGCCGGCCCGATCCATCACCGAGAAGTGCGTCGTCTCGTCAGGCTCCGGCGCCTGCGCGTGAATGGTGACGATGTCCTTGCCGAGCTCGAGGCTGCTGGAGGCCTTGTCCAGGCTGATTGACGCCGCCACTGATATGGCGTGCGCTTTCGAGGTGAGCTCGGCGATCGGGACGGTGACGAAATCCGTGTCGCCCAACTGCCGCGCGCGATCGAGGTACGCGCGCCGCATCGCTTCGATCTGAAGATGAATGGCCGGCGCCGTGAGCAGCCCCTGGTCCTTGAGCTTGTACGGCTCGAGGATGTTGAGCATCTCGATCAGGGCGACTCCGCCCGAGCTCGGGGGCGGGATCGAGACGATCTCATAGCCGCGATACGTGCCACGCACCGGCGCCCGTTCCTTGGCCTTGTAGGAGGCGAGGTCGGCTTTCGAGATCAGGCCGCCGTTCGCCTCCATGTCCTCGGCGATGCGATCGGCAATCCAGCCGGTATAGAAGGCATTGGCGCCATCGTCGGCGATTGCGCGCAGGGTCTTCGCGAGATCCGGCAGCACCAGCCGATCGCCAGCGGCCCACGGTCCGCCATCAGGCTTGCCGTACGCTGCGACCGACGCGGGGAACCTGGCCATGTTGCCCTGCAGCTCGCGGTTGAGCGAGCCAGCGAGCGACGGGGAGAGGGGGAAGCCGCCTTCTGCGAGGGCGACAGCGGGCGCCACGACCTGCTTCCACGGCAGCTTGCCGAACCTCTTGTGGGCCAACTCGAGGCCGCGGACCGTGCCGGGCACACCAGGCGCGAGATAGCCGGCGGCGGTCAACCGGCGATCGATCGTGCCGTCGGCGCCGAGGTACATCGTTCTGGTTGATTTGAGCGGCGCCGTCTCGCGGTAGTCGTACGTCGTCACCTCGCCGGACGGCGTGCGGACGATCATGAAACCGCCGCCGCCGAGATTGCCGGCGTCCGGATGCGTCACCGCGAGCGCGAATGCGGTCGCGACCGCGGCGTCGACGGCATTGCCACCTTGCGCCAGGACGCTGGCGCCGGCATCACACGAAGGAGCTGAGACACAGACCACCAGGCCGTCCCTCGAGGGTACGCCGAGGTCGTCGGCCGACCGCATCGGCGTTGTGATCGATGCGGCAAGGGTGAGTGCGAGGATGGCGCTCGGTGCTCTCATAGGACTCTCGCAACCGTTCCGACGGTACGGGAATTGTAGTTGTAAGGAGCAAGGATGAGATAGTAGTGCGCGCGCGAGTTCACACTCGGAGTATGCATGCAGATCTGGCCAGGGCAGCCCTATCCGCTGGGCGCCACGTTCGACGGGGTAGGAACCAATTTTTCACTGTTTTCAGAGGTCGCCGAACGCGTCGAGCTCTCGCTGTTCGACGAGAACGACAAGGAAACGCGCATCGACCTGCCGGAGATGACGGCCCTCTGCTGGCACGGCTATGTTCCGGACATCCACCCTGGTCAGCGCTACGGCTTCCGCGTACATGGTCCGTGGGATCCCCAGCAGGGCCACTGGTGTAACCCCAATAAGCTGCTGAGCGACCCGTACGCGAAGGCGCTCGACGGCCAATGGGACTGGAACGAGGCGATCTTCCCGTACCTGTTCGCTGAACCCGAATCGTCCCGCAACGATCAGGACAGCGCCCCGTACGTTCCCAAGTCGATCGTCGTCAATCCGTACTTCGACTGGGGCAACGACCGCCGGCCCAACACGCCCTGGCACCGGACCGTCGTATACGAGACACACGTCAAGGGCTTCACGCGCACGCATCCGGAAATCCCCGAGGACATCCGCGGCAGCTACGCCGGCATGGCCCACCCCGCCGCGGTCAAATACCTGCAACGGCTCGGCATCACCGCAATCGAGCTCCTGCCGGTGCACCAGTTCGTGCAGGACTCGACGCTGCACGATAAAGGGCTGCGCAACTACTGGGGCTACAACTCGATTGCCTACCTCGCGCCGCACAATGAGTACTCGCACCAGCGCGGCCGTCACGGTAGCCAGGTCCAGGAGTTCAAGCAGCTCGTCAAGACGATGCACGAGGCCGGGATCGAAGTGATCCTGGACGTGGTCTACAACCACACCGCCGAAGGCAATCATCTCGGGCCGATGCTGTCGTTCAAAGGCATCGACAACGCCGCCTACTACCGCGTCGTCGCCGACAAGCGGCGGTATTACATGGACTACACCGGTACCGGCAACACGTTGAACATGCGGCACCCGCACGTGCTGCAGCTCATCATGGACAGCTTGCGCTACTGGGTCCTCGAGATGCACGTCGATGGCTTCCGCTTCGATCTCGCGGCGACGCTGGCGCGCGAGCTCCACGACGTCGATCGGTTGTCGGCGTTCTTCGATCTGATCCAGCAGGATCCGGTGGTCAGCCAGGTCAAGCTGATCGCCGAGCCGTGGGACATCGGCGAAGGCGGCTATCAGGTCGGCAACTTCCCACCGCTCTGGTCGGAGTGGAACGGGAAGTACCGTGACACGGTGCGCGATTTCTGGCGCGGCACGGACCAGACCATGGCGGAGTTCGCGTACCGCTTTACGGGCAGCTCGGATCTGTATCAGGGCACTGCGCGCAAGCCGCATGCGAGCATCAACTTCATCACCGCGCACGACGGGTTCACGCTGCGCGATCTCGTCTCGTACAACGACAAGCACAACGACGCCAACGGCGAAGACAACCGCGACGGCGAGAGCCACAACCGGTCCTGGAACTGCGGCGCCGAGGGGCCGAGCGAGGATCCGGAGGTCAACGCGTTGCGCTCGCGGCAGCAGCGCAACTTCCTGGCCACGCTGCTCCTCTCGCAGGGAGTGCCGATGCTGCTTGGCGGCGACGAACTGGGCCGCACACAGCAGGGCAACAACAACGCCTACTGCCAGGACAACGAGATCTCGTGGTACGACTGGGCGCACGCGGATCAGTCGCTGCTGCAGTTCACCCGCAGCCTGCTTCGGCTGCGGCAGCGCCATCCGGTGTTCTGCCGCCGGCGCTGGTTCCAGGGGCGGCCGATTCACGGCTCCGGTGTCAGCGACATCGGCTGGTTCACGCCGCACGGGACCGAGATGTCCGATGAGGACTGGCGAGCGGGGTTCGCAAAGTCACTCGGCGTGTTCCTGAACGGCGACGCGATTCCGACGCCCAACGAGCGTGGCGAGCGGGTCGTCGATCAGAGCTTCTACATGATGTTCAACGCCCACCACGAACCGCTGGAGTTCACGCTGCCGGAGGGAAAGTGGGGCTCGCGCTGGACGCAGCTGCTGAACACCCACGAACCGGGGGAGCTGCTGTCGGAGGACAAGCCGGGTCCCGAGCTTCTGGCCGGCGGATCGCTGACGGTGCAGGCGTGGTCGACGATACTGTTGCGACGGATCAAGTGACGTGAGCAACCCGGCTATTCAGCGCCACTACGTCGACGCGCTCGGGCGGCGCCATCGCCCGCCGGCGGCGACCATCGACGCCATCACGAAGGCGATGTCGGGCGCGCCTGGTGGCGAGGATCGCGTGCTGGTCGTGCACAGCGGCGCGCGCCCGGCGCTCGGCCCCGCCGAGATCAACCTCGAGGACGGCACGACGGTC
>Ga0207697_10001281_pt1 | contig 13792 bp, 12 predicted proteins | sample KBSSwiS5withPhiX_FD_184293 | JGI IMG/M metagenome (GOLD analysis project Ga0207697, IMG submission 184293) | Switchgrass rhizosphere microbial communities from Kellogg Biological Station, Michigan, USA, with PhiX - S5 (SPAdes) (version 2) | ecosystem: Host-associated > Plants > Roots >... | reverse complement strand
GTCTATGTTGACGAGGCGCTTCCTCGACCCACCGATGTGCCGCTCGCGGACCGGGCCGCGGTGTCGGAGGCGCTCGAGTTCATGGCGCTGCCGGCGGGGCAGCCGATCAAGGGCACGCGGATCGACGTGGCCTTCGTCGGATCCTGCACCAACGCGCGGCTCTCCGACCTGCGCGAGGCGGCGCGGATGGTGCGGGGCCGCCGGGTCGCGCCGCACGTGCGGGCGTTGGCCGTGCCCGGGTCCCAGGCGGTGCGGATCGCGGCGGAACTGGAGGGGCTCGACCGGGTGTTCATCGAGGCCGGCTTCGACTGGCGCGGCGCCGGCTGCTCGATGTGCCTGGCGATGAATCAGGATCGGCTCAACGGACGCGAGATTTGCGCGTCATCATCGAACCGCAACTTCAAGGGGCGTCAGGGCAGTCCGACCGGACGCACGCTGCTCATGAGCCCGGCGATGGTGGCCGCCGCCGCCGTGGCCGGAGAGATCGTCGACGTGAGGGAGCTCGCTACCCATGTCCATTGAGAAAATCATCGAGATCAGCGGCAGCGCCCTGCCGCTGCGCGGAGACAGCATCGACACCGACCGGATCATCCCGGCCCGCTTCCTCAAGTCGATCTCGTTCGAGGGGCTCGAGCAGCACCTGTTCGAGGACGACCGGCTGCAGGCCGATGCCGAAGCGGCGGGCACGCACCCGGTGTCCAATCCGGCCTACGCCGGCAGCGCGGTGCTCCTGGTGAACGCCAACTTCGGCTGCGGCTCCTCCCGCGAGCACGCGCCGCAGGCGATTCGCCGCTGGGGTATCCGGGCGGTTGTCGGCGAGTCGTTCTCGGAGATCTTCTTCGGTAACTCCGTCGCGCTGGGGCTGCCGTGCCTGACCGGGTCGCACGACGACATCGATCGGCTGCAGGCGATCGTCGAACGCGACCCGTCGACCGTGGTCACCGTCAACCTGGACACCCAAACGATCTCCGGCGGCGGGGTCACCGCCAAAGCCACGCTGCCGCCGGCGGCGCGGGAGTCGTTCCTCGACGGCACCTGGGACGCCACCGCGCTGCTGCTCGATCGCTTCGAGGAGGTGGAGGAGGTCGTCGGCCGGCTGCCCTACGTGACGGGGTGGAGGTGAGGACGCCGCGCCTTCGGTGAGGGTGAAGGCTGACGGCTGAGGCTAAGGCTTGTTCAGTTGCAGCGCATATCAAGAAGGAGCAGCAGCGACATCCTTGCCGAGTGCCACGAGTGGATGCTAGCCGTAAGCCTTCAGCCCTAAGCCTTCAGCCTGTCTAGCCCAGAGCCCCCTAGAGCCCCCCCTGCACCGTCTCGATGAACGCCTCCGCGGCGTGGGACAACTCCCCGCCGCGGCGGAACACGAGGCGGACCTGGCGAGCGGAGCCGAGGCCCGGGACGTTGACCGCGGCGAGCTGGCCGCGCGAGATCTCTGCCAGCGCACAGCGGCGCGGCAAGACGGCCACCCCGAGGCCGGACTCCACGGCCCGCTTGATCCCGTCCAGGCTCGGCAGCGCGATCTGGATGTTGATCGGGGCGTGCCGCCGTTCGTAGAGCCGCAGCACGCGCTCACGCGCGGGTGACGGATCGTTGTGCGCGATCACGGTCTGGCGGCCGACTTCCTCGAGCGATACCCGCCGCCGCGAGGCGAGCGGATGTGCAGGCGGCGTCAGCAGCACCAGCTCGTCCCGGCCAATGGCGACTGACTGCAGCCCTTTGTCGGGAGGCTGAAAGGTCAGCACGCCGCAGTCGAGGCTGCGGTTGAGGATCTCTGCAGCCATCTGCCGTGACGGGACCCGCCGGACCTCGACCAGCGCCTGCGCATGAGCGCGCGTGAAGCGTTCGATATACGGAAGGAGCGTGTGGACGGCCGCCTCGTTGGCGCCGATGACCACCCGCCCGCGCCGGACCTGCTGGAGCTCGCGCACGGCCATTTCGGCGTCTGACGCCAGTCGCATGAGCCGGAGGGCGTAGTCTTGCAGCAGCCGGCCGGCCTCGGTGAGGGTCCCGGTCCGCGACGTGCGGTCGAAAAGCCGCTCGCCCAGCTCCTGCTCGAGTCGTCGGATGCCCTGGCTGACCGCGGGTTGGGTGCGGTGCAGTTTCTTGGCCGCGGCCGAGAAGCTCCGCTCCGACGCGACGGTCAGAAACGTGCTCAGGTCCTGGAGCTGCATGGCGAGGGGTCGGGATGTGTCATAAACTCAATTAATCATAACGATAAAACTATAAATTTGACTCGACCTATCGGAGCGGGCTACAAAGAGATCCGGGGAGGATCCATGTCTACCAAACGGCTCACGATCTTCGATACGACGCTCCGCGACGGCGAGCAGGCGCCGGGCTTCTCGATGCGCATCGACGAGAAGCTCACCATGGCCCGCCAGCTGGCGGCGCTGGGCGTCGACGTGATCGAAGCCGGATTCCCGATCGCGTCGAACGCCGACGCCGATTCCGTCCGCCTGGTCTCGACCGAGCTGAAGGGACCGATCATCGCCGGGCTGGCCCGCTGCACGCCCGCGGACATCGATCGCGCGGGCTGGGCACTCGAGCCGGCGGAGCGCCGGCGCATCCACGTCTTCATCGCGACCTCCGACCTGCATCTCGAGAAAAAGCTGCGGATGACCCGTGAGGCCTGCCTCGACGCCGCAGTGGCCGCGGTGCACCGGGCACGTCGCTATACGGACGACGTGCAGTTCTCGGCGGAGGATGCGACGCGCAGCGACATGGACTTCCTGTGCCGCGTCGTCGAAGAAGTGATCTCGGCCGGCTGCACCACGGTCAACCTGCCGGATACCGTCGGCTACTCGACTCCCGAGGAGATCGGCGACTTCTTCCGGACCATCCTGTCGCGCGTCTCGAACGCGGGGCACGCGGCGTTCAGCACGCACTGCCACGACGACCTCGGCCTCGCGGTGGCGAACACGCTGGCGGCAGTATCGTCTGGCGCGACGCAGGTGGAGTGCACGATCAACGGCGTCGGCGAACGCGCCGGCAATGCCTCCCTCGAGGAGATCGTCATGGCGACCCGCGTGCGTGCCGATCGCCTGCCGTTCGAAACCCGCATCGAGACTCGTGAAATCTACCCGACCAGCCAGCTGCTGACGGCGATCACCGGCGAAAGCGTCCAGTCGAACAAGGCCATCGTGGGCCGCAACGCATTCGCGCACGAGGCCGGCATCCACCAGGACGGGATGCTCAAGGACCGCCGCACCTACGAGATCATGCGCCCGGAGGAAGTCGGCGTTCCACAGGCGACACTCGTCCTCGGCAAGCACTCGGGCCGCCACGCCGTGCAGCGCCGCTGCGAACAGCTCGGCACCGCCGTGGACCGCCACGAGCTCGATCGCGTCTACAAGGCCGTGATGGAACTGGCCGACCAGGAGAAGGTGGTCAGCGACAACGACCTCGCCGCGATCGTTCAGAAGGTCCGCGCCGGCACGCCGCACGCGGTTCCGGTCCACTCATCCCCGGACTTCGCCAATACTCCGGCCGAGACGGGATACGGGCACGGGGTCTAGGGACTGAGGCAGACGGGACTCGGGACTCGGGACCCGGGACCCGGGGGTCAACAACGAGGCTATTAATCGCGGCGGTGCTGAACTCGACTGTTTTCCTCTGACGCTCGTTCGCGATAACCGGCCTTCTGACCTGAGACCTTGAACTCAGTGCGCTACTCGCCGGCACGGGCCGTGACATCCGGGTCCCGGATCCCGAGTCCCGGATCCCGACTCCGCCAGCGAAGTGCCTACTCCACAGTGACGCTCTTCGCCAGATTGCGCGGCTGGTCGACGTCGCAGCCGCGGCGGATGGCGATGTGGTACGCGAGCAACTGGAGCGGCACCGCCATCAGCACCGGTGTGAGCAGCGGGTGTGACGCGGGGATGGTGATCAGGAAATCCTTCGCGGGATCGAGCAGCTCGTGCAGGCCGCCGGTGCCGGGATTGGTCAGCGCGATCACCGCCCCGCCGCGTGCCTTGGCTTCCTGCACGTTGCCAATCATCTTCTCGTAGACGTGATCGTGCGGCGCGATGGCGACGACCGGCAGGTCCTCGTCGATGAGCGCGATCGGGCCGTGCTTCATCTCGCCCGCCGGGTAGCCTTCGGCGTGGATGTACGAGATCTCTTTCAGCTTGAGCGCACCCTCGAGCGCGATCGGGTAGTGGATGCCGCGTCCGAGATAGAGGAAGTCGCTGCGCTGGTAGAAGCGCTTGGCAATCTCCTCGGTGAGGGGTTCGCACTTCAGCGTCTGCTCGAGGAGCAGCGGCAGCTGTGTGAGCGCTTCGAGGTGAGGGCGGGCCGCATCGGGTGTCAGCGTCCCGCGGATCTGTCCGAGGTAGACCGCGAGCAGATGGAGTGCGACCAGCTGCGAGGTGAACGCTTTGGTCGAGGCCACGCCGATCTCCGGGCCGGCGTGCGTGTACACAGTGCCGTCGGTCTCGCGGGTCGCCATGCTGCCGACGACGTTGCAGATGGAGATGCTGCGGGCGCCGTGTTTCTTCGCTTCGCGCAGGGCCGCCAGCGTGTCGGCTGTCTCACCGGACTGCGTGATGACGATGGCCAGCGTGCCCTTCGCGACGATCGGATCGCGGTAGCGGTACTCGGAGCCGTAGTCCACGTCCACCGGGAGCCGCGCCAGCGACTCGATGAGGAACTTGCCGACCAGCGCCGAATGCCACGACGTCCCGCAGGCCAGGATCACGACCCGTTCGATCGCCCGCAGCTCGGCGTCGGGAATCTGGATCTCCTGGAGGAAGACCTTGCCGGTCTCTACTGACGCCCGGCCCAGCACCGTCTCGCGCACTGCCCACGGCTGCTCGAAAATCTCCTTGAGCATGAAGTGCTTGTAGCCGGCCTTCTCGGCCATCACCGGATCCCAGGCCACACGGGTGCTCTTCTTCGAGACCGCGCGGCCCGAGTAGTCGGTGAACTCCACGCCTGACGGCGTGATGACCGCCATCTCCTCGTCTCCGAGGAACACCACATCGCGGGTGTGGCTGAGGACCGCGGGGATGTCCGAAGCGACGAAGAACTCGTTGTCGCCGAGCCCGACGACAATCGGCGGCCCGTTCCGGACGGTGACGATCTTGTCCGGGTCGTCCGCCGAGATCAGCACCAGCGCGAACAGGCCGCGCATGTAGAGGAGCGCGCGCCGGACCGCGTTCTCGAGCCCGTCACCCTGACTCTCCCGCTCGACCAGGTGCGCCACGATCTCGGTGTCCGTCTCGGTGACGAACGTGTGCCCTTCCTGCTGCAGCTGCCGCTTCAGATCGAGGTAGTTCTCGATGATGCCGTTGTGGACCACGACGATGCGGCCCGTGCAGTCGCGGTGCGGATGCGCGTTCTCTTCAGTCGGGCGCCCGTGCGTGGCCCATCGGGTGTGACCGATCCCGTAGTCTCCCTGCAGGGGCTGGGTGACCAGGACATCCTCGAGGCGGGACAGCTTGCCGGCGCTCCGCCGCAGCTCGATCGCGCCGTTTCGCACGACGGCCACGCCGGCCGAATCGTAGCCGCGATACTCGAGCCGCCGGAGGCCGTCGATGAGGATGGGGAGGACGTCTTTCGCGCCGATGTAGCCGATGATGCCGCACATAGGGTTAATCCTTGCCGCGTCCAGCGGCCCGCCAGGGAGCCGCTCGCCGAACGTTCAGTCATGGCCTGTGAGGGATGAACGCGCCTCACCTATACAGAGCAATCGGCACGCCGGGTGCCGGATTCAGCGGGCGCGCTTGCGCTTGGCGACCCAGCCGTCCTTGTTGACCTGCGTGCCGCGGGCGATGCCGAGGGCACCGGCAGGCACATCCTGGGTGATCGAGGAGCCGGCCGCCACGTACGCACCTGCCCCGACCGTCACCGGGGCGATCAGCTGGCTGTCGCTGCCGATGAACGCGCCATCCCCGATGACCGTCTGGTGCTTGTTCACGCCGTCGTAATTGCACGTGATCGTGCCGGCCCCGATGTTCACCTTCTCGCCGATGACCGCGTCGCCGAGATAAGCCAGGTGATTGGCCTTCGCGCCCCGTCCGAGCACGGTCTTCTTCAACTCGACGAAGTTGCCGACGTGCGCCTGTTCGCCCACATCGGACTGGGGCCGTAGGTGCGCGAACGGTCCGAGCGTCGCTCCCGCCCGCACGCGCGACGCCTCAATCACGCAGAAGCTGTTCACGAACACGTCGTCGTCGATGACGGAGTCGACCACCCGGACGTTGGAATGGAGCTCGCAGGCCCCGCCGACCGTGGTGCGTCCCTGCAGGTACACGCCGGGATGGAGGATGGTGTCGGGGCCGACGGTGACGTCCGGCTCGATCCAGGTCGTGTCGGGATCGATGATCGTGACCCCGGCGGCCATCAGCTCGTCGTTCTTGCGGTCGCGCAGCCGCGCGGCGACATACGCCAGCTCCCGCCGGGTGTTGACCCCCATCACCTCGGTCGGATCGTCGAGGAGCACGGTCTCCACCGGCAGTCCGCGTTCCCGATACATCCGGACGAGATCGGGGAGGTAGTACTCCCCCTGCGCGTTCGCGGAGCCAATCCCGCGCAGCGACTCGAACAGCGGCGCCAGATCGAAGGCGTAGATGGCACTGTTGACCTCGGTGATCGCCCGGACGTCAGGCGACGCGTCCCGATGTTCCACGATCGCGGCGATGCGGCCGTCCGTGCGGACGATCCGCCCGTAGCCCGTGGGGTCTGTAACGGTAGCCGTCAGCACGGTGGCGGCTGCCCGTTGCGCGAGGTGCGTCTGGACGAGGCGGTCGAGCGTTTCGGGCCGGAGCAGCGGCACGTCTCCGGACAGGACGACCACAGTCCCGCATTTGCCAGAAAGCGCCGGCTCGGCCTGCAACAGGGCGTGTCCCGTCCCCAACTGCGGCTCCTGCACGGCAAACGTCGTCGAGGATCGGCTGGCCAGGCGCGCCGTCACCAGCTCAGCCTCGTGACCGACGACGACCACGACGGTCTCGGGTGATAGGGGGGCAGCCGCCCTCAGGACGTGCTCGATGAGGGGCAGGCCACAGGCCGCGTGGAGAACCTTGGGAATCGCGGATTTCATCCGCGTGCCCTTCCCTGCCGCGAGGAGGACGATGTGAAGACCGGGCATCAGGGGACCGGACCAGTGTAGCGTGAGCGCGGGGCCGGCGCCCGGCTTTCGTCAGCGGCGAGGTCGGGCGACAGCCTTGGGCTGACCCGGCATCTCTTCGAGCAGCGTGCGGACGGTCGGGTGCTGGCGGAGGCGTTCGAGATCCGCGTCTTGTCTGGCAACTGACCTACTGTCGGGGTTCAGTTCGATCGCGCGGCGCAGGTGCTCGACCGCCTGGTCTGTCTCGGACCGCGTGGAGCGGATGACTGCCATCATGTAGTGCGCGTGATGGCTGCCCGGCTCCTGCTCGATCGCGCTCTTCACGTGTCCGAGCGCCGCATCCGCATCCCCGGCGCTGAGCGCCATAGTTGCCGCGTAGACCCGCTCGGCGGTGGTCTTGGGGCCGGCCGGCCGCTGCGCCGTCTCGCGTTCGCAGACGCGGAGGTAAAGCTGGGCTCGTTCGATGAGCTCCCGCTCCTCCGGGTACCGCTGGAGGACCTGGCGGAAGGACTCCGCGGCGCCGGCGTAGTCGTGCCGCTGCAACCCTCGGACGCCGGCTTCGTAGATGCCAATCGCTTCGTAGAAACTGGGCTTCTTCGGTGGCGGTGGTGGCGCCGCCGGCACAACGGGCGGGGGCGCGGCGATGGGTGCCGCCTTCACCTTGGGTGCGGGCTTCAACGCCGGCTTCGCCGAGACCTTTGCTGGTGCCGCGGGTCGAAGCTTCGCCGCGGGCTTCGCCGCGGCGGTCTTCGTTCGCGCCGGCTTTGCGGCCGTCTTGGCCGCACGTTTCGCGGGCTTCGCAGGCTTGGCGCTGCGCGTCGCGCGAGCAGACGACGAGGGTCGCGCCTTGGCGGCGGGCCCCTTGCTGCTCGTCTTCGTCTTCCCGCGCGGGGCGGGCTGACGCTGTTTGACTGGGGATTTCCCTAAGCTCACGTCGGGCTGAGACAGTAGCAAATCGTGTTCTCGAGGGTCAAGGGGCGGTGCCAAATCCGCGTGTTATCAGTGCTTGGTTACTCGACCTATTTTATTCGCTCGTTCGATGTACCGCCGAGTAGATCTGCCGGGCCGCGACGCCATACTTCTCTGCGAGCGCTCGGATTGCAGCCCTCGGTACCGACCCGTGACCGACGAGCTCGTCGAATTCGGCACGTAACTGGTGGTCGTTGTATGGTATTTGACCAAATGATTCCAGTGGCTTGGGCTCTATCACAATCGTGTATTCGCCGCGCGGTTCGCGGCGATTTTCCAGATGAGCCGATAGAGGCGCCAGCAGCAGCTCCTCATGCGCCTTCGTCAACTCACGAGCGAGGAAGGCCTTACGGTCGCCTAGCGCGGCGAGCAGATCTTCAAGTGTCCGATGAAGACGATGGGGCGCCTCGAACAGCACGATGGTGGGGCTTTGGTTGGCGAGTGAGGCAAACCACGATTTTCTGGCATTACCCTTAACTGGCGGAAAGCCTACATAGCAGAACGGCTCTGCTGGCATGCCGGACGCGGAAAGCGCCGCCAGCGTCGCCGATGGTCCCGGAATGGGCTCGACGCGTATGCCGGCGGCGTGGGCGGCAGCGACGAGGTTGCTGCCCGGGTCCGACACGACCGGTGTGCCCGCATCCGATACCAGCGCAACGGATTCGCCAGCCGCCAGCCGGGCCACCAGTCCTTCGGTTCGCAGGCCCTCGTTGTGCTGATGCAGGCTCGTCGCCGGCGTCGAGATCGAGTAGTGTTGAAGGAGGCGCGCGGTGCGACGGGTGTCCTCCGCCGCGATGACCGAGACTTCGCGCAGGATCCGGAGCGCGCGCAGGGTCACATCCTCCAGGTTGCCGATAGGAGTGGCGACCACATAGAGGGTGCCTGGCATTGCGGCCGGGCCGATTGTACCAAATGTATTCAGCCGAACCCCTTCCGCACTTCGTCGACGAGTATCTGGCGTACCTCTACGAAGTCCACCCCACGACCGCAGCGTTCGACGGTGTCCACCTGCACGACGATCTCGTCGAGGACCTCGGCCGCCAGGCGATTGACGGCCAGGTCCGGGCGCTCGGCGGGTTCGCCCGCCGGCTGGCGGCCATTGACCCCGCCCGGCTGACCGACACTGAACGGCTCGAGCGGCCCGCCCTGGAGGCCAACATCCGATCGCGGCTGTTCGAGCTCGAACAGGTACGGACCTGGGAGAAGAGCCTCCAGCACTACGCCGAGATCCTGGCCACCAGTCTCGCCGGGCAGGTCCTGTTCGACTACGCCCCGCTCGCCGAGCGCGCCCGCCGGGTGCACTCCAAGCTGCGGCAGGTGCCTCGGCTGATCCAGTCGGCGCGGGACAACGTCAAGGATCCCCCCGGCATCTACCTGAAAAACGGCCTGGAGAGCCTTCGCGGCACGCTGCGGTTCATCAATGACGACCTCCCGCGCGCTTTCGGCGACCTCGGGGATCTCCACCTGTTGGGCGATCTGGCTGATTCGTCGACCGAGGCGGCCGCCTCGATCGGGGCCTATATCGACTACGTCGAAAAGGAGCTGGCGCCCCGGAGCAAGGGCTCGTTTCGGCTCGGCCGCGAGAAGTTCGAGCAGAAGTTTCAGCTGGACGAGGGGCTGACCACAGGAGCCGAGCGGCTGCTGACGATCGCGCTGCGCGAGCTCGCCGCCACACAGGAGGAATTCCGGCGGGTGGCGTCACGGGTGAATGGCGGCGATCCGATGGCCGCCTGGCAGAAGGCGAAACAGGCCCACCCGCCCGCCGGCCAGCTGGTGCCCGTCGCCCAGCAGCAGCTCCAGGAGCTCCAGGACTTCATCGAACGCCAGCGCATCGTCACGATCCCGCAAGGGGCGCCGGTCGCCGTGCTGCCGACGCCGCGGTTCTACCGCTGGACGTCCGCCAGCATGTGGACGCCCGGGCCGTTCGAGGTGCGGGCGCAGCGGGCGTTCTACTACATCACCGACGTCGATCCGTCGTGGCCGAGCGAGCGCCAGGCCGAGCACCTTCGCGATTTCAGCTACGGTGCGCTCTGGTCGATCTCGATCCACGAGGTCTTCCCCGGTCACTTCCTGCACTACCAGCATTTGCGGCAGATCGACGCCAAGCTGCGGAAGTCGATCCTGTTCTCGTCGACCGCATTCGTGGAGGGCTGGGCGCATTACTGCGAGCAGATGATGATCGACGAGGGCTTCCGCAAATCGGACCCTACCGTTCGTCTCGGCCAGCTCGCCGAAGCGCTGATTCGGCTGTGCCGGACGATTGTCGGCATCCGGCTGCACTGCGAGGATTTGTCAGTCGAGCAGGGGGTGCGCTTCTTCCGCGAGGAGGCTTTCCTGGAGGAGGTCAGCGCCCGCCGGGAAGCGGAGCGCGGGACGTTCGATCCGGCCTATATCCTGTATTCGGCTGGCAAGTTGATGCTGTTGAAGCTCCGAGACGACTACAAGGCCCACGTCGGCGCGAAGTATTCGCTCCGAGGATTCCACGACACGCTGCTGGCCAACGGCACGGTGCCGCTGTGGCTGCACCGGGCCCTGCTGCTGGGCGAGCCAAACGGCGAGATGATCGAGTAGGTAGCCGATGCCATTGTACGAATACGAGTGTGAGGCCTGCGCTCACCGCTTCGAGCGCATTCAGAAGTATTCCGACCCGCCGATCGAGACCTGCCCGAAGTGCGGATCCAAGGTCCGCAAGCTGTTCTCGTCGCCGGCGATCCAGTTCAAGGGCAGCGGCTTCTACATCACCGACTATCCGAAGTCCGGCTCGAGCGCCGATCCGGCGCGCAGCGGTGCGAGCAAGTCGGACAAATCGGAGAAGGGGGACAAGTCGAGCGACAGCAAGTCGTCCGATTCGTCGTCATCGGACAGCACCAGCAGCGCCGCCAAGACGGAGACCAAGTCGGACTCGAAAGCCGAGTCCAAGACGTAGCGGGAAGATTAGCGCCCGACCCGCTCCCCGAGGTCGATGCCGCGGAGATAGTCGGTGAACTTGCCGGCGAGATCGGGCCGGCGGAGCGCGAAGTAGACGACCGCCTTCAGAAACCCGAGCTTGTTGCCGGTGTCGTGGCGTACGCCATCGATCTGGCAGCCGTAGATCGGGCGCGACTTCAACAGCCGGCGCAATCCGTTGGTCAGCTGAATCTCACCCGTCCGGTCGCGTGCCGTTTCCTCGAGCGCCGGAAAGATGTCGGGCGTCAGGATGTAGCGGCCGATGATCGCCAGGTCGGAGGGGGCCTCGGCGGCGGGCGGCTTCTCGACCAGATCCCGAATCTTGAACACCCCGGGCTTGATCTCCTCCGCGTCGATGATGCCGTAGGCGCTGACGTCCGACTTCGGCACCCGCTCGATCGCCAGGACCGGTCCGTCGACCTGGTTGAACACGTCGATCATCTGTCTGAGCGCCGGCGGACGCGCGTCGATGACGTCGTCGCCAAGGATGACCGCGAAGGGTTCGTCGCCGACCAGGCTCTTGGTCACCAGCACGGCGTGACCAAGGCCGAGCGGCTCCCCCTGGCGCACGTAGGCGAAGTTGATCAGGTTCGAGATCTTGCGGATTTCAGCCAGCTGCTCGGTCTTGCCGCGGGCTTCGAGAAAGGTCTCGAGCTCCACCGACACATCGAAATGATCCTCGATCGCGTTCTTGCCGCGCCCGGTGACCAGGATGATGTTATCGACCCCTGATTCGACCGCTTCCTCGACGCCGTATTGGATGATCGGCTTGTCGACGAGCGGCAGCATCTCCTTGGGCTGCGCCTTGGTTGCGGGCAGGAAGCGCGTGCCGAGGCCGGCGGCCGGGAACACGGCCTTGCGGATGGATGTCGTCGACGGGGGCGTCACGGCGGGCTGGCTCATGCCCCGATCGTAGTCCAGGAGCGTAAACGCCCGGTATAGGATTTAGGCATGATCGACCCCGCTCTCGTCCGAGATCGCCTCGACGTCGTCAGGTCAGGCTTAGAGAGCCGCGGACAGAAATGGACCGCGGATCTCGACCGGCTCGCCGAGCTCGAAGCGCAGCGCCGGACGCTCTTACCGGCCGTCGAGGGTCTGAAGCGTGAACAGAACGCGGCCGGTGAGGAGGTCGCGAAGGCCAAGCGGCAGGGGTTGGATCCGTCGGCGATCTTCGCCACCAACAAGGCGCGCGCGCAGCAGATCAAGCAGCTCGAAGTCGAGCTCGATCAGGTCGAGACGGCGCGCCACGCGTTGCTGATGACGCTGCCGAACCTGCCCGACGCCAGTGTGCCGCTCGGCACCTCGGCGGACGACAACCAGGAAGTGCGGCGGTGGGGCACGATCCCGAGCTTCACGTTCGAGCCGAAGCCCCACTGGGACCTCGGTCCGGCGCTCGGGATCCTCGATTTCGAGCGTGCCACACGGATGTCCGGGGCGCGTTTTTCGGTGCTGATGGGTGCCGGCGCGCGTCTGGCCCGCGCCCTCATCAACTTCATGCTGGAGTTGCACACGACCGAGCACGGCTACACCGAGGTCGAGCCGCCGTTCCTGGTCAACGCCGACGCCCTCCGGGGCACCGGCAACCTGCCCAAGTTCGAGCAGGATCTCTTCAAGATCGCCGGCGAGTGGGATCTCTTCCTGATCCCGACCGCGGAGGTGCCGCTCACGAATCTCCATCGGACCGAGATCCTCGATGGCCGCCAGCTGCCGCTGCGCTACACCGCTTACACGCCATGTTTTCGCAGCGAGGCCGGATCGTATGGGGCCGATGTCCGCGGCCTGATCCGGCAGCACCAGTTCGACAAGGTCGAGCTCGTGAAGTTCACCACGCCCGAGGAGTCCTTCGCGGAGCTCGAATCGCTGGTCGCCAACGCCGAGACCGTGCTGCAGCGACTCGAGTTGCCCTATCGGACCGTCGTGTTGTGCACTGGCGACATGGGCTTTGCCTCGTGCAAGACGTACGACATCGAGGTGTGGCTGCCCAGCCAGCAGACGTATCGCGAGATCTCCTCCTGCAGCAACACCGGCGCCTTCCAGGCTCGCCGGGCGAACATCAGGTTCCGCCCGCAGGGCACCGGCAAGGCCGAGCACGTGCACACGCTGAACGGCTCCGGTCTGGCGGTCGGCCGCACGCTCATCGCGATTCTCGAGAACTACCAGCAGGCGGATGGATCGGTCGTCGTCCCTGAGGCGCTGCGCTCGTACATGGGTGGGCTCGAACGCATCACGCCACGGCCGGAGGCACGATGAATGTCGTCATCACCGGTGGCGCGGGCTTTCTCGGGCAGCGCCTGGCGAAGGCGCTGATCGAGCGCGGGACGCTGGCGGGCCCAGACGGTCACCCGCGGACGATCGATCGCCTGACGCTCGTCGACGTTGCGGCCGCCCCGCCCGCCGCCGACGCGCGGCTCGTGTCGATCGCCGGGGACGTGGCGGATCCCGCGCTCCTGGAGCGTGTCATCGACCCCGAGACCAGCTCGGTGTTCCATCTGGCCGCGATCGTCAGCGGCCAGGCGGAAGCCGACTTTGATCTCGGGATGCGGGTCAACTTCGACGCGACACGGGCGCTGCTCGAGGTGTGCCGCGCCCGCGGGCATCGGCCGCGAGTGGTCTTCGCGAGCAGTTGCGCGGTGTACGGTGGCGAGCTGCCGCCCGTGGTCCCCGCCAGCACGGCGTTGACGCCGCAGTCTTCGTACGGAACGCAGAAGGCGATGGGCGAGCTGCTGGTCAACGACTACTCGCGCCGCGGGTTCGTGGATGGCCGGGCCCTGCGGCTGCCGACGATCAGTGTCCGGCCCGGAAAGCCGA
>Ga0207697_10001279_pt1 | contig 13804 bp, 14 predicted proteins | sample KBSSwiS5withPhiX_FD_184293 | JGI IMG/M metagenome (GOLD analysis project Ga0207697, IMG submission 184293) | Switchgrass rhizosphere microbial communities from Kellogg Biological Station, Michigan, USA, with PhiX - S5 (SPAdes) (version 2) | ecosystem: Host-associated > Plants > Roots >... | reverse complement strand
GTCGCGCGGACGGCGGGCAGCGAAACATTCGCGAGAGCCGTGTTCGAAGGCCCGGTATTCAAAAACAGGCAAAAGATCGCCAGAAACATTGTGATCCAGGCAACAGGAAATGGGATGTAAAGAGTCGCAATGAAAAACGGACAGGCGATGAGCATTCCAATTCCTGAGACCCAGAAATAGGAGCCGGGAAAACGGGAGCGCAGTCGATCGGCAATAATCCCTCCAAGTAGCGTCGAGACCAGACCTGCGACTACCGTAATCAGCCCAAAGATCGTCATGCCCGCGACAGGACTTTGATTGCGATAACGCAGATACGCCGGTACCCAAAAGCCCAGACCGCCCGTTACAAAGGTCATTAACGTTTGCGCAATGCAGTTGATGAGATAGGAGCGTGTGCGGAACAAGTTCAGGTAGTCTCGTAACCTGCGACGCGATGATTTTTGCACCAAATTATCTGATGCGATGCGCGGATCGCGTTGCCAGAAACACAAAAGGCCAAGCAACAAACCCGGTGGCGCCACGAGATAAAATGCCCACCGCCAGCCGAAGTGGGCACCGATCAATCCACCGATCACGTAGCCGAGCGCGCTGCCGACTGGAATCGCTGCGCAAAAAATCGCCATGATGCGCCCCCGCGTTTCAATCGGGAAGAGATCGGACAAAATCGTTGGCGCAGCGGGGCCGTAGCCCCCTTCGCCAATTCCAACAAAGATGCGGGTCGCGAACAATATCCCGAACGTCGCTGCCAGACCTGACGCGCCGCTGGCCAAGCTCCACAAAATCACAGCAGAGCCGACGATTATCCAGCGGGAGAACCGATCGGCGAGGAAACCGAGAATCGGCGCGCTGATCATGTAAGTCACAAAAAAAGCGTCACCGAGCAGACCAGTCTTGGTCATGGCGTGAACGTCGTCAGCTGCGAAAAAAGTCGCGCGAATGTCAGGTTCGAGCGCGGCTAAGATTTGCCGGTCGATGTAATTGAAAAGATTAATAGCCAGGAGCAGAAAGAGTGCGCTTCGCGCGCCGCTCAGCGGCTTTATCCCTGCAGCTTGCATCAGCAATTGCCGATTGCAGTTTGCCTCGCGCCGATTGTAAATCATAAACCATGGAGCGAACCCGGCTTTTAAACGGCGCTGTCATGTTGAGCGAAGCGAAACATCTCTGGTTTGTTTCCGTCGCAATCGGTGGACAAATGTTCAGAGATTCTTCGCAGGGCTCAGAATGACACAGATGATGATTTCCAAAGTGTCTACTGCCGAACGTCTGCTCTATTTATTCGGCCGGCCGCTGGTGCGCTGCTTTTATCGCGTAACTCCACTGGGTCTGGAAAACCTGCCGGCCGGCGGTTTTCTTCTCGTTCCGAATCACATCAGTTGGGTCGACGCGCTCATTTTGCAGCTCGCCTGCCCGCGTCCGATCCGCTACGTGATCGACCAGGAATATTATAACAAGCGCATGTTGCATCCGATTCTGCGCACAATTGGTTGCATTCCGATCAGTAAGCGCCAGTCGCATACTGCAGTTCGCGCCGCTGCGGAAAAGATCGCCGAAGGTGAAATCGTGTGTGTGTTTCCAGAAGGCGAATTGGAACGGCGAGGGACGCTGTTGCGTTTGCAGCGCGGTTATGAGGTCATTGCTCGGCATGCGAAGGCCAAGGTCGTTCCGGTCTGGCTCGATCAACTCTGGGGATCGATCTTTTCCTTCCAGGGCGGCAAATTTTTCAGGAAGTTTCCGAAGCGAATTCGGTATCCCGTTACCGTGGCCTTTGGCAAACCACTCGAGGCAAAAGCAGCGGACGTCCCAACAGTCCGCGAGGAGTTACTCAAGCTCGGCGAATTCTGCTTCAGCCGCCGTCCGTCATTGGAGCGGCATCTTGCCGAAGACTGCGTTCGCGGGTTAAAGCGCAAGCCCTTCGCCACAGCAGTGGTCGACGGAATTGATCACACGCAACTGAGCCGTGGAAAATTGCTCGGCGCAGCCGCAGCGTTCAGTCGTTATTTGCGAAAAGAATTTCCCGACGAACGGATCGCGATCGTTTTGCCTGCGAGCAAAGGATCGATGGTTGCCAATTTGGCAGTGATGCTGGCGAACAAAGTTCCCGTGGATCTAAATTTCACAATAGGACGCGCGGCTAATGAATCCTGCTGCAGACGAGCCAACCTTCGGGTCGCAATTTCCGCGACGCCATTCATCGAACGCGTCAAAGATTTTCCATGGCCGGAACGCCTCTTGAAGCTGGATGAGCTTCTGCCGCGAATGAAACGCCAGATTGTTCTGTGGTGGATCATCTCGACGATCTTACCCGCACGTTTACTTCTGCGCTTACTCAATATTCCCACAAAGGGCGGACACGCCGAAGCAGTATTGCTTTTTACAAGCGGAACCACTGGTGAACCCAAAGGCGCAGTAATGAGTCACCGCAACGTCATGGGGAATGTTTCGCAATTCAGGGAACTGCTCGATGCAAAGAAAACCGATGCGATTCTGGCGTCGCTGCCGTTCTTTCACACGTTTGGATCGACGGTTACACTTTGGTATCCCCTGATTGAAGGTGTGCGCATCGTCACATATCCAAATCCACTGGACGCGGCGAAATGCGCAGCGCTGATCGATCGATACAAGCTGACATTCCTGCTGCTAACGCCCACTTTTCTGCGCCTGTATTTACGCAAAGCCGAACCCGAGCAGCTTAATAGTTTGCGCCTCATCATCACCGGCGCCGAAAAATTGCCGCTCGATCTTGCGAGCCATTTTGAGGAACGTTTCCACAAAAAAGTCTTCGAAGGCTACGGGCTTACCGAGACTGCGCCGGTGGTGAGCGTCAATTTGCCTGATCCGGAGCCGCCCAAGCCAGGCGACCACGTGCAACCGTCGAGCCGACTGGGATCAGTTGGCAGATTGGCGCCGGGTATCGCTGCTGAAATCCGTGAACCGGAAACTGATCAGAAACTTTCATTGTACGACAGCGGGATGCTTTGGCTGCGCGGCGTCAACATTTTTGACGGCTATCTGCACGACCCGCAGCGAACTGCCGAAGTCCTTCGTGACGGCTGGTTGAAGACCGGTGACATCGGCCGGTTCGACGAAGATGGCTTCCTTTATATCGAAGGCCGGCTCTCACGATTTTCAAAGATCGGCGGCGAAATGGTGCCGCATGAAGCGATTGAACACAAAATAATCGATCTGATGGGGCTAGCGGGACGAGACGAACGTCCCATTGCCGTTGTAGGCGTGCAGGATGAGGCCAAAGGTGAAGCGCTCGTGCTCCTTAGCGCTGTGGATATGGACATCGCCGAGTTACGCAAAAAATTGCAGGAAGCCGGTGTGCCAAACTTGTGGATTCCAAAACACCTCCAGCGCGTTCAAACCATCCCAGTCCTTGCTTCAGGTAAACTCGATCTAAAAAGATGTCAGGACTGCGCGGCTATGAATCGTCACGCGTTGACTAACTGAGCCATTCATTGCCGTGCCCACACTGCAGGGCGTCTGTGTCAGACGCCAGCAGCGAAACATATCTAGGCACGCCGCGTGCATCGCGGAACAAGGAAGGGGAATTCATGGAGGAACAAGGTGGAATTACGCGACGCAAAATGATCACGCGGCTCGCTGTCACCGGCGTTGCTCTGCTTGGAAGTTCGACTGGATTCGCCACGCAAGAAAGACAGGAACCTATGACTACTCAGAAATTGGAAGATCCTAGAAACAAATACCCGAAACCCCCTTTTAAAGAGCAATCGCAGCCGTGGCCAGGGCTTGCGAGCAAGATGGATCCACGGCCGGATCACGGTGAGAAGAGTTATAAAGGCAGCGGACGATTGGCGGGTCGCAAAGCGTTAGTGACCGGCGGGGACTCGGGAATAGGACGTGCCGCCGCCATCGCATTCGCGCGCGAAGGCGCCGATGTCGCAATTAATTATTTTCCCACCGAGCAACCGGACGCGGACGAGGTTATCCCGCTGCTTGAAGAGGGAGGGCGCAACGCTGTCGCGCTTCCGGGCGATCTACGCGATGAAAACTTTTGCAAAAAACTCGTCGCCGATGCCGTCGAGCAACTCGGCGGTCTCGATATTTTGGTCTGCAACGCCGCCCGGCAACAAGCGCGTCAATCGATCCTCGATATTTCGTCGGACGATTTCGACTCGACGATGAAGACAAACATTTACGCGCCATTCTGGATTATTAAAGCTGCGCTCCCACATATGACGCCCGGTTCAGTGATCATCGCGACGACATCGGAGCATGCGACCGATCCGTCGCCGGATATTTACGATTATGCACAAACGAAAGCGGCGACGACCGACTACGTGCGGTCGCTTGCCAAGCAGCTCGCCAAAAAAGGCATCCGCGTGAACGGCGTTGCGCCCGGACCAATCTGGACGCCGCTCCAGGTAAGCGGCGGCGCAACGATGGAAAAATTAAAAGAGTTTGGTGCCAAAACTCCACTCGGGCGTCCCGGTCAGCCGGTGGAGCTTGCTTCAATTTACGTTCAGCTTGCCGCGAATGATGCGAGTTACACGACCGGCCACATTTACGGCGCCGCAGGAGGTTCAGGCCAACCATGAGCGAACAAATTCCACTCACTGAAGACAGTCGCGCAGACGATCCCGAGATTGATCGAGAGAACGACGACAGCACGCACGAGATCGCCGACGATCTTGCTTACAAACGGCTCGCGATCGTTAACGTGGTCTTCGTTGGGCACTCAAATGCCGGTGATCGTGAATGGGTTTTGATCGATGCCGGTCTGCCAGGTTTCGCAGGCGCAATCAAGCGCGCCGCCGGCAAGCGCTTCGGCAAGAACTCGCGACCCGCTGCCATTTTGATGACACACGGACACTTCGATCACGTGGGCTCGTTGGAAACTCTCGCGGATGATTGGGGCGCGCCGATTTACGCGCACTTGCTCGAGCAGCCTTACCTTGATGGACGCTCCGCTTATCCGCCACCAGATCCGAGCGTAGGTGGCGGTCTGATGGCAATGACTTCACCACTACTTCCTGCGGGTCCCTTTGATGTGGGGCGACGGCTGCGGGTTTTGCCGGTTGATCATTCGGTGCCGCATATGAATGGCTGGAGTTGGGTTCACACCCCGGACATACGCCCGATCACATCAGTTTTGGCGTGAGGACGATCGTTCCCTCATCGTTGGGGACGCTTTCGTTACCACGAGGCAGGAATCTGTCTACGCAGCGCTTCTTCAGAAACCGGAAATGCACGGACCTCCGATGTATTTATGCGTATGAGCCAGCGCACGCCAACGCGAGCGGCACCACTTACGTTCCACCGAAGAAATAGCCAGTCCGCGCGGAGTTTCACGCGCTACGGATGTATGATGGATTCTTCCTCTTTCATCCGCCACGGCGAGATCTTGTCGAAAAGATCACGCGTCGCACCCGCGATGTCTTCCGCTTTCGATACGCCGCTATCGATCAATGCGCGTCCAGTACTTGCCCAGATCTTTCTGACAACTAACGCGCCATTCTCGCGAACAATTCGACCGAGGTGCTGAACTGCTGCGGTGGTCGCAGATTTGCGGATCGCTTCAGGTGAATGGCATGAAGTGAGTTCGCAATAGCGCCGTGCAACTTCGCCGACGCGTAATGTGAGGAATGCGTTCGCAGCGCCGTTTGAAATGCATTTGACCAGGAGCGCTGAGATGCCGCTCAAGCCTGGAATTCCGCTTTTCAATGCCGGAACGACCGACACCGCAAGCGGCGCGACCATTTCTCCGAGATTCAACGATTCGAGGCTGCTGGCCACGAAAGCTGTGCCGCCAACATTCGCATACAACCGCAGAAGTTCGCGAGGCGAAGGTCGCTGCACATAAATGCGCGCTATTCGGGCGACCATTTGAATTTGCGTGAACAGCACGATGAGCCCGTCGAGCCGGCCATTTTGCATTAACGCCGTGCTAAGAAAAACTGTGCTCGCGGTTCTCCGCACAACCAGGTCCGCTTCCTTGGACAGATGCGCGACGGCTGTCTCAATCTCCGTTGGTGTGCTCAGCGGCAACTCGCGAGTGCGGGGATTATTTGCCAGCCGCGTCTGCAATGTCTGCAAATAAGCCTCGTGCTTGGGCCCGGACGTTTCCTTCGGCGGCACGAGTGCCGGCGGCAACTGCGCGTAAGCGATCGCGCAATAGAGCGCAAGAAATCCCGCTGCCAGACAAAGCGCCCAGAAAACAACCGTACCGGCGACGGGGTGAATCCTGTCGGCTAACGAGATCAAGCTCGTCGCACCCGCAACGATCAGGGATACCATCGAAACCAGGCCAAGCGCGAGAAGCACCAGGATGATTTTCCTAAAACCCGAATTTTGATCTGCTGCACGCGCACTCATTTGTCAGATAACTGTCCACCTAGTCTGCTCCGCCGCAATTCGCTTCTTAAGGACGACGTAATTGCGAAATCAGGAATCGTTGAGCGTCTCTTCGAGACGCCAGACGTTTGGCACAAAGGCCTTATAACATTAACCTGCGGCAATTCGTGCAGATCTGCGGATAAAAGAACTCTAATCACATGTCCCTGAAGAATACATTCGTCGCAATCTCTTCCGCCGGCCCTAATCGTGATCGATCAAGGGGCACGCGAGAGCAGCCATTTTGGGACGAGCATGCCGCATTTATCGATCGACTCGTTGGCGACGGTTTTGTTTTGATGGGCGGACCTTTCGTCGATGAAGACGGTGCGATGCTGATCGTCCATGCCGACGACGAGAATGAAGTGCGAGAGAAATTAAAGAACGATCCCTGGATGAAGCATGGCGTTCTTAAACTGGAGAGCGTCAAACGCTGGCAAATCTTCATCGATGTCCGCGATAAGATAAGCGTTCGGGACTCCGGCAGCGCGTGAGATAGAATTTCCGGTTCGCACTGCACCCGATCGCGCGCGAACGTGGCCTGATGCAATTCCCTCGGTCAGCTCTCCGCTTTTTGAGTTTAGCCGCTCTCGGATTCGTATTCGCCTGCACAACGCGCGCTGACGAAAAACCAAAGATGCGAGCTGTGGTCGCCCACGAGTACGGCGCGCCCGATGTGCTCAAGATTGAACAGGTGCAACGACCCGAACCAAACGACGATGAAGCGCTCGTGCGCGTCATCGCCAGCAGCGTCAATCCAGCCGATCCGCTCACGCTCAGCGGAAAATATGCGAAAGAATTTGGCACGCACTTGCCGCTGATCCCCGGCTACGACATCGCTGGAGTCGTGGAGAAAACAGGCGCGAATGTTACCAAGCTCAAAGTGGACGACGCGATTTACGGTTATCCAACTTTTGGCGGCGGCTGGGCGGACTACGTTGCAGTGAAGGAATGGGAAGTCGGTCCGAAGCCAAAGTCTCTCAACTTTGTGGAAGCCGCGGCGGTCCCGATGGGGGCGTTGACTGCGTGGCAGGCCTTAGTGGATGTGGCGAAATTGCAGCCAGGGCAAACAATACTCGTTCACGGGGGCTCTGGCGGCGTCGGTAGTTTCGCTGTGCAGATTGCGAAAGCCCGCGGTGCACGGGTGATCGCCACCGCCTCGACCGCGAACCAGGATGTTTTGAAGCAGCTCGGCGCCGACGTGGCGGTGGATTACACCAAAACGAAATTCGAAGATGTTGCTAAAGATGTAGATGCCGTGCTCGATCCGGTGGGCAAAGAGACACTCGCGCGGTCTTATGTCGTGGTGAAGAAAGGCGGCATTGTCATGTCGCTGGTCGCGCGACCTGATCCCGCCGAGCTTAAGAAACATGATATCCGTGGCGCGAGCATTTCGGTTCATGCCGATGCGGACGATCTCACTGAAATCGCACAGTTGGTCGACGCTGGGAAAATTAAACCAGTCGTGACGGAAGTTCTTCCATTGGGTGATGCCGTAAAAGCGCAGCAACAAGCGGCGACTCATCACACACGAGGAAAAGTTGTGTTGCGAATCGCAGACGAGCCAAAAGGATAAGTCGCAGCTTTAAATCAGCTGCTTTGTAACGGCCCGAACTAACTACAAAGCGCCGTGGAGAACTTTTTCGTCTATCGCCAGATAATCAGTCCGCGGCGGACTAAAAGTATCGAGGACGCGCGTTGCCGAGAGAGTTTCCACGCCATGAGGAACATTGCTCGCCAGATAAAACGAATCGCCTGTTGAAAGCTCATGTGGCACACCTTCTACAATCAGCAGCATTTTGCCTTCGAGAATGTGAACGATCTGCTCCTGCGGATGCGAGTGCGCAGGCATGATACTCCCCGCCGTTAGCGTGGCGAGCATCTGATACATCGCGTTGCCGTGTGCGACGGTCCGGCGCGTGATTCCGGGACAAATTTCAATCGTCGGATTCTCTCGTTTCATGGCCCGAATCCTACGCGACAAGCATTAGCCGCGCGAGTCTTCTGGGAACCGCACGCGCCCCGCGTGCTGGTTTCGGCGTCTCGTCGAAACAAACTTTATTGTTTTGTTTTTGCCTGATTCGTTTCGCACTTGTCACCCGCTATCGATTACTGGCAACATGCCGCGATGAAAACATTTACGTCATTAATCACAATTCTGTTCGTGACAGTGATCGCGACTTCCTCATTCGCGCAAACTCCTGCCACATCACCAGCGACTGCCACCGGTTCGACCTCGGCCCAATCAGCAAGTGCAACCGGCCAGATGCCAAATCCTCAGGAGATGATGAAGCAGATGATGGAAATGTCGAAGCTCAATGAAAATCACAAGCTGCTTTCAGAGATGAACGGCAATTGGAATTTCGCTATCAAAATGTGGATGAACCCGGATCCCACCGCCAAACCGCAGGAATCCAAAGGGACTGCCACGCGCAAGGACATCATGGGAGGCCGCTACGTGATGATGGATGTGACAGGTAAAATGCAGATGCCCGGCGCAGATGGAAAAATGAAGGAGGTGCAATTCAAAGGGATGGGGGTCGAAGGCTACGACAACGTGAAGAAAAAATTCGTTAGCTCGTGGATCGACAACATGGGCACTGGCATACAGTTCTCCGAAGGCGACTACGATCCCGCGACCAAGACATTCACTTATACCAGCGAAATCGAAATGATGCCCGGGATGAAAACACCAGTTCGCGAAGTAATAAAGGTGTCCGACAATAACCATATGAGTCTGGAGTGGTACGAAACCCGCGGCGGCCAGGAAAAGAAAACCATGGAGATCGCCTACACACGCGCAGGCAAAAAATAGCGCGTCTGGTAGGGCGCGACCGCCGGGCGCGCCGTCTTTGCTGTAGAGGCGGCTGTGTCAGCCGCAAATCTTTTTGTACCGACGGTCTTCGCCCGCCGAAAACTGTAGCGCGTCTGCATGAGACGCCGTCGGTCTTCAGTCAGACGAAAGAACGAACCTATTTCCTTCGCTGTCCTTGAACATCGCGTAGGTGCCCCACGGCTGTTCTTGTGGCGGCCCTTCGAATTCCACGCCGCGCGTTTTCAATTCCGCGTACGTCTTATCGATGTCGTCGCAGGTATATGACATGTTCATGAACGAGCCGATCCGTTTTTCCTCTCCCTCCGGCGTAAACAACACCAGGCGCGTTTCCGCTTTCGGAATTCGTAACTCGATCCAGCGCTGCTTCTCATCGAACGGTTGATCGGTGATAATCGTGAACCCGAGCTTGTCTGTGTAGAAATCGAGCGCGCGGTTTTGGTCGGCTACAGGGATGCTGACGAATTTGATTTGCTTGATCATGATGCGCTGAACCTAAAGTGACCGATCTCTTCGCGTCCAGATGCGAACAGCAGTTCTCGTAAGAAACCGCTGTCCGTTTATCGGTATAGCTGGCAAATTCACTTCCTCCTTCCAGCTTCTTACTTCATCCTTTTGCTGTGCCTCGTTTCAAACGCACCGTTCTGATCGACGATTACGTGCTGGATGTGCTGATGCGTGATTTGATCGGGCACGATCAAAAGCCGGCCGCGTTCATGGTGTACCTGCACCTTTACGGCCAGGCTGCACGAAATAAATGGCGCCACATTAACGCCAGTGTGCGCACCATCGCGGACGCAACAGGACTCTCCAAAAGCGCCGTCCACGCAGCGCTCGCACACTTGCGGCGCCGGCAACTAATCGCAACGACCGCGGATCACGCCACTGCTACTCCGCGCCACCGCGTTCTGCGTCACTGGCGCACGCGATGATTAAGCCGACTGTGCCAGACGCCGCTCGCTCAAATAGTCCCAACGTTCTGAGGACAAATCCATTACTTCGATGAACGCAAACGCGCCAGCAATTGCGAATCGTTTCTAGGGTTTGCGCGGGAATTCACAATACGGGGAGACGAAATGATCAAAGGAAGTCAATTAGTCGGACGTGCTGTCATCGACATGGAAGCCGCGGAGCGGCTCGGAAAAATCAAGGAAATCATCGTGCAACGTGATGGCGAGCGCGTGGCTGGTTTTGTCGTTGTGCATGGCGAAACACTTGTGGGAACCGCGGGGAAGCGACGGATGATTCCCGCATCCGCTGTGCATTCAATCGGGCCCGATGCAATGACTGTGCGGGGATCTGCGATGCAAGACATGGTTGAACTCGATAACCTGCCACGTATGTCCGACATCATTGGTCACAAGATGGTCACGCAAAGTGGACGACTGCTCGGCGTAATCGACGATGTCCTGATCAATCGCGGAGATGGGACAATTGTGGGGTTTGTCGTCGGTGAAGGCGTTCGCAGCAAGTTGGAAAACATCTTCAATCCGCAGCGTTCCCGAGTTCGTGGCTACGTGCGCGCCGAAGCCGATCTCCACGTTGGCAAGGACCTCATCATCGTACCAGATGACGCGCTGATTGAAGGAGAGCCGGGCGTGCAAGAAGCCGATCAGAAACAGGCGACAGGAAAGACAGAAGGTGACGCGCAACGCTGGGAAGAGCGTGCTTCGGCGAAATCCACAAGACCAAGCATTTGGACGCGGAGAACAGACACGCCAGCACAGATCCGACCGCAAATAGCGATAGATCGCGGCCTTAAATCTGAAACTGCACGAGCATCGGAGACGGGTGGGGCTGCTACACTCGACGAAGAAAAAGCACCTGAGATTGCAGCGCCGATTACGACCGATGAAGCCGTTTCGACGGTGTCGCGGGACGAAGCGGTGACCAGCGTTCCGCAGGATCAGCCTCTAAAATAAGGCTGCCTTCATGGTTTCCAGATTGAATTTGTTCCTATACAGAAGTCGGCAGTGATTTTCCCACGCGGCGCACGTCATCGAGCAGGATCTCCATGTCGCGCAACGTTGTCCGATAGTTCAACACACAACCGCGCAACGCGAAGCGGCCGCCGGCCGTGGTATTCGAGAGATAGGAGCTGCCATCCCGCTGCAGAGCGACCAGCAACCGTTCATTGAATGCATCGATTGCTTCAGGCGGTTGATTTTTTAGCTGCGCCGGCAGGTGACGAAAACAAAAAATCGATAACTCAACTGGCGCGAGCATTTCGAAGTCATCGCTGGCCTGCACCATCGACTCGAGATGGCGCGCACATGCTAGGTTGCTTTCGATCGCCTCGCTCAAGCGGTCGAGACCAACGCCTTTTAACAGCATCCATACTTTGAGCGCACGGAAACGCCGCGAGAGTTCCGGCCCGTAGTCCCAGCATACGAATGCTTCGTCTGCTTCCTCACCAAACATCCGGGTGTACTCCGCCTCATGAGCAAAAGCGGCGCGGGCAATCTCGGGATTGCGGTAGATCACGCAGCCAACATCCACCGGCAGATAAAGCCATTTGTGAGGATCCAATGCGATGGAATCCGCCTGCTCCATTCCTGCGAATAATTTTCTCGCTGACGGCGCGAGAATGGCGAAGGCTCCATAACTTCCATCCACGTGCATCCAAAGTTGGAACCGATCCGCAACGGCTCGAATCTCGCCTAAGGGATCGACCGCGCCGATATCCACAGTTCCGGCATTCCCAACTACGCAGAACGGAACGTAACCCGCCTGCAGATCTGCGGTGATTCTTGCGACTAGATCGTCTATCCGCATTCTGAAGCGTTCGTCCACCTCGACGGACTGCACGTTCTGCCGGCCAATTCCCAGAAGCGCCGCTGCTTTGACGATGGAAAAATGTGTCGCGCTTGACGCATACATACGTAGCCGGCCTAACGAGTCATATTTCGTCTGGCGGGCCACAGCCAGAGCCGCGAGATTGGCCATCGAACCGCCGCTGACAAAAAGCCCGCCGGCTTGAGGGTCGAAGCCGAGAATTTGACGGATCCAATCGATCGTCAGTCGTTCGAGTTCGACCGGCGCCGGCGCCGAACGCCAGATCGTAAGATTGCTGTTTAAGGTCGAAGCAAGCAGATCGGCGAACGCACCGATTGGCGTCCCAGGCGATTGCACATAACCAAACATCCGAGGGTGCGGGTTCTGACGGCTAAAAGGAACGATCTTGTCGCGAAAAACCTTTAGCAGCGAAGCAAAATCGATTCCCTTGATCGGGAGCTCCGAGTCGAGCCCGCTTCGAATCTCGCGGGAAGAACTGTGCCGATACGCTGGGCGATTGCGAAGCTCGCCGAGATAATCGGTCATGAATTCGATGACCGAATCGCCCCATTCACGTATTTCGTCGGCAGACGGTTCAAGCATGTTCACGTATTACACGCGCAAAGAATATCGCGTGCAAACGACGCGTTGCGGAGGGTAGGGCGCGACCGCCGGGCGCGCCGAGCTCGTCACTCGCCACTATCGGTCACTTCCAAGCCTCCTCGCTCTTCTCTTCGTAATGTTTAAACGCCGTCTCCAGACCGCCAATCACTTCCGCAGCGGTTTCGAAGAGCGCCTGCGCTTTCGGTTCGTCTATCTTTCTAATGTCGTCGCGCAAATGTTCGATTAGTTCCCGAAATTCCTTCCGAACATTCGCGGTATGCGCCCGCGGATCTTTTGATGCAATCGTTTCCATATAATGCGTTCGCTGGTGGAATCGCGCGCAGACGCATCAGATCCGAGAATCCTTCTTACTTTTTTCTTCTTCCTTCTTACCATTATCAGCAGTGCCGATTATTGTTTTTGCGCTGCTGCTTTTTGTTCTTCTCGCCTTTGCTGGCGTGGTTCTGCTTTCTCTTGCTTTGCGTTACCGCGCCGGCACCGCTCGACGACAAGCACGCCACTGGGTTGCCAGCCTGAATGTGTGGATGACCAGCTTCTCCGCTGTTTTCTTTCTCTCGTTCACGCTTCTGCTCTCGTTCTGGCTCGACGCAGCGTTTCGATTCGCGCTGATTGGTCTGGGTTGTGGGGGCATTCTCGGTTTGGTCGGTTTGGCAATGACGCGTTGGGAAAGCCAACCGGAAGGACTTTTTTACACCCCAAGCCGTTGGCTGGCGCTTTTCATTACGTTGGCAATCGGCGCACGTTTCGTCTACGGCTGGTGGCGCGCCACGCACTCCGGCCGTGATGTTACTACCGATCAGCATTGGCTGATCACCGCCTCCGGGGCTCAGCTTTCCATGGCAGTGGCTGCTGGATTGATTGGCTACTATCTGGTGTACTCCGTTGGAGTGCGTCTACGCATCGCGCGCCACGCGCAACGGCGACTCAACTAAAATGAATTAGGAAAGCACGAACACAGGAAATCCGTGTTCATCCGCGGATAAGAAATTCTATCTGTTCAAGCTCCGTCGTTCCTACTCTCGCAGCTTTACCTTCCGTGTCGCTCATCCCGTTCGCGCCATTACTGGTTTCCTGGCTTCCTGATTCAACTGACGGTATTTCCGCTGAGACAGCGGACGCTACAGCCATCCTTCCTGCGTTCCTGATTACTCAACCAGCTTTGCGTTCGTTCACCGCGACGATTTGCAGATCGTCGCCGGCAGGTTCCAACACCAG
>Ga0207697_10001272_pt1 | contig 13832 bp, 12 predicted proteins | sample KBSSwiS5withPhiX_FD_184293 | JGI IMG/M metagenome (GOLD analysis project Ga0207697, IMG submission 184293) | Switchgrass rhizosphere microbial communities from Kellogg Biological Station, Michigan, USA, with PhiX - S5 (SPAdes) (version 2) | ecosystem: Host-associated > Plants > Roots >... | reverse complement strand
CGGGCTGCCCACGGAGGGGCTCGTCGCGATCGTGGCGTCCTCCTACGAGGGGCAGCCGCCGGACAACGCCCGAAAATTCGTGGCCTGGACCGAGGGCCTGCGGCCGGGTGCCCTCGCCGGGGTGCGGTACACGGTCTTCGGCAACGGCAACAAGGACTGGGCACGGACGTACCAGGAGGTGCCCAAGGCCATCGACGCCCGGCTCGAGGCTGCCGGTGCCACGCGGATCTATGCCCGGGGCGAAGCCAACGCCCGAGGCGACTTCTTCGGCGATTTCGAAGAGTGGTATGCGGGATTCTGGCCCGCGGTGGACGCCGCCCTGGGGCAGCGGACCAGCCCGCCGACAGCGCAGCCCGAGCTGGAACTGCAGTTCGTCGGGAACGTCCGGGACCCGATGCTGCGCCAGAACGGGCTGGCGCTGGGCACCGTCGTCGCGAACCGGGAACTGGTCGATCTGGCCAAGCCCGGCGCCCGGTCCAAGCGGCATGTCGAAATCGCCCTGCCCGAGGGGATGAGCTACCGGACCGGGGATTATCTGGCCGTGCTGCCCCTGAATCCCAGCGAACTCGTGCAGCGGGCCCTGGCCCGTTTCAACCTCGATTACGACTCGCACGTCCAGCTGGCCATGGAGCGCGGGGACACCTTCCTGCCCACGGGCGCGCCGGTGGCCGTGGGCGAACTGCTGAGCAGCTACGTGGAGCTCGCAGTCCCCGCCACCCGCACCCAGCTCGAGGACCTGGCGGATGTCGCGGCCGATCCTGCCCACCGCGCCGAACTTGAGGCCCTGGCCCAGGACCGCGGGCGGTACGCGGCCGAGGTCCTCGACAAGCGCGTTTCCCTCCTTGACCTGCTGGAGACGTATCCGTCATGCCAGCTGTCGTTCACCTCGTTCCTGCAACTGCTGACCCAGCTGACCCCCCGGCGGTACTCCATCTCCTCGTCCCCGCTCTGGAGCCCCGACCACGTGACCCTGACCTTCGCCGTCATCCAGGCTCCGGCGTGGTCCGGCCGCGGGGTCTTCGAAGGGGCCTCGTCCACCTACCTCGCCCAGGCCAGGCCCGGGTCAAGGGTCGCGGTTACTGTCCGCCCCTCGAACGCGGCCTTCCACCCGCCGCCCTCCCTGGCGGTCCCGCTCATCATGGTCTGCGCGGGGACGGGGCTAGCCCCCTTCCGCGGGTTCGTCCAGGACCGGGCGCTGCGGGCCGAGGCCGAGGAGACGACGCCGGCACCTGCCCTCCTGTTCTTCGGCTGCCGCGCCCCGGACACCGACTTCCTCTACCGCTCGGAACTCGCGTCGTGGGCGGACCAAGCCAACCTCGATCTGCGGCCGGCCTTTTCCACCGCACCCGAGGACGGCCTGAAATACGTCCAGGACAGGCTCTGGGCAGACCGGGCCGACGTCGTCGAGCTGGTCCGGCAGGGCGCCACGGTCTATGTCTGCGGCGACGGCAAGCACATGGCGCCGCAGGTCCGGGACACGTGCGCCCTCATTTACCAGGAAGCGACCGGCGCCTCCAAGGCGGAGGCCGAGGCCTGGATGGATGAGGTGGAGCGCACCCACGGCAGGTACGTGGCCGACATCTTCACCTGAGGCCGCCCGGCTGCTCCCGCGGCCGGCCGGTGCCGCCTAGCGGTGGTTGAACTCCGGCTGCCGCTTCTCGGTGAAGGCGGCCATGCCTTCCTTCTGGTCCTCGGTGGCGAACAGCGAGTGGAACACGCGCCGTTCAAACAGCACGCCCTGGGCAAGGCCGGTCTCAAACGCGGCGTTCACCGCTTCCTTGGCCACCATCGCCACCGGCTTGGATTTGGACGCAATCACCTCGGCGGCCTTCAGCGCCTCCTCGACGACGTCCGCGGCGGGGACCACCCGGGACACCAGGCCCGCGCGTTCGGCCTCCTCGGCGTCCATGAAGCGGCCGGTCAGGATCATGTCCATCGCCTTGGACTTGCCCACTGCGCGGGTCAGGCGCTGCGAGCCGCCCATGCCGGGGAGCACGCCAAGGTTGATTTCCGGCTGGCCGAACTTGGCGTTGTCCCCGGCGATGATGAAGTCGCACATCATCGCCAGCTCGCAGCCGCCGCCGAGCGCGAAGCCGGACACGGCTGCCACGACGGGGATGCGGAGCCGGGTGAAGTCCTCCCAGCCGCGGAACCAGTCCGCCGCGTACATGTCCATGTAGCCCTTGGACTGCATTTCCTTGATGTCCGCGCCGGCCGCAAAGGCCTTCGCCGAACCGGTCACCACCACGGCACCGATCCCCGGGTCCGCGTCCATCCCGGCGACTGCCTTCACCAGCTCGTCCATCGTGGCCTTGTTCAGGGCATTGAGGGCCTCGGGCCGGTTGAGCGTCACGAGGCCCACGCGGCCGCGGCGCTCCACCAGGATGTTTGCGTACTGTTCCGTCATGGGTGGTCCCCTTAGGTGGTGCTGGTCAGGTTCTGGTTCTGATGTTGCGCGTTGGCTTCGGTCCGGGACTAATGCCCGGCCGTGCCTGCCTCGGATTTGCCTGCTTCCGACTTTTCCCGGATGTCGGTGATGATGCCGGAGAAGTCCCGGCCGGCACCGCCTTCCGCGGCAAACGTATCGTAAATTTCTGCCGCGAGCGGCCCGAGCCGGGCCGCGACGCCGGTGCTCTGCAACGCGTTGAGGGCCAGGTTGAGGTCCTTGGCCATGAGCGCCCCGGCGAAGCCCGGCTGGTAGTCCCGGTTGGCGGGGCTCGTCGGGACCGGACCGGGCACGGGGCAATTGGTGGTCAGCGCCCAGCACTGTCCCGAGGCGGCGGAAGCGACGTCGAACAGCGCCTGGTGGGTCAGGCCGAGCTTCTCGCCCAGCACAAAGGCCTCACTGACGGCGATCATCGAGACGCCCAGGATCATGTTGTTGCAGATCTTGGCCGCCTGGCCGGCACCGTGCGCGCCGCAGTGGACCACCCGCTTGCCCATGACTTCCAGCAGCGGGTTGACGGCCTCGAAGTCCTCCGGGAGGGCACCGACCATGAACGTGAGCGTGCCGGCCTCGGCGCCCACCACGCCTCCGGACACGGGGGCGTCGACGGCGCGGTGGCCGGCCGCGACCGCGAGTTCTGCGGCCTCGCGGGCCTCGTCCACGTTGATGGTGGAGCAATCCAGGAACATGGTGCCCGGGGCGGCGGCTTCGAGCAGGCCGGGCGCACCGCCGGCACCGCGGTAGGCGTCAAGGAGGTGCTTGCCGCTGGGCAGCATGGTCAGCACGACGGCGGCGCCCGCCACCGCCTCGACAGCCGTCCCGGCAGTGGGAATGCCGTGCTCCCGGGCGGCGTCCAGGGCCGCCGGCACGACGTCGAAGCCGGTCACCCGGTAGCCGGCCTTGACCAGGTTGACGGCCATGGGGCCGCCCATGTGGCCCAGGCCGAGGAAGGCGATGGTGCCGGTAACCGGGGCTCCTGCGTCAGACATGGTTCTTCTCCTTGTTCTTCTCCGCGTTCTTCTCCTTCGGAGAGAGTTTCAGTTCGCGCCCGCCCAGCGGGGCGAAGTAGGCCGCGACGTCCGTCCCGGTGACCTCGGCGAGGGTGGCGGGCTTCCAGCGGGGATTGCGGTCCTTGTCCACCACCTGGGCGCGGATGCCTTCGCGGAAGTCCGGGCCGTCGAGGAAGCGCAGGCCGACGCGGTACTCCTGCTCCAGCGCCTGCTCCAGGCTCAGGCCGCGGACCCGGCGCAGGGATTCCAGCGCCACCTTGACCGCCGTCGGCGACTTGGCCTCGATGGTGTCCGCGGCTGCGGCGGCCTCCCCGCCAGCCTCCCCACCGAAGGCCCGCAGCCGGCGCAGGATTTCCTCGGCGTCGTCGCTGGAGTAGCAGGCGTCGATCCATTCCTGCTGTGCGGCCAGGACTGAAGCCGGTGCCGGTTCGGCGAATCGGGCGACTGCGGCCTCGGCCGCCTCGGTTTCGAGCGCTGCCGCCAGGTCCGGCAAACGGCCGGAGGGCACGAAGCAGTCGGCGAGGCCCAGGAACAGCGCGTCCGCGCCGCTCAGGTGGGCCCCGGTCAGGGCCGCATGGGTGCCGGTCTCCCCCGGCGAGCCGGCGAGCAGCAGGGTGCCGCCGACGTCGGGAACAAACCCGATCGTCGTTTCGGGCATGCCCGTGCGGGTTCGTTCGGTGACGATCCGTACGGAGCCGTGGGCCGAGATCCCCACGCCGCCGCCCAACACCAGCCCGTCCATAAACGCGACGTACGGCTTGGGGTATTCGGAGACGAGCAGGTTCAGCCGGTACTCGACCGCCCAGAAGTCCGCGGTGGCGTCCCCGCCGTCGAGCATGTCCCGGTAGATGGCCACGATGTCCCCGCCGGCGCAGAGGCCCCGGTCCCCGGCGCCGCGGACCAGCACCGCGGCCACGGCGTCGTCGTCGGCCCAGAGCGTGAGCTGTTCGAGCATCGCGGCGGCCATGCCGGCCGTCAGTGCGTTGACGGCCGCGGGCCGGTTGAGGGTCACGACGCCGAGGCGGCCGCGCCGTTCAAACGTCACTTCCCCGGCCAAGGGTTCGCCGGCCGCTGCTCCACTGTCCGCCACCAGCGCAGCCTCCGCCCCCATCAGCTGCCTTCCGGCATGATGAAGCTGGCGCCCTGGCGGATACCGGACGGCCAGCGGCTGGTGACCGTCTTGGTCTTCGTGTAGAAGCGGAAGGCGTCGGCCCCGTGCTGGTTGAGGTCGCCGAATCCGGACGCCTTCCAGCCGCCGAAGGTGTAGTACGCAATCGGCACGGGGATGGGGACGTTGATGCCCACCATGCCCACCTGGACCCGGCTGGCGAAGTCGCGGGCGGCGTCGCCGTCTCGGGTGAAAATGGCCACGCCGTTGCCGAACTCGTGTTCGCTGCAGAGCCGCAGGGCCTCGTCGTAGTCTTCGGCGCGGAGCACGCTGAGGACCGGGCCGAAGATTTCCTCCTTGTAGATCTTCATGTCCTTCGTGACGTTGTCGAACAGCGTGGGTCCGACCCAGAAGCCGCCGTCGTAGCCTTCCACCTTCAGGCCGCGGCCATCGGTCACCAGGCTGGCGCCTTCCTCGACGCCGGAGGCGATGTAGCCTTCGATCCGGTCCTTTGCGGAGGCCGCCACCACCGGGCCGAAATCGGAATCCTTGGCGAGGCTGTGGCCGACCTTGAGGCCGGCGATCCGCTCCTGCAGCTTCTCCACGAGGACGTCCGCGGTCTTCCGGCCCACCGGAACGGCCACCGAGATCGCCATGCAGCGCTCGCCCGCGGAGCCGAAGCCTGCCCCGATCAGGGCGTCCGCGGCCATGTCCAGGTCCGCGTCGGGCATGATCACCATGTGGTTCTTGGCGCCGCCGAAGCACTGCGCGCGCTTGCCGTTCGCCGCGGCGGTGGCGTAGATGTACTGGGCAATGGGCGTGGAGCCGACGAACCCGATGGCCTGAACCCGGGGATCCTCCAGCAGCGCGTCCACCGCTTCCTTGTCCCCGTTGACGACGTTGAAGACGCCGTCGGGGAGGCCCGCTTCGGTGAAGAGCTCGGCCAGCCGCAGCGGCACGGAGGGGTCCCGTTCGGAGGGCTTGAGGATAAAAGCGTTGCCGGCGGCGAGAGCCGGCCCGGACTTCCACAGCGGGATCATGGCCGGGAAGTTGAACGGCGTGATGCCGGCAACGACGCCGAGGGGCTGGCGCATCGAGTGCACGTCGACGCCGGTTCCGGCGTTGTCCGAGAACTCGCCCTTGAGCAGGTGCGGGGCGCCGGCGGCGAATTCGACCACTTCGATGCCGCGCTGGATGTCGCCCTTGGCGTCCGGGAACGTCTTGCCGTGCTCGGAGGACAGCAGGGTGGCGAGCTCGTCCATGTGCTCGTTGACCAGGTCCACGAACTTGAGCAGGATCCGGCCGCGGCGCTGCGGATTCATCGCGGCCCATTCCACCTGCCCCTTTTCGGCGCTGGCGATCACGTTGCGCACTTCCTCGGTGCTGGCCAGCGGCAGCCGGGCCTGGACCTCGCCGGTGCAGGGATCATAGACGTCGCTGAACCGGCCGGAGGTACCCTCAACCCGCTGCCCGTCAATGTAATGGGATAGTTCTCGAACCATGACCGAATGCTCCTTTGCATGTGACCTAGATCATCTCTTCAGCCGAATATACTCGGACTTCCTACTAATTTCCAGAGGACGGAGCCGACCGGCGGCTTCGTCCGGGGGCCAAGTTCGGTAAGTTAGGGACTGTGAAGATTGCTACCTGGAATGTGAACTCGCTCCGTGCCCGCGCCGACCGTGTAGAGTCCTGGCTTCAGCGCACGGACTGCGACGTCCTGGCCATCCAGGAAACCAAATGCAAGGACGAGAACTTCCCCTGGGAGCTCTTCGAGAACATGGGCTACGAGGTGGCGCACTTCGGCCTGAGCCAGTGGAACGGCGTCGCGATCGCCTCCCGGGTGGGACTCGACGACGTCGAACGCACCTTCCTGGACCAGCCCGTGTTCGGCAAGAGCGGCAAGGACGCCGTGCAGGAGGCCCGTGCCATCGGCGCCACGTGCGGCGGCGTCCGGGTCTGGAGCCTCTATGTCCCGAACGGCCGCGCCCTCGACGATGAGCACATGCCCTACAAGCTCAACTGGCTGGACATCCTGAAAACCCACGCCGGCACCTGGGTCAAGGAGGACCCCCAGGCGCAGATCGCGCTGATGGGCGATTTCAATATCGCGCCGCAGGACGATGACGTCTGGGACATCGACTTCTTCCGCGCCAACGCCATGACCCACGTCAGTGAACCTGAGCGGGCCGCCTTCCACGCCTTCGAGGAGGCCGGCTTCCAGGATGTCGTCCGCCCGCACACCCCGGGGCCCGGCGTCTACACCTACTGGGATTACACGCAGCTCCGCTTCCCGAAAAAGGAGGGTATGCGGATCGACTTCATCCTCGGCTCCCCGGCCCTGGCGGCACGGGTCACCGGTGCGATGATCGACCGCGAGGAGCGCAAGGGCAAGGGCGCCTCGGACCATGCCCCGGTGATTGCGGAACTGGCGGACTAATGGCTGCCGGCCAGGGAAGCGTCGTGATCCAATGACGGGGAGCATCTACCACGGACAGTCCGGGCTGCCGTTCTCTTCCGCGCTCCGGATCTACGAGCCCCTCGAGGCGTTCCCCGAACAGCAACGGAAGACCCTGGAGGCCGCCGGCGCCGGCCAGGCGTCCCGCGCCGCTGTGGAGAACGCCGAGCTCCTGGCGTCCCTGGGCCGCATCACCCGGCCCGACGGGGATCCGTTTCCCACCGGCCGGACCGATCTGGTGCGCGTTGTCGCGGTCCCGGCCAGGCGGGCCCCGTCCGGCGCAACGCTCGACGCCGTCACGTCCGGGACAGCGGCCGCCCCGCAGCCCGACCGGTTGCTGTACTGCCCCAGCCAGCTGGTCCTCCGCGCCGGGCTGGCCGCCAATGCCCTGATGGAAGGCATCCACGGGCCCCTGGCCCAGCTGCTGATCCCGGAAGAACAGCGGGACAAACACCAGGAACGCATTGATGAGGTGCGCGCCCACGATGGCCTGAGCCGGGTCCACACCAGGGCGTCCACGTGGGGCATTCCGTTCAGCTGGTTCTGCCTTTTCCAGGAATCGGATCCCACCGACGTCGTCGAAGCCGACGGCCACATTGTGACGGTCCGCATCCGCGCCGGCATCGGCAACGCGCTGGAGCGGGTGAGCTACGCGGTGGCGCACCTGGCCCTCGCCGCGCCGGATCTCGACATGCTCGAGGACCTGACCCAGCTCACGGAATGGCTTGAGCTCTTCCACCCGGACTCGGCAGTGGAACTCGACTACGGCGGGGTGGCGGACAAGGTCTATCCGGATGATTCGCCGCTGGACGTACGCCTCGGCATCGAGTGCCTGGCGGAGGGGGACATGACCGGCGCCGCTGCGGCCTACCGCCGGCTGGCCTCGCGTTGGGTGCCGATCCGCCAGCTGGCCCGCGCGTCCTAGCCCGGCCCGAACGCCGCTAGCGGAGCCGCGCGGACTGGCGGAGCGGCGGCGCCGTCGTCGTCCGGATGATCAGCCGGTGCGGCGCCACAGCCGACTGCACGGAGCCGGAAATGCCGTCGAGCTCGTCCAGCAGCATTTTGGTGCCGAGTTCGGCCTGCTGGTCCGGGCGCTGCCCGACTGTGGTCAGGCCCATGGCCTCGGCGAAGTCGTGGTCGTCGATGCCGATGACCGAGAGGTCCTCCGGGACGCGCACACCGGCTTTGTTGGCCTCGAAGATGATGCCCATGGCCATCTCATCGGAGGCGCAGAAGATTGCTGTGGGCTTGGGACCGTCGGCGGCCCAAAGGCGGCGGAATGCCTCCTGACCGCTGCGCACGGTGAAGTCCCCCCAGAGGTCCCATTCGGCCCGGACGGGCAGCCGCGCCTCGCCCATGATGTCGTGGAAAGCCTGGATCCGGACCCTGGGGACGTCGAAGTTGAGGTCGGTTTCGTCGTCGCCGTGCAGGAGCGCGATGTCCGTGTGGCCCAGCCCGATCAGGTGGCGCACTGCGGTGGCGGCCGCGGCGTAGTCGTCGATGCCGATGTAGGGGCACTCCTCGACATGACCTCCCACCACCACCAGCGGGATGTCGATTTTCTGGAGATGCTCGATTTCCTCGTGGGTGAGCGCCATGCAGAGGACCAGCAGGGCGTCGATCTGCTTGTAGACCATGGTCTTGCTGAAGAGCCGCTCACGGTGGCTGCCGTGGCCGCCGAGGTTGAAGAGGGAAAGGTTGTACTGCCGGGAGTGCAGTTCCCGGTCGGCGCCCTCGATGGCCTTGGAGAAGAACCAGCGGCTGACGAACGGGGCCAGCACGCCGATGGTTTTGGTCCGGCCCGTCGCCAGGCCGGACGCCGAGGACGACGCGACGTAGCCCAACGATTCGGCGATGCCGAGGATCTTCTCGCGGGTTGCCGGGGAAACGCGGGGCAGTCCCCGGACGGCCCGGGATACGGTGGCCGTTGACACGCCCGCAGCGGCGGCGACATCCTCAATGCTGACGCCCGAGTGGCCGCCGCGCTGCGCCCGTTCCGTTCGTGCCACCTGTGCCCCCTAATTAACGTTCCGTGGAAGCCTGGCGGCCGCCCGCAGACGTGTTTCGCCCGCCTCCCCCCGGCGGCTGAATAATCCTGCCCGGTTGCTGCCCGGCTGCCTAGCCGCGCCGGCTGGCCGTCCGGCGCGGCAAACGCCGGCGCAGCCGGATCATCCCGTAGAGGGCCAGCAGCATGGCGAGCAGACCCAGGGCCCAGAAGAGGGCCGGCTGGGCGGTCACTTCCATCCAGACAGTGACCACCAGCAGCACCACGGTCCAAAAGCCGAGGAACCCGATGATGATGTCGAAGTCCTCGCCGGAGCGCACCTTTCGACGCGTCGCCGGCACGTGGCCCTGGTTCTGCTCGTCAGTCATCACGCCTCAGTCACTTAACCGCGCCGGCCGTGAGGCCCGCGACAATCTTACGCTGGAACACCAGCACCAGGATGACCAGCGGAATGGTCACAATAGTGCCCGCAGCCATGATGGCGGTGTACGGAATCTGGTTCGGCTGCGCACCGGCGAAGCTCGCGATGGCCACTGTGACCGGCTGCGTTGCGTCGGACGAGAGCTGGCTGGCGATCAGGAATTCATTCCACGAGGAGATGAAGGCCAGGATGGCGGTCGTGAAGATGGCCGGTGCGGCCAGCGGCATGATGACCCTCCGGAACGCCTGTCCCTGCGTGCAGCCGTCCACCCGGGCCGATTCCTCGAGCTCCCACGGCATCTCCCGGAAGAAGGATGTCATGGTGTAGACCGTCAGCGGCAGCACGAACGAGATGTTCGGGATGATCAGGGCCTGGTAGGTGCCCATCCAGCCGATGTTCGTGAAGAGCTGGAACAGCGGGGTGATGAGGGCGACGCCGGGGAACATGGAAGCGCCCAGGATGAAGCCCAGCACAAGGTACTTGAACTTGAAGTTCAAGCGGGCCAGGGCGTAGGCGGCAAACACGCCGATCACCAGCGACACCAGGGTGACGACGGTGCCGATGAACAAGCTGTTCAGCAGTGCCTGGCCAAAGTGGTTGCCGAAGGAGGTGTCGAACGCCGTCCTGAAGTTGTCCAGCGTCACGTGGGTCGGCAGGATCGAGGTGTCGTAGGTGTAGCCGACGTCGCGGAACGCCGTCACGACCATCCAGTAGGCCGGAGCCAGGCACCAGAAGAGGATCACGACCGCACTGATGTAGGTCCGGCTCTGGGCCCACTTCTCGCGGTTCTGCGCGGCCTTCCGCCCCCGGTCCTGCTCTGCGCGCAGCTCGGTTGCGGCGCTCGTCGCGGCGGTCATTTCTTCCCCTTACCTGCGCCGGTCTGCTGCTCCACCACGTTCGCTCCGAGGAAGCGCACGAAGATGAAAGCCACCAGAAAGATGATGATGAACGTGATGGTGGACAAAGCCGCCGCCGCGTTGAAGCCCTGCCTGATCTGGTTGATCACCAGGATGGACAGCGTAGTGGTGTTGTTCGCGCCGCCGGTCAGGATGTACGGGAGGTCGAACATGCGCAGCGCGTCCAGGGTGCGGAACAGGATGGCCACCATGAGCGCCGGTTTCACCAGCGGCAGGGTGATCATCCGGAACCGCTGCCAGGCTGAGGCGCCGTCGACCTTGGCCGCCTCGTACACTTCCGCGGGAATCATCTGCAGGCCGGCAAGAATCAACAGCGCCATGAACGGCGTGGTCTTCCAGACGTCCGCGATGATCACGGCCCACCTGGCCGGCCATTCACTGCCGGTCCACAGGACGGTGGTGTTGAAGAGTTTGTTGCCGATGCCCTCGAAGGCGAAGATGAACAGCCACAGCTTGGCCGTCACGGCGGTGGGGATGGCCCACGGCACCAGGACGGCTGCACGGACCAGGCTGCGGCCCTTGAAGGCCCGTGCCATGATGACAGCCATCCAGAAGCCGAGCACCGTCTCCAGGCCCACCGTGACGATGGTGAAGAAGAACGTGGTGCCGGTGGCGGACCAGAACTGCGCGCCCAGGGTTCCAGGCGGGCAGTCAACGGTTCCGCCGTCCGGAGCCGGGCATTGCTGGAAGATCCAGTTGTAGTAGTTGGAGAAGCCGGCCGGGCCACCCTCAACGAAGAGACCCGTAGCGGGGTCCAGACCGGCATCTTTTTGGAATGACATCACAATGGCGGTGATGATCGGATACACGATCACTACCGACAATGCGAGGATGGTCGGCGCCAGCAGCCAAGCTGCCCAGCGCCCCTGCGTCGCGATGCGGTTGTCCTCCCCAACACCCTTGGGTGCGTGGTGGATCGGTGCCCCGCCCGACGCCGGTGCCTTGACCGACGTCGGGCCTACTTCAGTTGCCATGATGGACCTACTGTCCCGCGCTAGCGGACTCGATGGACTTCTGCATGTCAGACAGGGCCGCGTCTACAGTCTTCTCGCCCTTGATGGCCGAGTACGCGTTTTCCTGGATGGCCTTGGTGACGGCCGGGTAGAACGGGGTGACCGGGCGGGGCACGGCGTTCTCGATCGAGGTCTTCAGGACCGGCAGGTACGGCAGCTTGGCGACGAGCTCCTTGTCGTCGTAGAGCTTGCCGAGCACCGGTGCGAGCGAACCCTGCGTGGCGAAGAACTTCTGGGTCTCTTCCGTGGTGAGGAACTTCAGGAAGTCCACTGCGGTGGCCTTGTTCTTGGAGTAGACGCTGATCGCGGCGCTGTGGCCGCCGAGGGACGAGGCGCCCGGACCGGTCTTGCCGGGGAGTGCGGTCATGCCCAGGACGTCCTTGACCTTGGAGGAGCCTTCAGTGGTGGCCAGGTTGTAGACGTAGGGCCAGTTGCGCAGGAACAGCAGCTTGCCGTCCTGGAATGCCTGGCGGCTTTCCTCTTCCTGGAACGTGATGGCTTCCTTCGGGATCGAGCCGTCTGCGTAGGCCTTGGTCAGGTTGGCCATGCCGGCCTTTGCCTCCGCGGTGAGCAGGTTGGGCTTGCCGTTCTCGTCCAGCACGGCTCCGCCGGCGGAGTTGATTGCCTCGGAGGCGTTGACGGTGAGCCCCTCATACTTCTTGAACTGGCCGGAGTAGCAGCCGATGTTGTTGGTCTTGGCGATGGAGCACATGCTCATCATCTCGTCCCAGGTCTTCGGGGGCGTGGGGACCAGGTCCTTGCGGTAGTACAGGATGCCGCCGTCGGATGATTCCGGTGCCGCGTACAGCGTGCCCTTGTAGGAAGCGGCATCAACGGTCGGCTTCAGCATGGCCGAGGTGTCCAGCGCCATCTTGTCCTTGAGCGGCTGCAGCCAGCCCTTGGCGGCGAATTCGGCGGTCCAGACGACGTCGACGCTCGCGACGTCGTAGCCGGGGTCCTTGGCCTGGAAGTGCTGGACGAGGTCGTCGTGCTGCTGGTCGGCCTGGTCGGTCTGCTCCTTGAACGTGACCTTCTCGTTCGGGTGGGCGGCGTTCCACTTGTCGATCAGCGGGCGGACCACGTTGCTGTTGTCCTTGCCCTGAACGTAAGTGATGGGGCCGCGTCCGTCCAGGCCCTGCGAGGCGGCGTCGCTGCCGCTGGTAGTGCCGCCACCTCCGCCGCCACACGCCGAAAGGGTGATAGCCAAAATGCCTGCCGTGGCGACGGGAAGTAGGAAATTGCGGGTTTTCATACTGGAGTGCTCCTCGCTGAGTACCGGTGAAAAACGGCCGTACTGATGGTGTGCCGACCATCACAGTAATCAACAGGCAGTCCGGAATGCAAGCGTTTACATCAAACCTTTATGCAAAGGAGATTCCGTGGCCCGCCGGCCAGCCCCGCTCGCGCCTGCCGGGAAGGCTGCCTCAGCCCCACCGCCGGCTCAGCGGACCCGCTCGGAACGGCCGAACCGCGACCGCGCGCCGGATCCGATGTGGATCAGCACCGGGGTGCGTTTGCCGATCACCGCGTCGAGCGCCTCTACCAGGGCGGAAACTTCGGCGGCGAGCCGGTGCGGGGCAACACCCTGGCGCGGTTCCACCCGGATCTTGAGGGCCGGCTCCCCGCTGATTTTGTAGGCGGCTACCGTGACGCCGGCCAGGTCGGGCCGGTCCGCCAGCGCCGCGCGGAGCGCCTGCTCCGCCACGCCGCCGCTGATTCCGACGTTGCCGGGCACTTCACCCGGGTCCTCCTCTGCCACGAGCAGGCTGGTCCGGCCCGTACCTTGTTGGGCAATCCAGGCGATCATCAGGCCAAGCACCACCAGCAGCGCCAGGCAGATGGCAAGCCACAGCCAGCTCCCCTGGCGGCGGGGGAATTGCGTCCGTTCGAACAAATCGAGCCAGAAGCTCAGGACGCCGCCGGCCCACTCATGCCACCACACGCCCACGGCCGGGACGCTGGCAAGCAATATCAGGAGGACACCGATGGCGAGGAGGAGGATGCCAAGGATGCCAATCAGTACGCGGTTCAGCGCCCGGGGGGTGTTGTTCATGCCCCCACCACCCCGGCTGTGGCTACCTGGATCCGCACTTCCGGCATCGGCCAGGGGCCCATTTCCTCCACTTCCCGGCGCACAGCCTCCAGGACGGCGTCCGGGCGCAGCGGCACACCGGAGGTCGGCCGGACGTTGACCGTGATCCGGTTCCGCGACACGACCACCATCACCTGTTCCTTGGCCACGTTGGCGGCCAGCCGGGCCCGGCGCGCCAGGGCAGCGGCGATCACCTCATCGTCCACCACGACGGCGGCCCGGCGGTCCGGGAGCAGGTGGCGTGCCCGCCGGCCGGGCAGCACAGCATTGAGGAAGAAGAACAATCCGGCCATCGCGATCACAGCGCCCGTGACGCCGAGCAGAAGCGGCGGGATTCCCGCCGGGAGCGCCACTACGCGCTC
>Ga0207697_10001271_pt1 | contig 13836 bp, 13 predicted proteins | sample KBSSwiS5withPhiX_FD_184293 | JGI IMG/M metagenome (GOLD analysis project Ga0207697, IMG submission 184293) | Switchgrass rhizosphere microbial communities from Kellogg Biological Station, Michigan, USA, with PhiX - S5 (SPAdes) (version 2) | ecosystem: Host-associated > Plants > Roots >... | reverse complement strand
GGGAACGTCCGCGGTGCCGAACTTCCCCCCGCCGCCGCCGACGCCACCGGCGGCCGCGGCGCCACCACCGGCCGCGCCTGCTACGCCCCCCGCGGCGACAGCGCCCGGCGCGGTGCCGGGGGCGGTGACCCCGCCGGCCGCGGAGCCGACTGCACCGGCACCAGCTGGCGCGCCGCCGCGTGACGTCACCCAGCCGCCGCCGGCCCCGGCCGCCGGCGCGCCGGGGTCGGCCCCGACACAGGTCATCATCACTGCGCCGCCCGAGATGCGCATCGCGAGCGGGCCGTCGACGGTGCCGCTGTCGGTCAACAACGGGTCGCGCCTGTCGACGATGACCCTGACGGTGACCTACAACCCGAACGTCCTGCGCGCGCGCAGCGTGCAGGAAGGCACGTTCATGCGCCAGGGCGGCGTGACCGCGAGCTTCACACCGCGGATCGACGCCGTCGCCGGCCGGGTGGACATCGCGATCACGCGCAGCGGCGACCAGGCCGGGGCGTCCGGCACGGGCCTGCTCGCGGCGCTGCTGTTCGACGCCGTCGGCACCGGCAGTTCGACGATCCAGGTCTCCGGCGTCGCCAACACGCCGGAAGGGACCCCGATCGTCCTCCAGTTCGGGCCGGCCACGGTGACGGTGCGATAGAAGCGATGTTGATGATGCGCGTGGCGCTCGCGACACGACGCCGGCTCCCGGCTGCCAGCACAGGCCGTGAGCGCGGCTTCACGTTCATTGAGCTGCTCGTCGTCACGACCATCCTGATCATCCTTGCATCGGCGATCATGCCGTTGACCCGCGTGACACTGCAGCGCGAGCGCGAGGGGGAATTGCGGCGGGCACTGCGCGAGATGCGCACCGCCATCGATCGCTACAAGGATGCGGTCGACACCGGGCAGATCGGTGCCACCGACGTGAAGGCCGGCAGCGAAGGGTACCCGCCGGATCTCGAGACCTTGGTCGAGGGCGTCTCGAAGGCCAACGACGCGTCCGGGGTCAAGCTCAAGTTCCTGCGCCGGGTGCCGCTCGATCCGCTGACCCACTCGACGGAGTGGGGCCTGCGGTCGTACCAGGACAAGCCGGACTCATCGAGTTGGGGCGGGCAGAATGTCTACGACGTCTATTCGAAAGCCGAAGGCACGGCGCTCGACGGGACGAAGTACCGCGAATGGTAAGGATCCGGCAGCAGACATGTCTCCGGTCGGGATCCGCAACAAGGAGAGCCAGACGATGGCCAGCACGCAACGGTCGTCGATGACGTCCACGACAGCCAGAAGCGGCCGCGGCGAACGCGGGTTCACGCTGATCGAGCTGCTGGTGGTCTTGTCGCTGATCTCGATCCTTGCGGCGATGGGGATGGTCCAGCATAGGAACTCTGTCCTCAAGGCTCAGGAGGCGACCCTGCGCACCGACCTGTTCCACATGCGGGATGCGATCGATCAGTACTTCGCGGACAAGGGTAAGTATCCGGAGTCGCTCGACGCCCTGGTGACGGACAACTACCTGCGCAAGATTCCCGCGGATCCAATCACCGGGAAGGCCGACACGTGGCAGACGGTTCCAGCGGAGCCGGACCCGAGCAACCCGAGCGCGGAGCCCGGGGTCTACAACGTCAAGAGTGGAGCCAGCGGCACCGGTCTCGACGGTACGGCGTACGCCGACTACTGAGGGGCGCGCTGCGCGCTTTCGTGATCCGGACTCGGGAGTCCGCATTAGCTCGTTAGCAAGCGGCGCTGCCACGCCGACCGATCTCTACCTTCCCCCTGATCCGCGCTGCACAAGCCGTCCGAAACACGCGCGAATACGCCGCTACTCCAGGTGATTCCGGCGCTGGTGTTGAATTCGTCAGGCGGAGCGTCGACCCGGCACTTCTAATTTGATGCGCTCTGTGAGGCGCACTTCTCCGACTCGATCCGGCAACCGCTACGCTCGGCCGCGGCGCAGGCGAACGGCCCGGCGGGGCGACGGTCGCGAGCAAGAGCGCCGATCGTGTCGCGAGCGCATCGGGTAGGAAAGAAAGCGCCCGCGCGACGATCAATCGCGCGGACGCTGGATGGTTGCGAACTAGGGGTTGGTTACGCCGCGCACGTTGACGGTCGCGATGCCGTCGCCGCTCGGGCCGACCGCCTGAACCGCCGTGACGCTGATCACCTTCGTGGCCGGAGTCGCGCTCTTCCAGGACACCGGCACCTGATTGCTGGTCGTCGAGATCGTCGGCGTGCTCGCGTCCGGACCGAAGTTCCAGTCATAACGGATGATGCTCGACGTGTTCCCCGACACCTGGGCGCGGACGATGATCGTTTCGTTCACCAGCGGCGAGAGGTTCGACGGCGTGACCGCCACCGACGGCGGCTGGGCCGGCAGCACGGTGATCGTGGAAGACACCGTCTCCGAGAACCCGCTGGTGTCGGTCGCGGTCGCCCGGACGGTGTAGGTGCCCGGCTCGTTGTAAGTGTGCGACGCCGTCGCGTTGCCGCTGATCGCGCCGAGTGACTGCGACGACCCGTCGCCCCACTCCACCCGGACGTCCCGGATATTGGCGGTTGCGGCAACGGCGAACGTGAAGCTGGCCGGCTGGCCCGCGGCGATCGAGGTGGTGGGCGCGGTAATGACCAGCCCCGTCCGCGGATTCAGGTCGACGATGACGTTGGCGGTCTTGCCGGCGACGTTGGCCGTAACCGTGGATTTGCGGGTGGTGTTCAGGGTCACGCTGGCCACGCCGTTCGCATCGGTGTTCGCGGTGGCGGCCGACAGCGTCCCGGCGTCGACAGTGAAATTGACCGGCACGCCGGTGACCCCGAGGCCCGCAGCATTCTCAACCCGGGCGGAGATCACGCTCGCGCCGCCCGATGCGCCGAGCGTTTGCGGCGAGGCGGTGACGATGACCCTCTCGGCCGCGGCGGTGCCGACCAGGAGGTTCTCGATCTTGCCTGAAGCACCGCCGGAGTAGGCGGTGATGGTGGCGGTGCCGCTCTGGCCTCCAGGGATGAAATGCACCTTGACCTGCCCGTTGGTCGTCCGCGCCTCGGTCGGCTCAATCCGTCCGAGCGTCGTCGTAAAGGAGACCAGCGTGCCGTTCTGGACCGGCGTGCCGGCGCCCGCGGTCGTGGTTGTCGTCGTCCCGGTCGTGCCCGTCGTACCGGTGCCTGTCGTCCCTGTGCCGCTCGTGCCCGACCCGCTCGACGCCGTGGCGACACCGTTTTCGATCACCGTAGCGATGATCTCGACGTTGCCGTCCACGGGTACGGTCGACGCCCCTGAAAAGAGCGTGATGACGGTGCCCGTGGGAGCCAGCAGCGGCACTTTGTCGCACGACGAGGTGACAAGCGCGGCAAAGAGAACCGTCGGGACGATACGGCAGGCGAGGCGCGCCGAGCGCCGGGAGTGTGTTAGCATGGGAAGCGCTAAAGATAATACTCTCATGTATTTACAGCGTCAAGACAACGAGCGCGGCTACGCCATGGCGGCGTTGCTGGTGACGCTCGCAGTCATGTCGGTGCTGCTCAGCGCGGCCCTGCCCGCCTGGCGTCATGAGGCGCAGCGCGAGAAGGAAGCCGAGTTGGTGTTCCGCGGCGAGCAATACGCGCGCGCCGTCGCGTTGTACCGGGCGAAGAACCAGAATGCGTTTCCGCCGAGCGTCGACGTGCTGGTTCAGGGCAAGTTCCTTCGGAAAAAATATCTCGATCCGGTTACCAACAAGGATTTCGATCTGATCGGCGCCGGCACCCAGATGCCGGCCAACCCGGGAACTCCGGCGGCCGGCGGCACTCGCGGTTCGACGCCGGCGGCCCGCGCGGCGCCGTCAGCTCCGTCGGCCGCCGCCAGCATCGGAGCGGGCGGCTCCTCGATGGTCAGCGGCGGCATCATGGGCGTCCACAGCAAGAGCCAGGAGACGTCGATCCGCATATATAAAGGTCAGTCGCGCTACGACCAGTGGAACTTCGTCTTCACCGCGCTGAACCGGCCCGGCGGGAACGATCCCGGCGCGCTCAACCCGGGCGGCCGCGGCGGTTCCACCTTGCCGGGAGCCAACGGCGGTCGCGGCCGTGGCGTTGGCGCTGATACGGGTCGCGGTGGCCGCGGCACGACGCCGGGTCGCGGGTCTGGCGGATTCGGCCCGCCGAGCTCACCGTCCCCGATCACGTTCCCGCCTGGGCGGGGCGGCGCCGGCTCCTGAGCCGGCGCTCACCCCGCGGCTGCGGATCCCTCAATTGGACGACGGCGGGGATGGCGCGGTTGGAAGAAGTGCCGGGCCGAAAAGACGTCAGCGGAAATGGCGATCGAAGGCGCTGACGACAGCCTCGTGGACGCGCGGCCGAAGCGCGCGCAACTGCTCGTTCGCGCGCGACGGGTGGATTCGATTCGTCAGCAGCACGATGTAGAGATCGCGCTCGTGGTCGATCCACAGCGACGTGCCGGTGAATCCCGTGTGGCCAATGGCACTCGGCGAGAGCGTCCGCCCGCATGATGACGTGGGCAGCATCGTGTCCCACCCGAGGGCACGCGAACTGCCCGGGACAGTCCCTCGCGCCATGAAGCGGCGCATCGTTTCGGGCCGGGCCAGTGCGGGTGCGCCACCAATCGTCGCGAGCACCGCACGCGCGAAGTCGCCCACCGCCCCGACCGTGCCGAACAGGCCGGCGTGCCCCGCGGCCCCGCCCAGCGCCCACGCGTTCTCATCGTGAACTTCTCCCACCAGCAGCCGTCCCCGCCACGGATCCAGTTCCGTTGGCGCGGTCCGATCGCGCCACGCCCGCGGCGGATTGAAGGCGAGGGGCTCGACCGTGACTGAACGAGCCAGCCATTCGAATTGCGCGCGCAGCCGCCGAGCGGGATCGAGGGCGCCCGAAGCGCCGACGTACGCGGCGGTTCGCGGCTGCGCGTCTTCGAGGATGAACCCGAGCAGGATGAAGCCGAGATCGCTGTAAACCGACTGGGTGCGCGGCGAGTACTCCAGGGGCAGGTGGCAGATCGCGGGCTCGAAGTCGAGGCGCCCCGTGTGATCGACATAGAAGGGCAGGTATGCGCTCAGGCCCGACGCGTGTGCCAGCAGGTCCGCGATCGTCACGTCCTCACGATCCGTTCCGGTCCACGCGGGCAGCCATTGCGCGACCCGATCCTCCAGTCGGAACCGCCGCTCGTCGACGGCCCGCATCGCGAGGGAGGTCGTCGCGATCACTTTCGTGAGAGAGGCCAGGTCGAAGATGGTGTCAGCGGTCGTGGGGAGGGCGGCCTCGTCGTACGACAGTGTGCCGAAGGTCCGTCGCCACAGCACACCGGCGCTTCCGCCGACCTCGATGGCGGCCGAGGGGAAGGCCCGCGAACGCACGCCGCCGAGCAGGAACTCGGTCACGTCGGAGAAGGGCGGCGGCATTCGCGTGCTCGTCCCGGCCTTGGTGACCCTGCGCCGCGACAGCGGTCAGCGCATGCCCGAACCGGAGGGGGCCGGCGGGAATGCCGCGCGCGCCACCTTCTCGAGGTAGCCCGGCGCGGCCAGCTTCGGATCTGTCAGGCTGTCGTACGAGAACAGGATCACACCAGCGGCGCCGAGGCGGCGGGCCGTCTGGATGTTGTCGACCGTCTGCGCCGGCGTGAGCCGGTACGCGCCGATCCCGGCCCAGATCGGCCGTCCGTTCGCGGCCGCGCGGACGGCCGTGATCTGATCGGCGAAGCGCGCCGCCTCCGGCGTGTACGCCATCGGGCACACCACGTCTACGGTCCCGTCGCGGAGCCAGGCGCCCCAGTCCTGTAGGCGATCGTCGTAGGCTTCGCGGACATCCGGTTTGGCGGCGACGGTGACCAGCGCGTCGGGCCGCTCGGCTTTCACGGCGGCGCGCAGGCGGCGCATGAGTGCCGTCATCCGCGCGACCCTGAACGCGCGCCAGTCGTCGGGGCGCGCGTCGGGATACGCAAAGAGATCGACTTTCTCTCGAGCGTCCACCTGTCGCCGCAGCCCGTCGTCAAGCCGCGGTCGGATCGCGGTGCGGAACTCGGCAATCGCGAGCCGGCTGTAATCGAAGCGGGCGTTCGGATAACGCGCGTAGTCGAAGTGGACGCCGTCGATCGGGTAGCGGTTGGCGATCCCGCGGACCACCATCTCCACATAGGCGGCGGCGCCGGGCACGATCGGCGAGGCATAGAGGCCTTCGAGCTCGCCCGGCTGGCCGCGGGTCCAGCGTGCAATCTTGCCGACGTACGCGGGGCTGTCGGCGGGCAGCTTGGCGACGTCCTGCGCGATGTCGCGGGGCACCATCAGCCACTCCGGATGGCGATACACGAGATGCTCGCGCGCGAGCGGCAGATCGACAGCGCTGGCGACCAGGTTGACGTTGACCCACGCATGGACGCGCAGGCCCGCGGAGTGCGCCGCGCCGAGGACGGTCGCGAGGGGATCGAACGTGGCGGGCTGGCGCTGGAGCTCGGCGGCGCGGGGCTCGATCGAGTCGTTGTAGTACGCGTCGCCGCGCCCGCGAACCTGCACCAGCAGCGTGTTGAAGCCGTGATCGCGAGCCGACTGCACCAGCGCGGCGATGCTGGCCGGCGAGGTCAGGGAGGTGCGCAACACCCAGAGGGCACGCACTTCCGTCAATGAGTCAGGTTCAGGAGGACGGACCGCCGACGCCGCTCCGGGTGCGGACAGCACCAGCGCAGCGAGCAGTAGTGCGGCGAGCGCGCGGGCGGAGCCCGGGGCCCGCCGAGTCGGCAGCATGAAACACCGAAACTAACAGGCTCGAGTAGGGCATGTCAACGCGAAGGATGAACGGAATGGTTCACGGGTTCATGAGGGTTCATGCGGTTCATGAGGTCGGGTTCAACGGTTCACGGTTCGGTTCACGGTTCAAACGTTCGGTTCACCGTGCCAGAGTTCGGTTCACCGCTCGGTTCATGGCGCGCTCGGTGTCGGGGCACGACGAACCGGGACTGAACGATGAACCCGGGATCGAACGATGAACCAGGAACCGAACCCTGAACGATGAACCAAACCTATGAACCGCATGAACCCCCCCATGAACCTCATGAACCCCGGTAAGGTAAGCTGTCCCCGGCTGCACGTATGCGCAGATGAGTGCCACGCTCCATGTAATTGGTATCGACGCCGGCGGCACCAAGACGGTGTGCCAGCTGGCCGACGCCGGCGGGCAGGTCATTGCCGAAGCGCGAGGTGGCGGAGCGAACCTACAGGCGATGGGCGAACTGGAGGTCGAGAAGGTCCTCTATCAGGTGATGCAGGAGGCCCTCGGCGAACGCCCGATCAGTCCGGCCGCGATCTGTCTGGGCATTGCCGGCGTCGACCGGCCGGGTGACGCGACGGCGGTGCGCGGCATCATGCGCCGGATCGGGTTCCAGGCCAGAGTGCTGGTCGTGAACGACGCTTTGGTTGCGCTCGAGGCGGGCGCGCCCGGCCAACCCGGCGTGGTGATCATCTCTGGCACGGGTTCGATCGCTTACGGACGCAACGCGAGCGGGGAAGCAGCCCGGGCGGGCGGCTGGGGCTATGTGCTCGGTGACGAGGGCAGCGGCTACTGGATCGGCCGTGCCGCGCTTCGTGCTGTGCTGCGCGAAGCCGACCAGCGCGGTCCGCAAACGGCCTTGACGCCGCTGCTGCTGAAGCATTTCGGGATCGAGGCGGCGCAAGGGTTGCTCCACGAGGTCTATGCCGGCAGTTTGCGTCCATCGGAAATCGGTGCGCTGGCGCGCTCCGTCGAATCGGCGTTCCGCGAGGGGGACGCCGCGGCCATCGGCATTCTTCGCGGTGCCGCCAACGAGCTGGAGGCGTCGGGACTGAGCGTGGCGCGGCGTCTTGGCCTCATTGGCGAGAGCTTCACGTTCGTGCTCTCGGGCGGGATCTTCCGTGCCGTGCCGTGGTTGCGAGAAGAGCTCGAACGCCGGCTTCCGGGGGCCGCGCCAGGCGGCCGGACGGAGCTTCTCACCCGCGAGCCTGCCGCCGGCGCGGTCGCGCTCGCGCTCCAGGAAGCTGCAGGTGGTGCGCGGATTCCCGTCTACAAACGTCCGTGATGGCCGATACCGTTCACGCTCGCCTGCACGTCTATCCGACCGACCGCGCCGCGGCCCGCGCTCTGGCCCGCCAGGTCGCCGATGCGATCCGCACCAAGCCGGATCTCGTGCTCGGACTCCCGACCGGCAAGACGCCGGTGGCCTTTTATCGGGAGCTCGCGGCGTTGACAGAGCGCGAAGACATCGATCTCTCGGGCCTCACGACCTTCAACCTCGACGAGTTCCTGGGGATTGCTCCCTCGCATCCCGGGAGCTATCGCCGTTTCATGACTGATCATCTGTTCGACCGCGTCCAGCTCGCGGCGTCGCAGATCCATTTCCTCAACGGCGCGGCGCCCGATCCCGAGGCGGAATGCGAGCGCTACGAACAGGCGATCGCGCAGGCCGGCGGGATCGACGTGCAGATTCTCGGCATCGGCACCAACGGCCACATCGGTTTCAACGAGCCGGCACCGGCGCTGCAGGCGCGTACGCACCGTGTCCAGCTGCGTCCGGAGACGCGACGCAGCAATGCGGCGCTGTTCGGCGGCGACCCGCGCGCGGTGCCCGGCGAAGCGTTGTCGATGGGGATGGCGACGATCCTTCAGGCGCGGTCGATCGTCCTGCTCGCGACCGGGCGGTCGAAAGCGTCGTGCGTGGAGCGGCTGCTGAACGGGCCGATCACGACCGACCTGCCGGCCTCGTTCCTCCAGCTCCATCCCGCCGTCGACATCGTGGTCGACACCGCGGCGGGCGGCACGCTGGCGGTGGAGCCAAGCCAGGCCGAGCACCACTGAGCCGCGCCAGCGGGCCTACGCTCCGCTGGCCGTCTTCAGGCTCGAGGTGAGATCCTCCCCGATCGCCTCGCGAACCGAGTCATCGGCTTTCTTCAGGCGCCGGAGGGCCATCGGCAGCGTCAACCCGGTTTTCTGCATGACGATCGCCGCCTTGACGTTGAACTTCGCCCGCTTGAGGAGCGCGTCGGCGGCATCGTAGTCGATGCCCGTGACCATTGTGACGATCCGCCGCGCCCGATCCTTGAGCTTCTCGGATCCGGTCTGGACGTCGACCATCAGGTTGCCGTAGGTCTTGCCGACCTTGATCATGGCCACCGTGGTCAGCATGTTGAGCACCATCTTGGTCGCGGTGCCCGCCTTCAGCCGAGTCGAGCCGGCGATGAGCTCCGGGCCGACGGCCGGCGCGATCTGCAGATCGACGAACGTCTGCAGCTCGGAGCCGGGCCAACAGGTGACGAAGATGATCTTGGCGCCGGCCTTCCGGGCGCGGGTGAGACCGCCGCGGACGAACGGCGTCATGCCGCTCGCGGACACACCGACCACGACGTCGCGCTGGGTGAGGCGAAGCCGGGCAATGCTGCGGGCGCCTTCCTCATAGTTGTCCTCGACGCCTTCCTTCGCCTTGAACACCGCCTCCTGACCACCGGCCATCACTGCCTGGACGACGCGCGGTGACGTGCCGAAGGTGGGCGGCATCTCCGACGCCTCGACCACCCCGAGGCGACCGCTGGTGCCGGCCCCGACGAAGATGATCCGTCCGTTCTTGCGCAGGGCCTGGGCGATGATCTCGACGCCGTGAGCGATGCGCTCCTTCTCCTTCTGCACCGCCGCGATGACCTTGCGGTCCTCGTTCACGACCATGTCGATGATGTCGCGAACCGGTGTCTTGTCGATGGTGAGGCTGACGGGGTTGATCGCTTCTGTGGGCAGCGACTGCCACTTGGATTGGGTTTGCATCGGCTGGTCTGCGTGTGCCTTACCGTACGAAACGGCAAAGTTACTCCTCGCGTGGATCCGTGTCAAACGGCTGCGGTCGACGCCCGAGCGATCGCGCGCGCCGCACGAGGGTGCCGCTGGAGCCCCGGTGACGGAACGAAACTGTGCGGTCCTACAATAACGTCGCAGCGCTGCCGGCGGAGCGACATGTCTGTCGGGCGCGAGGCCGACGCCCTCGTAGTAGACTCGGAAACGGGTCGTAGCCTCATGTCCATGTCCGAACGCAGTCTGCAACTCGGTGAGCCGGAGGCGCCGCCGATTCCCATCGAGCGCGTCGCCGAGTTGTCCGGCCGTCTCGAGCGCGAGTTGGCCAAGGTCATCGTCGGTCAGCAGCGGGTGATTCGCGAAATCCTCATCGCCTTCCTCGCGGGCGGCCATTGTCTGCTGCGGGGAGTGCCCGGCCTCGCCAAGACGCTGCTGATCAAGAAGCTGTCGGAAGCCGTCGACCTCAACTTCAATCGCATCCAGTTCACCCCTGACTTGATGCCGTCGGACATCCTCGGGGCCGAGGTCATCGAGGAGGATCGCGCGAGCGGCAAGCGGGTGATTCGCTTCATCCGCGGGCCGATCTTCGCCAACATCCTGCTGGCCGACGAGATCAACCGCACGCCGCCGAAGACACAAGCGGCTCTCCTCGAGGCGATGCAGGAGCGTCAGGTCACCGTCAACGGGGTGCGCTCGCCGCTGGACCGGCCGTTCTTCGTGCTCGCCACCCAGAACCCGATCGAGCAGGAGGGCACCTATCCGCTGCCCGAAGCGCAGCTCGATCGCTTCATGTTCAACGTCGTGATCGAATACCCCACGCTCGAAGAGGAGCGGCGCATCCTCTCGCAGACGACCGGCAACGCGGATCCGGCGATCTCCGTGGTCGCCTCGGGCGACGAGATCGAGCGCCTGCACGCCGTCGTCCGCGAGGTTCCGGCCGCATCGAACGCCGTCGATTTCGCGGCCCGTCTGGTGCGCGCGACGCGCGCCGCCGGCCACGCGCAAGGAGAGGCGGGCACCGTGCCGGATTTCGTCAAGCAGTGGGTGCGCTGGGGTGCCGGGCCGCGGGCCGGCCAGGCGCTTCTCCTTGGGGCGAAGGCTCGCGCACTCCTCGAAGGGCGGAGCGCGGTGTCGCTCGAGGACGTCACCGAGGTCGCGCTGCCGGTCCTCCGGCATCGCATCCTGCTGAATTTCCAAGCCGAGGCTGACGGCATCGACGCCGACCACGTCGTCCGCCGCCTGCTCGACACCGTCGCTCCCTGACGGCCGCGATCGGCCGTTCGCGCGCGCATGTCCACATCGCTGCTCGACCCCGCCCTGCTGAACGCAATCAGCGACCTCGAACTGGTCGCCCGGGTGACCGTCGACGGCACGGTCTCGGGTCTCCATCGCAGCCCGTTTCACGGCTACAGCGCGGAGTTCAGCCAGTATCGTCACTATCTGCCGGGCGACGATCTGAAGTACGTCGACTGGAAGCTGTTCGCGCGCACCGACCGGATCTACACCAAGCAGTATCGCGAGACCACCAACGTCCTGGCGCAAGTCGCGGTCGATGCCAGCGGGTCGATGGCCTACCAGGGCAACTCACCGGTATCGAAGCTGGCGTACGCACGGCTGCTCGCGGCCGCGCTGGCGCATCTCGTCTCGAAGCAGGGTGACGCGGTCGGCCTGGTGACGTTTGACGACGAGCTGCGGACCTACCTGCCGCCGCGTGGCGGCCGGCTGCACCTGCGACGCATCCTCGTGTCCTTGAGCAAGCTGGAGGCGTCGGGGGGCACGGCCTGCGGCACGGGCCTGCGCCGCGCGATCGATCTCCTGAAGCGTCGCGGGCTGCTCATCCTGGTGTCCGATTTGTATGACGATGGTGAGGGGGTGGAGGCCGAGCTGCGCCGGGCCGTCCGGATCGGCCACGAGGTGGCGCTCTTCCATGTGCTCACGCCCGACGAGATCGCGCTGCCTTTTGGTGGTGACGTGGAACTCGAAGATCTCGAGACCGGGCGCCGGGTGATCACGAGCCCGGCCGCGCGGGCCGGCTATCAGCAGGCCTTCGCCCGGTTCCTCGAGCGCTGGCGCACGACCTGCGCCAGCTACGGCATCGACTACTACCGCGTCAACACCTCGATGCCGCTCGATGCGTCGCTGCGTGATTACCTGAGACGACGGACGCGGAGCGATCACCGATGATCGGCTGGCACGTCCCGGCGGCGCTCGGCGCCCTCGGCCTGATGGCGCTGCCGATCGTCGTCCATCTGCTGCGCACCCACCGGGCGCAGCGGATTCCCTTTCCAACTCTAAGGTTCGTTGCTCCGTCCCGCACGTCAGCGGTCAAGTTGCGGCCGCCGTCCGATCTGCCGCTGCTGCTGGTCCGCATCGCGATTATCGCCGCCGCCGCGCTCGCGATCGCGCAACCGGTGCTCGTGACCGACGCGCGAGTGAACGTCTGGAACAACCGCCTGGCCCGCGCCGTCATCGTCGACTCCAGCCAGGCGATGCAGATCCCGGACACCTCCGGGACGACGCCGAGCGCGCTCGCGAAGCCGCTCGCCGCCGCCGAAGTGGCTGCGGCGGCGCACTCGATCCAGATTGAGGCGGCGTCGCTGACCGATGGCCTGACACGCGCTGCCGCGTGGCTCATCACCGCACCGCCCGCGCGTCGTGAGATCATCGTGATCTCCACGTTCAGGGCAGGCGCCTTGACAGACCCCATGCTGAAGCAATTGCCGCCGAGTGTAGGCCTTCGCCTTATACAGGTCGGGCATCCGATCGACTCGCGGATCATCGCGGGTACGCGTCCGCTGACATCCCCGGGTGAGCCGTCGGCGATACAGGACGTTCAGCTCACCGGAGCCACAACGAGCGTGGTCCGCAAGACCGCTGGCGGCGAGCTTCGCGGCGCTCGGGTGGTGGGACTCGATCCTGCGATGCCCGCAGTCCAGCGGCTGTGGCGGACGCTCGCCCTGGCTGGCACGCCGGCGCCATCGGCCGACCGCCCGATTGCGTTGGCCTTCGGCGGCTGGCCGTCGGGGGAGCGCGTCGCGGCATTCGATGCGGAGACGCCGCGATGGATGCTGCAGGTCCTGATGCGGTTGCGATCGGACGCCGGGCTGCAACGTGCGGCGGCGACCGCGCCGGCTTCGCTGCTGTCAGCATCGGCCCCGTGGGTCACGATTGCCGTCGATCGAGAGGGTGCACCGCTGGCTCGCCTCTCGAGACGGGCAGAGGAGCTGATCATGCAGGTCGGCGCCCCGATCGACAGCCTGTTCGGGGCAGCGTCGGGTCGGGCGATGCTGGCCGCCAACGCTGGCGACGCGGCGCGGCCCGAACAGGAGATTCTGCGGATCGCTCCCGCGACGTTGGAAGGCTGGTCGCGTGCGGCGCCGCCGGTGGATCGGCAGGCCTGGCGATCGCTCAACGGCTCCGACGCGCGCTGGCTGTGGGCGATCGCCCTCGTGTTGCTGGCCGTTGAGCAGTGGCTTCGGCGGTCACCGGTAAGGCAAGCGGCGGAAGTGCGCGATGCCGCCTGACGCCGCGGCGGCCGACCTCCTCGTCTCCGCGTTCCTCGACACGATCGAGCGCCGCATCCGGCTGCTCGATGTCCTCCGCGCCGGCACCATCGGTCTTCTGACGACGGCTGCTGCCTTCGTACCGGTTCGCCTGCTCGGTCTGGCGAGCGGGCCGGCACTACTGGTCGCTGCAACGTTCGGGTTGATCGCCGGCGGTGCGATCGCCTGGCTGCGGCGCGCGCGTCGCCATGCCTCTGCCGCAGCGGCCCTCGTGGAGCGCGCGCTGCCGGAAAGTCGCAACGTAGTGTTCACGGCACGGGAGCTGATCGCCACGCCCGCGGGAACGGCGCCGTGGGTCCGACGTCGGGTGGTGGACGGCGCGGCACGGGTCCTCGCCCCTGCCGACCCCGCCACCATCGTGCCGATTGGCACGGACGTGTGGTGGCTCAGCGCTGCGGCACTCGCCGCGATCGTGACGATGGCGTTCGTGCCGGCCGGTTGGGCGCACCTCGCCCGCGGCGTCAGCGCACCCGGGATGGACCAGAAGACGCCAGCCGCGTCGACC
>Ga0207697_10001270_pt1 | contig 13847 bp, 14 predicted proteins | sample KBSSwiS5withPhiX_FD_184293 | JGI IMG/M metagenome (GOLD analysis project Ga0207697, IMG submission 184293) | Switchgrass rhizosphere microbial communities from Kellogg Biological Station, Michigan, USA, with PhiX - S5 (SPAdes) (version 2) | ecosystem: Host-associated > Plants > Roots >... | reverse complement strand
GATTCGTGCCCGACGCAAAGCGCCCGGCTCGAGGAAGTGCAGACGCTGCTGCGGGCGAATCCGCGACCGCGGGTGCGGCTCGTATCCGTCAGCGTCGATCCGGCGCACGATTCACCGGCCGCGCTCGCCGCGTACGCCGCCACATGGCACGCCGGCAACGACTGGACGTTTCTCACCGGATCGCCGCAAATCGTGAACGACGTGCTGCGCAGGCTCGGTCAACTGGTCGCGGAGCGCAGGGCGCATACATCGCGGGCAACGCGGCAACGGGGCATTGGCTGAAGCTCCATCCCGATACGCCGTCCGCGACGATTGCCGCCGAGCTTCAAGCGCTGGCCGACGAATCGCCGACCCGCGCGGCAGTACCCGAGGCGCCGTAGCACTCCGTTGCGCGCCGTGACACCGAACTCGTCATAACGCCGGACGGGCATCCATTCCAGGTCGGTCAATCATCAAGGAGCCTTTCATGAGAACTCTCGTGCGCTTCGCCGTGAGCGTCGTCTTCGCCACCGCCACTTCCGTCGCCATCGCGGCCGATCATGTCTCGATCGTCGACTATTGCGATCCGGCGGATCCGGGCTGGGCGCCCACGGGTGGATGCCTGCTGAAAGACGGCGACGTAACACTCGCCGAGTTCAACGCGCTGTTGCACTCGGTGCTGTCGCCGGCCGTCGTTGGCCATCCCGGATGGCGGATGGAACCCTCGTTCAGCGAAGCGCGCGCCGACAAATCGCTGCGCGTCACGAACGACGGCGGTCGCACGCATACGTTCACCGAGGTTGCAGACTTCGGTGGCGGCAAGGTGCCGCAACTCAGCGAAGGGTTGACGCCCGCACCCGAATGCGCGGCGTCGGTGAACATCGCGCCGGGCGAGCGCGTCGTGCTGCAAGGGCTCACCGAGGGCGATCATCTGTACCAGTGCTGCATCCATCCGTGGATGCGTGCGCTGGTCAAGGTGGAGGACTAGCGCGGCGTCGGTTCGCCCGCCGGTCAGAGCACTCGCATCGGCGGGCCTACGAGTCCAAATGGGCCGTAAGCGGTGGCCGCCCGGCTCGGGTGCGCTGCGGCGGCGCGCGCGAGAAAGTCGAGGAAGCGTCGCTTGTCGTAGGTACGGCCGCCTTCGAGCAGCTCGGTGTCCTGCGACAGCACGACGACGCCGCTGGCGTCCAGTACGAACAGATGCGGATAGCCGGCGACCTTGGGCCAGCGCCGCAGTACGCCGGCGTTCTCGTTCTGTTTGGAGAAGTTGATCTTGAGCCACACGAACTGCGCGTCGAGCGTGTCGCGCACGTCGGCGTTCGCGGCGATGAAGCGATCGAGCACGTGACACCACGAGCACCATTCGCCGCCGACGTCGACGATCACACGCTTGCCCTGCGTCTTGGCGAGCGCCAGCGCGCTTTCGAGGTCACGCGCGGCGTCGCGCGCGGGGTCGAATGTGGACGGCAGGTCGGCCGCACGCACGCTCACGGCCATCAGCAGCGCTGCGCACGCGACACCGATCGCTGCAACGAATGCACTTTTCATCGCCCGGCGAAGATCCGGTAAAGATCGCATGCCGATTCTACACAAGCCAACGAGGCGCGGTCAGCGTACGAGCTGGTTCATCGTCACGATCGGCAGCATCACCGCCAGCACCAGCACGAGCACGATGGCGCCCATCGCGACGATCAGGGTCGGCTGGATCAGCGCCGCGACCCACGCGAGCCGCCGCTCGGCATCGCGCTCGAGCTCGGCCGCAGCGCGTTCGAGCATCGGCGCCAGTGCGCCGCTCTGCTCGCCGTTGGCGATCAGATGGATGAGAACAGGTGGAAACGCCTTTTGTTCCTTCAGCGCCCGGGACAGCGACACGCCTTCGCGCACGAGCGCGCTCGCCGTGCGGGCCGCGCGTGCGAGCGGCAGCATCCTGACCACACCCGTGGCCGCGTCGAGCGCGCGCAGCAGCGGGGTGCCGCTGCCGACGAGAATTGCGAGCGTGCTCGCATAACGGGCCGTGTCGAGGCTTGCCGCCAGCCGTCCGACGCCAGGAAGCCGCAGCAGCGCGCGATGCAGCCGCTCGCGCGTGCGATCGCGTCGCCACGCGAGCGCCAGCGCTATCGCCACCGCTGCGAGCGCACCGAGCCACAGCCAGCCGGTGGCGCGAAAGAACTCGCTCGTCGCGATCAGCGCCCGCGTGAGCAGCGGCAGCGTCTGCCGGCTCTGCTGATAAACGGATACGACCTGGGGCACGACGTAGGTAACCAGAACGGCGATCACGCCCACGGCGATCACGGTGACGAGCGCCGGATAGATCAGCGCGACGACGAATTTCTGCCGCAGCGCGAGCCGCGCGTCGAGATAGTCGGCGAGGCGCGTGAGCACTTCCGGCAGCCGGCCCGTCTCGGTACCTGCGCCGATCAGCCCGCGATACAGCGGCGAGAAAGTGCGGGGGAAGCGCGACAGCGCCGCCGGCAGCGATTCACCCGCAAGCACCTGCGTCCGAATCGCGTCGACGAGCTTGCGTGCCGGCGCGTCGTCGGCCTGCTCGTGCACGGCCACGAGCGCCTGATCGAGCGGCATCCCGGACTGGACGAGCGATGCGAGCTGCCGTGTCAGCAGTGCCAGCGACGCGGCCGGCAGCCGCGTGCGCTGCAGCGGCGTGTCGCGCGACGGTGCCGCATCGACGGCCGTCGGCGTCAACCCGTCGGCGCGCAGGCGATCGCGCGCCGAGCGTGCATCCGCAGCATCGACGACTCCCTGCCGCAACCGGCCGTGTGCGTCGACGGCTTCGAAGCGGAACGCGCTCAATGCTTAAGCCCGATGCGTCACTGCTCGCGCGTGACCCGCGTCAATTCCGCGAGTGAGGTGCTGCCGTCGGCGACCAGTCGTGCGCCGTCGCGGCGCAACTTCTGCATGCCGGCGCGAACGGCGGCATCGCGCAGCGTCATCTCGCCGGCGCCGTCGTGGATCAGTCGCCGCAGCGTCTCGTCGATCCGCAGCAACTCGTAGATGCCGGTGCGGCCGCTGAATCCCGATTGATTGCAGTGCGCACATCCCGGCGCCCGCCAGACCGGCTGATCAGCCGGCAGGCCCAGCTCCTCGAGCAGGTGGCCCTCGCCTTCACTGGGCGCAGCCGCGTGCCTGCACTGCGGACACAGCGTGCGCACCAGCCGCTGCGCGAGCACGCCGAGCAGGCTTGTTGCGAGCAGGTAGGGCTCGACGCCCATATCGGCGAGACGCGTGATCGCGCTCGCGGCATCGTTGGTGTGCAGCGTCGCCAGCACGAGGTGGCCGGTCAGCGACGCCTGCACGGCGATCTGCGCCGTTTCGAGATCGCGGATCTCACCGACCATGATGACGTCCGGATCCTGGCGCAGGATCGAGCGCAGCGCGCGCGCAAACGTGAGCTCGATCCGCGCGTTCACCTGGGTCTGCGCAACACCGTCGAGCGCGTATTCGATCGGATCCTCGACGGTCATCATGTTCGTCGTCCCGCGCGGCAGCCGTGACAGTCCGGCGTAGAGCGTCGTCGTCTTGCCCGAGCCGGTCGGGCCCGTGACCAGCAGGATGCCGTGCGGCTGGCGGATCAGTGCGTCGATCGTCGCGAGCGTGTCGCCGCTCATGCCGAGCGTCGCGAGATCGAGGCGCGCCGCCTCCTGGTCGAGCAGGCGCAGCACGACCCGCTCGCCCGCCCCCGTGGGCAGCGTCGACACGCGCACGTCCACCTGCCGGTCGCCGAGCTTCAGCGCGATGCGCCCGTCCTGCGGCAGCCGCTTTTCGGCGATGTCGAGGCCGGCCATGATCTTCAGACGCGATACGAGCGCACCGTGCAGCGCTCGCGGCGGCTCGACGATGTCGCGCAGCATGCCGTCGACGCGAAAGCGCACGACGGCGCGCGCCTCGTACGGCTCGAAATGCAGGTCCGACGCGCGCTCGCGCAACGCCTGCAGCAGCAGCGCGTTGATCATTCGGATGACCGGGGCCTGCGCGCTGCCGTCGAGCAGGTCCTCGCTCGTCGGCAGATCCTGCATCAGGCGCGCGAGATCCGCCTCGTTGGCGAGACCTTCGCTCATCGCGAGCGCAGCGCCGCCCTGGTTGTAGACGCGCGACAGCTCGGCGGCGAACGTGTCGGCTTCGACCGCGCGCGTGACGAGCGGCCGGTTCAGCACGCGCTTCAACTCGGCGATGCCTTCGACGGTTGCATCGGGGCGCAGTAGCACGACGACGGCATCGCCTTCGGTGCGCCATGCGAGCACGCCGTGCGCCCTCGAAAATGCGTAAGGAATCCGCGCGCCGGGTGCTTCAGCGGTTGAGGGGTTCGGGCGGGCCAATCGGCGTTGCCTGCGGTGTGCCCTGCATCGTCCCCTGCGGCGGCAGTACGGGCGCCGAGGGGTCCTTCCAGAACCAGCGCTCGGGTGGCGCGATGTTCGACTGCTCGCCGCGCAGGTAGTCGTAGCGCTCCGACGTGAGCTCGCGGCCCTCGGTAGTGCTGCGCACGATTGTCGGCTTCAGGAAGATCATCAGGTTGGTTTTCAGCCGCGAGCGCTTGTCGTAGCGGAACAGCGATCCAAACACGGGCATGTCGCCTGCGTACGGAAGCTTCTCGGTGCCGTCGGTGAGAGTGTCCGAGATCAGGCCCCCGAGCACGACGATCTGCTGGTCGTCGATGATCACCGAGGATTCGAGCGCGCGCTTCGACAGGATGGGACCTGCGTTCGATGTGTCCTGCACACGCGACACTTCCTGGTAGATGCCGAGGCGCACCGTGCCGCCTTCGGTGATCTGCGGGCGCACGCGCAGCACGAGGCCGACGTCGCGGCGCTCGATCGTCTGGAACGGCTGCACGGTCGCCGTGTTGCCCGTCGTCGAGTACTGCCCCGTGATGAACGGCACGTTCTGGCCGACGATGATCCGCGCTTCCTCGTTGTCGAGCGTAAGCAGCGTCGGCGTCGACAGGATGTTCGCAGTCGTGTCTTGCTCGAGCGCGCGGATCAGGAGTCCCAGGTTGCTGATGACGCCGAGGCCCGGGATCGTGATCGTGCCGTTGATGATGCCCAGATTGAGGCCCGTTGCGACGCTGCCGATGTTGATCGCGGCGTCGATGATGTTCGTGCCCGTGTCACGCGCGCCGAAATTGGTGCCGCCGAACCCCTGCACGCCGCTGCGATTGCGAGCGGCGCCGGTCAGCACCTGCCACTGGATGCCGAATTCGGCCGCCTTGTCCGACGACACCTCGACGATCAGCGCCTCGACGAACACCTGCGCGCGACGCGAGTCGAGTCGCTCGATCACCGCACGCAGGTTGTTGTAGACGGGCTCCGGCGCCATGATGACCAGCGCGTTGTTGGTTGTGTCGGCCTGGATCATCGCGCCGCCGGCCGAAAACGCCGACGTCGCACTTCCCGCATTCGTCACCAGAGGACTGGTCGCCTGCGCCGATCCCGGGAAGCCGGATGCAGCGTTGGCCGGCATCGCCGCGGCAATCGGAATCGTCGCGGCGGGGCCGCCGCCCTGCGCGCGGTCGCTGCCGTACAGGCCGCGCAGCGTCTCCGCGACATGCGCTGCATCCGCGTTCTTGAGATACACGATGAACACATTGCCGCCCACGCGTGAAGGCGTGTCGAGTTGCTCGATCAATTGCCGCACGCGCGCGCTGCGCGCCGGATTCTCGGCGCGAATCAGGATGCTGTTCGATCGCGGATCGGCGACCAGCACGACCCGCTGCTGCGCGTCGGCTTGCGCTCCAGGGGTACCGGACGTGCCGGCCGTATCGGTCAGCATCCGGTTGACGAGTGCGACAACGTCGAGCGCCGAGGCGTTTTTCACCGGCACCAACATCGGCTCGCCCGCAGGCGCCTGGTCGAGCGATGCGACGATCCGGTCGATCCGCCGGAGGTTGTCCGCATAGTCGGTGATGATGATCGCGTTGCCCGGAACGTACGCGGCGATCGTGTTGTTGGGGGTGATCAGGGGTCGCAGCACCGTGACGAGTTGCGCCGCCGACTCGTAGCGCAGCGCGATGACCTGGGTGACGATCCGCTCGCCGCTCGCCGTGACGGCGCCCCGCTGCACAGGACCCGCCTGCGTCTTCGCGTCGGCTTCGGGCACGATCTTCACGACGCCGTCGGTTTCCACGGCTGCGAACCCTTGCATCCGCAGCGCCGACAGCAGCGTTGGGTAGACGAGCGCCTTGGCGACCGGTCGTGCGGAGACGATGTTGACCGTCCCCTTCACGCGCGGGTCGACGAGGAAGTTGCGGCCGGTGATCTCGCCGACGGCCTTGACGACAGCGTCGATGTCGGCGTTGACGAAATTCAGTGTGACCGTATCGGCATCCTGTGCCGACGCCGGAAGACCGGCGACCAGCAGCAACGCGGCGCAGATCCAGGCAAAGCGGCGGGACAGCATCAGGCGGAGTGAAAAACGGCCTGCATCAGCCGGCCACGGGCGGACGCAGAGAGGATGAAACCACGGCCATCGACAGGAAAGTGCGGCGCTCCGGTGCTCGTGCAGACTTGTTCCGAGACGTCGGCAAGCTTTCCAAGGCGCCGCGAAGCGGAATCGGCGGCGATGATAGCATGGTGCGACGCGTCAGCACGCGCGCCACGCAGGCGAAAACGCGGTGACGGCCGGTGAATCCGGCGACCCTTCACGCAGCATCCAATCCCTGTGCAACTCGAGGGAGTACCCATGCAGGATTCAGGCAGTTCGCCGTGCGGGAAGCCGCCCCGCCGGCTGATTCTCGGCGCGGCGCTGGCGCTCGGGCTCGTGACGGCGCTGACGCCACACATGCCGACTGTGCTGGCGGCCGGCCCCGCGATTGTCATCGTACAAGCCGAACCGGCGAAGGAGTCCGGCAAGGCCGCCGCGGGAACCGGCGCCCGGTCGGCCAACGTACCCGCAGCGCCCGCCGCGGCCGCGCCGCCGGTCCCACCCGCCGCGACGCCGGATGCCGACGCCCCGGATGCCGACGCGGATGTCGACGAGGACGCACCCGACAAGGGCCGGAGCACCGTCGGCAAGCGCACGATCATCATCGAGAAGGGCGGCAAGCGCGTGCATGTGGGCGTGCTGGGTCGCGATCGCGAATATGACTCCTTCGAGCAGTTCGTACAGGATGCACCTTGGCTCGCCGGTCTGGTGTTCCTGACGGTGCTGCTGGTGTTTCTCGTCCCGCTGCTCATCATCGTGTTGCTGATCTGGTACAAGATGCGCAAGAACCGGATGGCCAACGAGACGATGCTGAAGCTGGCCGAGCGCGGCATCGTGCCGCCGGTCACGGCAATGGAGGCCGTCGCCTCGGGCAACGCCGCATCGCTGGCGGCCACTGCCGCCCCGGCGGGCACCCCCGCCTACGAGCATGCCCGCGCATTGCAACGGCGCACCGTGTGGTCCGACCTGCGCAAGGGCGTGATCCTGACGGGCGCCGGACTCGGACTATCCGCCTGGTCGATGTTCGACGACGCCTCGCCCAACAGCGTCGGTCTCATCCTGCTGTTCGTCGGTCTCGGTTATTGCCTGTTGTGGTACCTGGAGGACCGCACGCGGATGCCGCAGCGCGATCCTTCGGGCACGCCGCCGGCCGGTGGTGCGTAAATGACTCGATGGAAAGCCGCGTACAACGATGGTCCCGATGCATGACCCGAGCCGCTCCGGCGACCGCCCCGCGTTGCGGGAACGCGGCGCAGCCGCGACCCCGCGGCCCGGCGTGACCGATGGCCGCGAAGGCAGCGTCTGCGGACGTCACCGACGCCCAGCTCATTGCGCGATGCCTGGTTGGCGACGACCGGCATGCGTTCGCCGAGCTCGTCAAGCGGCACCAGTCGGCAGTGCGGGCATGCCTGCGCAAGCTGACGGCGGGCAACCACGCGCTGGCGGACGATCTGGCGCAGGACACATTCGTGCTCGCATGGCGCAACCTGAAATCGTTCCGGCAGGAAGCGCGCTTTTCGACATGGCTGTACCGGATCGCGACCAACTGCTGGCTCGCGCAGGCGCGCAAGCGGCAGGAAGAACTGCTTGGCGATCGCGATGACGACGTGGCGGACAGCGACGCCGACGCGGCGGATTCGCCGCATTCGTGGGAAGCCGACCACGCGGCGGGAACGACGATGAGAATCGACCTCGAACGCGCGATGGCGGTGCTGTCGGACGCCGAGCGGGCGGCGATCGTCCAGTGCTACCATAACGACCTGTCGCACGAGGAGGCCGCGTACGTGCTCGGCTGCCCCGTCGGCACGGTCAAGACTCACGTGTTGCGCGGCAAGGCGAAGCTGAAGCGTGCGCTCGCCGCGTGGGGTCCGGCACAGCCGGCGTAAGAACGCGATGAACACTGTCAGCCCGAACGCATCCGACTCGCCCGATCCGTCAGCGGACTGGATGGATCGCCTGCTGCGGTTCGACGCCGCCGAGCATTCAGGCGATTACATCGACGACGCGGGATTTACCGCGCGCGTCATGCACAAGCTGCCGCTGGTAACGAGCGCGCTGCCGGCATGGCGGCGTCCCGCCGTCGCGGCCTTGTGGGTGGTCGCGGGTCTGCTGCTCGCGGTAGCGCTGCCCGGCGTCGCGTTCGATGTCGCGCGCGCGGCGTACAAGCTGTTTGCGGCGCGACCGTTCGCGCTGTCCACCGTCGCGTTCATGGTCGTGGCGTTCGGCGCCGCGTCGTGGACCGCCGCAGCAGTCGCGCTGCGACGCGATTAGACGCACCAGAAACGGCCCCGCTTGCCAGCAGGTTGCCGCGCATCGCGCGCGTGACCGAGCGGCGAGCGCATCGCAGCGAGACGCGAACGACGCGCCCTCCGCGGTTGCGGCACGCTCGGCGACGGGCCGTCCCGAGCCAAGCGTGGAAAACTACCCGAGGAAAAGTATCGTGCGACCGCAGGTCGCGAAACTTTTCCTCGTCATTCGTCTTTCAGCGTGAAGTTGATCTCGACGGACGCCTGATACCGGCTTCCCTCGCCGACGCACTTCCACTCGGACAGCGTGTCCTGCACCGCGCGATCGAACACGCGCGGCGGATCCGACGACGCGATCTTCACCTCCGCGACATTGCCTTTTTCGTCGATCGTCAGGATCGCGTTGACACGGCCGCGCTGAATCTTCGCGCGGATCGCCTCGCGCGGGAACGTCGGCGCGTCGCGCTTCGAGCACGAGACGCCCTGGCGGATCGCAGGCTTTGCCGGCGCGGGTGCCGGCGGTGCCGCGATGACCGGCGGTGCGATGGCCACGGGCTCCGGCGGCGGAGTCGGCGCCACGTTCGCGATCACCGGCGCCTGCGGCGCGGGAACGGGAATTTCGGGCGGCGGCACGAACGGCTGCTCGATGACGACCTTCGGCGGCTCGATGACCCGCTTCGGCGGTGGCGGCGGCGGTGGCGGGGGCGGCGGCGGCGGCTTGATCTCCTCGATGATCTTCGCCGTCATCGGCTTCTTGACGACCTCGATCACCTTTTGGCCGAGCCCGCTCATCAGCGCCCAGATCACGAGCACGTGAATCAGGATGACGAACGTGATGCCGACGAGGTGCCGGGCCGGATCGCGTTGTTGTCGTGCGAAATCCATTACTGGGAGCTCCTGCAGCCGGTTGCCGGACCTGGCCGGCGCGCCGCTACTCGATGAACTGCTCGCTGCCGACGATGCCGATCTTCGTCAGGCCGAGGCGCTGCGCCGACGCCATGACGCCGGCGACGACCGAATACTTCGCCTGCTTGTCGGGCCGCAGGTGCACTTCGGGCTGCACCTGTTCCTGCGCGGAGGCGCTCATCTTCGACTCGAGCGTCGCGCGATCGTCGACGACTTCGCCGTTCCAGTACACGCGACTCTGGTCGTCGATGTCGAGCTTCACCACTTCGGGCAGCACGAGCGGCGGTGGCGGATTGCCGGTCGGCAGGTTGAGATTGACCGAGTGCAGCTGGATCGGAATCGTGATGATCAGCATCACGAGCAGCACGAGCATCACGTCGATCAGCGGGGTCGTGTTGATGTCGATCATCACGTCCATATCGCTGGAGCGACCCGGGCTGCCTACGTTCATCGCCATTGGAAGTCCTAACCGGTAGAAAAGACGTCAGCTCGCGGCGGCGCGCGGCGGCGGCTCGGTGATGAAGCTGATCTTGGCGATACCGGCGCGCTGGCAGGCATAGACGACGCGCCCGACGCCCTCGTAATTCGAGCGACCGTCGCCACGGATCTGCACCTCGGGCTGCGGCGTCAGCACGGCGACCTTCTTCAACCGCTCGACGAGTGCGTTGGTGTTCGGCATCCGCAGCTCGTTCCAGTAGATGCGCGCCTGCGAATCGACGGAGATTACGATGTTCTCGGGCTTCGTCTCGCGGATCTCGTTGCGCTCCTTCGGCAACTCGACCGGAACCGTCATCCGCACGACCGGCACGGTGATCAGGAAGATGATCAGCAGCACGAGCATGACGTCGACGAGCGGCGTCGTGTTGATCGTCGAGATCGCGTCTTCTTCGTCATCGGCCGAGCCGACGTTCATCGACATGGTTGCACCCTCCGAAGGGTTCGGGCGCCGGTCAGGCCACCGCCGGCGAATGCCGCGACGACAGCAGGACCGCGTGCAAGTCGGCACCGAAGCTGCGCACGCGGTCCATCGCAGTCTTGTTGCGGCGGATGAGCCAGTTGTAGCCGAGCACCGCGGGCACTGCAACGGCAAGACCGATCGCTGTCATGATCAGCGCTTCTCCGACCGGGCCGGCGACCTTGTCGATCGACGCCTGGCCGGCGATGCCGATCGCGGTCAGCGCGTGATAGATCCCCCACACCGTCCCGAACAGCCCGACGAAAGGCGCCGTCGAGCCAACGGTCGCGAGAAACGCAAGGCCATCTTGCGTCCGCGCTTGGATGTTGTCGATCGCCCGCTGGATCGACATGCTGATCCACGCATTCATGTCGACGCCGCCCAGCAGTCCCTCGTGCTTCTTCGTCGCCTCGAGACCGGATTCGGCCATGAAGCGATACGGGCTCCCCTCCTTCAGGCCGGTAGCGCCTTTTTGCACCGATGGGGCGGTCCAGAACGTTTTCTCGGCCGCTCGCGCCTGCGCACCCATGCGCGCCTGCTCGAACAGCTTCGTAATGATCACGTACCAGCTCCCCATCGACATAATGACCAGGATGCCGAGCGTGATCCGGGCGACGAGGTCGCCGCCCTTCCACAATGCTTCGAGGCCGTACGGGTTCTCGATGATTTCGGTGGTCTTCTCCCCGACCTTGGCTGCCGGCGCCGCGGCGGCAGGGGCTGGCGGCGGCGTTGTGGCCGCCGGTGCGGCGGGGGGCGTTGCGGGCGTCGCGGCGGGCGCCGGTTGCCCTTGCGCGGACGCGACGGACGGCGCGAGCGCCGCGGGCATCGCCAGCACCAGGGCCGTGGCGAGCATCGCCAGACGGGTCATCTTCAACATGTTCTCTCCACGCGAGTGTTGGTCACTGACTACGATGTAACAGGACGGCAATGCCGGAGCCACGACTATTGGCCCGTCACCCGCAAAACGCTGCGGGCGGGCCAGCATCGCACTCATGCAACGGGGGTACGACAGGCTTCGGCGTTGCGGCACCGGAGAATCCGATCCAGCGATACGACAGGAAGCCCGTTGGGGGCGCACCCGGGTGCTGGCCACGCGAACGTCGGGCCATAGCATCGCCGGAAAGTCGCGGATTCTACACAAAAATGCGGGGAAGTCCACCGCCGCCCGAAACCGGGGCGTCGACGGTTTCGCGAACCCTCCGATGCGGCCTGTCCGCCGCAAACGGCCTTGCATCCGCGATTTGCGCGGCTCGTCGCGAGCGCATTGCGGGCGTCCGGGCGGCTGCCTACGATGCACCCATGCCAAACACGAACGACTCACCACCGCGCCGCCATCGCGTTGAATCCGAATCGACCGGCGAATGCATCGAACCTTGCAGCAACAACATGAAAACCCAGGAGACCGCAATGAACAGCTACCACCCCGCCACCTCCCGCACGCTCGTCGGTGTCGCCGCCGCATTCATGAGCGTTGCAACGCTCGCCGTAGCGGTGCTCGCACCCGCGTCGCTGGACTCGGTGAGCCACGACGTCAGCGTGGCGTCTACCTCCACGGCTGCGCAACCGACGAGCGCGAATGCGGGCACGCTTACCACGTCGATCGACGTCGTCGCACTGCGCACGACGAAGCTCGTACCCGTCGTGAGCACGCACACGCAGTTCCGCCGCAATCTCGCAAGCTGACCGGCGAACTCACCGTGCCCCATCCTTCGGAACGCTGAACGATTCAGTCTATCGCGCGAGCGGCACTGCGGCGGCGGCGTCGTAGTCCTGCACCGCGCGAATCTTTTCCTCGAGTTGCATGTAACGCGCGGCCTTGACGGCGGGAAGCGCGCGCATCACGCGGTTGCGCATCGAGCGCCGCGCCTTGACTTCCGCTTCGTCGATCGCGAGCATCTCGGTCGCATATTGCTTGGCGGCAAGGTTGGTCACCGGCTTGTCGCGGAACATGAAACCCTGCATCGCCACGACGCGACGACGCAGGCCCTTGTCGAGCGTCTGCTGATACTCGTCGTAGATCGGCCAGAAGCGCTTCGCTTCAGCGGCCGTCAGATTCATCACCGATTCCACGAACGCGTGCTTGTCGTTCTTGACGACTTGCCGCAGCGCCTGCAGATCCGTTCCGTCGCCGGCATTCCCCTGCCCGAGGGCCGCGGGCGCGGATACCGACAGCACGACCAGCATTACGCCCACCAGAAAATTCTTCATCGTCATGTCCTCGATTGCGAGCGATCGACGCTTTGCGCAGCGGCGCAGCAATCGCCTGAGCGTCGTTGCGACACGCGCGAGCGCGTCCGAAAGGCCGCTAGCATAGTGCAACGCGCCGCCGGCCGGCATGGCGTCGCACAAAAAAAGGGGGCCGAAGCCCCCCTTGTATGATGTTTCGAAAGCCTCGTTACTTGAACGTGTACGTGACCGCGCCGTACACGAACCGCCCGCGCGGATCGTAGTACGTCGGATCGAACCCCACCACGAACGTGCCCTGCTGGTTCGACCTCGGCGGGTTCGTGTCGAACATATTCTTCACCCCAAGCGCGAGCTTCCAGTTCTTGAAGCCGGTGTACGAACCCTGGAGGTCCCAAATGCTCATGCCTCCCACCGTCCGCGCGCAGCAGTCGTCGGACGTGCCGTCGAACGCGTAGTCGGTATACGACGTCTGGTACGTCTGGGCGATTGTGGCGGACCACGGGCCCTGATCCCACGTCATCGATGCGTAGTGCTTCCAGCGCGGTATCACGCCGGTGTTGAGGCTGTTGAGGATGCTGTTCAGCATGTTGCCGACCTGGCCGTAGTACGAACCGTCGGGTCGCTGCACGTCGTAGCGCAGGTAGTACGTGCCCGCGAGGTTGAATGACAGCCTGCCCCAGTCCGTCGTCGGCGCACGGTAATGCGCTTCGATGTCGAGGCCCTGGATCCGCTCGGCGCCCAGATTGATATAGGTCTGGTCGATCGAGGTTATCCGTCCCGGTAGCCCGGGGAAATTCGGATCGTCCGGGCCGCGCGTGACTAGGGACCCGAACTGACTGAGGTCTGCCAGGATCGTCGGAACGGCAATGCCCGTCTGGATCGCGTTCTTCAGGTTGATCTTGAAGTAGTCGATGCTGAACGACGCGCCGGGAATGGGCTCGAACACGAAACCCAGCGTCGCCTGCTCGGACTCTTCCGGCTTGAGCTGCGCGGTCAGCAACGTGATCGCCGACATGCCGGACGACGTGACCACGCCGCCGGCGCCGCCCTCGAGTTCGGCCAGCGCACCGGCCAGCACGTCACGCGTCGGATTGCCCGAACGCGTGTAGTCGTAGCGGCGCTTCTGCGCGAAGCCGGCAAAG